>Ga0207667_10003734_pt1 | contig 18783 bp, 22 predicted proteins | sample KBSCornC52_FD_184301 | JGI IMG/M metagenome (GOLD analysis project Ga0207667, IMG submission 184301) | Corn rhizosphere microbial communities from Kellogg Biological Station, Michigan, USA - KBS Corn C5-2 (SPAdes) (version 2) | ecosystem: Host-associated > Plants > Roots > Rhizosphere > Soil ...
CCTATTTCGTGCGCCGCAGGCGTGCAGGTAACTAACGAACAAGCCCGGCATGCGGCGCACGAAATAGGCGACAAAGGCTGGGAGCTGCATACTTATATTGGCTATGTTTTGGTGGGGCTTGTAGTTTTCAGGCTTTTGATGGAGTTTTTCCAGGTAGCGGATCAGAAATTTATCAGATCATGGAAGCGGTTGTATAACGATTTCAAAACTCGAAAACAACAACGCGAAGCCGGTGTACATGAGTTTTGGGTGAGAACCATTTATGCCGTGTTTTACCTGATGATTATTATCCAGGCTATAACTGGCCTTTGCCTGGCTTTTGAAGATGATGTGCCGGCACTGAAAGCCATACACGCGTTTCGCGAAATACATTCATTCACGATGTACCTGATACTGGCATTTATCGCTGTGCATTTAGCCGGCGTATTTTTAGCCGAAAGAAAGGATAAGCCAGGAATTGTTTCGGACATGATAAATGGAGGCAGGGAATAATGCCCGATTTTATAGCAGACGACCAGTCTGTTAACTTTTTCAGCAAAATAAGTTAACTACAACTATGGCGGCAAATGAACAATGCTGCCTTATAACATTGTTCCGCTTAACAGGAAGATTACACCCATAAGCACAAGCCAGGCATAAAAAAGCACCTCCTTAAAATTTGTTTTAATCGCGTTTATCATCTCGGTGGCTCTTTAATATAAGTGAATGAACTATAAATTATTTACCTGAATTCCTGATGCTGATTAGTATTGCGTTACCTGTAAATACTAACTATTCTTTTTCACGATTGTTTGTTCCACGTTAACTATTTGTGAAACAAACTGATCTGGTGTTTCATTTGGGAAACCATCCCATTCAAATAATACTTTCCCGTTTTTGTCAATCAAGAGCGTATACGGGAACTTTCCCTCGCCATTATACTTATCTGCCAGGGCCTCATTCAACTTAACCTGTTCTTTAGGCAGCTGATTTTTCTTTTGCCGCGGAAAATCAGCACGCACCAGTACCAGGTGGTCTTTAGCGTAGCCCTCAAACGTGGCCGACTCTAATATCTCTTTCCTCAACCGGATGCATGGCCCGCACCAGTCGGATCCTGAAAAATTAACGAGTATTAATTTGTGTTGTTGTGCTGCCTGGGTTTTAGCTGCGTTAAAATCGCCCAGCCAGGCAACATTTGTTCCAAAGAACATCATAAAAGCAATTGCCAATAATTTCATAACCAATAGTTACTAATGTTATCCTGCCTTTTATGTATGAGCAATGTACAAATACATTCTGTAGACAAGATGAATTTTACGATAATATAATACAACTTATTAAAATTTAATAACCGGTTAACAAACCGGTTACACAAACGCTACTTAAACCCTAAACTTACAGATAGAACGTCTGAAACCAGGTTTGTATTTTGCGAGTAGTGCCCATACCTTATCTCCATTTCATGCAGGCTTTGCCAGCCAAATACCCCGCCCGGCGGAGCCAGCCTGATTCCCGCGCCGTAAAATCCGCTGTGGAACTTTGCGTATTCGTAATTGCTGGTATAATATTGATCGCTCAGACTATGCTGGTCATACGGGGCAAAATATTTTGCTGCCGTTTGATCGTAATAGCGGTAATATGGCGATATGGAAAAGAACGGTGTTACCTTATAAGCTAACTCAAGACTCGCCGTATTGGAGTGTATGCCCCAATTATCATAATAATAACGATAGTATCCCCTCAATATCAAATTATCGCCCAGGAAATAGTTGGCCCTGAAGCCGACAGGCAGTTTAAACCTGGAGGATGGCAGCTTTTCTATCCTTTCGGCAGTATCCAGTCCTGATGTTTTTTGCTGCGGGAAAACCACCCTGTGGAATGGCAAACCCAGGTAGCCGCTTTGTTTTACCACATCGCCTAAAAACATGATTTGCAGCCGGGAGTTGATTTGCTGCGAATACGAAAACGATGCTGACAAAGTAGTTCTCGGCGAACTGGGTAAACTGCTTTTCGAACTGGAAATCACCTGTCCGTTTGCGTTTACAATTTCGGTGTTGCCACTTGCGGTGGTTATAACCATGGTGCCGGTGGTGGCAACCGGTTGATTTATAAACTCCGAGGGATAAATAAGCGTTACCTGGTCAAAATATCCTTGTAATTTCACACCGAACTCACCACTTTTATCATTCGTTTTGGTTGACCAGTGCAGATCAAGTCCTTTTGATTTATAATTGTACTCGCCCGAGTAATAGGCGCCGATACCAAAAGTTCCGCCGGTTTTGGCATTCTCGATAGTCCAGTCAAGTGATGGGTAAATCCTCGTTCCGGCAGGGCTTCCTTGCCCATTTTGCGCTACAAATTTTGATGATGCCGATGAATGATGATCATAACCCAGCCCCACCGATAAGGTGTTTTTATTCATGGCCCGGTTATACCACAGCAGATTTAAATTAAGGCCGTTTGAAAAATCTGTGACATTTTCGGTGCCAAGCCCACCGGTTACGGCCGAATGATTACCATTTTGGTTGTAATAGCTTGAAACCAGGTCAATCTCGTCTATACGGAGGTGTCGTTTACTATAGTTGTTATCTCCGGTATCGCCCTGTGCTACCGGGGTGTACAGGCTGCCTTGCGTTCGCTTAAAAACAGAGGTATCTGTTTTTACCTGCGCCATCGTATGGTAACGACATATCAGTGCGAATCCAAGTATGGATAAAAATTTCTTTTTCATGAATAATAATGCTGATTTCCGTACAATTAATTACAACCGCAACCACCACCGGTTTTCCCGGCATTGGCCCCCGAAGCTCCTTCGCGATACGATTGGAAGTTTAATTCATTTTTTTCTATTTTCCGGTTGCTCAGGGCCATTTCAGAATCATTTAAGCGGCTTTTCTGATATTCCTTTAAGTGAACGCAGGAGGAAACGGAGGCCATCAACAATAAAAGGGCGCTTGTTTTTGCCAGGTTTTTTATCATAACAGGGGTTTTATTTAATATTAATATTTTTTGACGTGTATAGTTTATCGTTATCGTCGATGATGATAGCTTCGATATTTTTCATCTGGTTAATCATGTCCAGGCCGGTGGCAATACCCATAATCATTACGGGCGTAGCCATGGCATCGGCAATCTCCGCGTTAGTGGTTATTATCGTCACACTCTTTATTCCCGATACCGGCAGGCCCGTTCTGGGGTCGATCGTGTGCGAATACTTTTTACCATCGATCATCACATATTTTTCATAATTGCCCGAAGTAGCCACCGCCATATTGGTGATATTGATATACGAAAACACCTCGTTTTTCAAATTCGGGTTTACGATACCAACGGTCCATTCCTGTCCGTTCGGCTGCAGGCCCCAGGCCGATAAATCGCCTGACGCATTTACTACCCCACTGCTTACCCCTTGTGCTATCATCACCTGTTTGGCATTCTCGGCGGCATAGCCTTTTCCAATGCCGCCAAAGCCTATCCGCATACCTTTTTCTTTCAGGTAGATGGTAGAATTGGCTCTATCGAGCGCAATATTGCGGTAATTGATCAACCGCACCATCTTTTTTGCCGTTTCCTTGTCCGGCAGTGATGTCATCTTTTCATCAAAATTCCAAAGCCGCTTATCTATCGATCCATAGCTAATGTCAAAAGCGCCCTGGGTAAGTTCCGATATTCTGATCGACCGCTCAACCAGGTTAAATGTTTCGGTGCTTACGGCCACGGGCATAATACCTGCATTTTGATTAACCCTGTTGGTTTCGCTGTCATCGGCAAATGTGGTTAACAGGCGCTCAATACGTTGTATCTCGGCAATGCCGGCATCTATGCGTTCGTTCGCCCATGCCTCATCGGCAGCCACCACACTTAGTTCGAAGCGGTTGCCCATCAGTTTACAAACCTTTTTAAAAACGAGCAATTCGTTCATGCCAATATCTTTACCGGTTGCATTTTGCAACGCATTTGACACCATTATCTACTCCTTCTTTTGTAACAACAATACTACAGAAACATTCTGTAGTGAATATGAAATTCATCAGCACGGTCTTCCAGTGTGTTGATTTTTAACACTTTTTAACAATTGTATGGTTAAACACCTATCTCTGTCGAAAATTCCGCCATCAGGTTTTCGGTTCCTTTATCAAATAAGCGGCCTTTATATTAATACTCCTAAACTAAAAATACCGGGTTTTATTTTAATGGGTTGCCCGGGAACCGATAAAGAGCATGATTTTACCGACGAAAGGCTGGTTGAAGAGAAATAATCCGGGGCGCCCGGCGGTTATAACAATTGATATTCGTGATCATTGCTGGTTGTAATACACCCGGAGGGCTTCACAAGACTTTACCGGCGCACGACAAATGCGAAGCAAATCTTTTGTCTGCTGCTTTAACAAACACAATTTACATTTACGTGAACAGCGCCGTTACGGCGGGCCTTTTATTTAAGCCCGTAAACAACCACTTTGTTGGAAAAAGTGGCCATGTAAACATGCCCGTTCGCAATTGTTGGTGATACAAATTTCGCGTAGTTGCCATACAGGTCCGTTCCGTTTTGACCACTATCCCAAAGCTCTTTGGTTATATCGTCGGCATCAAATGCCCGCAAAATGCCGAGCCCTACGCCGCCTGCGCCATCATTGGTAGTGCTGTAGGAGGCCCAAAGTATCCCGGTACCCGGGGTTGAGCCGTTGGACGAAACGGAAAGATCGGCCCCGGGGCCTTGTGAACCCGCATATGATGAAACAACCGGCGTAGCATTAAACTTAGTGCCGTTAAATTCAAACGCCCGCAGTTGATCCTGTTCCGACCATACATACATGTATTGTTTGTTGCCTTTATAAAACGCCGGCTGGCAATGCAGGTTTACGTTTAACGGAATGGTTTGTACAACCAGGTTAAAGGTTGGCGAATAGCTGCCCATGTTGTCTTTATTCAGCAAATACAGGTTACCATCTTTACAGCCCGTTAAAAATAAATTTGATCCTGGTATGAGGAAAGCCCCCATCACGCCGTAGTCCAGGTCGTTTAAATCAAGGTTATAATAATTGCTTGGTGTAAAAAAGCTGCTAACCTGCAGGGTTGAGCCCGACGGGGTAAGTTTTAGGGCGCTTTCACCGCGATTGGTCAAGTCACTTGGATTGGGGTTTCCAGTAGTTGGATTGGTGCCGTTTGCGGATGCCGTGTACCCGAGTTGTCCGGCCGTACCATTTCCCGAAACTACGTAAAGGCTGCCCGCGGCATCTGCTGCCATGCCCATACCGCTTTCCCAAAGGCCACCGGCTTCGCCGGTTGGCGTGTCGCAGTAAACGGCTGTTTGTTTAAGGGTTGAGGCATTATAGCCCAATATCCAGCCGTGGTAAGGGTTCAAATCGCAATGCGATGAAAACGAAATATAAACCACGCCGTTTACCAGTGTTAAAGCCTGGCGCTGGTTATTCTTTTTTGGATCGAAGCTCACTACGCCGGCTACATTACCGTCGCCGTTGCCCGGTACACTTGCCGCTAAAGTAACCGGGCTGCCGGCCCTATCGGCACCGGTAGTGATATCTACCGCGTGCAGTTTTTGGACAAAGTTTGCCCCGCCACTGGTGCTCCTCGCTACAAAATACATGGTTTTTGAGGCGGAGTCGATTACAGGGGTACCGATGATGCCTATGTTGGCGCTGATATCCTGGTAGGGCGTGCACCAGTCGGAATTCATGTCCGATGCAATTGGTGTTCGCATGCCTGCTTCAGTAAAATTCTTCTTCCAGTATAAAGTTCCTTTGGTGCCATCGAAAGCGTATACCGTGTTGCTTACTGTGGCAATAAACACAACATTGTGGGTTCCTGACGCTATATTTAAATTACCATAAACAAGGGGTTGTGCGTAAACATCGTCGTCAACCGACAGCGTAAACAACTTGCCAAATTGCGCCGAGTTAACGTTGGCTGTTGTTAACACCGTTTCGTGACTGTTAAAGCCAGCCCTGGTGTTATCGTTGTGTTGTGTTAATACCGAGTAGTGCTCGTTATTGGGTTTGCCGGTCGACGAATCAACCGGTGGCGGGGTAATTATAGGTTGTGGGGTAACCTGTTTTTTGCTGCAACCAAAAAACACGATGGCCGCGAAAAAAATGGGAGCAATTCTTTTTATCATAAACATGGTTATTGCGTTCGTTAAATATTTTTACCTATGTAAAGCCCCGACCGCCAATAGTTAAAGCTCCGGGTGTTATGCCTAAAGGCTGATTTTGCGTATAACGTTATTCTGATAGTCGGCAACGTAAATATTGCCGGCATTATCAATAGTTACCCCAAAGGGGCGATAAAATGACGCCTTGTCCGGCGGCCCGTTCAGTGCGCCGCGTGCGCCGCTTCCGGCATAGGTAGTTACCACGCCTTCGGGTGTAACTTTACGGATCTTGTTATTGCCCACATCAGCCACGTACACGTTGCCCATTCTATCAACCGTAAGACCATCAGGGTGCGAAAAAGATGCTTCGATGCCCTTGCCATTTACCGAGCCTTTTTTGCTCCGGCCGGCCAGGGTGCTCACCTGCCCTTCCGGGCTTATCCTGCGTATCCTGTTGTTATAGCTGTCGGCTACATAAAGGTTCCCTTTTTGATCCAACGCTATCCCTTCGGGTAAATAAAATGTAGCTATTGCCGCAGGGCCGTCTTTTGAACCCCGCTCCCCGGTACCTGCATATACCGAAACTTTGCCGTCGGGTGTTATTTTCTTTATTTGATCCCGGTCCCAATCTGCCACAAATACGTTTCCATCTTTATCAACCGCAATGCCATTGGGGTTATCAAACCGTACCACCGTATCCGGGTGATTTGCGGTTTGCGCGTTTGGGCGGCCAGCCAGTGTGCTTACTGTACCATCGGAGGTTATTTTACGGATCATGCTGTTATGCGTATCGGCCACATAAACGGTACCATGGGCATCAACGGTTAGCCCGGTCGGAAAAAAGAACGATGCGGCGTTTCCCTTGCCATCATCAGAGCCCTGTTTACCACTGCCTGCGAGGGTACTTACCGAACCATCCGCGCTAACTTTGCGGATGAGGTTATTGCGCGAATCGGCCACATATAAATTGCCTGATGAATCCGCAGCCACGGCCATCAGGTTTGAAAAAGATGCCTCTGCTGCCGCGCCATCCGTTGAGCCCAGTTTCCCGTTGCCTGCGTAAGTGCTTACCATTGGTCCGTGGTGGCAACCGGAAAATATTACAAAAGCTAATAACAGCGGGAGCGGGCTTAGTTTCATTAATTTTTTAATTACAGCCTGGTTTTGGGCAAGTGTCCTTAGGTTCAATTGGTTTATTCGATGCAAAACAGCCTTCTTCTGTGCTGTTTAGTAGTTAAATAGCAAGGGCCTGCAAATTAAGCACAAGAAACAAATTTTAACGTGGATATGCAAATGGTATGTTTAAGCGCTGCAGGGTCGCTTTAAATAATCCGGCGATCCGTTTTCTCACATAGAGTGGACGCGGGACGGTCGGTACCCAAAGGAGTCGGACCCATTGCTGGTTGAAATGTTTTGATGGGGAAAAGGGAACGGTTTTGGCGACGATAAGATCGCGCAAACATGCAGGAACAAGCTAACAACGGCCGATGCAGCCGGCTGATCGCCTGGCCATTTACCGTCGCTGGTGCTTTATTAATAAAGCCTTTTGGCGCGGATCATGGAAACGGCTGTCCTCAGGATAAAAAATATAGGCGCTCCTGTAAGTGAAGCTCCTAAAATCGCGGTGAATTCGTTAACTGTCATTTTATTTAAGTTTGATGTTGACCTTGTTCCAAAAATCGTTCCTGAAGCAAAAACAGGGCTTTCGGCGACGTATATTGGGTATAACTACTTGTAACCGGGGATTTTAGTGGGGAAGTATTTGCAAAGTTGGTGGAAATGGGGAAACGGGAGGCTATTCGCTGTGGCGGCATTAGTTTAAATCCAATTGCTTATTTTAGAGGTATTTTAAACCCGGATATAAAATTTATTGCAATAGCATATGGCGACAAATATGAAAGCCTGCATCCCCGTGATCCCCAGCGCGGATATTGAAAAAAGCCTGCACTTTTGGGTGGAGGGGCTCGGACTTACCGCCGACCAGCACATGCGGCAGGACGGCAGGCTTATTGGCTGCATGGTGCATAACGAACATTTATATTTCTGGCTCAACCAGCGGGCCGGAACACCAATGAAACCCGAAGATTACAACGGCATCCGCCTTTACTGGACACCGGCCAATATTCATGAATGCCGGGAACACCTGAAACAAATGGGTTATGAGGTGTCGGAAATTGAAGCCCGCGATTACGGCCAAACGGAGTTTTTCCTGACCGACGGCGACGGCTTTGAACACTGTTTTGGCGTTGACTCTGGGAGTCTTGAGTCCTAAGCCTGGTGTCTAAAGTCTTTTTTTGCGGTTCTGACTCGAGACTTCCGACTTAGGACTCAAGACTTAATCAACACCAACTTCTCATCATCGTAACCCAGGGTAATTGTTCTGCTATGGAAAAGCTTGGGCGCACTGTTCGCCGCAACGAGTTGTTTAAGCGCCGGGGCAAGCTCTTCCAGTACTTTTGTCCATTTTAACGATTTGGCTATCTCCGGCGTTAACAGCAAATATTTGTTTGCACGCGGGGGCTGGTAGTCAATCTCGCCCGCCCAGTCATCATCGGCGGCGTCATAAACTTCGGAACCGGTTAAAAATATCATATAGCCTTTGTCGGATTTAAGGACACCGAAATTAAGGGCGATGATGTCTGCGGGCGGCGGGCTTTCAATCTCAATTTTACTGAGCCAGCCCGATAAAAGCGTTGTTAAACTCATGCGCTATAATTGTGTTGGTTTAAAAAGTTGCTGTATAAATATACAAATGTTATTCAATACATTATAGGGAGATATTTACTTTAGCTTATGGATCGTCATCCGGGCTTGACTACCGGGACCTGTAATTCCCGCAACGGTAGCACACAGAATTTTTGTTCGCGTGTTCTGGTTTTTTCGCGCGCACGGTTTTTTGAACATTTTGATTATTAGCGCTTTATGTTGTTTTGTTCGCAAGAAAAAAGCGCATTTACTAACAAAATAGTGTCACCTAATAAATGAGATATTATTATAGGGAAAGCATTCTTGTTAGCACGGGTTAAAAATTCACATTTCTTTAGCGAGTGGATTGTAAAAATTACAAATCCCGACCAACGGGGTAAGCAAATGATGATCTGCTCCTTCAGCACAAATCAGTAACTTGCCCAAACAAACGGGATTATGTACCAAAACAGCGCATATTTATACCAAAATCTTCAAATTTGAATTAATAATTCACCATTACTATGTACCAATTGCTACGCGATCATATTGAACAACATGTCCACCTTACGGAGGCGGAGCTTTCGGGCTTTACGACATTGTTTGAATTGAAAAACGTCAGTAAAAAACAAACACTTTTAAAAGCGGGCGAAATTTGCAAGTTTGAAGGCTTTGTTACCAGGGGAATGTTCCGGGTGTACCATATTGACAAAAATGCGGCAGAGCAAATACTTTATTTTGCCATAGAAAACTGGTGGATCACGGATATTGATAGCTTTACCAATGAAAGACCATCACAGCTTTTTATTGAAGCTATTGAGGATAGTGAGGTGCTTTTGATTTCAAAAAAAGACAAGGAGTTTGCTTACGCAAATTTACCCAAAATAGAGAAGTTGTTCCGGATAATGACCCAAAAAACCCATGTCGCCCTCCAGAGAAGAATGATAGATAATTTAGGTAAAACTGCCGATCAACGCTATGCTGAGTTTATAGAACGATACCCCCAACTCTTCAGGCGCCTTTCTAATCTTCAGATCGCGGCTTACCTGGGCATCAGTCACGAATTTTTAAGTAAAATAAGAAATAAGATCGCCCATAAAAAATAAGCTGAATTTCATTTATTGAACTTGTTCAACCTTTTCAGGTAGTTGATGACCGCATCTTTGCATCATCATTAAAAACAACAGAAAAATGAAACCCTTTATTTCAGCAACATTTTTTATCATCTTAATTTTATTCAAAATGGACTTACAAGCACAAAGCTTCAAAACTATTGAAGCAAACAATTTAAAACTACAGATCTACAACGCATCAGAAAATAGCTTTGGTGTAGCTTCGGTCATCGTATCCGGAAAAACTGATGCCGTTTTGATCGACGCGCAGTTTACCCTGGCAGACGCCGAAAAGGTAGCCCAGGAAATCAAAAATTCAGGTAAAAAACTAACAGCCATTTATGTTTCTTATGGCGACCCCGATTTTTACTTCGGATTGGAAATATTCAAAAGGTATTTCCCGGAAGTGACTGCTTATGCATCCCCGGCAACCGTAGAACACATTAAAGCCACCGCTCAGAAAAAATTAGAGGTTTGGGGTGGACAATTGGGTAATAAAGTTACTTCGAACGTTGTTTTACCGCAGGTGCTGAAAGGAAACAGCATTGACCTGGAAGGCCAGAAATTGGAGATCGTTGGTTTAGATGAATTTCCGGCTAAAACTTTTGTCTGGATACCTTCCATCAAAGCCGTGATCGGTGGTATCAATGTTTTTGGAACTACTTTCAATCTTTGGATGGCTGATGCACAAACAACGGAAGCCCGTAAGGAATGGATAAGTGTTTTAGACAAAATTGAGGCCCTGCAGCCAGCAATTGTCGTTCCGGCTCACGCCAAATCCGAAAGCCCATTCGATATGAGCGCGGTGACGCATACAAAAAATTATATCCGGTTTTATGAAGAAGCTTTGAAAACCAATAAAACATCGGAAGCCCTGATAGCCGCCTTAAAAGCAAAGTATCCCGCGCTTACTTTTGACATTGCCTTGCAAATAGGTGCAAAAGTAAACACAGGCGAAATGAAATGGTAAAACTATCCACCCTGTTCAACCTGGCAGTGTTTATCGCGCTGTCGGGTTGTTCTTTAAATAAAAACAAAATGACAAATTTAGAGATCGTAAGGAGCACCTACGAGGGTAAAACCTCCGAAGAAAACGGCAAAAACCTGGCTAAATATGTAGCAGAAAATATCACCTGGACCGAAGCTAAAGGCTTCCCCTATGCAGGTACTTATATCGGTTTAGAAAACATTACCAGGAATGTATTTTACCGCTTAGGCAGCGAATGGATAGATTATAAATTTACGCCTGAAGACTATGTTGCCGGCGATGATAAGGTGGTAGCCTATGGCACTTACACGGGCGCTAACAAAGCTACAGGCAAGTATTTTGAGGCAAGGGTAGCACACGTTTGGAAATTGAAAGACGGGAAAATCACCAGTTTTGAGCAATTTGTCGATAGCCAATCAGTAAACAACTCCATGAAGTAACAAGGGCGTTCATTGCTTTTGAATACCTGACAAATTATCGGGACGAAGGAATGTCTTATTGGGAAGCCGGTTTAAAACCGACTTCCCAATTTTATTTATAGCGAACTACCACGCAGTTAGTCCGGATTTATTAATCCAGGGCTTGATTTGCCGGGGATTTGTAAATCCCGATCAGCACGCAGAATCTTTGTTCACTTGTTCACGTGTTCACGCAACTCAAATTACTTTTTTTCACTATCGGCTCATTATCAGCTATATTAAAATTCTTGTTCACGCAAAAAACATAGTTTTACTGACAAAATAGTGCCACCAAATAAATGGAATATTATTATAAGGCAAGCTGCCGCGAGTTTAGCGCAGCGTAACTCGTGGTGTTGCATCAGGAAAGCTTCCAGCTTTCATAAAAGCTTATTATTTTAATGCCTCAAATCAAATAAACCTTATGAGCAGAAACTACAAGTTCGCAGACCCGGGAGCGTCCCTACTTCGTAACCTTTACCGTAGTTAGATGGATACGCTGTCCGAAGTCTCTGACTTCGGATACTGTATGCTTGTAGTCTCTGACTACTGACGTTAATCAATGATAATATTTTTTATCGACGCCCTTAATTTTGGAGAGATAATGGAGTTTGAGTACGCGGTTTTTACTGTAGTCGGAGACTACAGACATAGTCATCCGAAGTCAGAGACTTCGGACAGCGATCTACGGAATACTACGGACAACCGGAGACAATGGGGTTTGATTGCCCGGTCTTTACTGTAGTCCGAGACTACAGACATAGTCATCCGAAGTCAGAGACTTCGGACAACGAGGGATTAGTCAATTTTCAAATTATGGTGACCCGAAATATAAAGTTGCAGACGAACCCAATGATCGAGCACCTTGTTATAGGAGTCAAGTTGAAGCTTTTCAACACCGTCGTCGCTCATTCGCGTAGTATACCATTTACCATTAACGAAAGACGCCTCACCTACCTTGGTTTGTTCTTGGTCGTACAAAGCACTATTACAATCAAAATAAAGGCTATTCCAAACATTATCCCATAATTTATTTGATAGCAAGTACTTGTTATCCATTTGGCTGCTTAAAATTCGTTCAATTAAAGATAAGTATGCTACACGATCAGACTTGCTTGGTTTAACACTGTTCCCGGCGGTTATTGCCGAAGTGCTATGTATATCGGAAAACAAAGCCTGCATAAATTTCTGACTATCCACTTTTATTTGAAGTATACGCATAGCATTATTCGCTTTATGTTCGCTGTCTGACAAAAGCAGTTGTTTGCTTAAGAGTCCATTTTGCGAAAAAAGCTGTTTGTTAGTAGTATTAACGGCTGTAATTAGCGAATCACTTTTAGCTAGCGCAGCGGTGGTTTTAGATAGTATAGCCCGTAAACTCGCTTGTTCAGCGTATTGCGCGGTGGTAATTCTAGAAAGCGCATTTAGTTGATCTCTGCTCTCTCCGTACTTTTGAGTGAGACGAACCGCCCAACCTGAAAGAATGCCTGAAATAACAACTCCTAGCACCGTTGCCCATATTCCTATGCGTTGCAACCAAAGTGAAATCGATTTTTTCTGATGACGATGTCCGGCGCTATCAGCTTTGCCAACAGCTATATTTACTTTGCCTTTCTCTTTATTAATCGCCATATGTTAACGCGAATATATAAAAACCAAGTAATAAATACTAATTAATTTAGCTAAATTATTGGTCGATCTAATTTTTCAAAATTAACCCCACGCTGTCCGAAGTCTCTGACTTCGGATACTGTATGCTTGTAGTCTCTGACTACTGACGTTAATCAATGATAATATTTTTTATCGACGCCCTTAATTTTGGAGAGATAATGGAGTTTGAGTGCCCGGTTTTTACTGTAGTCGGAGACTACAGACATAGTCATCCGAAGTCAGAGACTTGGGATAGCAATCAACGGAATACTACGGACAACTGGTTCGTAATCCATGACAAATTGGTAAACACCCGGGAACACCTTATCAACTAATTCAATTAAGTCGCTAATTCGATGAATCGCGCTTTTCAGGCTTTCCCATATAACCCATTCATGTTATAGACACGCTTTCTTATTCGACCTAACTTTAGCCCTGTTGACAGAGCCGTGTGTTGCGCGCTGGAAACAAGAAAATACGCTATCACAAATTTTTGAATTAATTGAAGAAAACATTAACCCGACCTTAAATACCTTATGGATCAAAAACGCAGACAATTTATCAACAGGATGTCGCTACTTACCGCTACAGCCGTGCTTAACAAACCCATCAGGCTATTGGCCATAACAAATGGCCAATACTCAGGCGCCACACTCGCCCGGCGCAAACACTTTATTGCCTTACAGGATGTATTTCTTACTAAAGAACTCGCCGATGCTTTATGTACCCTGATTGTAATAGGGTATGCGAAAAAGGTAAATAACTGTACCTTTCAGTACGAAGGGGGAAACAAAGACCCCAAAAAGGCCAGTAAAGAAAAGGCAGATTACGGAGATGTTAAAAACCTGCTGCAAAACTGGGGGGTACCGGTAGCTGTGAGCTCATCGGTTGCGGCAAAAGACTTTCCGTTTGTAGTGGCGCTTACCAAAAAAGTGGCTACCGCCGACCAGGCAAGGGCTGCCCTTTCAGGTTCTTACACTAGTTACCTGGCACAAATAAACAACAATGCTAACGCCAAAACCCCGCCTCCTGTGGGTGCATACATCGGCGGGATGTCAACCATTTCTAAACTGTTCATCGTTGGGCCATCAAAGCTCGATCAATACAAACCGATATATCGCCAGGCCGATGACACCGCCGTAAAAAAGAGCTTCGAAGCTGCAAAACTCAGTACAAATAATGCCATTAAAGCGGTTACTGCCGTTGCCAAGCCAACCTCACTGGAAGTTACCCATGCTGACCTTAACTCACTTGAAAACAGTTCGTTTTCACCGGGCAGTATGTATAAAAGCTATCATGGCATGATACAGGCCATGATTAATTACAGGACGACAGCCGACACAAACAGCTTTGTTTTCGAGATAGCATTGGGCGAAAATACCACCAAGGTGTCATCATGCTTTGCATGCAGCACTTATATGGCTGCTAACGGAACACCGGCGTCATCCACCCATCTGGGGCGGTCGGACAACTGGAACATCCCGCCTGGCGCCGATGCTTATTATAAAAACTGGGCCGGTAAAATAGCTGAATGGTACGCCGCAGGTAAAGTTGTTGGCACCAAAGCAAAAACAGGCAGCAATATGAGCAACCTGCTTGCAGAACTGGGTAAGAAAAGCCGGGAAAAGGACATTCACAATATATTCCTTGAAGCGCTCACGTTTGAAGGCTCATTTACTGAGCGCATTATTACAACCCTAAAAAATGCCCAATAAAAAGAATAATAAACAAATAATTTAATTAACAACTTCTTTAGAAATCTTAATCACATGAAAAAAATGTTTATAAGTGTAATGGTGGCGATTGCTATCTGCACCACAGTTAAAGCGCAGCGTGAACAGCCAAGCGACAGTGTTCATTATAAAGGTTTTATTGCAACTGTTCTGGCACACAAAACGCTAACCATCGTATGCCGCCCCCAGGTAGTCGGGTATATTGATTCTAACCAATCTGATGTTACACACAATACTAAATACAGCTCAAAGGTTCAATTTCAAACCAAAAATGCATATGAACAATATAAAGAAACGCTCAATGAAAACAGGGTTAAAACATCAGTAGAAGCAAATGTATCTTTTGACTATGGAACAGAATCAGGCTCAATAACCGCCGGGTTTGAAACAGATTATTTCAACAAATTATTTAATACTGTAAAAACAAGCAGTGAAAATTTAACCGACAAAATTGAAGATTACAGCGTAGATTACACCGTAAAATACGACCCTCACAAATCTATTGAGCTTTATGAATGCGTTGAAACAGTTCCCGGAGAATACGAAAGGACTTTTTCGTGGCATAAAGTAGACAACCAAAAAATAAATATACCTTATAAAATAATTATCGATTACTCGATACCAGTACGCAGGCTCTACGAGATTATAAAAGGTTGTAATGTTGGTACCGACGCAGGCGAATGGGGTGTATTTAATGCCTTTGCCAATACCGCTTTTTCCAGTTATGAGACTTCTCCGCTTGATACGTGGAAAAACTTCCTGAGCGGCTTATCCAATACGCTATGGACAGATGCAGAGGATCAGGGCTCATGGTCGATCGTAAAAAATGCGGCAACCGAAGCGCTAAAATTTAAAGAGCCGATCAACCAGTTTCGCTATTTCTGTGCGCAGTTAACCAATATTCGCGATCCATCGCATAATGATTGGGCATGGCAACGGATTACCGATTTTGCGGCAAAATATCAATAAAGCGTACCCTGAACTTTTTTGTATTCGCCAGATCTCGGACAAGGGGACCAGCAGTTCATTATACTACAGGTGATGCAGATTCCTTTGTAAGAGAGCCCGCTTTCCGTCCTCGCAAGGTCCCCGGCACGGTATGCTGGGCTGCATCCACGGATGACGCAGCGTTCTCTGGGAGAAACCCTACTGGAATGGAAAAAGCAGCCAGTCGCGCAAAGATAAACCCTTGCCAAAAATTAAATGGTGACGCTATTTTGTCAGTACAGGTACGGATTTTTGGCAAATTGACCGTCGTAAACAATTGACAATGAGGCGTTCCAAAAATAGTGATGTGTGGAACATGGAACACTGGAACATTCCGGGAGGCCGTTTTTCTTCCCGTTTTGAAAGGGAAGGCAAACGAAACCCGAATAATGAGAACTATCATCCCGATAGCTATCGGGGGCTGGTAGCAGGACGAAGGTCACCTGGTTGAGTTATGGATCAGAAATTGGATTACCTGCATTATAACCCGGTAGTTGCAGGCTGGGTTGATGAACCCGAACATTATCTTTACAGTAGCGCTCAGGATTACGCAGGCGATAAGGGGCTGATTGATATTGAATTGTTGGTTTAATTTGTAAGCTGAAAGCTTACCGCATGCTATACCACGAGTTACGCTGCGCTAAACTCGCGGGAGCTGTGGGTTAAATATCCAGACGAGCGCAGGGAACTTCTGTTTAGCCATTTGAACGTGCGTTTAATAGGTTCTTTTCAAGAATCTTATTCTTTAAATAATCATATTTAACAGCATTCGTTAGTTGCTTTAAAGACCTTAGAGTTATTGAGTGTTGACTACGTGTATAATCATTTAATTGTTTTGTAGCCAAAACATAAAACTCCCAGTGATCTAAATTCAATGGATCGATAGTACTCTTATTATCGTGGTGTAACAAACAAAGCACGTAAACATCTGCATGGCGTTTCTTCTCTTTTGCTTGCTTGTTGGTATCTGCATCCCAATATAACGCCGGCTTGATTGTAAACTGAATCTTTGACAATGCATTTTGGTGCCACGATTGAACGTAAGCCGCAGATTTGACTTCTATTTTGATGCCATCATCACTTTCTAAATCATACGCGCTCCATTCATTCCTAACAGCGGTTCTATTAATTCCGACGGCGCTGGCTACAATAAATTCTGCTAATCTGCCGCGTGTGGCGTTGCTCAAAAGATCGGAAACGCTCCATTTCCAAAAATCAAGCACCGTAAAGCCGATAGAGGTGTTATTAAATTTAAGTGTTTCAAGCCCCGTTTTTATCGAGGGGTTTGTTTTCTCAAGCATCATTGATATTATAATTTCAGTTGGTTTAATATTCTCTGGTGACTGTTTTCGCTAACATCTCCACGCAGCCTCTTCGAACTATGTGGAGATGTTCAATTCTATTTCCTTTTCGTATCCTTGCTTGCTTCTATGCCTCTTGATACTTTGGATGGTAAAACAAAAAGTAGATCGGCAAGAGTCTTTGTGAATTCGATTGTTTGCCTAGCTTGCTCGACAGTGGGCAAAATAGCATCGTCATCTGCGTGCCTTTCATCGTTGGCTTCTAGTCGAACTTGATGCGCCCATTTACCCATATCTTCAGTAATCAACCCCTTGTTAACAGCCGATTCAATTCGTTTGTATAGGTTACCTTCTTTATATCCTTTTTCTTTTAACATTGAATCCACAGAACTCGCACACAACATTATCGCTCCAGAAGGAGCGTGCGTACTATCTATAGCTTGTTGTAGAAACGCTTTAACCTTTGACGGTAGTACAGAATCAAGCATAGTAGCCTTTGGAAACGTTTCTCGTACTACCCTGTCTGGAAAGCCATATGCCGACACCAGTCCACCACATCGAGAACACGAATAAATCCTCCAAATTAGTTGGTTTGCCCCATTGTCTTCTACGGTCGAAATGTCTTTCCCAATTGCAGTGAGGTTGGGCCTGTCAATCGAACAATGAGGGCAGCGCTCAAGTTTCAAATGGCTGTCTAACGTTATTATTGGGTTCATTCTTTATAATTATAATTCGCTTACTTCAATAAGGTAAATAATGTTACGATGTTTGCGCTACTTGCTCTTGTAATCGTTTTGAGAATAGGTTATAAATTGAGATGGCTAAGATTTTCTTGGACCAAAGATATGCAATTCAGGCAAAGGGATAAGCTAATTTACCAGATTGAAAACAGACACAAAGAAGCTGTTGGTTTCCACTGCTCGCCTCACCTTTAAAGTCAAAGCTTTCTTCAAACTCATTTTACCCTTCAAGAGAAAAAACAAGTCTTGACCGCCCATGCCTATGATATTAGTTTGTTTACCTTGAGAAAATGCACCCTACCCGTCTCTAGAATAACCACCATAACTAATTAACAAACCTCTCCCGTCTTCGCAGGGCTTCCCGCATGGAGCCCTGCGCTGCATCATGCCGCAGATGACAGGCTCTTTGGCCTTTGCTGAAGCAAAAAAGCCTCCGGCCAAATGTCGAAAGCTTTCCTTTTACATATTCCGGATATTTTTCCTCAGCACTCGCCACCCATGCTAACAGTAGCAATGGCATTATAAATGCCCGGCGGAAAGTTGAAGCCTGCAACAAAGGGATAGTGAGTGCCGTTGTCCTGCATGTCCCTGGGTCCGTCAAAATTAATTTGGAAGATCACTACCCCATTAGCATCATTGAAATAAACATGATGATGCCAGGTATCGCCATGGCTGGTATGATTGGTCCAAACGGTACTGGTAAATACCGCGTGTCCGTCGGGGAACACTTCCACAGTGCTGCCTGTCTGTAAAACACAGTCGCCGGCAGTCATCTGGTCGAATTTAAAAAGTTTGCCATCAAGCGGAAAAAGCGTTTTTTTTTGACAGACTTTTCGGAACAGGGTGAAAGGGCTTAGGGTCGCTTAGGTTTGCGCTGCCTGCGCATAGCACAAACAACACGGCAAGTAAACATACTTGTTTTAAAAGATCGGTTTTGGTTTTCATTGCTTTAGTTTTTTATTGAACTAATTTCGGAAACCAATACCCTTTGACTGACCGTAAAAAGGCCCTTTTTGCCGGGTAAAAATACGTTGGAGG
>Ga0207667_10003736_pt1 | contig 18780 bp, 18 predicted proteins | sample KBSCornC52_FD_184301 | JGI IMG/M metagenome (GOLD analysis project Ga0207667, IMG submission 184301) | Corn rhizosphere microbial communities from Kellogg Biological Station, Michigan, USA - KBS Corn C5-2 (SPAdes) (version 2) | ecosystem: Host-associated > Plants > Roots > Rhizosphere > Soil ...
TTACACGAGTGAAAATACGCAATCTCACGACCCTCGCCCTCGCCGCCGCGGTCCTCGCGGCGTGCGGCAACAACAGCCCGATCGGCACGGTCGACGTGCAGCGCGTGGCCGCGAACTGGACGAAGTATCAGGACTTCCAGAACCAGTTGGCCGCCGACGAGCAGCAGATCCAGGCCAGCAAGGTCTCGAACGGACAGAAGGTCCGGATGGGCGCCGCGCTGCAGCAGAAGTACGCCCGCATCACCGAAGGTCTCACGCAAGAGATCCGCGATGCCGCGACCAAGGTCGCGACGGATCGCAAGCTCAAGCTGGTGGTGACCCGCGAAGGCGTCGGCTACGGCGGCGTGGACATCACGCCGGACGTCGAGAAGGCGCTCAACATCACCGAGAAGGCCACCCCCACACCGTAGCATGGCGGCAACGCTCGGCACGCTCGACGAACTCGCCGCGCGCGTCGGCGGCCGGGTGGCCGGCGACGGCGCGGTGCGCATCGATCGCATCGCGTCGGTCGACGACGCGGTCGCGGGCTCGCTGACCTTCGCCACCGACGAACGCTATCTGACGGGCGCCCTCGCGTCCGCGGCCAGCGCCGTGCTGGTCGACGAGGGTTTGGCCCCGGCCGAGTCGACCAAACCGTTGCTGCTGGTGCCCTCGGCGCGCGTCGCCCTGGCGTCGCTCCTGCAGATGCTCCGTCCGCCGCGTCCGAGCGCCTTCCGCCATCCGACCGCCGTCGTCGACGACGGGGCGAGCGTGGCCGAGGACGCCCATCTGGGCGCCCACACCTACGTCGGCCGCGATGCGGTCGTCGGCGCGCGCGTCGTGCTCGAAGCGGGCGCCTACGTCGGCGCGCGCGCGCGGGTCGGCGCCGATTCTTGGCTGCGTCCGCAGTCCCGCGTGATGGACGACTGCGTGCTCGGCGAGCGGGTCGCGCTCTTCCCCGGCGCGACCATCGGCAGCGAGGGCTTCGGTTGGGCGTTCCTCGACGGCCGATTGGAGCGTATCCCGCAGGTCGGCAACGTGGTGCTCGGCGACGACGTCGAGATCGGCGCGAACACCTGCGTCGATCGCGCGCAGACCGGCAGCACGACCATCGGCGACGGGACCAAGATCGACAACCTCGTGCAGATCGGCCACAACTGCAGGCTCGGCAAGCACGACGCGATCGCCGCGCTGTGCGGGCTGGCCGGCACGACCGTCCTGGGCGACTACGTCCGCGTCGCCGGCATGGTCGGTTTCAAGGGACACATCACGGTCGGTTCGCGCGTCACCATCGCCGGTTCCAGCCAGGTCTGGGGCGACGTGCCCGACGGCATCATGATCTCGGGCGCGCCCGCCACCGAACATCGCGAGCGCTTGCGCAAAGAGGTCACCCTTCGCAACCTCCCTAAACTCATCGCTCGTGTCGAAGCACTGGAGCGGGCCGCCACGAAAAGCGACTGAGCGATGACGCAAGCGACGCTCGCGGCGCCGTTCGCGTTCGACGGCGTCGGTCTGCACACCGGCGTGCAGGCCCGCGTCGAGGTCCGGCCCGCGCCCGAGGACGCCGGCCTGGTCTTCGCGCTCGGCGCAGACGCGTTCGAGGTACCCGCGCTGGCCGAGTACGTGACCGATACGTCGCGCGCGACCGTCGTCGGCCGCGACGGCCGGACCGTCTCGACCATCGAACACCTGCTCTCGGCGCTCTTCGGCATGGGCGTGACCAACGCGACCATCGCGGTCGACGGGCCCGAGATCCCGGCCGCCGACGGCAGCGGCAAGCAGTTCGTCGAGATGATCGAGAACGTCGGCCTGAGGCCGCAGCCCGCGCGGCGCGCGACCATGAAGCTCGACCTCCCCTACTACCTCCGCGACGGCGAGCGACTGATCGCCGCGCTTCCGTCGGACGGCTTCCGCATCCGCTTCGTCGCCGACTTCCCGTCCCCGGTCGGGACGCAGTACTACGACGGCTCGATGACGCCCGCGGTCTACCGCGCCGACATCTGCGGCGCCCGCACGTTCGGCTACCTGCACGAGGTCGAGGCGCTGCGCGCGCGCGGCCTGGCGCGGGGCGGCAGTCTCGAGAACGCGATCGTGTTCGACGCGGACGGCCCGATGCGTCCGCTCCGTTGGCCCAACGAGGTGGTGCGCCACAAGGTGCTCGACCTGCTCGGCGACCTAGCGCTCCTGGGCGCGTGGCCGCAGTTCGAGATCGTCGCCATCAAGAGCGGGCACGCGCTGCACGCCGCCGCCGCGCTCGCACTGCGCAAAGGAGCGAACCCGTGAACGCATTGGACATCCGGCAGATCATGGAGCTCCTGCCGCACCGTTATCCGATCCTGCTGATCGATCGCATCGTCGAGCTCGAGCCGGGCGTGCGCGCGCGCGGCTACAAGAACATCACGTTCAACGAACCGGTCTTCACCGGCCACTTCCCCGGCAACCCGCTCTTCCCGGGCGTCTACATGATCGAGGCGATGGCGCAGCTCGGCGGGTGCGTGGTCCTCGAGCCGGGCGAGTTCTCGCGCAAGACGCCGTATCTGGCCGGCATCGACAAGGCCAAGTTCCGCCGCCCGGTCATCCCCGGAGACTGCCTGATGATGGAAGTCGTGCTGGCCAAGCACAAGCGCAACATCGGCTGGGTCAACGCCACCGCCACGGTCGACGGCGAGTTCGTCTGCTCGGCCGAGCTGATGTTCTCGATCGCGTCGGACCCGCGGGTCTTCGGCGCCGACGCGTCCGTGCTGCGCGCGTAGGGAGGGCGATCATGATCCATCCCACCGCGATCGTCCACCCCGCAGCCAAGATCGCGCGCGGCGTCGAGATCGGTCCGTACTGCATCGTCGGCGAGAACGTGACGGTCGGCAGCGGCACCGTCCTGCAGGCGCACGTCGTCGTCAACGGCTGGACCAGCATCGGCGAGGACTGCCAGATCTATCCGTTCGCGACCGTCGGCGCGGCGTCGCAGGACCGCAAGTACGTCGGCGAGCGGGCCTATACGAAGATCGGCGACCGCACCGTGCTGCGCGAATACGTCTCGGTCCAGCGCGGCACCGGCGAGGAATCGGTCACGTCGGTCGGCGACGACTGCCTGCTGCTGGCCTACGTCCACATCGCGCACAACTGCGTGGTAGGCAACTCGGTCATCATGAGCAACCTCGCGCAGCTCGCGGGGCACTGCGAGGTCGCCGACTTCGCCGTCATCGGCGGACAGGTGGGCGCGCACCAGTTCTCCCGCATCGGCCGGTACGCTATGGTCGGGGGCGCAAGCAAGGTGACCAAGGACGTGCCGCCGTTCTTCCTGGTCGAAGGTTCGCCGGCCGAGCCGAACGGGCTCAATTCGGTCGGCCTGCGGCGCGCCGGCTTCACGCTGCAAGAACGCTCCGAGATCAAGAAGTTCTACAAATTGCTCTACGCCTCGAAGCTCAACGTCTCGCAGGCCCTCGACGCGATGCGCGCCGAGGTGTCGACCGACTCCGGTCGCGAGATCGTCGCCTTCCTGGAAGCGCCGTCGCATCGCGGCATCGCTAAGTAGGTGTGCGGTATTTCTTCAGCACCGGAGAACCATCGGGCGAGCTGCTCGCGGTAGCGCTGGCCGGCGAGATCCGCGCGCTCGATCCGGAGGCGACGTTCGAAGGGATCGGCTCGACGCGCATGCGCGAGGCCGGCTTCGCGCTGTGGCGCGACAACCAGGGCTGGGCGAGCATCGGCCCGATCGCGGCCGTTCCGCGCATCCCGAAGCTGCTGCACGCGATGTACCGGACCGTCGCGCACCTCGCCAAGCGACCGCCGGACCTGGTGGTGCTGGTCGATTTCGGCGCGTTCAACCTGCGCCTGGCCAAGACGCTGCGCGCCCGCGGCTACGCCGGGCCGATCCTCGACGCGCTGCCGCCTTCGGCCTGGACGGATAGCGAAAAGGCGGCGCGCGCGGTCGCGGCGGTGGCGGTCCCGCTGACGGCGTTCCGGCGGCAGCACGCGTTCTATCGGCGGCTCGGTCTGCCGGTCGCCTATTTCGGCCATCCGCTCGCGCCCGGATATACGGCGCGCGCGCGTCGCCCCGCGCCGCCGCCGGACGGCGGCACGGTCGCGCTGCTGCCCGGCAGCCGGGCGGGCGAGATCACGCGTCTGCTCCCGCGTCTGCTCGAAGCGTACCGGCTCTTGCGCGCCGCGCGGCCGGCGCTACGCGCCGTGGCGGCGGCGGCCGACGACGCGAGCGAACGGACCATCCGCGCGGTGGCGCGCCGGGCCGGGATGCCGGAACTGCCGGTCGTGCGCGGTTTCGCGGCCGCGACCGCCGACGCGGACGCCGCCTGGATCGCCTCCGGCACGGCCGTCCTCGAAGCGGTCCTCTCGGGCGTGCCGACGATCGCGCTCTACGCGATCGCGCCGCTCTTGCTGCCGCTCGCGAAGCGGTTGATGCGCAGCCCCTGGATCACGCTGCCGAACCTGGTCCTCGACGAGGCGGTCATCCCGGAACTGCTCCAAGACGCGGCCACGCCCGCCATGCTGGCCGACGCGATGGATCGGACGCTGCGCGATCCGTCGTATCAATACGCGGCCTTCGAGCGCTTGCGCGCGGAGCTCGGGCCGGACGACGCGCTGCGCTCGTGGGCGAGGTTCGCGGTCTCGCTGGCGCGCGCGGGGAAGGCCTAGATGCGCATCTATCATACGTCGGACATGCACGACCATCGCGGTTTCGCCCCGCGACTCGACGCGCTGCGCGCGCGCGAGCCGGGCCTGCTCTTCGACTGCGGCGACAGCCTGCGCGGCAGTCAGACCGTCTACCACCGGCGCGAACCGATCGTGGCGGAGATCGACGCGGCGGGCTACGACGCCCAGGCCATCGGCAATCGCGAGTTCCACTATCTTTTCCCGCTGCTGCGCGCGCGGGCGGCCTCGATGCGTCACCCGTTGATCTGCACCAACCTGCTCGACACCAAGGGGCGCGAGCTGCCGTTCCGGCGTTCGCTGGTGCTCGATCGCGACGGCGCGCGCATCCACGTGCTCGGCCTGCTGATCATGCAGTATCCGGTCGGCAGCCCGCTGGAACGCGTCTTCGGCTGGCGCTTCCTGGACCCGTGGGATGCGGTCGGCGCCTACGCCGCCGGCGTGCCGGACGGCGACATGCTGCTGGTGCTCTCGCACGTCGGCCTTTCGCTCGACCGCAAGCTGGCCGAGCGCGTGCCGCGCATCGACCTGATCCTGGGCGGGCACAGCCACGACACGCTGTTCGCGCCCGAGATGGTCGGCGAGGTGCCGATCGTGCACGCGGGGCCGTACGCGACCTACGTCTCGCGCACCGAACTGTCGCACGACGCGCGGCGCGGGCGGTTCGGGATCGACGGCTTCGCGCTGGTCCCGCTGCTGGGAGCGCCCTGATGGCGCGCGTGCTGTTCGTGAGCAACGGCCACGGCGAAGAGGCGATCGCCGCGCGGATCGCGAGCGAGCTCGCGCCGCTCGCGCCGGAGCTCGGGCTGGACCACCTGGCGCTGGTCGGCGAGTTCGGCCATCCGTCCGCGATGCGCGACGTCGGCCCGCGCCGCGCCATGCCGAGCGGCGGCCTGATCGCGATGGGCAACGTCCGCAACATCGCGCGCGACGTCGGCGGCGGCCTGGTCGGCCTGACGCTCGCGCAATTGCGCTTCCTGCAGGGCGCGCGCGGCGAATACGCCGCGGCGGTGGCGGTCGGCGATATCTACGCGCTGTTGATGGCGCTGCGCGCCGACGCGCCGACCGCCTACGTCGGGACCGCCAAGAGCGTCTACGTCGCGCCCTACGGGCCGTTCGAAGAACGCGTCCTGCGCAGGGCGCGCGCGATCTTCGTGCGCGACGAGCCGACGGCCGCGCGGCTGCGCGAGCGCGGAACGCCCGCGAGCGCGCCCGGCAACGTGATCGTCGACCTGTTCGCGACCGCCGACGACGCGCGCGCCGACGAGGTCGTCGCGGGCTTCGCGCCGGCGATCGCGCTCTTCCCCGGCAGCCGCAGCGGCGCGTACGACGAGGGCCGGACGCTCGCGCGATTCGTGCGCGTCCTCGCGCGCGAACGTCCGGCGCTGGGCGCGGCCCTGTCGATCGCGCCGGGCCTGGACGCCGGACGTTTCGCTGCCACCTTCGCGACCGACGGCTGGGACGTGCGCGCCGGCGGCGACCCGGCGCGTCCGTTCGACCTGTACGACGGCGAGCGCGCGCTCGTGCGCGCCTGGCACGGCGACATCGGGCCCCTGCTCTCCCGCGCCGGCCTGGTGATCGGTCAGGCCGGCACCGCGAACGAAGCGGCCGCCGGCGCGGGCGTGCCGGTGGTCGCGTACGCGCCGCCCGGCGAGCGCGCGAACGCGTGGTATCGCACGCGCCAGCGCGGCCTGCTCGGCGACGCGCTGCTGGTCGTCTCCCAACCGGACGCGCTGGCCGAGATCGGCCGACTGCTCGACGATCCCGAGCGGCGGGCGGCGATGGGTGCGGCCGGCCGCGCGCGGATGGGCGCGCCGGGCGGGGCGCGCGCGATCGCGCGGTCGATCGCGGCGCTCGCGCGAGGCGATGCGTGAGACGTCTCCAACCGTGGCTGCTGGCGGCGCCGTTCGCCCTGCTGCCGTTCTTCCCGTCGTTCATCACGCTGACGGCGGTGACGGTGCCGGGCGTCTCGCTGCTCCCCGCGCCGCTCGCCTGGACGCTGCTCGCGTCGATGGTGGCGGCCGCCGCCGTCGCCGCGGTCCTGTTGCTGCGGCGCCCGCGGAACCTCTCGCCGATGTTGGCGCCGCTGCTGGTGTGGTTCGGCGCGGCGCTGCTGGCGGCGCTCCTGGGCTTCGATCCGAAGGGCGGCCTGCTGTTCATCGGGATCTTCGGCCTGGGCATCGTCTGGCATTGCGGCGTCTGGGCGTTCTACGCCGATCCGGCCACGCGCCGCGTGATGCTCTGGGCGTTCCTGCTCTCCGGGACGCTGGCCGCGGCCGCCGCCATCGGGATGGTCGCGCTGCGCGTTCCGGCCTCGCAGTACACGATCGGACACGGGCGCGCGATCGGCACGTTCATCCTGACCGGCGAGCTGGCCGGCTATCTGATCGTCTTCATCCCGGTCGCCTACGCGGTCGCGACCGCCACCCGCGTGCGCGGGCTGCGCGCGCTCGCGTGGACCGGCGCCGCCGTCGGCGCGATCGCGTTCGCGCTGACCTTCTCGCGCACCGGCTGGATCGGCTTGGCGGCCGCGGCCGCGTTCTATCTGGCGACCACGCAGGCGGCGCGCGCGCGCTACGCGCTGGTCCCGTTCGCGCTGGCCGCGGTCGCGGTGGTGGCGTTCTTCAACGTCAACCACAACCCGAGCGAGAACTACACCCGGCTCTCGATCTGGCAGGCCACCCTCGAGATCATCGAACGCTTTCCGCTCACCGGCGTCGGGCCGTTCGACTTCGCGACCGCCTACGCGCAGGTCCGGCTGCCGGACGGCGAGCCGACCGCTTTCCACGCGCACAGCTTCTTCCTGACGATCTTCGCGGAGATGGGTCTGGTCGGCGTGGTCGCGGTGGTCTGGGCGTGGTGGCGGTTCGCGCAGATCCTGCGGGCGGCGATCGCGGTCGCGCGCCCGGCCCACGCGCGCCTGGCGTTGGCGGTCGCGGCGGGACTCGTCGGCACGATGGTGCAAGGGCTGATCGATACCGTGAGCGTGGTGATATTCGGACTGTGGCTGCCGACGATGGCGCTGGCGCTGGTCTTCGCGCGGGACGGCCTCGGCGAGGACGACGCGTGAAGCGCCTGCTGCTCGCGTGCGCCCTGGCGGCCACCGCCTGCAATCCGCAACCGGCACATTCGCCCGGCTCGGCCACCCCCACGCCGGTCCCGACCGTCACCGGCGCGCCGCCGCTGCTGATCACCAGCCACGGCAGCCCGCGCCGACCGCTCGTCTTCTTCGGACACAAGGATGGCCGGGTCGCGTACAAGATGATCGTGCGCGATCGCGCGATCGCGAACACCGCGCAGGGAGCGGGCGACGGGACGTTCTACGATGTGACCGTGACCTTCTACGACAAGTCCGGGAGATCGCTGCAGGCCGGCGCCCCGCGCGCGGTCGCGGTCGAGGCGAAGCAGACCCTCACGCTCTACGACGGCGTGACCACCACGACGTCCAACGGCGACACGCTCAAATGCCGCCGGATGGTCTACGATCGCGCGGACGGAACGCTCCACGGCGACGGCGGCGTCGTGCTGCGGACGGCGGACGGCTACGAAGGCACCGGCAACAGCTTCGACTCCGACATCACGCTTGAGAATCTGAGAATGCAGTGAACGATCCCGAACGGACGATCCGCCTCCGCGGCCTGGTCAAACGCTACGGCGCGCGGACCGTCGTCAACGGCGTGAGCGCGGAGGTGCAGACCGGCGAAGTGGTCGGCCTGCTCGGACCCAACGGCGCCGGCAAGACCACGACGTTCTACATGGTGGTCGGACTGGTGAAGCCCGACGGCGGGACGGTCGTCCTGGACGGCCCCGACGGCGAGCTGGACCTGACCCACGCGCCGATGTACCGGCGCGCCCGCAACGGCCTCGGTTATCTCGCGCAGGAGAACTCGATCTTCCGCAAGCTCTCGGTCGGCGACAACATCCGCCTGATCTGGGAGCAGCACGGCGTGCCCCGCGACGAACAGGACGAACGGCTCGGCCCGCTCCTCGAGGAGTTCGGCTTGCGCGCGTTCGAACACGCGCGCGCCGACAGCCTCTCGGGCGGCGAGCGGCGCCGGGTCGAGATCGCGCGCGCGCTCGCGACCGAACCCGCGTTCCTGCTGCTCGACGAGCCGTTCACCGGCATCGATCCGATCGCGGTCAAGGACATCCAGGACATGATCCGCCAGCTGCGCGACCGCGGGCTCGGCGTGCTGATCACCGACCACCAGGTCCGCGAGACGCTCGCGATCGTCGACCGAGCGTATCTGATGAACGAAGGCGCGATCGTGGTCTCGGGGACCGCGCACGAGGTGATGGCCTCGCCGGTGGCGCGCGAGTTCTATCTCGGACACGAGTTCCGCCTGTGAGCCTGCGCCCGAGCATCTTGGACCGGTACCTGCTGGCCGAACTCGGCCAGACGTTCGGTTTCGGGCTCTCGGCGTTCGCATTGATACTGGCGGCCACCCAGATCCTGGCGATCGGGCGGATGGTCAGCGATCAGCACGCCCCGTTGTGGGCGGCGATCGAGGTGTTCCTCTGGGATCTGCCCTACATCGTCTCGCTGACGATTCCGATGGCGCTGCTGCTGGGGACGCTGCTCGCGATCCAGCGTCTCTCCGGCGAGAGCGAGATCACCGCCATGAAGGCCGGCGGCATCACCTTCCTGCGGATCGTCGCGCCGCTGCTGGTGGCGGGTCTGGTGATGTCGTTCGCGACGCTCTTCCTTCAAGAGGACATCGTGCCGTTCGCCAACGGCCAGGTCGCCGAGATCGAGAACACCGTGATCAAACACGTCAGCGCGTTCGGCCGGGATCTCTCCGACACGACGCCCCTGCCGGGCGGCGGCGTGCAGAAGACGTTCGCGACCGGCTACGACGGCCACGCCCAGGCGCTGCTCAACGTCACGATGATCCAGTACGACGCCAAGAGCCAGCCGACCATGATCGCGTTCGCCGACCGGGCGGAGTTCCTGGCCGACAAGTGGGTGATGCAGAACGTGTCGACCTACCGCTTCGAACCTTCGGGCGATCTGACGAGCGCGCCCAGGCAGCCCTCGATGGACGTCGAGATCGCCGAGAAGCCGGCCGACATCGCGAACCGGATGGCCAACGGCGATCCCCAGCAGATGAGCCGGGCCGCGCTCGCCAACTCGATCCGCTCCGGCCAGCTCGACGACACCCAGGTCGCCAAGTACACCACCACGTATTGGGAGAAGCTCGCCCAGCCGTTCGCGTGCTTCGTGTTCGTGCTGATCGCGGTGCCGTTCGGGCTGCGCAACCAGCGCGGCGGCGGCAACACCAGCCTCGGCTTCGGATTGGCGGTCGCGATCGTGTTCGTCTACTACGTGGCCGCGACGGTCTTCTCGTACGTCGGCGAGGCGCTGATCGGCATGGCGTTCGTGTGGGCCTGGATGCCGAACATCATCTTCACCGCGATCGGCGCGAGCCGGTTGCGCAAGGCGGCGGCGGTATGAGGGACACGCTCACCGGCATCGGATTCATCCTGCTGATCGCGGCGCTGGCGGGCGGCATCGCCTACGTCGGCGATCGGGTCGGCCATCAGGTCGGCCGCAAGCGGCTGACGCTCTTCGGCATCCGCCCGCGCTATACGTCGACCATCGTCGCGATCGGGACGGGCGTGATCATCGCGTTGATCGTGACGCTGGGCGCGATCTTCGCCTCGAACGAGGTGAAGACGGCGTTCTTCACGCTGCGCACGATCAACGATCAGATCGCCGCGCTCAAGGCGCAGGCGGCGGCGCTCGAGACCAAGGTCAACGACACCCAGATCGTGCTGCCGCTCAACCAGCCCGTCTCGGTCAACGTCGCTCGCCTCCCGAAAGGAAGCTCGGTCGATCAACGCGAGAAGCTGGTCCGCGATTTCTACGCGAGCACGGTCGCGGTCGTCAACACGTCGTACCCGCAGCTCAAACCGTTCCAGCCGCCGGCCGACGTGAGCTCGCAGTTGGACCTGCTCGCCCGAAAGGCCGACGTGACGGACAACGACGTGCTCGTCATCGCGGTCGCGGATCGCAACCTGTTCGTCGGCGATCACATCCACTTCGCGCTCGATATCTTCTCCGACTCGCTCAAGGTGAAATCCGGCGACGCGATCGCGACCATGGGCATCACCGCCGGCCCGACCGCCAACGTCGGCCTCGCCTACGCGCAGCTGCAGCAGCACGTCGCCGAGGTGCTGGCGACCCAGAAGAAGATGTCGCCGCTGTTCATCGGGACGCCGCGGGTTACCCGGACGCTGCCGAGCATCGACGAGATGCAGAAGATGCTCACGACCGGTCACGGTACGTTCGTGATGACCGCGTTCGCCGGGGCCGACATCTATCCGCACACCGCCCTCCAGACCGGCCAGCTCCCGATCGTCGTCGTGCTCTCCCAGCAGCCGTGACCGCCGAGGCCGTCTTGGGCGTCGACCCCGGCACCCGGAAGGTCGGCTATGCGGTCTTGGCCCGCGACGGCTCGGTCCTCGACCAAGGCATCGCCCCGAACGAGGGGCTCGCCGACCGGTTCGCGGCGCTGGCGGCGGACTATGGGCTGGCGGCGGTCGCCTTGGGCCACGGCACGAACGTCCGGCCCGTCCGGGTCGCGCTCGAAGGGCTTGGCCTGCCGATCGCCCTGGTCGACGAGCGCGAGACCACCCTGCGGGCGCGGGAGCTGTACTTCGCCGACCACCCGCCCCGGGGCTGGCGCCGGCTGGTCCCGCGCAGTCTCCAGCTACCGCCCAGGCCGATCGACGATTATGCTGCTATACTGATAGGCCGACGGTATCTTGATAGCGGGAGTCCCGGGAGGGGTACGTCGTACCTGTTGGGTCCGGAGTAATCGTCCGATAGGTGAATTACCCGGAAATTTCCGGTCTTTTGGAGGAGACATGCGTCGCGTCGTCTCGGCCGCCTTGATCGCGGTGCTGGTCGCAGCGCTCTGGATCGGCGTTGCCACGGCGTCGCCGATGCCCGACCTGGCGTCGGCCTTCGCGATGCGGACCTTCGGTCGCGTACCCGCCGAACCGGCCGAATTCGCGCCGGGCGCCGATCGTTCGCTCCGCGGCCTGGCGTTCCGCATCACCACCCCGGTCGCGCTGCCGGCCATCGCCCGCGTCGTGCTCCCGGACGTGCCGCCGCTCTCGCTGGCCTTCTTCCGTCCGGTCGCGATCCCGGCGTCGCGGTTCGTGCCGCCCTCGCCGGCTCCCGTCGCGACGGCCGCCTACGCTCCCGCGTACCTCTCGCGGTTCGCGCTGACCGCCCCGACCCTCGCGCGCCCGGACGACGCGCCGGCCGCGTTCTCGTCGTCGCTGCGCGACGCGAGCACCGCCTATAACCCCGCGACCAGCGTCGGCACCTTCCAGCTCAGCGGGGCGAGCGGCGATGCGGAGCTGGCCGAACTCTCGGCGCGCGACCAGCGCCTCCAGGCGATCTCGTCGGTCAATCTGGGCGTCGCCGGCCGCCACGTCAAGTTCGATCTCGGCAGCACCTACGAGCGCCTGAGCAGCCAGACCGTCCCGACTTTCCAGTACCGTCCGGGCCTCGCCGCCAAGCCGTCGATCGCCGACGTGCCCGGCCTGAGCGTCGCCCAGATGGCCGGCGGCTACAACGACGTGACGACCCGCGGCGTCGACGCGGGACTGGCCGTCCCGATCGCGCGCAACCTGACCGTCGGCATGCAGTACGGCACGCAGCGCTACACCGGCGCGGTCAACGCGCAGGACTTCTCGCCGAACCTGGACACGTCGAAGTTCTCGTACGTGGGCAACGTGACGTTCGCGATCCCGCGTTCGTCCTCGGCGATCGTCGTGAGCGCGCGGCAGTACCGCTTCTTGGACAACCTCGCCCCGGCGAAAAGCACCTCGCAGACGCGCGCCGACGTCAACTTCACGGTGAAGTTCTGACCCTCGCGCGGACCCACGCACCGCTCTTCGCCGCCCTCACCCTCGTCGTCGCAGCCCTGGTCGCCGGCCTCGCCTGCGTGCAGTTGGGCTCGGCCGCGATCTTCGGCCGGGCGCCGCGCCCGCTCGGCGTCGCCGTCTACGGCGCGCTGGAACGGATCGCCCCGGCGCCGTACGTCGAGCAGATGCTGGCGCGCGACGCGCTCGCCAACGGCGATCTGGCCGGCGCGCAAGCGCACGCCATCCGGATGCCGGCCAACCCCGGCCGCAACGAACTGCTCGCGCAGATCGCCGCCGCGCGCGGTCAGTCGCGGCTCGCCCTCGAATACTACCTGGTCGCGCCGGACGTGGCGGCGGTGTCGCGCTACGTCAAGGCGATGGGCGTCAAGGATCCGGTCGGCGCGTACGCGCTCGAGGACGAGTTGCTGGTGCGGTTACAGGCGTTGACGACGCATCCGGACGCGGTCGCCGAGGCGTACTGGACGCTCGGACGCCTGGCCACGCGCCAGGGATTCTTGGACCCCTCGATCCGGGCCGCCGCGTGGAAGAACAGCTTGACCGGGTACCGCAAGGCGGTGGCGCTCGCGCCGCTCTCGGAGAAGTATTGGCTCGCGCTCGGCAATCAGTTCGTCCTGCTCGAAGATTGGGCGTCGGCGCGCGATGCGTTCTCGCGGGCGCTCGGGATCAATCCGAACAGCGCCGACGCGGCCGCCGGCCTGGCGCTCGCGGATCGGCACGGAGCCGCCACGCCGTGAAGATCGCGCTCGACGCGCAGCTGACGGTCGGCACCGCCACCGGGATCGGCGAGTACGTCGGCGGACTGGCCGTCGCGCTCGAGCGGGCGGACGTCGAGGTGGCGCGCTTGTGCGAACCGCGGATCGATCCGTGGCGCTTCGATCGGCGCGTCTATTGGGATCAGGTGCTGCTGCCGCAACGCGCGCGGGCGTCGGGCGCCGACCTGCTCCACTGCGCCGCCGGGACGATGCCGCTCGCGCTCGATCTGCCGACGGTCGCGACCGTGCACGACGTCGCCTGGCTGCGCGTGCAGGCGCACGCGCGTCCGTACGCGCGCTATTATTTCGGCGCGTTCTCGATCGACCGGTATCGCCACGCGCGCGGCATCGTGGTCGATTCGGCGTTCTCGCGCGGCGAGCTGCTCGACGCCGCTCCGCGGCTGGACGCATCGCGCGTGAGCGTGGTCTATCCGGGCGTGGCCGACGACTACATGCGGCTGGTGCGGCGCGCCGGCGACGGACGCACGATCCTGGCGATCGGCACGGTCGAGCGGCGCAAGAACCTCGACTTCCTGGCGCGCGTGCTGGTCGGTCTGCCGGACGCGCGGGTGGTCTCGGTCGGACCGTCGACGGAATACGCCCACGAGGTGATCGCGCTCGCGCGCGAGCTCGGCGTCGAGGGCCGTTTGGAACTGCGCGGCTACGTGGACCGGGCCGACGTGCTCGAACTCTACGCCTCGGCCGCGGCGGTGGCGGTGCCGTCGCGCTACGAGGGCTTCGGGTATGCGGCCGCGCAGGCGCTGTGCGCGGGCACGCCGCTGATCGTCTCGGACCGCAGTTCGCTGCCGGAAGTCGTGCGCGACGACGCGCCGGTCGTCGCGCTCGACGTCGCGGCTTGGACCGAAGCGCTCGCGGGCGCCCTGCGCGGCGACCTCGACGCGCGCGCGGCCGCGGCCCGCCCTCGCGCGATCGAGCGCTTCGCCTGGGACGCCGGCGCCCGAGCGATGCGCGCCGTCTACGCGGAAGCGCTGGCCTAAATTGTCATCCCGAGCGTAGTGAGCGAAGCGAACGTAGTCGAGGGACAGCCACTTTGGCACGATGAGCTATCGTTTTCCAATTGGCTTCATGCGAATATTCACGTCCTCGGCGAGACGCTGGGCTTGTCTCTCGTGTCGCGACGGCGAGAAGCGCCCGTCGGCAGGCTGTCTGCGGATATCCTCGCGGAATTCCGCGACTCGGGCGATCCGGTGATCATTGAGAATCAGATTTACGCGTCGAACCATAAGCACTTCGGACAGGTCCTCACGTATTCTGCGCACTACGATGCGAGGGTGATCGTTTGGATCGCGACGTCATTCCGCCAGGAATACAGAGTGGCAATTGCCTGGCTGAATGCGATGAGCGATAAGCAGTTCTTTGCTGTCGAGCTCGCTGGCGACGGGCGATCGGCCGCGCCTGCAAATCGTCGCAGGACCGACTCAAGTCTTGGAGAGCGCCGGTTCGCCTGGGGCCGACATTGTCCGATTGGCGAGGTCGCGCGATGCGCGCGGCGGCGAACAAGGAGGCGCGTTCGTAAAGGCGCCGTTTGCAGTTCCATCCGACCACTCAACGTCACCGGGCCAACTAGCGCTCAACGACATGTTCGAACGAATCAGCCTACTTCTCGCATCGTCGACGCTCTTTCCCGATCTCAAGAAACAGCCGGGTGACCGAAACTACTACGCATTCGCGAAAGGCCCGGTCCGCGAGAGCGAGTGGTCGATAGTATTCGCGAACGGCGAAGTCAGACTCGAACTCGTGTTCAATGACCCTGCAGCCGCAGAAAACCATCTCCGCCGACTGAAAGCCCACTCCCGAATGCTCGAAGAGAAGCTGGGACTACCGGTCGAGTTCGACCTGAAGGCGGGGCGAGCTAAGCAGAAAGTGATCCTGAGACGCGCCGTTTCATTCGAGGAGCGAGAGAGAGATGCTGACGGTATCGCTGCATGGTCGGTCAATACGATTTCGCGTCTCGCGACGGCATTGGGCCAACTACAGGTTCTCAGGTGGAGCGCTCTGCGCTCCCTCGACTACGCTCGGGATGACAAGTCTGGTCGCCTGGTGCGACAAAGCCGCGGATACGCGCGCCTACGCGGAAGCTCTCTCGGTCTAGTAGACCGGCGAGCCGGGCGCGCCGGGGGCGACGCTGCCGTCGTCCGGGGCGAAGATCAGCTTGAGCGGATAGGACGAGCCGCCTTCGGGCATCGTCACGACGGTCACCCGCACGAAGCCCTTGGCGGGCACGACGTACTGCCGGATCTTGTAGCGCGAATACGCGGGCACCTGATGCGATTGGATCAGGACGCCGTCGATCAGGTACGTGCCGGTCGCGCGGCCGCCGCGCGGGTTCTCGTAGATGGCGATCGACTGCGGCGTCGCGTACGGGTTCATCACGTTGACCACGAACGATTGCAGCACCCCGTAGTCGCCCGAGAGCGCCTCGCCCTTGAGCCGGTTGGGAAGCGGGATCTGCCCGACCGAAAGCTCGAGATACGGATCCGAAACGCTCCAGGCGCGCGCGTCGTGGAACTCGGGGATGTCGTAGATGCCGCGCGCGTGTTTGTGGGTGCCTTCGAGCAGCTCGGTGCTTGCGAGCGATTCGTCCGGGTCCGACGTCGCGTCCTGTGCGAACAGGGTGAGGTGCACGCCGCCGCCGCTGAGCACGCGCAGCTGCAGCAGGTTCGCGACCACCGCTCCGGCCGGCACGTCGTCTTCGACCAGGTTGACGGTGGCGTTGCCGGGGATCGCGATCAAGCTGCCTTCGTTCTGCACGACCCGCACCAGGAATCGTTTGGTCGCGTCGTGTCCGACCTCCATCTCGTTGGCGCCGGGACCGCCGGCGCCGCTGATGAACTGCACGACGGCCGGTTCCGGCGAGGTGTTCTCGGCCCGCAGGACGATCCGGCGATCCGGCTGGCCGGCCGGGTTGAAGTGGAAGTAGAGGAACCGCGACGGGGTCTCGCGCGCGAGATCCGCGGTGAACAGCACGCCGTCCGTCTCGAGCCGTTCCGGATAGTCGCTGACCATCAGGGTGGCGGGCGCGATGCGCGGCGCGGCCACGTTCTCGACGCGCACGCGCGTGCTCCCGTCGGCCTCGAAGAAGCCCTCGCCCTGGATCAGGACCGGGACGTCGATGGTGACCTCGTCGTCTTGCGCGAGCGCGCCCGCGTACGTCAGCTGGTCGACCGTCGCGACGACCTGGGCGCCGGGGCGCGCCTCGGCGAGCCGCTTCGCGAGCGCGACCGCCTGCATCTTCACGTAGTCGGCCGAGGCCGGATCGCCGGTCAGCCGCAGGACGGCCGACGGCGCGACCGTGCCCGCGAGGAACGCCACCCGGACCGGGACGTCCCGGGTGAGTCCGCGCGCGTCGCCGATGGTCACGACGGTCGCGCCGGGCGCCTTGCCGGTCAGCGTGAGCGTGCGCGCGGTCTGATCGACGGCCGCGTCGACCACCGCCGGATCGGCGACCTTCGCGGTGACGTCGCCGAGCACCGAGGAGATCTGCAAGACCTGGCGCTCGCCGACCGGCACGGCGCCCGCTTGCGGGAGCACCAGGATCGGCGGCGGCGTCGGGCTCGGCGAAGCCGTCGGCGAGGGCGTCGCCGACGGGACCGGTGCGGGCGTTTCTTGCGCGAGCGTACGGGTGCCGAGGGCCGATGCTGCGAGGATCGCGGCGAACGCCGCGGCCAGGACCGGACCCGTTCGAGGATCAGGCAATTTTGGTCGCGACGCCTTCTCGGTGCACGGCCGAGGCGAGGAGCGTCTTGTATCCGACGGACGGGAAGAGCACGGTGACGAGGTCTTTCTCAACCCGCTCGACCGTGCCTTGTCCGAACTTGGGGTGCCCGACCACGTCGGCGATCCGGAAGTTGTCCTCGCCGCGATCGAACGCGAGCGGGACCGGACCCTTCGCGGCGGCGCGCAGGCAGCTGTCGCACGCGCCGCAGTTGGCCTCGGCGAAATCCTCGCCGAAATAGTTGAGGATGAAGCGGCGTCGGCACGACGGCGATTCGGCGTACTGCAGCATCATCGCGAGCTTGCTCTGGTCGTACGACTTCTTGGTGTCGTACGAGGCGAGGTTGAGGACCAGATCGCGATGTTTGCGGACCGCCTCGGTCAGCGTATAGGCCGACTTCCCGGCCGCCTCGATGTAGCCGGATTTCTTGAGCAGCGCCAGGATGACTTTGAGCTTGGTGAGCGGCAGCTGGAGGATCTTGCGCAGGTCGGTCACGGTCACGCGCTCCTGCGCGCCGAACACCTCGATCGTCCCGAAGACGCGCTGGACTTCCTCGACGTCGGGATACTTGCCGGTCAGGAAGTAGTTCTGCACGCGCGTGTCGCTCATGCGATAGATCAGGATGCAGCGCGACGGATCGCCGTCGCGGCCGGCGCGACCGGCCTCCTGGGTGTAGGCCTCGACCGAGCCCGGCAGATCGTAGTGGACCACGAACCGGATATTCGGCTTGTCGATGCCCAGACCGAACGCGTTGGTCGCGACGACCGCGCGGATCGCCTCGTCCATGAAGAGGTTGTGGACGGTCGTGCGATCGTGCTTCTGCAATTTGGAGTGGTAGACCGCGGCCGGCACGTGGAGCTTATCGTTGAGATAGGCCTGCACTTCGAGCGCGTTCTTGATGGTGGCGGTGTAGATGATCCCGGTGCCAGAGAGCGCCTCCGGGCCGGTGAACAGCGCCGCCAGCGACTTGAGCTTGTCGGCGTCCTTGTCGGCGCGGCGCGCTTCGTAGACCAGGTTCGGACGGTCGAAGCCTTTGACGATCGGCTTGACGTGCTCGATCCCGAGCTGGTGGAGGATGTCCTCGCGGACGGCCGGGGTGGCGGTGGCGGTGACGGCCAGCACGGTCGGGCGGCCGAGCCGCTCGATGGCGTGACCGAGCGCCAAGTACGCGGGCCGGAAGTCGTGGCCCCACTGGCTGATGCAGTGCGCCTCGTCGACCACGAACAGCGGCACCTTGAGCGTGCGCAGGATCGCCTGGAAACCCTCGTCTTCGAGCTTCTCGGGGGTGGTGTAGACGAGCTTCACCCCGCCGGCCGCGATCCGGGCGCGGGTCGCGAGCTCTTGGTCTTCGGAGAGGGTCGAGTTGACCGCGACCGCGTCCTCGATGCCGCGGTCGCGCAGCATGTCGAGCTGGTCCTTCATCAGGGCGATCAGCGGGCTGACGACGATGGTCGTGCCTTCGAGCAGCAACGCGGAGAGCTGATACGTCAGCGACTTGCCGGCGCCGGTGGCGAGGATCGCCAACGTATCCTGACCGGAGAGAACGCGAAGGACGACCTCTTCCTGGCCCGGCTGGAACGAATCGAATCCGAACTTCTCTCGAAGCGCGACGCGTAAATCCATCACCTGGTCTCCATTGTGCCCGAAAACCCCGCTTTCGAGCGTGCCGAACGTCCCCTCCTCACTAAAAGGAACGGGGAATTCTACTCGATTCTTACCCGGCCCGGCCCGCGCCTAAACCGGGAC
>Ga0207667_10003740_pt1 | contig 18775 bp, 20 predicted proteins | sample KBSCornC52_FD_184301 | JGI IMG/M metagenome (GOLD analysis project Ga0207667, IMG submission 184301) | Corn rhizosphere microbial communities from Kellogg Biological Station, Michigan, USA - KBS Corn C5-2 (SPAdes) (version 2) | ecosystem: Host-associated > Plants > Roots > Rhizosphere > Soil ...
CCCATCCTCAAGCCGCTGGCCCGCTCCTTCGGCAGCGGAGAACCGCGCGAATGCTTCACGTTCTCGGAATCCGCGCCGCCTCCGTCATTTGGGATATCGGCCGTCGTCGGCCTGTGAGTCACGGGGCGCTGGACGCGGCCGCCTCGTTGGATGGATGAAGCCAGCGGGCTTGCTCGCCGCTGGCTCTGCGAGTTGCACCTTCACAATTTCGGCGAGTGTTGCCAGATCGATTTGCCCTGACAAGATCAAATCATCGAGCGTCACGATGCCGACGGCAACACCGCCGTTCGAAATAGGGACTCGTCGCACGTGGTGGATTCGCATCAACCTGGCGGCCAGCTCTTCCGAATCCGTGATTGATAGCGTTGCGGGATCGGGAGTCATCACATCGTGCAATAGTGCTGCCCGTGGGTCCAAATCGGAGCCGATGACGCGAAGTGCGAGATCGCGATCGCTGACAATACCCACGACACGGCCGGACTCCTGCACGATGACCGCACCAATGTGATTGCTCTCCATTGCGCGCACCGCGTCGAACGCGGTGGTACTCCAATTTTGAATGACCATCCGCTTTCTGAGACAATATTGTTCGAGCGACATGCTCGAACATTTTGCAAGCGATGTACCACTCGAATGAGCGTTTTTTCCGGCTCGAGCTTCACACCTGACCCCACGACGACATTCGAATTGCCGGGTGCACGCCGTTATGGTCAGCGCCAATCAACCAAATGGAAATTTTGCATTCTGCGGGATTTAGTGACGACGTGGTGAGCGCGCCGTCTGCCGCTGCACTGATCGGCCTGCCCGGTCACCGAGCAGAAAGATCGGCGCCGAGACGAGCTGAACGAGAACGGAGAACACGATCAGCGCCACGTGCGAGTGCTCATAGAGCAGCCCAGTCACGATGCTCCCGACGAGCCAGCCAGCTCCATATCCTACGTAGAAAAGTCCGAAAGCCAGGTTTCTCTTGCCTTCCGGGAGCACGCTCGACACCAGCGCTTTGAGCAGCGTGTCCTGCGTCGCGTAACCGACGCCCCACAGGATCATACCGGCGAGCACGACGAAAAAGCTGCCGTAAAACACCAGGGGCGCGAACAGTGACGAGATGAACACCGCGGAGAGGACGACGATGATGCCCTTTCGATCGTATAACTTTCCCAGGGCAAGGCTTGCAAACACGCCGGCGCCGGTGGAGAGTGCGAGAAACACGGGCGACCATCGGCCGGCGACTACACCCGTGGTCGCGAAGTGGTACGAGATGAGCTCGAAGCTCATCAGACCAGCAGCAAAACAAGATCCCGCGAGCATGTAGAGCCAGTACGCCCGCGTGAAGCTCTGGGCCGGGGCGGTCCGGCCTTCCTCCAAGCGTGACGGGAGCGGAAAGACGACCCGAGCGGCGGTCAGAGCGCTGAGAGCCAGCACGGTCGAAATCAAGAGCGTGGCGTACCCGGTACGGAAGCTTCCGTGCATCCAGAGAACCAACGCGATGAGCAGCGGCCCCAGCGTAGCGCCGGTCTCGTCGAGGGCCGTATTCAACGCATACACCCAACCTTTCCCGAGCTTCCCGGTGGTATAGGACAGCATAGCTTCCACGGTTGGTTTACGCATCGCCCGGCCGATGCGCTCCGCCAGGACCAGCGCCGCAGCGAGCCACCAGTTCCCCGCGAGTGCCATGGCAGGAACCGCAAGCAGGTTGACCACGTAGCCGGCGAACGTGATGCTCCAATACTTCCCCGTCTTGTCGCTCACGTATCCGGAGATGGAACGCAGAGCGTAGCCGAGGAATTCACCAGCTCCCGCAATGATGCTGACGGCGGCTGCCCTCGCTCCGAGCGTCTTCAGATAGGGGCCATTAATGGCGGCGCCGCCTTCATAGGTCACGTCGGCAAACAGATTGACGAGGCCCATTGTCAGCACGAAATGGAAAGCTGACTGGCTCGCGCGAGCGCCGGGCAAGTTGGCGGTCGACGTGTTCTGTTCGCACGTCATTGGCCGCGCTCGCGACCGACGTGCGCGTTCAACAACCGCAGACCAGCGTCGAGGATGAACACGAACATGGTGTCCAGAATCTGCGTGGCGTCGATGCCGGCTTCGTGCACGATCGAGCTACGCTTCGGCTTGACCTCATCTTGAGCTGGCTCGTCACGGGACCGGCGCTTGGATTTCGCGCTGGATAGCCTCTCCGAGCTGCCCCACCTGACGCGCGATTCTGGCCAAAATATCGTCCAACGAGATAACAGCCGCGAGGCGCCCGCCATCGTTCACTACCGGCAAGCGACGCACGCCGAGATCGCGCATGGTCGCGATGGCTTCATCCAGGCTACGCCGTACCGACAGAAATATGGGATGCGGGGACATGACGTCTTCGACCCGTACTTTGGCCGGGTCACGCGCTTCAGCCATCACGCGAACCGCGAGATCTCGGTCGGTGAGCACCCCTACCGGCTCTCGATCATTCGCGACTACCACGGAGCCGATATTCTGACCACGCATCAAACGTGCAGCATCCACACAAGTGGCGCTGCGCGGCAAGGTTTCCACGTTCGGGTTAATCAATTCTGCGATCGACATGGCACTCCTCTTCTCGGTTGTTCGCTATTGCTCGTGCAGCGTCGCACACTGAGATATAGCGCTACGAGCAGTTGCTCAGGCTCGTCTTGCGCGCCGCTCCCTCGCCGCGATCGGAGCCACAACTCCCCAGCAGCACGCCGCAGCGTCATCAAGTCAGGACAGAGCCTCGCGCTCGATAGGTACCGCTCGCGGTTGACAGATATTGGCAAGCGTCGACGCAATTTCGTTCGGCGCGAGCTCTAGCTCGTTCCAGCGCGCCGCCTCCGTTTGTGACTGGGCGACGATGTCAGCCAGTGAAATAATGCCAAGTAACTTTCGTTCCTCGTTCAGGACTGGAATGCGCCGGATCTGTTTCAAACGCATCAGGTGCTCTGCTAATGCAACGTTGTCATCGGGCGCACAGTGAAACAGATTCGGTGACATTGCCTCCGAAATTGGAATCGCGCTCGGCGCTCGGTCTTTGCTCCAGGTCGCGATGCAGATATCGCGGTCGGTGATCATGCCGACCACGCGATCGCTGCCCTCCTCGATAACCGGAACCGCTCCGCAGTCGCAATCCCACATCAAGCGAACTGCCGCACTCAATGGCGCGCTGGTGGTAGCAGTCGCCACATCGGTGGTCATCAGGTCTCGTACTTTCATTGTCCTCTCCTCGTGCGGCGTTTGTAGTACTTGCGCTCCGCAGCCAGTGCCAAAGCTCCGGCCTGCGACCAGATGAATGTGCAAGACGCATACCGACAATTCGAGTTGTTGACGCGCCAAATCCTTCTGCCCGAAATCCTTCTTTGCGCGACGAGGAGCGGCATCATGAGAATGGGGTCGTCTTGGACCGTCGGCGGCGGGCGAGCTCAACCGGGGCGAGCGCGCCCGTCAGAATTTGTAGCAACCGGTCGATCTCGAATGGTTTGCGCAAAAATGCAGCACTCAACGCTCGCGCGCTGCGCTCGACCTGCGCGTCCTCAAATGCGGACATCACGATCAGCGCAGCAGATCCGGTTGAACGACGAAACGCTTGCAAAACGTCGAGTCCACTGAAGCCAGGCATGACCACATCCGTGATGATGGCATCGTAGGAAAGTCGACCGTCCTCACATTGAGAAGCTTCGATCAGCAGGTCCAAGAATGCATCGCCGTCCTTCGCCTCAGTGACTAGGTAGCCTTCCGATCGGAGGAGCGGCGACAAGAGCACCTTGAAATCTTCATCGTCCTCGGCCAGGAGCACACGAGGGGCGCCCTGCATTGGGGTTACGTGGCGTCGTCTCCCTTGCCCTCCGGCGCCACAGGAGGCATCGAGAGCACCGGAGTGAGCCAGCGCTGGTTGCCGCGGAACCTGCTCAAGATCGGAGTTTCGCCTAATTTTAGGCGCGCGAGGCCGGTGGGCGGTTGGGATCGCGATTTCCTGCAAATGGCTTGCAAGAGCTCGTGGTGCTGAATTGGTTACGTGTGAAGGACTCACCGTTACCTCCAAATTTTCTTGAGACCTCGGTATCGAAACAGAGCGCACCAGCCACTCTGAGTGGGAGAGCATTTTCCCTCGCAGCGGGCGTCGGTCAATTCCTCATTTTTGTCCCGTTGAGTGGGCGATATCACGTCCGCTCCACGATTAATTTCGCCACTATTTCCTGGCGGCGCGATCGAATCCGAAGGCGAACGTTTCTAGTGACGGGCACGTGCGATCCGGCGCGCCTGATTGGCGTAAGACTTGCCGCACGCGCTTCGTGCGTAGTTCTAACTGGCGATACGTCCTCGCACTACAGCGGCGATCTCGAGCGCGCTTGCGGCGATCACGAATCGTGGCGTTGATCGCGCTCAGCGCTGTTCCGAACGCCGCTCGTGAGGCCGATCGAGCTCAGTCCGTTCCCCGATCCAGTCGCTCCACTTCCGAACCCGCATCGCCGTGTCCTCTTGATATGGCAGTCATCAGCGGAAAACATTGTTCCCGTGTGGAGCAACGCTGTCTCGAGTGGCTCGACGATCCAAAGCTTTCCTACGCCCGCTGCGCGGTGTACGCGCAGCCTTCGCGCTGCGTTGGAGCGCGAATCGGTATGCAGTACTGCGTTGACCGTTACGAGTACATGCGCCCGGGTGAACGATATCCGCTGAATCACCAGAGTCTCGAAAAAGTCGAGACGCTCTGCCGAACACTCGGCAAACGCTTGTGCACCGAAGCGGAGTGGAATTTCGCGTGCGAGGGCGAAGAGATGCGGCCCTACCCGTATGGCTTCGCGAGAGCTGCAGTCTGCAACCAGGATCGAAGTGATCTGTTCGAGCGAACTCGCTCGCTACTCAGAATGCGCGACCTACGTGAGGCAGCCGAAGAGCGCCCCCTCTGTGTGAGCGTGTTCGGCGTTTTCAGTCTCGTCGGTAACCTGGACGAGCCGGTCCTGAACGAGCTTGCTGGACGCGAATCGCGCTTTCGCGGCGTGTTGAAAGGGGGCTGGTGGGCGCCAGGTAGGAATCGCTGTCGAGCGGCAACCACCGCTCATGACAACTTCTACGAGGGCGTTCAAGTAGGCGCGCGTTGCTGCGCTGACGCAAGAAGGGAGGCCGCCGTTGCCGGCGACAGTGCTCATCACGGCTAAGCGATTATTGAGCGCGCGATCGCGGCGCGCGAGCCTCCCGCGGCAGGGTGCTACGCCCGCGACAAAAGGCGTCGCCCGCTCGCGCGCAGCCGACGACTGGCGACATCGAGTTGCCTGATGGCCGGATCGCGCCGTGCCTTCACTCTGAGTCGTGCTCGAGGCCCGTTTGAACGCAACGAGCATTGGCTCGCGGGAATTCTCGCCCTCGTTCTTGCCCACGCTGCGCCCGAGCTTGCTCGCGAGCGGCTACGGTCATCATCACCTGGCATCGTTGAGCCGCAGCTGGAGGCCGCCCCGGCGAGTACGACTTTCGAGTCCTCGACTCGCGCATGGCCCTCGCTTGGGCACCGCCGTGACGGCACATCCGCTGCATGGCCCTTCTCCCTACGTTTGAACGGAGATAGGTGGCTGGAGTAGTCGGGCTCGTAGGAGGTCAAAAGCATGGACTCGTTCCATCACATCTTAGTGCCGATCGATTTCGACGAATCGTCCCAGCAAGCGCTGGAGATCGCAGTCGTCCTGTCGGAAAAATTCCACGGCGCGCTCACTCTGCTCCACATTTATGACCTCCCCGTACAAATGACCTATGGCGCAGCCTGGCCCGTAGATTTCGCCCAGTCCGCCGAGACCGCTGCGCGCCAGCTACTCGAGCAGAGCTTGAATCAGGTACGCAAGCGAGTCCCTGCCCAACAGCGGTCCTTGGCACTGGCGAGCCATGGCGCGAGATTTTGGCTCAAGTCGATGCGATGCGCGCAGACTCAGTGGTTATGGGCACCCACGGCCGTCGCGGCCTACAGCACATCGTGCTCGGCAGTGTTGCTGAGAAAATAGTGCGCATGTCTCCGGTGCCGGTGCTGACGGTCCGGTCCGCAGGGGGCTAGCGGAGTTGCGAAACACTCGCTGCGATTGCGCACTCGCAAATCGCGCTTGGAGCGCGTTCGGGTGTCACTCGGGATCGGGAAGAATCTCCTTCAGCGGCTTCGGGAGCTGCTGCTTCACGTGTTTGAGTTCACTTCCATCGATGAAGCGACCGAGCGTCGCGCCAACTTGTCGAACCAATGCGACGGCGCGGTCGGGATCGAGGCCTAGGAAGCGCGCTATGTCCCCCTCGATCGACTGGCGAGTGACGGCGAGGTCCGGGCCCGCGGGTAAGTCGAGTAGCTCCTCTTTCAGCATCGATGGCAGCTGGGACGCGAAATCCTGCGCTTCTCCGGCGGTCAGCCGGCGAACGAGCCCCGACGTCACCGTCTTGAACGCCAAAAGCGCTCGATCGGGATCGTCGAGCCCGAGCTCGGCCTGCAGAGCAGCCGTGAATTCGTGAAGTGTTTGTTCGGCATGTGCCGCATGCCGCGCTTCACGCGCGGCCGCCACTTGACCTCCGCGCCCTATCGCGGGTCTGGTTGGATGGGGAACTCCAGCGGGCTTACTCGCGGCGGGCTCTGCAAGTTGTACTTCCACGATTTCGGAGGCGGTGACCAAGTCCACCGTTCCGGTCAGGATCAAATCGTCGAGCGTGACAATTCCGACGGCGCGAGTGCCGTCCGTGATGGGGATCCGGCGCACGTGTCGCGCGCGCATCAATTTGATGGCCTGCTCCTCCGAATCACCAATCGACAGAGTCGCGGGCTCGGGGGTCATTTCGTCGTGCAACTGCGTCTCTTTCGCATCTAGATCGAAGCCGATCACGCGGAGCGCGAGATCGCGATCGGTAACGATGCCCACGACTCGATCCGCGTCCTGCACGATGATTGCGCCGATGTGATTGCTCTCCAGCGCCCGCACGGCGTTATACGCGCTGGTGCCGGAATTTTGGATGACGTGCGTTTTCTGCTGCAATATTGAGCGAGCGACATTGTCGCGGAATTTTGCAAACCATGTACCAGTGAGCGAGCCACTGTTTGAGCGAGCAGCTCGTAACCCCGCCCGCTGATCGCTCGTAAGTGCCGCTGAGCGCCATTCGGCGATCGCCGGTGCGAGTCACATAGCGCCCGTTTCACGGCGTACCGTACGCTTGCGGCCAGCACCGGATCGACCGCGCCACGGTCGCAGAAGGGAAGCGGGCACCTTGGACCAGTAGCCAATGTTCACCCCGCCTCGCTAGGTCGCCACATCATTCCGATTGGTTGGTGGTTTGGCCGCGCAACGGGAGCGCGGAGCTCGGGTGCACGTTGGGCCTTCGTGTGGGTGGCCGATTGCCACGGGCGTGACGTGCTGGCCGCGAGCCGCGAGGCTGCGACCGACGAGCTCTGATCGCGGCCCGTCAGCCGCATTCATATTCCAGTCGGGAACGTCTCGGGCGCTTCGCCGTGTTGCCATTGAGAGGTGCACTCCAGCGGTTCGAGCGCGCGCGTTCGATCGATGTGGATGATGGCGTCAAACTCGCGACGGAGCTGCACGTGGAAGTAGTGGCTGAGTCGCTCTGTCTCTGGTTTATACACAACGCCGATCGCGCGTTGCAGGCGCGGTTCGTCCACCAAGCTCTGCAGCTCGCCATCCTCGAAATCGCGCAAAAGCAGGCTGAAGCCCGGCTCACCGAGGCGATGAAATACTTCTTCGTAGCTCTTCGGCAGAGCGGTTTGGACGCGCATCCGCTGGACAGAGCCGCCCCAATCCGAAGCCGCGGTGACGGTGCCCGTGTACGTGCTGAAGCCAATCAGCACGATCTTCTCAGGGTGCCGCTTGCAAGCGAGCTCCCCGATGTTGATTTCACCTTCAGCTCCGAGCTCCGTCGCGCGCGCATTGCCGACGTGCGAGTTATGCGCCCAAACCACGATCTTCGGCTGCTGGAACCGCCGCCCGAGGTGCGCGAATAGTGCATCTAGCGTATCTGCCATATGAGTGTCGCGCAGATTCCAGCTCGCGATCTGGCCTCCGAACATGGAGCGGTAATACGTTTCGGCGTTCTTGATCACCCGAGCATTCTGTTCCGCCTCGAAGTATTCGTCCTCCGCAGCTAGCCCATCGCGACGGAGCATGCTGGCCTTCCGTTGCTGAAGCTCGACGAGCTGCGCGATGACCTCACGTTCGCAGTCCGGCGATAGCCCGAGGTGCGTCGCGTACGCGTAGCGCTCCGGCTCCGGTCCAAAATGCTCGAGGCAGGCGTAGCGCGAGCGCGCTCTCTCCGCCGCCGCGGGATCAGCGCTATCGAGATACGCGAGCACCGCTGCAATGGACCCATGCAAGCTATACAGATCCAAGCCGTAGAAGCCGACTTTCTCGTGCGGGCTCCGAGCGTCGTTGTATTCACGAAGCCAGCCGACGAAATCCAGAACGTCCGCGTTACGCCACATCCACGCTGGAAAGCGCAAAAAGCCAGCCAGCGCTTCCTCCGCGTCAGCGTCGAACCCGAGCCCGCGCACGTAGCGATTGACGCGATAGGCATCTGGCCAATCGGCCTCCGCTGCGACTGCAACGAACCCTTGTTCTAAGATCAAACGCTTCGTGAGCTCCGCTCGCTGCTGGTAGAATTCGTGCGTGCCGTGACTGGCCTCACCGATCATGACGCAGCTCGCACCCCCCGTCAGCTCGAGCAGTGGATCGAAGTCTTTCGATGCGCCAGAGAATGGACGGGCGCGGTCAGTGATCGCGCGGACGAGTCGGTCCTCGTTCGACATCGGGTTACCTCCGGTAGAGCTCATGGGGCGGGCGCTGAGGCGTGTTGCCGCTCGGTTCGGGCCATTCGCGAGCCGAACGCTCGAGCAGGCCTCGGACTTCTGCATCGGTCGTCTGTGAAAAATCCTCGTACCAGGTCCCGACCGAGTCAAAGTGCTGCGGCGTGACAGCACACACGATCTCATCGACAATTTCGGCGAGCTCATTGCAGGCCGACGGTGCGGCGACGGGTACTCCCACGACAATCCGCGCCGGATCCTGCTGGCGAAGCGCGAGAACCGCGGCTCGCATGGTCGAGCCGGTGGCGAGGCCATCGTCGACCAGAATGATCCCGCGCCCGGCCACTGCGAGCGTGGGTCGCCCGACCCGATAGAGCTGCTCACGACGGGCGAGCTCCCGCTCTTCTTTGCGGATCACCGCGTCGACCGCGGCTTGGCTTATCCGGAGAGCCTCGACGGTGTCCCAGTTGACGAGCCGAACCCCACCCGGCGCGATGGCACCCATGGCGAGCTCCTGGTAGTCGGGAACGCCAAGCTTACGGACCAGAAAGACATCCAACTGAGCTTGGAGCGCCTGCGCTACTTCGAACGCGACAGGGATGCCGCCGCGTGGCAGTCCCAAGACTAGGAGATTGGGCTGGCGCGCGTAGCCCTTCAATTTTTGAGCGAGTAGCTGGCCAGCTTCGCGACGATTTTTGAATTGCGAGGCCATGGACCCGACGTAGCAATCTGCGGACCAGCCCTACACATGCCTCGTTCGAGAACCGGTGCGCCGAGAGCCCCCGCAAGCATCAATCCTGCAGCCAGCGACTGGCACTCGCGACCGCCGTTCACGGTCTGCTCTGATGAGCGCGGTCGTGACAGCGAGGCCGGGATGCGAGTGGCCGAGTTTTCGCAAGGGTCTGGACCGAGACCCGTCGCTTCAGCATCATTGCGGCGCTTTCGCTCGCGCCGCCCGCGACCGAACCCGAACGTGCATTGCCGTGAACTACACTCATGCTCAAAATCCTCCCGATCCGCGTCCACCGGCGCAACCGCCGCCGCCCATTCCGCGCCCGCCCGGAGTACCGCCACCAGTCGAGCCCCCGAGCCCACCGCCGCCGTTGCCGATTCCAATCGATCCCGGTGTTCCGCCGCCTGATGGTGCCCCGCCTGTAGCTCCGATTGATCGAGAAGCGCGTGAATACGAGGGACGCAGCTTTCCAGTACCGAGACAGCGGGAGCATAGCGTGAAGTGGCGGTGCCACTCCGCAATTCACGGCGTGAACAGCGGCCTTTTTGCGGCGCTGATATTAACCGGCGCTGATCGACTCGAACAAATGTTGCTCGGCCGATCCGCGATTTACGCGCCGCGGGCCATCGCCCGGCGGCTCTTCGGGCCTCGGGCACGCTTCGGGCGGGCTCGCTTCGCCGGTGCTCAGGGGCTCGCGTTGCGTGCCGTCTACAGCGCGGCGCTGGGCGCATGCTACGCGACCGAGCGAGCATACTTTCCGCGCCCATCGATCAGAGCGGCAATGATGCTAGCGGCAGGAATTTGGGCCTTCGAGCTCATGACTCTGCCGACGATCGGCGCAGTTCCGCCGATTCGAGCGTGGGCTCGAAAGGATGTGGCCTTACTCCTCGCTCACACGTTCGTGTTTGGGACAACGGCCGCGCTCGCCTACGATCACGTACGCAAGGTTCGCTGGTCCGAGAATTGCGTTACCTGAGCCGATGAACCGTCTGCTTACGATCGCGCCGCTTCTGAGCTGGATTCGAGTGATCTCGGCCTCGGCGCTGTGCACCGCAGGCTTGGTCGGCGTCGCGCATGTCTACATCGCGGTACGTGGGCTCCACGCGCGCCTCGTTTCGCCGCTCGGTGACACGCCACTGATGAGCCCCCTCAGGTTGACGTTGATCTGCTTCTCTACCGGCATCGGTACTATTTCGTGGCAACTGCGTGCGGATGCCTGGATTTTGTTCATGTGTGCCGCGCTTGCGACGGGCCTGCTCACCTGCGAAATTGCCGTGCGCGTCAGGCGGCGTCACCAGCCAAAGCGGCCATTTTTCGGTGAGGTTGCGCCGGCGTCGTCGAATTTGTTGCGATAGCGGTCAGTGCGCGCCGCGAGCTGCCCGCCCGCTGAATGCCGCCCAGAAGGACGCGCCTCTGCGCCGCATTCGCCGAATGGCTAGGACCGCAGCCCAGATCTCGTCCCACGCGAATGGTGTCAGAACGGCCGACAAGGCCGACGCCACAATGCACAGGAAACACCAACTGTGCACGATTGCCGGCATCGCAAACAGCAGCGTGAGCGCTACGAACGTGAACGGCATGCACGTACAACCAAAGAGAAATACCATCCACGGCATGCGCTCATAGCGGCGAGTGCCGCCGATCAAGCTCGTGATTGACTCCGCAAAATATGCCACGGCGCCGAGCACCGCATCACGCGAGTGAAAGAGCGCTGAAATGGGCGAAAACAGCACCCGTCTGGAGCCCATACTACCGAAGACCGGATCCCAGACGCTTCGGGTTACACCAAACTGATAGAGCGCAAGGTGGAGTGCTGCGACGCCAGCAAAGAACGCCACAATTGCGATCGGTACCCGCGCAGGCCACGACGATGGGTTATAGTGCCAACCAGGCGGATTGTCGTGACTGCGATCGAACGGCGGAAGCATCGCATCTGGCATTTCTTGGCCTACTCGGTAGCCGAACCGCAGTTCAGGGGTGGGAGGCGCGCTCAACGCGAGCGTTTGGGCCCTCGGTCTCGAGCCAGCGGGGAGTCTCGAGCTTGTTTTCCCGATACCAGCTCCGTGGATCGGCCTTGAGCCGATCGATCATGCGCGGCAGCGCCGCGCGCAGATTGCGGTTCGGGTTCCAACCGATCTTCTCGCGCGCTCGAGTGATGTCGAGCTCGAAATGATCATCGGCCAGATCGATCATCCAGGGTCGGATGAACGGTTCCTCACCGGGAGCATGCTCTTCGAGCCACGCGCCGGCTTTCGCGACGGACTTGGGGATCGAATTGGTGACCCATTCCTCGCCATGGATCAGTCGACCGAATTCTCTTTGGAGTTCGTCGTAGCTCAGCGTTTCGGCTTCGCCGATCAACAGCGTCTCTGCGGGTGAGAGCTGGGCTCGGCTTTGGATCAGTTGCTTGAACGCGCCAACCAGGTCCTCGAGCGCAACGAATGCCTGACCGTGCGACAGATCGCCCGGGAAGACATGGCTGATTAGCTTGCGCTCGAAAATACGTTGGATCTGGTTGGCCAGGGGTGGGCTGTGCCAGCCGTCGTCATACACCCCCGCAATGCGTAGGATGGCGTGAGGCAACGAGGCGCCTTGCTTCCGGATCAGCCGTTCAGTTTCCCATTTCGACCTCGGGTAGTCCCACTTCGGCTCGATCGGCGACTCCTCGCTGATGCGGGCGCCAGGCTCGCTCGGCGCATGGACCAGCATAGTGCTGGAGAAAATGAACTGCTCGATCTCGAGCGGCTCGAGATTCTTGAGCAAGCGCTCGGTGCCACGAATCGTGACTTGTTCGTAAAGCGGGCTCGGTTCGCCAGAGAAATCGTAGTATGCGGCGAGGTGGATCACAGAAGCGAGCCGCCGGCCGCAGCGGGACGCGATATGCCCCACCGCCGCCTTGACGCTCGCGTCATTCGTCAGATCGACGGGCACGAATTCCGAAAGCGATCCGAGCACCCTCGGCGCGTGATCGTCCAGACCGATGACCTCGTGCTGATCGGAGAGTGCGCGTGCAGTCGCGCGCCCGATAAACCCACTGCACCCGGTGATGACAACGATGGACATGATAAAGACCTCTGCAACGCCTATTCCTCTGGCAACGCCAGATCACAAATCGTACGAATTTGCTCTCGTTCAAGGAAGAAGACCTGCCGTCGAGAGATCGTCTTCGGTGGCATTCATCGTGCACGTCGGCATCCACATGGCGGAGCGTGAACTGCTCAAAGAGGGCGAGAAGATTTTGCGCGCCTTGCGTCTACTCACACGAGGGAGTGAAGCCGGAGGACCGGAGGACTCTGGTGTTCAAGAGCGGGACCAGGGCGATGAGCGAACGACGACGGATGAAAATGCCGAGATTGAGCGTTCGAGCGTGCAGCAGCTGTCACGGCCTGATCGAGTGGAGCATCATCGTTCGCGCGATTGACCAGGGTCCCACGAAACCCGCAAATCAGAGCCAGCCCGATGGCGACTTGCTTTCGGAGACTTTTCGCTGGGGAAGCGTGACTTTCCAGACGACGCCGAGGGCCACGACCTGCTCTCGATGATCTTTGAGGAGCGAGGCCAACGCGCACAGGCACTTAGTCTGCTTCGCAAGGCGAGCCGTATCGCCCACGATAGGCAAGACTACGATGCCGAGACGAAACTCATCATGCGCCAGAGGATCAAGGAACTCGAACTCTGCGCCTGACCCCCACCGCCTCGCTCACGTCGGTCCCGACTAGCAAAACAGCTGGAGCCCGGGCACCGGTGATGCCGCTGATTGTGGGACCCTCGGGGGCCGGCGGTGACAAGCCTCGGCGCGCATTGCGGGCCTTGGGCTCGACGCGGTCGATCGCGAGAACGAATCGAGCGCTCGCGATAGTAGGCCCGGGGCTGTTCTCCGCGCCGTCTCGGCCGCGCGAGCAGGAACAATGGGAGAGCACGGAGATGTCACGCCATATCCGCACGGATGTCCAAATCGAAGCAGGGTCCGCGAGGCTCGACGGGACACTGACCTTACCGGAATCGATCGACGGGCTAGTGGTGTTTGCTCATGGTAGCGGAAGCAGCCGGCGTAGCCCGCGCAATCGCTTCATCGCCGAGTACCTGAACGATCGCAACCTCGCTACCTTGCTCTTCGATCTGCTGACCGCACGGGAAGAGGAGCTCGACGCGCGGACAACCGAATTACGGTTCGACATTGACCTTCTCGCGACACGCCTTACCGCGACTGTGGACTGGGTCTCTCATTACCCGCGTTTGGCACACACCAACATCGGGCTGTTCGGCGCGAGCACGGGTGCGGCAGGCGCACTGATCACTGCGGCAGAGCGACCTGCCTTGGTGCATGCCGTCGTTTCACGGGGCGGGCGCCCTGACCTGGCAGGGCCCGCGTTGCCTCGAATTTCTGCGCCAACTTTGCTCATCGTCGGCGGCGACGACGATCCCGTTATCCATTTGAACCAGCAGGCCGCCGATCGCATCAAAGCATCGCATCAACTCAAAATCATCCCCGGAGCTACGCACCTTTTCGAGGAACCTGGAGCGCTCGAAAAGGTCGCAGAGCTCGCGGCCAGATGGTTTATGACTCATCTGGCCGCCCGCGCTCCCAAAGCGGAGCTTCGCTAGGAAGATCTGAGTAACTTCGAATCGCGCCTCAGCAGGTCTGTCCGTCGCGCTCGTGTCGCTCAAACCGGCGCGGATTGCGGGGATCCATTGCTAGGCCCGGGATTCCCTAGGAGGACTGAAAGCTGGTGTTCTGGTTGGCGCCCGTGGGCGGCTGACCGAGCGGATACCGTTTAGCGGTCTTCATGGGTCACGAGCAGCCACAGCGCCGCGCTAGCGCTATGGGCAACCTGCAATTGGGAGACGGATGGTGACCTTCGTCCCTCCGGAAGGTTCACGGTCGAACGCTAGCGTGCCGCAGTGCTTCCGCACGATCGAATACGTTATTGACAGACCCAGTCCGGTACCCTGACCGACAGGCTTGGTCGTGAAGAACGGATCCAGGATTCGTTCACGCAGCTCATCGGGAATACCCGAGCCGGTATCTGCGACAGAAATCCGATATGCATTGCCCTCAGCGCCGGTCGAAATGACGATTGTTCCGCGTTCCTCAATTGCGTCAATGGCATTTGCCACCAGGTTCATGACGGCTTGGGTCAAGAGACTCGGGTAGCACTCGAGCCAGTCCGGCTCGCCGAATTGCATCTGCACGTCGATTCGGTCTTTCAAACGATGTCTGAGGATCACCAGCAGTGATTCAACGGACTCTCGAACACTGACCGACTTGCGTTCTCCCTCGTCAAGGCGCGAAAACGTTCGTAGTTTGAGCACGAGTTCGCGCATTCGCTGGAGGCCGCCGTCCATTTCGCCGAGCCGCTCGATCGCGCGCTGCCATCCGCCAAGATCGCGTGGCTCGAGTGCGCACTGGATCTTCTCGTCGACCTTCGCAACGCTCCGCCGGACGGTTGCCAGGTGACTGATGACGAACGCGAGCGGGTTGTTGATTTCGTGTGCTACGCCGGCAACCAGCTCGCCGAGCGACGCCAGTTTGGCCGACTGTACGAGCTGCGCCTGAGCCGATTGCAGGTCATGATAGGCCTTCGTCAACTCCCCGTTCTTGCCCTCCAGCTCTTCTACGAGTTGAGCGCGAGTTTCAGCTAGCTCGCGGGCAGCGCGAGCTTCGCCGGCTTCTATCTGTGAACGCAGCAACTTCTCACGGATACCCCGATGTTCATCCTCGAATTGCTTACGCCGAAGCTGGGCGCGCACTCGAGCTTTCAACACCTCGAGCTCACTCGATTTCGAGATGAAGTCATCTGCCCCGACGGCAAGAGCTTCGATCATGGCCTTTCGGTCCTCGGCCGCGGTCAGCATGATGAGGGGCAGGTCTCGCAAGACTTGCGAGGACTTGATACGCCGACAGGTTTCTATCCCGTCAATCCCTGGCATGACCAGGTCGAGCAGAATGCAATCGAACTGCTGCGCGGCGAGCATCTCAAGACCTTCTTCGCCGGAGCTGGCTGGCACGACGTCGTACCCTTCGCCGCGGAGGACCGCCAATAGCTCGTGCAAGTACGTCGAGCTATCGTCCACCGCGAGAATGCGCTTCGGCCCCATCAGGCTAGCCGCCTGCACCGGTTCCACCGAAGTCCCACGCACGACCGCCGAGATCCGCGCGAGCACGACCTCGAGATCCTCCTTTCGCACGAAGGCGTCAGCACCGGCGTCCAGCGCCCGCAGCTCCGCTCCGTGATCTTCGGAAGCGGTGAGCAGGATGCAAGGCGTTGCGCGGAGCGCGGCGTCCAGCCGAATCCGCCGAATCAACGTTGCCCCGTCGATACCCGGCATCACACTATCGACGACGATGGCCGTTGGGCGCACGTTGTCGGCAATGCGGAGGCCGTCTTCCCCGCTGATAGCGGTAACTACCGCATAGCTGGCTTGTTCGAGGGCAACCCGCAACCTTTCCCGAAAGGTTGGGCTATCATCGACGACTAGGATGGTCTGCTGCGCTACGCCGATGGCGGGATTTCTGGAACGCAGAAGCTCGCGAACTCGCGCTATCACATAGTTCGCATCGTAGGGTTTACCAATGTAGTCGTCCGCTCCGACTCTCATGCCGCGAATCCGGTCCCGCACGTCCACTTCGCTGGAAAGTAGCAATACGAACGGTGAGCTTTCCCGCTGCGTGTTCCGGATCTCACGCAGTAACTCGATCCCGTCTTCATCAGGCAGTACCACATCCAAAATTGCGACGTCTATCGGTTCAGTGGCGAGGGCACGGCGCGCTTCGGCCGCAGTCGTCGCCAGAACTGCCCGAAATCCGGCAGAATCGAAGACGTCCGCAAGGTCCATGCGAACCGTGAGGCTGTCGTCGACGATTAGCGCGACCGGCTTCATTGCTACGGGTTCACCTTCGCGGCCAGGCGCGCTATTACGGACCCGATTTCGTTCAACGGTAGAATGCTTTGCGCTGCGCCGAGTAAGGCGGCCTCGCGCGGCATTCCGTAGATTACTGATGTCGCTTCGTCCTGCGCGATCGTGTAGGCACCAGCGCGGCGCAGCGACAAGAGCCCAGTAGCACCGTCGCGCCCCATGCCGGTCAGGAGGCAACCGATCGTGCGGCTCCCCCATTCCACCGCCAGGGATTCGAAGAGCACGTCTACTGACGGTCGACACGAGTGCCGTTCCGGTTCGGACGTAAGCAGAAGCCTCCCGGTGCGTGCCACCAAATGGTGCCCTGGAGGCGCCATCAAGACGCGCCCCTTCGTAGGAGCCGCCAACTGCTCACCGCCAACCGCATAGGCAACCGAGTGCGACGTCTGGCTTCCGAGCCAATCGGCAAAAGCGGAGCTGAATGGTTCGTCGATGTGCAGCACGATCAGAACCGTCGCTTGCAGGTTGTTCGGGACCATACGCAATACGTCTACGAGGGCCCCGGGGCCACCTGTCGAGGCGCCGATCGCGATCAGCGAGCATCCCTGTGCAAGAGGTTTTGGCAGGTGTGCACGTTCGACTTCGACTGGAACTGGCGCGACGCCGCCGAGTCGGGCGCGGACATGGGTGATCACGCGGATTCTAGAGACTAGCTTCACGGCAGCGAGAAATTTCTTCTCCCAAACGCCGTCCGCCTCCAGCCCCGTAGGTTTCTCCAGCACGTCTACCGCGCCTGCAGCAAGGGCATCGTAGGTCTTGAACAGATCACCCCGATTGGTAGAGGAAGAGACGATCAGAATCGGCGTTGGGAAGTGGCCCATAATGTGCTCGGTTGCCGAAACTCCATCCATCACCGGCAGGTGCATGTCGAGAGTGATGACGTCGGGTCGCAACAACCGACACAGGTCGATCGCCTGTTGCCCATCCCCTGCCTCGGCTATCACCTCGAATGCGCCATCGGAATTGAGGACATCGATCAAGCGTCTCCGCACGGTGAGTGAATCTTCGACCACTAGTACGCGAATCTTTTGCATGCTCAGCTCACAAGCTCGCGGATCCGCTGAAGCAGATCCGCTTGGTTGAAGCCTTTCTTCTCGATGTGTGCGCGCGCGCCAACAGAGACGCCCCTTTGGCGATCCTCTTCGGACGCACGGGACGTCACCAGGATCGAAGGGATTCCTTTGAGCAACGGATCCTTGCGGGCTTCCTCGACGAAGGTAAATCCGTCGATCCCGGGCATTTCCACGTCGACCAGGAACAAAGCGTAGTGGCGTTGCCGCGCCATGGCGAGCCCCTCCTCGCCGGAGGTCGCCAAGTCGACCTCATAGCCGGCAGATTCCAAAATGCTTTGTTCCAGCATGCGCGTCGTGAGTGAATCGTCGACTACCAGGATCGTGGCGCGAGGCGGTGCCGCTGGTCGTGCGACTCCCGTGGTCTGACGCGCGGCTTGGACGAGTCCCACCGGGCCGAGCACGAGGCGCGGGTTACCGTCGGCGTCGAACGTTGCCCCGGACACGATCGAGGATACTGCGGCCAGCTCGGGCAACGATCGCGCAACGATCGTTTCCACGCCCAGTAAACGCTCGACTTCGAACGCCACCAGGTCGCCTTCCGTTGCGACCAGGACCGCCGAGCGAACCGCCGAGGGAGATTGCTGCGGGCCGCTAGCGTTGAGCAAGCGGGCTAGCGAAACGTAGGGGATGACCTGCCCTCCGACCGCAATCGTGTCGCCGGCAGCGGTATGTGCAACCTCGTCCGTCCTTTGGCGCGACGAGCCGCGGACGGCACTTAGCGGGAGCGCCACCACCTGCCCTGCAACTTCGACAAGCAAAGCGGAAAGCGCCGACATGGAGGCCGGAACTGCAATCGCAATCGTCATGCCGCGCCCCGGCGCGCTCTCCATAGTAATCCGGCCACCGAGCTTGTCGGCGACCTCGCGCACGAGGTCTAGGCCGATGCCACGTCCGGAGATATCCGTGACGGTGGCTGCGGTGCTGATGCCGCCCCGCAGCAGCAATTGAATTAGCCCATCTGCGTCCAGCCCCGCGACCACTGCAGCAGATACGCCTTGCCTCTGTGCAGCACGGCGAACGGCGTCGAAATCGAGACCTTGTCCGTCATCCCGGCAGGAAAAGACGATGTCCTTGTCTCGCCTCTGCACGAAAATCGCAACTTCACCGAAGGCGGGTTTGCCGGCTGCGGTGCGGCGAGTCGGCGCCTCGATCCCGTGTGCCACTGCGTTCCGAACAGCCTGGACCAGAGCCCGTTGGATCTGGCTGAGAACCTCTGCTTCCAGTCGGACATCTCCGCCGTGTGTTGCAACCTCGATGCGCTTTCCGAGGCTAACGGAACGCAGTGGC
>Ga0207667_10003745_pt1 | contig 18742 bp, 13 predicted proteins | sample KBSCornC52_FD_184301 | JGI IMG/M metagenome (GOLD analysis project Ga0207667, IMG submission 184301) | Corn rhizosphere microbial communities from Kellogg Biological Station, Michigan, USA - KBS Corn C5-2 (SPAdes) (version 2) | ecosystem: Host-associated > Plants > Roots > Rhizosphere > Soil ...
TGGCATTGCCCGCGACCCCGAGGGTGGAAAGCGGAATGGTGATCTGCTGCCATTGGCCTACCTGCGCGGCGGAGAAGGAGAGATTGACCGCGGTTTGGGCCGCACCGTTGAGCGTCGCCTGGACGTGCAGCCCGTTCGTTTTGGCGACGGTCGGGTAAATCCAGAACGTGAGGTTGCTATAGAGCGAGGGATCGAAGGCGGCGTGATGCAGATAGAGCGCCTGAGCGGTATTGGTGGAGTCGACTACGCTAATGGAGTCGCTAGCGCTGTGCACCGGGCTGGTATTGGCGTAATTGAGCGTCGCCCAGCCATAGCTCACCCAGCCGTTTTCCAGGGCGTTGTCGTAGACAGTCAGGTCCTGGGCCTGCGCGCCGGTGACCAAGGCCAGCAGAGCGAACAGGGCAGATGGAAGCGTTTTCACAGAGTGGCGACGGGAAAGGGGTAGAGGTGTGACCACTGTCGAGCACTTCGCATGCGCGAAACCCTAAGGACGGGCCGTTCCCGAGGTTTTGCTAGTCCGGCGTGCTTTGTCCGGATTTTACTCTTAAATTCCAGAGTCCCGCCCAGTAACCAGTGAGCTCCATTTTCCGCCCTCTTTTTCTCCATTTGACCCGAAAGACGCCGACGGCTCTGGCCATGGGCGGATTCCTTCTGGGCGGCCCGATCGCCGGTCTGGCAGCCGAACGGAACCACAAGACCGAGAAAACCTACGATCTCCCCACTGGGGAAGCGCGTACCGGGGCGGCCATCTACCAGAAGATGTGCGCCGATTGCCACGGAGACAAAGGCCAGGGCGTGAAGGACGAATACGACGAGCCGCTGCACGGCAACCGTCCGCTACAGTCACTGGTCAAGCGCATCGCCCGGACGATGCCGGACGACAATGTGGGCGCGTGCGTCGGAGACGATGCGTCCAAGGTGGCAGCGTATATTTACGAGTCCTTTTACTCGCCCAAGGCGCAGGCGCGGTTGAATCCGCCGGAGTTCGATCTTTCCCGGCTGACCATCTCGCAGTATCGCACCTCGGTGGCCGACCTCGTGGGGCGCTTCCGGCCCGGCTTCGATCGCGCGCTCGGTCCGCAGCATGGCCTGAAAGCGCACTACTCCGGCCTGCAACTCGAGAAACCGGCCGACCCGGCGGCCACGGCCGACGCCAAGCCGGCGGACAGCAAACCGCTGACGAAGAAAGAGGACAAGAAGCGGCCACGGGTGCAATTCGACCGTGTGGATTCGCAAGTGGACTTTCATTTCGCCGCAGCCAGTCCCGATCCGGAGAAGATGGAGCCCGAGGAATTTTCCGTTCGCTGGGAAGGCTCGATCATCGCGGAAGAGACGGGAACGTATGAGTTCATCGTGAAGAGCGAGAACGGTGTGCGCCTCGCCGTAAACGACATGAAGAATCTGCTCGTGGACGCGTGGGTGAGCAGTGGGCCGGATGTGCGCGAAGAGAAACGCACCGTCTTCCTCCTCGGCGGGCGCGCTTATCCCATCTCACTCGAGTTCTTCAAATTCAAGGACAAGACCGCCTCGATCGAGTTGCTCTGGAAGACGCCACACGGTGTGGTGGAGAAGATTCCGCAGCAGTTCCTTTCGCCGGAGCGCCTGCGCGAGACGATGATCGTGAAGACCACCTTCCCGGCGGACGACCGCAGCGTGGGCTACGAGCGCGGCACGGGCGTCTCGAAGGAATGGGACGCGGCGACGACGGACGCGGCGATCGAAGTGGCCGAGCATGTGGACGCGCATCTCGACGAGCTCACCACCACGAAATCCAGCGATCCGAATCGCGTCGATCGGTTGAAGCAGTTCGCGCGGAAATTTGCGGAGATCGCCTTTCGCCGGCCGCTAAGTGACGAGGATTACCGGCATTTCATCGGGCATCAGTTCGAGGTGGCGAAGACGCCGGAGATCGCGGTGAAGCGCGCGGTGCTCTACACACTCAAGTCGCCACGCTTCCTCTATCCGGAAATCCCGAAGGCGGGAAAACCGGATGGCTACGATATCGCCGAACGGCTGGCGCTGAGCCTGTGGGATTCGCTGCCCGATATTCCGCTGCTGCGGGCTGCCGCCGAAGGAAAACTGCAAACGCACGACCAGATCGTCGCGCAGGCCAACCGCATGATGGCCGACCCGCGCACCAAGGCGAAGATGCACGGCTTCTTCCACTATTGGCTGGAGCTGGAGCGCGCGGAAGGCATCCAGAAGGATCCGAAGTCGTTCCCGGAATTCGATGCCCAGGTGCTCGCCGATTTGCGCACCTCGCTCTTCCTCTTCCTCGATCAAGTCGTGTGGAGCGACAAGTCGGACTACCGCGAATTGCTGCAGGCAAATTATCTGCTGCTCAACGAGCGGCTCGCCAAGCTGTATGACAAGAGCGTTTCGGGCGAGGGCTTCCAGCGGGTGGAGTTCGATCCCAATCGGCGGTCGGGCGTGGTCACACATCCCTATCTGCTCGCGGCCTTTGCCTCCAGCAAGCAGACCTCGCCGATTCATCGCGGCGTGTTTCTCACCCGCACGATCGTCGGCATGACGCTCAAGCCGCCGCCCATGGCCGTGGCCTTCGAGGATGCGAAGTTCGACTCGCATCTCACCATGCGCGAGAAGATCACCGAACTGACCAAGAACACGAATTGCATGGGCTGCCACGGCACCATCAATCCCCTCGGTTTCAGCCTGGAAAATTACGACGCCATCGGCCGCTGGCGTACCCAGGACAACCACAAGCCGGTGAACGCGGTGACCGATTTTTCCACCGATGAAGGTGACAAGATTCATCTCACCGGGGCGCGTGATTTGGTGAAATTCGCGGCGGAAACGCCCAGCGGGCATCGCGCCTTCATCCATCTCCTTTTCCAGTACGCGGTGAAGCAGGAGGTGAACGTTTACGGCCCGGATGAGTTGGAGAATCTGCGCCAGGCGTTCACCAGTTCCGGCTTCAATATCCGCAAGCTGTTGAGCGACATCGCCGTCACCGCCGCCATGCGCGGCATGCCTGAGCCTGAGGCCAAGGTCGCGCAGGAATCGAAACCGTCCACCGCCCCAAAACCACTATGAGCACCCTGAATCGCCGCCAATTCCTTCGCCAACTCGGCGTCTCCTCCGCCGCGCTGCCTTTCCTCGCCGGCCTGCCCAGCCTCATGGGGGCATCGACGCCGCAGCGGCGCCAGCGGGTGATTATCATGTTCTCGCCGAATGGCACGCTGCCGAATGAGTTCTGGCCGGAGGCCGCTGATGAGCTCGTGCTCAAGCCGATCATGGAGCCGCTCAATCCATTCAAGGATCGCACGCTGGTCATCAATGGCATCTGCAACAAGATCCGCGGCGATGGCGACAATCACATGCGCGGCATGAGCTGCCTGCTTACAGCGAACGAGCTTCTGCCGGGCAACATCCGCGGTGGTGGCGGTACGCCGGCGGGTTGGGCGAGCAGCATTTCGATCGACCAGGAGATCAAGAATTTCCTCCAGGGACAGAAGGACATGCGCACGCGTTTCGGCTCGCTGGAGTTTGGCGTCGCGGTGCCGGATCGTGCGGATCCCTGGACGCGGATGAGCTATGCCGGCGCGAACCAACCGGTGGCGCCGATCGATAATCCTTACCAGATGTTCGGCAAGATGTACGGGCGGATGAAGGATCGGGACGATCTCGCCAGCGTCCTCGATGATGTGCGCGAGGATCTTACCCGCGTCTCCGCCAAGCTCAGCGCGCGCGACAAGGCCTTGCTCGACCAGCACGTCACGATCGTCCGTAATCTCGAGCAGGACCTGAAGCACAGCGACAAGGACGCGAAGATGGCGCATCCGATGCCCGAACTCGACCCGAGCGTGGAGCTGGTGAACGACAACACACCGCAGATCAGCCGCATGCAGATCGACCTGCTGGTCAATTCGCTGGCCAACGACATGACGCGCATCGCCACGTTGCAGTACATGCGTTCCGTCGGCCAGGCACAGATGCGCTGGCTGGGCATCTCGGAAGGCCACCACTCGCTCTCCCATGAGCCCGACACGAACCAGGATTCCTACGCGAAGCTGAAGAAGATCAACACGTGGTTTGCCGGCGAACTCGCCTATCTCGCGAAACGCCTCGCCGAAACGCCCGAGCCGGCCGGCGAAGGCAGTATGCTCGACCACACGCTGATCGTCTGGACGAACGAACTCGGCAAAGGCAATACCCACGCCTTGGACAATATCCCCTGCGTGATGATCGGCGGTGCTCCCGGCTTCAAGATGGGCCGCAGCGTGAAGCTGGAAAAGACGCCGCACAACCGCCTCTGGCTGACCGTGGCCCACGCCATGGGCCATACGAAGCTCGATACCTTCGGCAAAGCCGACCTCTGCGCTGGCGGACCGTTGAGCCTGGCTTGACGCTCTTTCGCGCAACTTGCCGGGAGAGGCACTTTGGACTAATCTCCACACGTGACCGCTACCGAAATCATCCGCGAAATCGAATCGCTTCCGCCGCAAGAGCAGGAGAAAGTCGTTCGGTTCGCGTGGCGATTGGGAGCACAACGGAAGTTGTCCCCGAACGAACTGGGGCATCTAGCCAAGGAACTGGCCGCCACCAACGATCCGGTAGAGGCGGTCGTGTTACGCGAGGAAATCGTCCAAGGGTTCTACGGTGGGACAAATGCCTAAAGTCCGACGGCAAGGCGTCCCTCCGGCACTATTGCGGCACCTCGTGTTGCGGATACAGGAGCGCAGCATCGAGGCTCAGCAATTAACGCTCTTAGCGGAATGGCTTGATCAAGAACCAGAGGTGCCTGCAGGGCTTTGGTTCAAACGTTTTCCCGGGCTGATCGTTTGCGGGGAAGGGGAATTGGTAAAGACCTTCCTGCGCATCGGGCAGGTGCCGATCGGTCAGGAAGTGACGTAAGCTCCGATCAAAAGAAAACGCCGCCAGTTTCCCGGCGGCGCTTCTTATGAAGGGAATCTTTAAAAGTGGTGCTTAGTAAGCGGCCTGCACGCCCTTGATCGAGCGCTTCGGCATCCACGGCATGAGCGAGCGGAGTTTCTCGCCCGTCTTCTCGATGCCGTGCTTCTCGCCCTTCTTCAGCAGGGCGTTGTATTTCTTGTAGCCGCCCTTGTATTCCTTGACCCAGTCCTTGGCGAACTTGCCGGTCTGGATGTCCTTGAGCGCGGCTTTCATCCGCTTCTTCACCCCGGAGTCGATGATCTTCGGGCCGACGGTGATGTCGCCCCACTTCGCCGTCTCGGAGATCGAGAAGCGCATGCCGGCGATGCCCTTCTCATTCATCAGGTCGACGATGAGCTTGAGCTCGTGCAAGCACTCGAAATAGGCCATCTCGGGCGAGTAACCCGCCTCGACGAGGACTTCGAAGCCAGCCTGGACCAGCGCGGTGCAGCCACCGCAGAGCACGGTCTGCTCGCCGAAGAGATCGGTCTCGGTCTCTTCCTTGAAGTCGGTCTCGATGACGCCGGCACGGGTGCCACCCACACCCTTCGCCCAAGCGAGAGCGATCTTCTTGGCTTCCTTGCCGCCCTGATACACGGCGATGAGGGCGGGCACGCCCTTGCCTTCGGTATACTGGCGGCGAACGATGTGGCCCGGGCCCTTCGGCGCGACCATGATCACGTTCACGTCCTTCGGCGGGACGACGGTCTTGAAATGGATGGCGAAGCCGTGGCTGAAGAGAAGGGTCTTGCCCTTGCTGAGGTTGGGCTTGATGTCCTTCTCGAAGGCGGCGGCCTGCTTGGTGTCGGGCAGCGCGACGAAGATGACGTCGGCCTTCTTCACCGCTTCACCGGTCTCGTAAACTTCGAAACCTTTTTCCTTGGCGACCGGGATCGACTTCGAGCCCTTGTAGAGACCGATGATGACCTTGGCGCCGGATTCCTTGAGGTTCAGCGCGTGGGCGTGGCCCTGCGAACCGAAGCCGAGGACGGCGAGGGTTTTGCCTTTGAAAATGGAGAGATCAGCGTCTTTGTCAGTGTAGACTTTGGCCATGAGAGATAGTGGTTCGAGGTTTAGTTGGGTTTGCGGGCGAGGGCGACGCGGCCGGTGCGCGAGAGCTCGGAGATGCCGAACTTGCCCATAAGCATGAGAAATTTCTGAATCTTGGATTCGTTGCCGGTGACTTCGATGCCGAGCACTTCGTGCTGCACGTCGACGATCTTCGCCCGGAAGATGTCGCAGAGCTGCATGACTTCGGTGCGGTTGCCCGGCGTCACGGTCACGCGCATGAGCAGGAGCTCACGCTCGACGACCTCGTCGTCGTGAAAGTCGTCGATGTGAATGACATCGACCAGCTTGTTGAGTTGCTTGGTGACTTGTTCGAGGACGGTGTCATCGCCTTGGACGACGATCGTCATCCGCGAGGTGGATGGATCGAGCGTAGGGCCGACATTCAACGTATCGATATTGAAGCCGCGCCCACTGAACATTCCGGCGATGCGCGTAAGCACGCCGAATTTGTTTTCGACGAGAACGGATATCGTGTGGCGCATAATTTAGGGGCGCGGAGTCTCGGTGCGGGTCGCGGGTGAGTCAAACTTAAAGTTGACGCCTCGCTTCGGGCCGGTTGCACTGACCCTTCACCCATTTCTCCCATGCAACTCGGCCTTTACATCGACATCAAACACGGCGCGGCGTTTGCCGATCAACCTTTCGATTTCGTGGAGGAGAACGTGCAGACCCTCCTGGTCCCTGAGGCGGACGAAGCGGCTTTCCGCGAGCGCCTGGCCATCGTGAAATCCCTGGCGAAGCCGGTGACGGCGGCCAATCGGCTCCTGCCGGCGGATTTGCGCCCAATCGGGCCGTCAGTCGATGAAGCCCGCCTGCAGCGTTGGGGCGAATCCGTGTTCCGCCGGGCCGAACAGGTGGGTGTGAAGAAGATCGTCTGGGGCAGCGGCGCCTCGCGCCGGGTGCCGGAAGGTTTCTCGAAGGATCAAGCCCGCGAGCAGTTCATCCGTGCGGTGGCAAGCTTTGCGCCGCTGGCGGAACGACATGGGGTGATCATTGTCATCGAGCCGGTCTGCCGGGTGGACTCGAATTTCATCATGTCGCTCGCCGATGGGGCAGACATCGTGCACGCCGTGGGACATCCCAGCGTGCGATTGCTGGCCGACAACTTCCATATGGATATCGAGGGTGAAGCGCCGAGCGAGATCGAGCGGTTCGCCGATATTCTCGAGCATGTGCATGTTTCGGAGATCAAAGGACGCGCCATTCCCGGCACAACGGATTACGATCTGCGTCCCTACCTCCGCGCGCTGAAAAAGGCCGGCTACAACAAGACGCTAGCCATCGAGCCGGAGTGGAAGGACGTGAACACCGATCCGGCCAAGGCGCTGGCCGCGTTGCGTCAGCAGATGGCGGATGCGGGGCTGAATTAATGACGAATGACGAATTGAACATTCGGCCATTCGCTCCTTATTCGTCATTCGACGTTCGTCATTCGTCATTTCAGCGTCACGACGGCCATTCGCTGGTCCGTATGCCACGCGTCACCGCCACCATTGTGGCCGGCGGGTTGCGGCTGAAAGTCGTTCTTCCAGTCGAGTGATTGCACCCGACTGACGCGCTGCAGGTCGACCACCAGACCGTCGCGTTCCATGTCGATGTCCGCGGCGATGTGATGCGTGATCTGGCCGGTAGTGTGGCTGAAGCCCACGCTGCGGTCGAAGGTCGCGGCGCCGAACCAGCAGGGGCGGCCTTGTTCGTCGAGTTGCGGCGCCTTACAAAACCGCACGTGATGCCGTTCCCGCGGATCGCGCCCCGCCGGTTTCTCGAAGGCGAGGTCCTCCTTGCGACCGTAGAGATACAGATTGCTGACCGGTGCATCGAGGTAGGGACGATGAAAGATCGTGGACGCCGCGATGTGCAGGCTACTGTGGATAGTAATCGCATCCGGTGAATACCAACCGGCGTCGACCATTGCTGAGCGGAGATCCTCCGCTGAGCCGATCACAGAGAAGTTGAGCGGATCGCCCGGGATATGCGCGCCAGTCTCGGTGATGTGCGGCGCGTCGATCAATGCCGGGTGCTTCGCCTCGTGCCGCTTCCACCACGTCGGCAAAAGAAGATATGCGGCGATCACCCAGATCGCGAGCAGGCCGATCAGCCAGTCACCGAAGCGCTCAACGAATCGAGTGAGAGGCCGCGGCATGGGTATGAAGTCTCCTCGATGTCATTCTTGAGCGGAGTGTAACGGAGTCGAAGAATCCGGTCGATCAACTAGACGCCCAATCGGTATCTCGAGGCGAAACTCCGGGGATCGGGTGGCACGGAAATTTGCAGGGCGGCCATCCTGGCCGCCGTTCGTCAACGCAGGCGGCGAACATCGCTGCCCCACAATGTTCCATGGAGACGCGTCTTCGCGATGCGCGACCGACGCGTGAAAGGAAATCGTCCAGGGATCGGCTGGCTTACAAATCGAGCAACAAGCGCGCGGGATTTTCGATGCACTCTTTTACCCGGATCAGGAAGGTCACGGCTTCCTTGCCGTCGACGACGCGGTGGTCGTAGCTGAGCGCGAGATACATCATCGGGCGGATGACGACCTGGCCTTTCTCGGCGATCGGACGTTCCTGAATCTTGTGCATGCCGAGGATGCCGGACTGCGGCGGATTGAGGATCGGCGTGCTGAGCAGTGAGCCGTAGATGCCGCCATTGCTGATGGTGAAGACGCCACCCTGCAGATCCTCGATCTTGATTTTGCCTTCACGCGCTTTGTTCGCGTAATCGGCGAGGTCGCGCTCGATCTGGGCAAAGGATTTCTGGTCCGCATCGCGAATGACCGGGACGACGAGCCCGCGCTCGGTGCCAACGGCCACGCCGACATCGAAGTAATGGTTCTGCACGAAGTCCTCGCCATCCATGCGGCCATTGATCGCCGGCACGGCCTTCAGCGCGCTGACCGTCGCCTTGATGAAGAACGACATGAAGCCGAGCTTGACCCCGTGTTCCTTGGTAAAGGCCTCCTGCTGGCTGGAGCGCAACTTCATCACCGCGCTCATGTCGCATTCGTTGAAGGTGGTGAGGATGGCGGCGGTATGCTGCGCCATGACGAGCTGTTGCGCGATCTTGCGCCGCAACGGCGAGAGTTTCTTACGCGTGATGCGGCCTTCACTCACCGGCGCGACGGCATTTTCCGAAACGACCGCCAGCGAGACATTCGCCGCGGCGACAGCCTCGGAGATGCTCGGCCGCGCGCTATGTTCGACGTCCGAGGAAGCCTGCTTCGGCATCGACACCGCCGGCGTCTTCGGCATCACCGGGGCGGGCGGCTCGACGTGCTCGCGGGTCTGCTTCGCATCCGATTTGTCGTCATGCACCTGCTCGGCACTCTTCGCCGGCGCGGGAGCAGCACCGGCCTCGGCGGGCTCGATCGCCCCGACGACTTCGCCGATTTTCACCTCGGTGCCAGCGGGCACTTTCACCCGCAAGACACCGGCTTTTTCGGCGGTGATTTCCGTTGAAACCTTGTCGGTCTCGAGCGTCACGAGCGCATCGCCCGCCTGGACGGCATCGCCGTCGTTCTTGTGCCACACCGAGAGGAGTCCGCTGGTGATCGATTCGCCAACGGCAGGGATTTTGATTTCGAGAGACATGGGAAATTCGGATTGTGGAAGTCGGAGGTCGGAATGCGGAATCGCAGGAGCGGTGTCTTACATTCCGCATTCCGCATTCCGCAATCCGAATTCCTATTGGCCTAGGGTAAACGCGTCCTGGATGATGAGCTTCTGCTCCGCGCGATGCGCGGCCAGCGAACCGACCGCCGGACTGGCGCTGGCCCCGCGGCCGGCGTACCAGAGCGGGATCGAATGGAAGAGTCGGTTGAGGTGCCAGAACATGTAGCTCCAGGCGCCCATGTTCTGGGATTCTTCCTGGCACCACACGAGGGCGGTGGCATTGGAATAATGCCCGACGGCGGCCTTGAGCTGCGCTTCATCCAAGGGATAGAGCTGCTCGACGCGCACGATGGCAGCGTCGGTGATCTTCTTCTCGTCACGATGCTTCACCAGGTCGTAGTAGACCTTGCCCGTGCAAAGGATCACCCGCTTGACCTTATCCGCCTCCGTGTGCGCGGGGTCGGTGAGAATCTCGTGGAAACGATCGTTGGTAAAATCCTCGAGCTTCGAACCGGCAGCCTCGAGACGCAGCATCGACTTCGGCGTCATGAGCACCAGCGGCTTCTTGAAGGCGCGCTTCATCTGCCGGCGCAGGACATGGAAATACTGCGCGGGCGTGGTGAGATTGCAGACCTGGATATTGTCCTCGGCACAGAGCTGGAGGAAGCGCTCGAGGCGCGCGGAGGAATGCTCCGGCCCCTGCCCTTCGTAGCCATGCGGCAGGAGCAGCACGATGCCGCTCGGCCGCTGCCACTTCGATTCCGCGGAGGAAATGAACTGATCGATGATGACCTGCGCGCCGTTGGCGAAATCGCCGAACTGCGCTTCCCACATGCAGAGCAGATTCGGGAAGTTCAACGAGTAACCATAGTCGAAGCCGAGCACGCCGGACTCGCTGAGCAGCGAATTGTAAATGCAGACCTGCGCCTGGTCGGGCGAAATGTGCTTGAGCGGGCAGTAGCGTTCGCGCGTTTTCTGATCGTAGAGATAGGAATTGCGCTGGCTGAAGGTGCCGCGCCGCGCGTCCTGCCCACTGAGCCGCACGGGAATGCCTTCGAGGAGCAGCGAACCCATGGCCAGGGCCTCGCCGTAGGCCCAGTCGAATGGACCGCCGTTCGCCCACGCCTTCGCGCGCTTCTCCAGCAGGAAGCTCTTGAGCTTCGGCTGAATGGTGAAGCCTTCCGGCACGCTGGTCAGCGCCTTCACCACCTTGGCGAGGTTTTCCTTGCGCACCGCGGTTTCGCACGGCTCGTGAGTGTAGACGGGCTGCGCTTCCGCCGTGGAACCGCTGAAACTGTTAATCGTCTGGTCCTTCTCCGCCGCCTTGACAATGCCGAGCGCTTTCTCATGGCGCTCTTCCATTTCCTTGTCGAGCGCATCGGCTTCCTCCTGCGAGATCACTCCCGCGGAGACGAGCTGCTTTTCAAACTGCGTGCCCACGCTCGGGTGGGTGGTGATGTCGGCATACATCGTCGGCTGCGTGGAGACCGGATCATCGGCTTCATTGTGGCCATGCCGGCGGTAGCAGTAGATGTCGATGACCACGTCGCGCTTGAAGGTCTGGCGGAATTCCAGCGCCAGTTCCGCGACGTAGCGGACGGCGAGCGGATTGTCGCCATTCACGTGGAAGATCGGCGCCTCGATCATCTTCGCCACGTCGGTGCAATACGTCGTCGAACGGGCATCCGCGGGCAGCGTGGTGAAGCCAATCTGGTTGTTCACGATGAGGTGCACCGTGCCGCCGATGCGATACCCCTGGAGTTGCGACATGTTCAGCGTTTCCGCGACGATGCCCTGGCCGGCGAATGCGGCGTCACCATGGATGAGCACGGCGATGACCTTGCGGCGGTCGTCGGTGTCCTTGCGAATGCGCTGGCGGGCGCGGGTCATGCCCATGACCACCGGGTTCACCGCTTCGAGGTGGCTCGGGTTGGCCGAAAGGCGCACTTCCACTTCCTCGCCGCTCTTGAGCTTCCGCGTGGTGAAATAGCCAAGGTGATACTTCACGTCGCCGTCGCCGGCCGTGGTGTTCGGCATGTAGTTCTCGGAGAATTCCGCGAACATCGTGCGGAACGGCTTGCGCAGGAATTCCGCGATCACGCTCAAGCGGCCGCGATGGGCCATGCCGAGGCAGATTTCTTCGACGCCCCGATTCGGGCAGGTCTCGAGGATGCCATAGAGCGCGGTGATGAGCGATTCGCCGCCCTCGAGCGAGAAGCGTTTCTGGCCCTGGTATTTCGTGTGGAGGAAGTGCTCGAAACTCTCGACCTTCACGAGCTGGCGCAGAATACGGCGCTGCACCTCTTGATCCGTACTCGTCTCCGGCGGACGGTTTTCGATTTTTTCGCGCACCCAATTCCGCACGCGCGGGTTCTGGATGTGCATGAACTCGGTGCCGATCGGGCCACAATAGATACGCTCCAGCGCGCCGATCATCTCACGCAGCTTCATGCGCTTGCCGCCGAGGAGGAATTTCGAGCTTACCGTCAGGTCGAGGTCCTTTTCGTCGAAGCCCAGTTCGCGCAGGCTCAGGAGCGGATTCTGCGGACGCTCGTGGGCCAGCGGATCGAGATTCGCGATGGTGTGGCCGAGGGTACGATAGGCGTAGACGAGTCCATCGACGCGGGTCTGGAGTGGAGCGTCGACAGTCGCGGCGGTCGGGGCGCCGGCTTGCGCCGCGGCGGCGCCATTTTTCGGCTGAACGGAGCCGAGTTCAAAGCCTTCGAAAAAAGCAGCCCACGTCGAGTCCACTGAGGCGGGATCCTTGCGCCACCGTTCATAATTCTGGTCCAGAAGGTCGGCGTTGAAACGATTCGCGAACGAAATAGCCATAAAGAAATTGGGTTGGGAATCTAAGCACAGCCTTCAGGACGACCAAACGAAATTAATAAAATAAGCAAAACTAATGGATGGCGGGGATGGATCGCCAAACAATCGGTAACAACGTCCGGCATTTCCTTAATAAACAGACGTGCAACTACGTCTTCACTCTCATACCCTCACCCGAGGGCCCAAAATTATGCGTCATTTGATGTACGGTTTATTGGTGGCTGGCGGCTTCGTGCTCGCCGCTGCAAGGACGGCGATGGCCGCCGATGGCTTGGAAAACGGCGATTTCGCCAAAGGCAGATCCCACTGGATGGGCGATGGCCAGGTAGTCTACCTCAAGCCGGATGGCACGATCTCACTGACGGACGATTCCCGCAGCAGCCTGCTTCCGCCAGTCGCCTCGGTCGGCACACCGGCCACCACCATCGGCACACCCGCCGCTGGGCAAAAGCCCGGCACGACGCCCATCGTGGAGATCAAGCTCAAGTCCACGCAGTTCGCGGACTTCTCGCAAAAATTTCGCACGCCCAAGGATATGGACATCGTGAATGCCGAGGTGACCTACAAGGCCTCCCAGGACTTCAAGATGAACGACAAGGCCATCGTCTTCGACCGGGAGCTCACTTGGAAGCCGGGCACGTTTTGGTACTGGTCCGCGCTGGTCCATCCGAAGAGCGATGTGCTCATGCGCCTCGATAAGCGGGACAATTACATGTACAAACTCGACGCCGCCACCCCGGGCAGCGATTGGAAGAAAATGAAAGTCCGCTGGGAGAATGTCGGCGCCGGACAGGATGTAATCTTCCACGTCCTGGTCACGCCGGGGCACGGCACGCTCTACATCAAGTCGGTAACGATCACGCCGTAGAAGCGATGCAAAACAAATCTCGCTAAGGATTCCCTGTACCCGGAATGATTTGGGACTATGTCCCACCGTTTTGCCCTGTCCTTCCTTTGCGGCTTGACCCTGGCCGCGCCCCTCTGGGCGCAAAAGAAAGGCGACCAGCTTCCCGAACGCTCCGACGAGCAGATCCTCAAGACGGTCACGCTGCCCGAAGGTTATGAGGCCACCGTTTTCGCCAAGCCGCCCATGGCCGGCTATCCCACCTCGGTCAGCGCCGCGCCGGACGGCACGATCTTCGTCGCGGTGGACGAAAACGGTTCTCTGGGCCGCGATCGCAATGAGCCCGGCAAGGCTCGCGGCAAAGTGCTGCGCCTGCGCGACACCAAGGGCACCGGCCATGCCGATGAAGTAAAAACTTTCTGCGAAGTGGAAAGCCCGCGCGGGGTGATCTGGGACGGACCGAAGGGCAACGGTCCCGGCGCGCTTTACGTGATGCACCCGCCGAATCTCACCGCCTATTACGATGACGACGGCGATGGCAAAGCCGACCGCCAAGAAGACATCCTCACCGGGCTCGGTTTCGACCTCGGTTTCCGCGGCGCGGATCATACGACCAATGGCTGCCGCCTGGCCATGGACGGCTTCATCTACATCGCCATGGGCGACTACGGTTGCATCAATGCCAAAGGCAAGGACGGTCGCACGCTGACCCATCGCGGCGGCGGCATCGTGCGCATTCGCCCGGACGGCACGGGCCTCGAGCTCGTGGTGGAAGGCACGCGCAACATTTACGACGTCTCGGTCACACCCACCCTCGACGTCTTCACCCGGGACAACACCAACGATGGCGGCGGCTGGAACGATCGCCTCAGCTTCCATCCGCCCGGCGCGCACATGGGCTACCCCATGCTCTTCAAGAATTTCAACGAAGACATGATCGAGACCATGGCCGATTTCGGCGGTGGCAGTCCGTGCGGCTCGCTGTGGATGGATGAACCCGGCCTGCCCAAGGGTCTTTTCACCGTGGAATGGGGCGTGGGCGGTATTTTCTATCACGACGACCTCGTGCAAAACGGCGCCGGTTACAAGCTGACCAAGGCCGAGAGCAAAGATCCGCGCCCCGCGTGGGAGCGTTCCGCCACGCCGCAGAAAAAGTGGATAGCGCTCACCCGCCCGACAGACATGGACGTGGACGCCAGCGGCCACATCTTCATCACGAGTTGGGAAGGCGCAACCTTCAACTACAACGGCCCCTATGCGGGCTATGTGCTGGAGGTGAAAAAGAAAGACGCGCCGAAGGTGGAGGTACCGGACATCCATGCGCTCGACAACTCGAAGCTGCTCGACTTGCTCGCTTCACCGAGCGCTGTGCTGCGTCTCGCCGCGCAGCGGGAAGTCCTCCGCCGACACATTCACGCGGGGGCCAACTCGCCGTTCAATGGCCGTTTCACGGCCGCCTTGCGGGCTTACCCGAACGACGAAGCGATCATCGCGAGTTATCTGAACACGATCTTCGAGACGCTCCGCCAGACCGGCGATCGCCCGGAAGACCTCAAAGGGATCCTGGACAATCAAAAGATGGGTCCGGAGATCAAGCCGGATGAACGTGCGTTTGCGCATGCCTTCCTGGTGGCCATCAGCGATCACCCGGAACTCGTCGGCTCCTCGAAACTGCCGGGCGTGCGGGCAATGCTACGGGCCAACGATCCGCAAATCCGCGCCGCGGCCATCACCGCACTGCGTCGCCTCGGCAAGACCGATGCCGCACCGGAAATTCTACCCCTCGTCGCCGATGCGGACCCGATCATTCATCACCTGGCCTACCGCGCGTTGCGTGAGATGAAAGCGGTGGATGTCTGCCTGAACGCGCTCGACTCCGCGGATGACAAGGTCAAGTCCGGCGCGCTCCAGGCGCTCTATGGCATTTACGATCCGAAGGTGGTGGACGGTCTCGTCCAGCGTCTCCCCGGGGCGCAAGGCGAACTGCGTCGCGGCATCCTCAACGCCCTTTGTCGCCTGGCCAACGAGGACGCGCCTTATGAAAGCCCCACGGTATGGTGGAGCACGCGTCCCGACACGACCGGGCCGGTCTACCAGCCCATCGCGTGGAGCGAGACGGACAAAATCAGCGCCGCGCTGAAGAAGGCGCTCGATACTTCCACCGCGGAAGATTCGAAGTGGCTGGTGGAGCGCATGTATCAGTGCAAGGTCGCCTTCCCCGGCCTCGTCGAGCTCATGCTGCAGAAGGCGGGTAATGATACGCCCGCGAAGCTCACTGCCATCGAGGGCATGGTGCGCAACGACAAATCGATGCCAGCGGAAGCAATCAAGGCGCTGGAGGAAATCGTCTCGAATGACAAGGAGGCACCGGAATTGCGTGTCCGCGGGCTGCGTATCTTCGTCGCCAATTCGGAGAACGGCGCGGTCTTCCCGGGCGCAGTCGCGGCCTTCGCCCCGCTCGCCGGACACGATCTGCCGGACGCCAAGCTGACGCAGGTCTTCGAGGACTTCACCCGTGGTGGACACAATGCGAAGTGGGTCACCGAATATAATTCCCTGTTGCACGGCAACGCGATCAAAGGCGGTTTTGCCGTGGACGGCAAAGTCGGCACGAGACCGACGATCGAGCAGCGACGCCAGCTAGCCGCCACCGTGCTGATCAATCTCGCCACCGGCCGTGTGGGCCGCGAAAACGAGCGCGAGGCCGCAAAGAAGGACGTGGAAAAGAGCTTCGACAAGCCGGAGACGGCCGCCGCGCTGCTCCATGCGATCGCCCGTTCCGGGGCCAAGCCCTTCGCCGAACAGGTGAAGGCGAATCTCAACAACCCGAACAACGCCGTGGCTGAGGCCGCGCTCTTTGCCTACCAGAAGCTCGGCCTCAAGGACACCGGCGCGCCGCAGAAGCTCATTGGCTCGATGACCTACGACGAAATCTTCGCCGCCGTGCAAAAGGGCGGAGACGCCAAGGAAGGCCAGCAGATGTTCCTCAAGGCCGGTTGCATCGCCTGTCACACGATCAATCCCGACGAGCCGCCGAAGGGCCCCATCCTCAGCGCCGTGGCCAAGATCTACGATCGCGCCACGCTCACCGAATCGATCCTCAAGCCGAGCGCCAAGATCGCCCAGGGCTTCGAGAGCCAGTGGTTCAAGACGAAGAAAGGCGAGCAGATCGAAGGCTTCGTCGTCCGCGAAGGCGGCGACAGCGTCGATGTGCGCAACGTCGCCGGCCAGGCGGTGACCCTCGAAAAAGCGGACATCGCCGAGCGCGGCAAGCGCGACAAGTCGATCATGCCGGAAGGCCTGCTCAATTCCTTTACGACCACGGATTTGCAGAATCTGCTGGCTTGGCTGGAAAGTCTGAAGAGTGGAAAGTGAAGGTGAAAGCGGAGAGTGGGAGCTGCGAATGACGCAACCACTCCAGCGAAGGGTAAGACGAGGCCAAAAGTGAAATGTGCAAAGTGGAAAGCGGGCGCCAAACGCTCACTTTCCACTTTCACTTTCCACTCTTACCCCCTGCCGAACGGTACTTTCGCACCGCTTCCCGCAGCAAATTGAATCCGAAGAAGGCCATCGCGCCGACGAGGATTTTCACCCACCACGGGACCTCCTCCGATTCGCCCACGAAAAAAAAGGCGTATCCAGCCACAAGGACCAGACTGTTCCAAAGCAACGGAAAAACCAGGATCTGCCCGAACCGGTTCATTCTTTCTTCATCCACTGCCATCTGACCAGACAGCGTCTTTCCCTGCGCTTTTGCTTCCTCTTTGGCGTGCCAGATGGCAGCCGCACGGCGGACGAAGAAAAACACCGCCCCTAAAAGTACGGCAAAATACAGAGCGATGATCCCCGCACCCATTTCCGGGTGCCATCCGCGGTTCAGCACGGCTTCCGCCGGAGTTCCGGGATTCACAAAGCAGATGGTTTGCTTTCCTGGCGGATAACGATCCACCACGGCAAGCCCTCGCGTTGGAGCCGTCCGGGAGTCGGGCGTAAAACCATACCTTTTCGAACGGTATTCCTGTCCTTCATAGGTATAGCGATAGGCAATATTGATGCTATCGAACTCGTCTTCTCCCTGGCCATTCACCCCCACCTGACTGGATTCGATGACACACGGTATTTCCTTCCAAGACTGAGCGAGGAGGATTTGCAGTGCCGGCCGCACCGTCTCCGTCAGAAACATGCCCACCCCAAAAACGCCAAATAACAGGCAAATCGCCAATACGCAACCGGGTTGGCAGCCCTTCTCCATCACTTTCGAGGTCAAATTGGACTCCTCCTCAATCATGCGCGGCGATCCTTGCCCGCAATCCTGGAAGCCGACAACGCCAAACGCTCAACCTCCGAATCCAACTGAGGACTCGTCACGCGCTTGCGCCATTGCATGTGGGTTGTTGGATGTTGGCTGTTCCGCCTTTCTCTTTTGACCTCCCGCCCCCCTCCGCTATCCTCCCCTGCGCTAACCCTCAACCTTCCCGCAGAAAGGACACTTCATCATGGGCCTCATGGACTTCATCAAAGGCGAACTGATCGAAATCATCGAATGGACCGATGATTCGCGCGACACGCTCAGCTATCGCTGGCCGGACGAAGACAAGAACATCAAGAACGGCGCGCAGCTCATCGTCCGCGAATCGCAGACGGTGCAGTTCGTCTACCTCGGCCAGTTCGGCGATACCTTCGGCCCGGGCAAGCACACGCTGACCACCGACAACATCCCGGTCCTGACCAAGCTGCAGGGCTGGAAGTATGGCTTCGGCTCGCCCTTCAAGGCGGACGTGTATTATCTCAACACGCGGCTCTTCACGGGCAACAAGTGGGGCACTTCGAACCCGGTGATGATGCGCGATGCGGACTTCGGCATCGTGCGGGCACGCGCCTTTGGCACCTACGATTTTCACATCACCGACCCGAAACTTTTCCTCAAGGAAGTGGCGGGCAGCGACCAGCATTTCCGGCTGGATGAATTTGCCGACACCATGCGTTCGCGCATCGTCTCGCTCTTCAGCGAAGCGCTCGCCCAGGCGAAGATCCCGGTGCTCGATGTGGCGGCGCGCTACCAGGAAGTGGGCGCGGCGCTGCTCCCGCTCATCAATCCGGTGGTGACCTCCAAATACGGCCTGGAGATGACGACCTTCGTGCTCGAAAACGTGAGCCTGCCGCCAGAAGTCGAGCAGGCGATCGACAAGCGTTCGTCGATGGCTGCGGTGGGGAACTTGAACGATTACGTGAAATTCCAAATGGCCCAGGGCATGGGCAGCGGCCAGAGCGGCGGAGCCGGCGGCTTCGCCAGCGAAATGGCCGTGGGCATGGCCATGGCGCAGCAGATAATGCAGCAGCAGGGCGGTGTGCTCGGTTCGCAGGCCACGCCTCCCGCGGCGCCGCCCCCCATTCCCGGCCAGGGCGCCCAGCCCGCGCAGATGTCGCCGCCGCCGATTCCCGGCGTGGCGCCGACCCCGGTGACGACGCCCGATTT
>Ga0207667_10003749_pt1 | contig 18721 bp, 19 predicted proteins | sample KBSCornC52_FD_184301 | JGI IMG/M metagenome (GOLD analysis project Ga0207667, IMG submission 184301) | Corn rhizosphere microbial communities from Kellogg Biological Station, Michigan, USA - KBS Corn C5-2 (SPAdes) (version 2) | ecosystem: Host-associated > Plants > Roots > Rhizosphere > Soil ...
CCAGGTGGGGTGGATCTTGTCTTTCACAGCCATACGATTATACCAGCCCTGGCAAGAGGGGCCAGCCTGCGACCTAAGTGGCACGGATCCTGGTCCCTAGGGGGACTGCGGGAAGAGCGCCGTCGACCAGACGACGACCGTTATCAATGAGAAGCCGATGAGCATCGCCACCCACTCGCACCGGGCGAGGCCCCGAGCGTCGCGCTGCCCATAGAAGCGCGCCCTATGCTGTACCCACCAGCGCCCAAAAGCGCTGGCCTCTTGGCGTGCGTAGACCCCCGTCCAGTACCGAATGTAGACGGCCCGATACTTCACGAACAGCAAGGTGCCGGCGAGGGCTGCTATTCGCACTAGCCACAGCTCAAGAGCCAACTGCGTCATCCGATCCACGTTCTAAGGCTTCCTCGGCGGAACATACGCGCAGCGCTCGGCTCGTGCGGCCGCGGCCAGCGATCGGTCGACGGTGGCGAGGGGAACCTGCGCCTGAAGTGCCAGCGCGAGATATGCCGCGTCGTAGCCCGTCAAACCGCGCGTTCGCGCGAGCGCCAGAACCGTATGCGGGTCGGGAGCTTCGACCGTGATGGGCAAGGCGAGGATCTCTGCAAGAGAGATCCCACTCGAGGTCTCGTCGATTCTGCCGCGGCGTTCGGCGGCAAGCAGCGCATGGACCACCTCGGTGATGAAGTTCGAAGGCGCGTATCCTCCATCCCGGGCGAGAGCCTCGATGGCCGCGTCGGCATCACGAGACGATTCGTCGTCGAGAACCCACGACACGACGGTCGATGCATCGACGACGATCATCGGCGTCCCTCGTCGATCAACTCGCGAGCCGCAATTCTCGGCCCTTTGAGTCGTGAACGGAGAGCGCGTAACCGCTCTATCGCGATCTGCCCACGCGTCTTGCGATCGCTATCGATCGGCGCCAGCTCCGCGACCGGTTCGCCGTTCCGCGTGATGACGATCGTCTTGCCGCCCAACGCTTCGTCGACAAGTGCCGAGAAGTGCGTTTTGGCCTCAAAAATTCCGACCGATTTCATCTAACTAGTCTAACAGACTAGTTAGATGGGTGCAAGCCCGTCGAACGGCCGATTGACGCAACGATGACGCCCGCCTATCCGTTACGTCCAGGAACATGAAAACGATGAAGCCCCAAGCCTGCCTGGTCCTCGTAGCCCTCGTCGGGCTGTGCGGAGTGGCGCCGCGGCTCGACGGTGCGACCATCACCAACTCCGGGTCGACGAACGCGTCGGGCTGGACGATCGCGCTCCGGTCGAACGGAGCGGGGTCGCTGACGGTCCCGAGCCGAGCCCCACATGCATTCTCGGCGCCGGCCGGCCTCGTCCGGTCGTTCTTCCGCGACCTGGCGGCGGCCAGGGCGGCCGCGCTTCCGAACGTCCAGACGTGCATGAAGTCCGCCTCGTTCGGGAGCGCGACGATCGCCCGCTGGCACGGCTGGCGGTCGCCCGATTTCGGCTGTCCGCAGCACGCCCCGCTCGGGGCGGCGCTGGCCGGCGAGGTCGCGCAGATCGAGGGCTTGGCAGGCGTTCCTCGGCTCGTTCTACGGCGTCGAGTTTACCTGGTTCCGTCCGAGCCACGAAGGACAGAACCCACCCAAACACCAAGGCAGGGGCCGTGAAGCACCGATCGTTATTCGTCGCCGGCGCACTTGCGTCGGCCGCCCTGGCCCTTGCCGTTCTGACCCCGTCCTTCGGCGCGACGCCGGCCGCAGCCGCGACCGCTCCGCCGACCCCGCCGCCGCTCCCGGCCGTCACGGCCACCCCGGCTGCGGCGCCGTCGTCGGCTCCGTTCGCTCTCCCGACCCTCACCCCGGTCGGTTCGCCCAACCCGGGCCCGACCGCGACGCCGGCGCCGCGCGCGGGCGTGCGCAAGGGCATCGAGGGCGTCTGGGAAGTGCAGATCCAGCGCGGCGCGGCGACCGAGTACGATCACTTCCAGCTCAAGCAGGACGAGAACGCGCTGACCGGCTTCTATCTGGACACCGATAAGAAGAAGTTCCCGCTCGCAGGTTCTCTCGACGGCAAGACCGTCCGCATCGTGGTGACGTTCGCCGACGGCACGACCGCGATCTTCTCCGCGCAGCTGGACGGCACGACCGACATGCTCGGCCTGATGACGACGCCTAAAGAGAGCACGCCGTTCACCGCGGCCTATCGCCCGAAAGAGAGCTTCTTCGACAACATCAGTCCGGCACCGGGCGGCATGGGCGGCCCGGGCGGAGGCAGAGGCCCCGGCTAGTTCGCCGCGGTACGCTCGGCGAGGCGGCGCTCGACGTAGGGCAGCAGCCCGCCGGTGTCGATGAGCGCCTGCATGAACGGCGGGAACGCCGCCGCCTGATACTGCGTCCCCTTGGTGAGATTGCGCACGACGCCGGTCGCGGGCTCGACTTCGATCTCGTCGCCGGCCGCGATGCCCGCGACCGCCTCGGGCGACTCGAAGATCGGCAGCCCGATGTTGAGCGCGTTGCGATAGAAGATCCGCGCGAACGAGCTCGCGATCACCGCCGCCGTGCCCGACCCCTTGATCGCGATCGGCGCGACCTCGCGGCTCGAGCCGCATCCGAAGTTGGAATCCGCCACGATGATGTCGCCCGGCTTCATCCGGGCGGTGTAGTCCGCGTCGATCCCTTCGAGCGCGTGTTTGCCGAGTTCCGCCGGATCGACGATGTTGCAGTACTTGCCCGGGATGATCACGTCGGTGTCGACGTTCTTGCCGTAGGTGTGCGCGTGGCCGCGCAGGACGTTTGCCATCATCTTCTTCTTAAGCGTGGGCGAGCGCGACGACGCGCGGGTCGGTGATCTTGCCGGTCAGGGCCGAGGCGGCGCAGGTCGCGGGCGAGGCCAGATAGACCTCGGCCGTCGGCGAGCCCATCCGCCCGACGTAGTTGCGGTTGGTCGTCGAGAGGCAGCGTTCGCCCTCGCCGAGCGTGCCCATGTGGCCGCCGAAACACGCGCCGCAGCCGGGCGTGTTGACCACGCAGCCGGCCTGCGCGAGCGTCGTGAGGATGCCCTCGGACGCGGCCTGCATCCAGACCTTCTGCGAGCCCGGGTTGACGATCACGCGCAGGCGGGATGCGATCTTCTTGCCGTCGAGGATCTTGGCGACCTCGCGCAGATCCTCGATGTAGCCGTTGGTGCACGAGCCGATGAAGACCTGATCGAGCCAGATGTCGTCCCGGGTGACGTCGGAGATGCCGTGGACGTTGTCGGGCGTGTGCGGGCATGCGACCTGCGGTTCGAGCGAGCCCACGTCGATGCGCACGATGCGTTCGTAGACCGCGTCCGGATCGGCGCTCTCGACCACGAACGGACGGTCCGTCCGTTCCTCGACGAACGCGATCGCCTTGGCGTCGGCGTGGAAGATGCCGTTCTTGGCGCCGGCCTCGATCGCCATGTTGGCCATCGTGATGCGGCCCGTGATCGAGAGCGCGTCGACCGTCGACCCGTGATATTCGATCGCGCGATAGGTCGCGCCGTCGATGCCGAGCGTGCCGACCGTCTTGAGCATCACGTCCTTGGCGAAGACCATGTCGCCGAGCGGGCCGTCGTAGACGATCTTGATGCTCGACGGGACCTTGATCCAGACCTCGCCCAGCACGAACGCGGCCGCGATGTCGGTCGAGCCCATCCCGGTCGCGAACGCTCCCAGGGCGCCGTAGGTGCAGGTGTGGGAGTCGCCGCCGACGATCAGTTCGCCGGGCGCGACCAGGCCTTCTTCGGGCAGCACGACGTGCTCGATGCCGCCGCGGCCGACGTCGAAGAAATGCTCGATCTCCTGCTCGACGGCGAAGTCTTTCATCAGCTTGGCGATCTTGGCGGACTGCGGGTCCTTGGCCGGGACGAAGTGGTCTTCGACCAGCGCGATCTTCGACTTGTCGAAGACGCGGTCGGCGCCCTTGATCTGCTTCATGACCCCGATCGCGACGGCCGCGGAGAGCTCGTTGGCCAGGACCAGGTCGACGTTGGCATTGATGATCTGGCCCGGCTCGACGCGGTCGAGGCCTGCGTGGCGGGCGAGGATCTTCTCGGTGAGGGTCATTCCCATGATGCGAGAAGTTACGCGGCGAACGAACAGAGTCATGCAAGACCGCTCCTTCGGCTTCGCGACCCGGGCCATCCATGCCGGCACCCCGCCGGACCCGGTCACCGGTTCGCGCGTGATGCCGATCCACCAGACCGCCTCGTTCGTCTTCGGCTCGACCGAGCAGGCGGCCGAACTGTTCCAGCTGCGCTCCTACGGCCACATCTATAGCCGCATCAGCAACCCGACGGTGGCGGCCTTCGAGGAACGGATGGCCTCGCTCGAGGGCGGCCTCGGCGCGGTCGCGTTCTCGAGCGGTCTGGCCGCCCAACTGTGCACCGTGCTGGCGCTCGCGCAGAACGGCGACCATATCGTCTCGTCGCAGAACATCTACGGCGGCACGGTCACCCAGTTCTCGATCACCCTCAAGCGGATGGGCATCGAGACGACCTTCGTCCCCGTCGACGACTACGCCGCGATCGCGGCTGCCGTCCGGCCGAACACGCGCATGCTCTTCGCCGAGACGATCGGCAACCCGTCGGGCGCCATCGCCGACCTGCGCGCGCTGGCCGGCATCGCGCACGAGCACGGCATCCCGTTGGTGGTCGACAACACCTTCGCCTCGCCGTACTTGTGCCGGCCGATCGAGCACGGCGCCGACCTGGTCGTGCATTCGGCGACCAAGTTCATCTCGGGCCACGGCACCGTCATCGGCGGCGTGCTGGTCGACGCGGGCCGGTTCCCGTGGGAGAACGGCCGCTTCCCGCTGCTCTCCGAACCGAGCCCGGGCTATCACCGGAAGACCTTCACCGAGACGTTTGGCGAATATGCGTTCCTGATGCGCGCGCGCGCCGAAGTGCTGCGCGACGTCGGCGCCCAGATGTCGCCGATGGACGCCTGGCTGCTGCTGCTCGGCTTGGAGACGCTGCCGCTGCGGATGCGCGAACACGCGCGCAACACCGAGAAGATCGTGGCTTTCCTCAAAGACCGTCCCGAGGTCGCCTGGATCAAGGAACCGGCGATGGGTTCGATCTTCACGTTCGGCATCGAGGGTGGTCGCGAAGCCGGCAAACGCTTCATCGACGCGCTCGACCTGTGGAGTCATCTCGCCAACGTCGGCGATGCCAAGTCGCTGGTCATCCATCCCGCCAGCACCACCCACGCCCAACTCTCGGACGACGAGATGAAGAGCGCCGGCGTCGAGCCCGAAGCGATCCGCCTCAGCGTCGGTCTCGAGGATGCCGCCGATCTGATCTGGGACCTCGAGAACGCCCTCAAGGCCGCGGCGCCCGCGCCGGTCGGGGCGACGCCATGATCCTCGATACGGTCTCGGCCAGGCGCCATCTGCTCGATCGTTCGACCACCATCGCGATGGTCGGCGCGTCGAGCAATCCGATGCGGCCGAGCTATACCGTCTTCTCCTATCTCCGGACGCGCACGCGCTTCGCGGTCGCGCCGATCAATCCGACCATCACCGCCATCGACGGCGTGGCCGCCTATCCGTCCCTGAGCGCATACGCGCAGGAACACGGGGCGCCCGACATCGTCGACGTGTTCCGCAAGCCGAGCGAGCTGCTGGCGGTGGTCGACGAAGCGATCGCGGTCGGCGCCAAGGCGATCTGGTTGCAGTACGGCGTGATCGACGACGAAGCCATCGCGCGCGCGGACGCCGCCGGTCTGGACGTCGTGGTCGACCGCTGCATCAAGGTCGAAGCGGCCCGGTTCGACGGCGGACTCTCCACCGGCGGGCTCAACAGCGGCCTGATCACCAGCCGTCGCCGTGCCGTATAACCGGGAGAGCGGCGAGCTCGACGCCGAGATCGGGCGCGTCATCGCCGCCTGGCACAAGCACGGCCGCGGTCTGAGCGACGCGGAGTTCGAGGACCTGGCGCTGCGGATCTTCGCCTATCAGCTGCGCTACGACGAGCCGTACGCGCGCTATTGCGGCTCGCTCGGCATCACCGTCGCTGCGATGCCGGCGAGTTGGCACGAGATCCCGGCCGTGCCGACCGCTGCCTTCAAGGAGGCCACGCTCGCGACGTTCGATCCGGCGCGGGCCGCGCTCGCGTTCGAGACCAGCGGCACCACCAGCGGCCTGGGCGGCCGTCACTACATGGAGACCCGCGCGCTCTACGACGCATCGCTGCTGGCCGGTTTCGACCGTTTCATGCTCGCGGACGGTGCCCGGCTGCGCTACTTCAACCTCGTGCCGAATCCGGCCGACCGCCCGCAGTCGTCGCTCGGCTACATGATGGGACGCGTCTGCGCGGACCGCGGCGACGGCAATACCGGCTGGTACTTGCGCGGCGACGATCTGTTCGTCGATGCGTTCGTCGCCGACGCGCGCGCGGCCGTCGAGGACGGCGTTCCGGTCTGCATCGCCGGCACCGCGTTCGCGTTCGTGCAGCTGTGCGACGAACTCGCCGAACGCGGCGCGACCTTCGCCTTTGCGCCGGGCTCGCGGATCATGGAGACGGGCGGCTTCAAGGGCCGCAGCCGGATCGTCTCGCGCGAGGAGCTCTACGCCGCCATGGTCGCCCGTTTCGGGATCCGCGAGGAGCGCATCGTCGCGGAATACTCGATGACCGAGCTGTCCTCGCAGTGGTACCGGGTCGACGCGCCGGCGTCTCCGGCGCCGCACGGCAGGCTGATGGCCGCCCCGCCCTGGCTACGGGCGCGGGTGACCGGCGCGGACGGCAAGACGCTGCCGCCCGGCGTGGTCGGCGCGCTCGTGCACGTGGATCTCGCCAATCGCAGTTCGTGCCTCGCCGTCCAGACCGAAGACCTGGGCGCGGCGGTCGGCGACGGCATCGTCTTGATCGGACGCGAGCACGGCGCCGAACTGCGCGGCTGCTCGCTCGACGCCGAAACGCTGCGCGCCGCTCGATGACCGGCGCGCTCGCATCGGTCCCGGTTCGGGCGATCGTCCGCGGTCTGGCCGACGCCGCCGCCCGCTGGGCCGACGCCGACTTCCCGCCGCGCGTGCGCGTGCTCGAGGCGATCGTCGTCCGCACCGGCTACCCCCTCCCGGTCGTCGAGTACGCGCTCGACCGTCTCTTCGAAGCGATCACCGAGCCCGCCCTGACCGCGACCATCGCCGGCGAACTCGGCTCGCTCGACGCGCTCGACGGCTGGACGGCGCGGGCGGGCCGCGGCGATGCGCGCGCGTTGCCGGTCGGGCAGGTCTGCATCGTATCGAGCCGCACGACCATCGGGGTGGCGATCCCGGCTGCCGTCTACGCGCTGTGCGCGAAGTGCGACGTGGTCGTGAAGGATCGCGAAGACCATCTCGTCGCGGCCTTCTTCGCCTCGCTCGCGCAGGAACACGCGGCGTTCGCGAGCGCCGCGCGCGCCGAGACCTGGAGCGGCTCCCACGACGCGCGCGATCTTTCCGGTTTCGCGGCCGTCGTCGCGTACGGCCGCGACGATACGCTCGCCGAGATCCGGGCGGCCTGCGCGCCGGAAGCGCGCTTCGTCGGCTACGGCCCGCGCGCGAGCATCGGGTACGTCGCGCGCGAGTCGCTCGTCGACGAACGCGGTGCCGGCGCGATCGCGGAAGGCGCCGCTCGCGACCTGGTGCTCTACGAATCCGAAGGCTGTCTCTCGCTCCACGCCCTGTTCGTCGAACGCGGCGGTGCGATCGCGCCGGAGCGCTTCGCCGGGCTACTGGCCCGGGCGCTCGAACGGGCGCACGTCGAGTTCCCGCCGCGCGAGCGCGGTGCCGGCGCTTCGGCCCGGCTCGGCGGCGCCCGCGCGCTGGCCGCCTTCCGGGCCGCGAGCGGCACCGGGGCGGTCTACGGCGACCGGGACGCCCGGCATCTGATCGTGCTCGATCCGCCCGCGAGCGATCCGCCGCTCCTGCTCCCGCGCGCGCTCAACCTCCACGTCGTCGACCGGCCCGGCGACGCATCCGCCTACCTGGAACGCCACGCGATCGCCGTCGAGGCGGTGGCCGCGAGCGGAAAGCGCGACGATGTCGTGAAGATGGCGGTCGATGCCGGCGCCGCCCGCATCGCGCCGTTCGGCGCGTTGCAGTCGCCGCAGATGGAAGGCAATCACGGCGGGCGCCTCCGCATCGCCGACTATATCCGCTGGATCGCCGAGGACACGTGAACGACGACGACTTCGAGGACCTTCGCGGTCCCATCCCCGGCGCGCGCACCCGCGAGCTGACGCCCGGCCTGCGCGCGCGCGAGTCGCACAACGTCACCTTCTTCTCCGACCGGTTCCCGGTCTTCTGGGAGTCCGCGGCGGGCGCCACCGTCACCGACGTCGACGGGAATCGCTACATCGACCTGACCTCGGCCTTCGGCGTGGCCAACGTCGGTCATTCCAATCCGTACGTCGCCTCGACCATCGCCGATCAGGCCTCGCGGCTGATGCACGGCATGGGCGACGTGCATCCGACCGAGGTCAAAGCCAAGCTCTTCGAGCGGCTCGCTCAGCTGCTGCCGCCGCAGTTGAGCAAGGTCTTCCTGGCCACCACCGGCAGCGAAGCGGTCGAGGCCGCGATGAAGACCGCGATGCTCGCGACCGGCAAGAGCGCCTTCGGGTACTATCGCGGGGCCTATCACGGGCTCTCGCTCGGGACGCTCGCGGTCTGCGGCATCGAGAAGTTCCGCACGCCGTTCGCCGGCGCGATCGCGGGCGCGAAGAACCTCGAACTGACCTATCCGGGCTTCTTCGGCGACGATGCGACCTCGGCGAAGGCCGCGATCGCGCGCACGATCGACGAGCTCGGCTCGCGCGCGGATCTGGCGGCCATCATCGTCGAGCCGATCCAGGGCCGCGCCGGCACGATCGTCCCGCCGTCCGGCTATCTGACGGCGCTGCGCGAGCTCTGCACCGAACGCGGCATGCTCTTGGTCTTCGACGAGATCTACACCGGCTTCGGCCGCACCGGCACGTGGTTCGCGTTCGAACGCGAGAAGGCGGTGCCGGATATCCTGTGCCTGGGCAAGGCGATGGGCGGAGGATTCCCGATCAGCGCCGCGATCGCGAGCGACGCGATCATGGACGCCTGGCCGGTCTCGCGCGGCGAAGCGCTGCACACCTCGACCTATCTGGGCAACCCGATGGGCTGCGCCGCCGCGCTCTCGACCATCGACGAGCTCGACCGCCTGCAGTTGCCCGCCTACGCCGAGCGGCTCGGACACGAACTCGCCGGCCGGCTCGACGCGCTCCGCTCGCACGCGGTCGTCCGCGAGATCCGCGGGCGCGGACTGCTGTGGGCGATCGACTTCCCGGACGCGGCCATCGCCGAACGTGTGGTCGCCGGGGCGCTCGCGCGCGGCGTGATCGCGCTCCAGGCCGGGCTCGAGGGGAACGCCGTCACGATCGCACCGCCGCTGGTGATCGCCGAGCGTCAGCTCTATCGCGCCATCGATATCCTCGAATCCATCATCAGCCGACAGACGGAGAGACCCGGATGAGCGACACCTACAAGATCGGCCTGGTCGGCAGCGGCTTCGGCGTCAAGGCCCACCTGCCGGCGCTCGCCGCCCACCCGCGCTTCGAATGCGTCGCGCTGGCCTCGCCGAACAGCGCCGGCGCGGCCGCTGCCGAACGCGGCATCGCCCACGCCTTCACGTCGTGCGAAGAGATGCTCGCAAGCGGCATCGCGCTCGACGGGGTGATCGTCGCGTCGCCGCCGTTCGCGCATCGCGACGCGGTCCTGGGCGCGATCGCCAAGAATCTGCACGTGCTCTGCGAGAAGCCGTTCGCGCTGAACGTCGCCGACGCCGAGACGATGCTGGCCGCATCGAAGGCCTCCAAGGTGGCCTGCGGCGTGGTGCACGAGTTCCGCTGGGTCCCGCAGCGCACCGCGATCAAGGAACTGGTCGCCAACGGCCACCTCGCGCCGCTGCGCGAGATCGAGATGACCCATCTCGCCGGCTTCCTGCGCCGGGACGGGCGGCGCGCGCGCGGCTGGTGGTTCGAAAGGGAGAACGGCGGCGGCATGGCCGGCGCGCTGCTCTCGCACATGATCGACAGCGCGACCTGGACGGCCGGGCGTCCGCCCAAGAGCGCGACCGGCATGCTCCGCTGCGCCAACCCCGCGCGACAGGATGCGGCCGGCCAGTTCACCAGCACCGTGGACGACGGCGCCTTCGCGTTGATCGACTACGGCGACGGACTGATCGCGCGCCTCACGGTCGACGGCACCGCCGCCGTCGACCAGTTCACGCTCGCCGTCCACGCCGAGAACCGTACCGCCATCGCCAGCGGCACCGGCCTGACGGAACTCCAGCTCTTCAGCGTCGACGATGACGAGACCAACGAGCTCGACTGCAAGCCTTCGAAGTACGCGAAATTCAAAGCCGTCAACCCGCACGTCCCCATGCTCATGGAACTCTACGACGCCTGGATCGACCACATCGAGACCGGCGCGAGCGCGTTGCCGACGTTCGCAGAAGCGGTCGAAACGCAGAAGGTCCTCGCGAGCGTCGGCTTCGGGGCGTGATCGCTCGGCGGCCCCTCGCGACTAATCCAGCTGCAGCGTCAGGATCGCCACGTCGTCGGCCAACTGTTCGTTCGTCGTGTTGATGCGCCGGCAGATGCCGACGGCGGGATTGGCGCTGGGGTCGGCGCGTTCGGCGCGCAGCGCGGCGCGAAGGCGACGTTCGCCTTCTTCTGCGTCGCGATCGAACTCGACCAGACCATCGGTGTAGAACGCGACCAGGGCGCCGTGCTCCAGCACCGTCTCCGCCTGCGTTCCGGTTCCGAGATCGCGCATGCCGAGCGGCAGGCCTTCGGCGTGGAGGGTCGCGATCGAACCGTCCCGGTTGCAGATCATCGGCAGCGGATGGCCGGCCTGGGCGTAGCGTAGGGTGCGCGTCGACGGCGTGTAGATGCCGAAGCCGGCGGTCGCGATCGTGTCGGGGTGCGCCAGGCGCAGCGTGCGGTCGGCGTGGTCGAGCACGCCGCGCGGATCGATCGCCTCGATCGCGGCCGAGCGGATCGCTTGCCGGATCTCGCCCATCACCACGGCGGCGGCCAGCCCGTGCCCGGTCACGTCGCCGATCGAGATGCCGATCGTGCCGTCGGGCAGTTCGAAAGCGTCGTACCAGTCGCCGCCGACCTGGAGATCGCTCTCGCCGGGTTGATAGTTCTGGTGCAGGCACGCGCCCGGCACGCGCGGCAGCGTATTCGGGAGCATCGCGTCCTGGAGCGTATCGGCGACCCGGCGCTCGCGCTGGTAGCGGCTCGCGTTCTCCAGCGCTGCGGCCAAGCGCGCGCCGATCTCGCGGGCGACGCCGATATCCTCGGCGCCGTAGCGCCGGCCGGACTCCCCGTAGACCATCGAGAGGAGGCCGCACGGACGGTCGCCGGCCAGCAGCGGCACGACGATCGACGAGCGCGCGCCGACCTTGTCGAGCAGCACCAGATGTTCGGGGCTGCGGGCGCTCAATTCGCGGATGCCCGGGGTGATGTCCGGGACGGCCACCGGTTCGCGGGCGTCGAAGAGCCGCCGGATCGCCGGCGCCTCCGGCGAGATCGGGAACCGTTCGTCGATCCGGTGCAGGACCGACGCGATCGCGGGATCGCGGTGCACGATCGCGAGCGGCGCGAGAGCGCCGCCCTCGAGCGCGAAGATCTGGCAGTAGTCGGCCATCTGCGGCACGATCAGGTTGGCGAGGTCGCGCGCCAGGCTCGACGGGTCGAGGGACGCGGCCAACGCCCGGCCGGCTTCGAGCAGGAACCGCAGCTGGAGCTCGGCCCGCTTCTGCTGCTCGATGTCGGTACAGGTGCCCATCCACATGGTGATGGCGCCGGCCGCGTCGCGCATCGGCAGGGCCCGCACCAGGAACCAGCGATAGTCGCCATCGGCCCGGCGCAAACGGAACTCGGTCTCGAACATCTCGCCGGATTCGAGGCTCTTGACGCGCAGGGCGATCGCCGCGGCGGCATCCGACGGATGGACCGCTTGGGCCCAACCGTCGCCGAGGCACTCCTCCGCGCCGAGGCCGGTGTATTCGAACCAGCGCGCGTTGAAATACTCCGCCAGCCCCTGCGGGTTCGAGATCCAGACCATCTGCGGGATCGCCTCGGCGATGAGGCGATACTCGAAGACCTGTGCCTGCATGGGTCTCCCGTCTTCCGGCTAGGGAACGGACGCGTCCCCCAGCGCGCGGGCGACCGCGCGATAGGCGTCGACCCGCCCACAACCTTGCTTCGTATCCCCGATATTCAAAGCCGTGCTGCACAGATACTGCCCGACGGCCGCCGGCGCGAGGCCCGGGTGCGCGCCCAGCATCATGGCCACGATCCCCGAGACGTGCGGCGTGGCCTGCGAGGTCCCGGCGATCAGGATCCGGCAGTTGCCGGTCTCACCGAAGGGGTCGGTCGCACACGGGTTGCCGCCCGACGTGTCGGTCTGGGTCGAGGTCCAGATGTTCTCGATCCAGTGGTAGAAGTCGCCGTCGGAACTCCCGCTCGGATCGCCGCCGGGCGCGGTCACGCCCCACGTGGCCGGGCGGCTCGCGTCGTAGTTCGAATATGCGGCGATATGCTCGCCGGTGACGGCCGTCCCCACGCCCGCATCGGTGAGCGCCGAGGCACCGACCGCGATCACGCCGGCATCGCCCGCCGGACAGTCGAGGGTTGCGGCCGACTCGTTGCCGGACGCGGCCACCACCACGACGCCCGCGTTCAGCGCGGCGGTGATGGCGGCTTGTTCGGGCGCCTCGCCGGGATCGGTCGTACAGGTCCCGCTCGGCGCGCCGCCAAGGCTCAGGCTGATGACGTTGGCGCCGTGCGCGACCGCGTCGTTGATGGCCTGATCGATGTCGGCCGTCGACGCGCTCGTCTCGCAGGCGGTGCCGCTGCAGCCCGGCGTCGGATCGGGGAAGACGCGATACGCCATGATCTTCGCGTCGAACGCCGTCCCGGCGAAGCCGTAGGCATTGTCGGTCGCAGCCGCCGCGATACCGGCGACGTCGGTGCCGTGCCCGTTGTCGTCGTGGACGGTGTTGCCCTGGAAGCCGTTGACGTAGGTGGCCGCATAGACGACCTTGCCGGCGAGATCGGGATGGGTGGTGTCGACGCCGGTGTCGATGATGGCGATCTTCACGTTCGCGGCCAGCACCCCCGGTACCACGCCGAACGTGTTGCCGGCGGACTGGGCGTAGCCCCACGCGCGCGAGACGCACGTCAGGTGCAGATCCCATTGTCCGCCCTGCGCGTCCGTTTGATAGAACGGCGGCGAACCGGTGCCGGCGTGGCTCCAGTAGCGATCGTTCGGCGCGTAGACCGCGGCCGTCTCGAGATGGCGATACCGCGCGCGCACGACGCCGGTCACGCCGGGCTTCGCGCGCAGGCTGGCGGCCTCGTCCGCTTCGGTGCCCGGATCGACGCGCACGATGCTGACCGGTTCGCCCTTGGCGTGCATCACTTCGAGCACGCCCGGGACGTAGCGCGGTCCGCTCGGCACGCGCACCATCCGGCGAACGGTCGACGACGCCGGCACGGCGACGATGCTTTGAGGAGCCGCATTGCCGTACGTACAGGCCGACTGCGAGGCCGGTAGCATGGTGGCGACCGCGACGGGCGTGGCCGTCGCCGCGGGCGTCGACGGCGCGAACGAGCCGCCGCCGGACGAACCGCCGCCTCCGCCGCAGGCGGCAAGCGCCGCGCACGCGATCAGCGCGAGGGCCGGGCGCGTCACTCTTTGAGACCTCTCCACAGCATACCTAACGCAAAGATGCTCGCCCGCGTTTGGACGGCGTTGCGGTCGCCCCGAAAATTCATCCTTTGGACGACCGAGCGCCCATCCGGTAGCGCGAGGGCGAACCACACCAGGCCGACGGGCTTCTGCTCGCTTCCGCCGTCGGGTCCGGCGATCCCGGTGGTCGCGAAGCCCACGTCCGTCCCTAGGCGCGCGCGAATGCCCGAAGCCATCGCCAGGGCGGTCTCCTCGCTGACGGCGCCGTGCTCGGCCAGCACGGCCGGCGGCACGCCGAGCTCGGCCACCTTCACGGCGTTATCGTACGCGACGATCCCGCCCGTGAAGACCGCCGACGAGCCGGCCGTCGCGGTCAACGCCGAGGCGACCCGTCCCCCGGTGCACGATTCGGCGACCGCGATGGTCTGCCCGCGACGCAGCAACTCGCGCTGCACCGCGCCGTCGAGCGTCTGCGCATCGCGCCCGTAGACGTAGCCCTCCAGCCGTCCCTCCAATTCGGCGCGCACCGGCGCGATCAGCGCCTCGGCTCCCTCGGCCGAGCCGGCCTTGGCCATGACCTTGACGTCGCAGGTGTAGCCATGCGCGAGGACCGCGATCTTGGGATTCTCGAGCGTCGCGAACAGGTCGCCGATCCGCCGGTCGATCTCCGCCTCGGCGATCCCGATCGTGTGGATGACGGCGGTCGTGATCCGCTCGCGCAAGTCGTAACGCTCGCGCAGGTAGGGGATCAAGCGCTCCGCCAGCATCGCCTTCATCTCCGACGGAACGCCGGGCATGCTGGCGACGAATTTGCCGCGCGCGTCGAACGCCACGAACCCCGGGGCGCTTCCGTTGGGATTCTCGAGCACGTGCGCGCCCGCCGGCGCGTAGGCCTGGCCCAGGTTGTTCTCCAGGTCCCGCTCGGGGCGTCCCATGCTCGCGAGCATCGCCTTCATCGCATCGACCGAAGGCTGGTGGAGGACGGATTCCAGGCCGAGGGCCTCGCAGGTCGCTTCGCGCGTCATGTCGTCGACGGTCGGGCCCAAACCGCCGGTCGTGATCACGCCGTCGGCCCGTTCGAGCGCCGCGCGCATCGCCGCCACGATCCGGGCCTTGTTGTCGCCGACCGTGTGTGCGGCGAAGACATTGGCGCCGACGTCGGCCAAGCGCGCCGCGACGTAGGGCGTGTTGGTGTCGACCAGTTGGCCCAGCAGCAGCTCCGTGCCGATCGCCAGCAGCTCGACGTCCATCGCTAGAAGTCGACCGGCCGCAAGTAGAACTCGTTGATGGCGGTGTTGCTGAGCATCGCGGTAGTCGGCAGATGCCGCTTCCAATGCGTCGATTCCACGCGGCGCCGCACGACCGCTACGTCCGCCGGATCGAAGCCGCGCCGGACGAGCTGGGCGTCGTTGTATCCGAGCAGCATCACGCGCAGGATCGCGTCGGCCCTCGCGTAGGTGATGCCCAGATCGCCTTCGTCGGTCTGCCCCGCTTCCAGGTCGGCGCTGGGCGCTTTGTCGATCAGCGCCGCCGGAACGCCGAGGTACCGGGCCAGCTCCCAGACCTGCGTCTTGAACAGATCGCCGAGCGGATTGATCGGCGGCGTGTCGTCGGCATGCCAGGTGAAATATCCGAGCATCCGCTCCGTCTTGTTGCCGGTCCCGATCGGCAAGCCGCCGAGTTTCGCGGACTGGTCGAAGAGGACCAGCATCCGGGTGCGGGCCATCACGTTGCCGCGCCGGCGTCCGTCGGCCTCGGGCTCGTACCGGAGGTAGCCGTCGACCGCTCCGGTGATCGGGATCGTCCGCAGGCGGATGCCGAGCGCGTCGGCCACGGTCTGCGCGTCGGCCGAACTGCTCGGGCTCGAGGTCGCGTACGGCAGCCCGAAGGCGTGCACGTTCTGCGGACCGAGCGCGCGGGCGCACAGATAGGCGGTGACGGCCGAGTCGATGCCGCCGGAGAGGCCGATCACGGCGGCGTTCATCGCGCGGCGCGTGCGGATCTCATCCAGGATGAAGTGCGTCAGCCACTCGGTCGCGACGCGGGCGTTGATGCCGGGCGGGGCGAGTTCGTCGCGGACCGGTTGGCTAACGACCGGCAGCATCGCGCGTTCCGCGTGGGAGCGGGAGTTCGTCGTCGAGCAGCAGGTCGGGAAGCACGCTGCGCAGGTCGCCGAGCAGCGGCATCGAGGCGCGCGCCATGTCGACCTCGTCCAGATCGAGGCTCCCTTCGACCAGACACGCCTCGGTCGCGTTGGTCTGCACCAGGATCTCGCCGAACGGATCGACGATCGCGGACGAGCCCGATAGTCCCTTGCCGCCTTCGAATCCGGTCAGTCCGGCGTAGACGACGTAGACGCCGTGCTCGGCGGCCGTCGAGGTCAGGATGTTGCGCCAGCGCGTGACCGACGTCAACTCGTCCTCCGGGCCGTCCACGCCGCGACCGGGGGCGGCGCTCGGCACGATCAGCACGCGGGCGTCCTTGAGCGCTGCGATGGTGGGCACGATCGAATGCCAGATATCCTCGCAGATCAGCATCGCGACCCGCCCGAAGCGGGTCTCGAACGTCTTGAGGCTGCGGCCGCGCGAGAGGAACCGCTCCTCGTCGAAGACGCCGTAGGTCGGCAGGAACAGCTTGCGGTGAACGTGCGCGATCCGTTCGCCGGTCGCGTCCACCTCGACGAAGATCGCGCTGTTGTAGTACGTGCCGCCGTCGTTCTCGTAGAAGCCGCTGACGATATCGGCGCGCGCGCCGCCGGCCTCGCGCCAGGTCCGCGCCAGGTCTTCGGCGATCCGGGACGCCGGCAGGGCGAGTTCGTAGACCGCGCCCTCGAGGAAGTAGCCGGTCAGCGCGCCTTCGGGCAGCACCACCAGGTCGGCGCCGCCGCTCGCGACGATCTGCGCGAACGCCTCGCCCGCGGCCCGCAGATTCTCGGCGTACGCTCCCTTGTGCGGCTTGCACTGAAGGATCGCGACCCTAGGTGACGTGAGCACTAGTCGCGATCTCCATCTGTTGGTCCATAGCGGTGCTCTTGCCGATCTGCTCCGCGCACTCTTCGGCCGGATACGTCCAGATCTCCGCGAGCGTCGGATGCAGGTGCGGGATGCGCATGAACTCCTGGACGGTCGCCCGGTAGTTCATCGCGACGATCATCTCGTGGATCAGCTCCGAGCCGTACGGGCCGATCACGGCTGCGCCCAGGATGCGGCCGTCGTCCGGATCGGCCATCATCTTCACGAAGCCCTGGGTGCGTCCGAGCGTCATCGCCTTACCGTGCTCGGCGAACTCGTAGCGACCGAGCACGTAGTGGGCGCCGTCGCGTTCCAACTCGCGCTCGGTCTTGCCGACCACTGCGACCTGCGGCTCGGAGAAGACGGTGTGGGCCCGGACCAGGTCGTAGGTCGCCTTCTCGCAGCCGTCCAGGAAGGCGTTGCGAGCGGCGATCTCGCCTTGGTAGATCGCGACGTGGACGAGCGCGTACTGGCCGGTCACGTCGCCGACCGCGAAGATGTTCTCGTTGGAGGTGCGCATGGTGTCGTCGATGGTGACGCCGGTCTTGGGATGGACGTCGACCCCGGCGCGTTCCAGTCCGAGGCCCTCGACGTTGGGCGTGCGGCCGAGCGCGTTGAAGATCTCGTCGGCCTCGATCGCGAGCGGCACGCCGTCGAGCGAGACGTGCACCGTGCGGCTGCCGTCGGGGTTCTTCTCCACCCGGACCAGTTGCGCGCCGGAGACGACCTCGATGCCTTCCTCGCGGAAGTAGCCGGTCAGCGCCTCGCCGATGTCGCGATCGGCGCCCGAGAGCAGGTGCGGTGCGCGGATGATCATCGTGGTACGCGCGCCCATCCGTGCGAAATACTGCCCGAGCTCGCAGGCCACGTACCCGCCGCCCAGCACGATCAGCCGCTTGGGGATGGTCGCGCGGTCGAGCGCGGCGTCGGAGTCGAAGTATCCGGCCTCGTCGAGGCCCGGAACGGCGGGCGTCGCGATGACGCTGCCGGTCGCGACCACGAACTTCTCGCCTTCGAGCACGGTATCGTCGCCGACTTGGACTTCCGTCGGCGAGATGAAGGTCGCGTCGCCCATGTAGACCGGGAACGTCTCGATGCCCTCGATGCGATAGTCCGCGAAGCCCCCTATGAGTTCGCGCTTGCGGGCGACGATGCGATCCACGTCGATCGCGACGCCCGACGCGCGAATCCCCAGCTCGCCCGCCTGCCGGACGTCGTGGAGCGCGTCGCTCGAGGCCAGCAGGGTCTTGCTCGGCATGCAGCCGCGCAGGATGCATAGGCCGCCGAGCGGGCCCCTATCCACGAGTGCGACGGTCGCGCCGAGTTCGCGCGCGGTGCGCGCGGCGGCATAACCGCCGGAGCCCGCTCCGACGACCACCAGATCGTAGGCGAAGCGCTTCATAGTCCGCGTGGGCGCGCGCCGAGCCGGTGGGTGGACTCGATGAACCGCACCGTGCCGGCCGAGTTGACGAGGATCGAGTGCGTCTTGGCGTGGTTGCCGAAGAACCGGACGCCCCGCACCAGATCGCCGTCGGTCACGCCGGTCGCGCAGAAGACGACCCGGTCGCTCATCACCAGGTCGTCCAGGGTGAGCACCCGGTCCAGATCGCCGAAACCCATGTCGCGCGCGCGTTGCGCCTCTTCCGGGCTTCGCGGCTGCAAGCGCCCCATGAAGTTGCCGCCGAGACACTTGATCGCGGCCGCGGCCAGCACGCCTTCGGGCGCGCCGCCGGTGCCCATCGCCACGTGGACGCCGGTCGATTCGATGGTGGTCGCGATGCACGCATCCACGTCGCCGTCCGAGATCAGCTTGATGCGCGCGCCCGATTCGCGGACGTCGCGGATCAGCTCGGCGTGGCGCGGGCGGTCGAGAATCACGACGCAGATCTCGTTGATCGGCTTCTCGAGCGCGTTCGCGACCGCTTCGAGGTTCTCGCGGACGGGCGCGTCGATGTGCACGTAGGGCGCGGCCTTCGGGCCGACCGCCAGCTTCTTCATATAGGAGTCG
>Ga0207667_10003752_pt1 | contig 18713 bp, 16 predicted proteins | sample KBSCornC52_FD_184301 | JGI IMG/M metagenome (GOLD analysis project Ga0207667, IMG submission 184301) | Corn rhizosphere microbial communities from Kellogg Biological Station, Michigan, USA - KBS Corn C5-2 (SPAdes) (version 2) | ecosystem: Host-associated > Plants > Roots > Rhizosphere > Soil ...
CTTCATACTAAGTTCCTTTCATTATGGGCATCGCATTGAAATGGAAATGCTGAAAATCATCACTGAGGCTGTCACCCCGCACGCCTGTCATCCTGAAAAATTTTCATCTGTTGGTATCAAAAAAATATAAAAGCGAGCATGAAAATTTATTCAGGAACCAGTTTGCAAATTAGAATATTTTGCCTCCCTGTTCTATAAAGTGTTTTTCCTAGGTCCTGAATAAATTTTCCTGAAAGCTCATCTTCCTTTTCATGATTAATTGAGGAAAATTTTTCAGGATGACAGAATTAAGATTTTTACCGAACTGTAGTGAAAATATTCAGTGATGACAGGCGTGCAGGACACCTCAAACCCTTGATTTTTATCGCAAACAAAAATATTCCGAGGTGACAGTGGAAAGGAGAATTTTTACATCAATGCAAAACGAACCCATATTCAACACCCCTTCTTCACACGCGTTTAATTTTGCAGTGTAAGGTGTGTTATTGATGAGGCCCTATCACTGAGAGGCTTATATCATTGTCTGTTTTTTGCTAATCCTGTAATCTTCTTTTTTTCAAGGGCGGCTCAGATATTTTCCCTTGAGTAAACGTTGGTATAGCAATAGGAGTGATATTAAAAAAGGGTTGTGTAGGGTGAGCGTTGCTGATTTTCGGTTGTTGCATATTGTTATTGGAATGTGTAACTATTCGTGGCGGCAAAACTAAAGGTTTTTTATTTATTTTTAGCTCAATTAACTTAATGATGTCAGGATTCTGAGGGGGTCTTTGTGCTAAACTTAAAAAAGTCTCACCTAATTTAGTTTTATAGCCTGGTGTATTTATTAACTCAGCAAAATTTTCAGGGTATTTGTCTAATAACAATTTTACTGATTCAACATTACGACCTTCTTTAATAGCAAAATGCAAGGCGTGAAAATGATTGGAAGTAACTCGTTTGAATACGTCAGCATTATACTGCAATAAAACAGCAATAACTTTGTGATGTCCATTTATCGCAGCAAAATGCAGCGCAGTTTTAGCAGATGGATTACGGTTATCAACCTTAGCTTTACACTGTAAAAGTTTCTCTACCACACGATCAAAACCTTTTTCTGCTGCTGCCATCAACAGTGTTTTTGCGCCTGTTTGATTAGAGTTTTTGGCATGGCCTTTTTTTTCAATAAGTTCATCAACCTTCCAGGTAAAGGAACGTTCCTGATCCAATAATGTTAACGTACTCTCTTCATCTTGTGTGTCAATGTTATTCATTACTGCATTATTATATGAAGCGCTGTCTTCATATAAAACGACAGCTTTTAGCAGTTGTTGAGAAGAGTTCGTATTACTCAAGGGTTTAAATTTTGAATCAATAGTTTCCTTAATTAATTGAACAATTTTTTTGGTTCCTTTTTGTTTTGCAAACTCTAAAAGACAAGGTAATTTTTGACCATAGGTACTAGATTTTAGATCAATATTTGCACCTGCCTGAATAAGGCGTTCTACAAGTGCATAGTGTTTATTTTCAATGGCATAATGTATAGGAGTGTAACCGTTAGAATTGTATATTACATTCAGATTTGCAGAATGTTCAATTAAAAAAAACGCTATTTGATAATGGCACTTAAATATTGCTTCACTTAAAGCACCTTTACCATGCTCACCGTCGCTTATTAACATTTGCACCAAATTCCGTCACAAGTTTTTTAACCAATTCAAATTTTCCATGCTTAGATGCAAGAATTAAGAGAGTTGTTTGATCAATGAGAGCGTTTACATTCCACGAAGGATTTTCTTTAAGTTTATTTGCGAGTTCTAATGCAGGAGCTTCATCCTCGTCTGATACTATATTGTTTTGGAGTGTTCTAAAATACTCTATAAATTCTGTATTGGGTTGTTGAAGAGCGCTGTCGGAACGTTTACGTTTTTTCTTTTTCAAATTAGGGGAGTCGTCTTGAGTTTTACTAACTTGAAGATTATTTGAAATATCATCCATTTGAGAGTTCCTCTTGATTATTTAAATTTAATACTGATAAAGTTTTTTTACAAAAAATGCCTTAAAGAGGTATGTCAAGGGCTTACGAGGATTATAATTATAAAATATAAGGATATAGTTTGCAATCATGAAGGTCAAAATAAATAGTTAAAGGAGGCGTTAGGAGCTCATATCCCCTGATTTTCGACTCATATTCAAAATATGCTTTAGGCCCGAAATTTCACGAGTTGCATTGTTGATATCAGGAAGAGATCAACTACAGCTTGTTAACAATCTATTATGTATAATATTGAGATTACATTCAGCGTTTAGGTTATATCATGGCAATATTATCATTGAAAAAAATTAGTCAAAGTTTTGGTGCACACCCCCTTTTAAACGAAGTAAATTTAAATATCAATAAAGGTGAAAAAGTATGTTTACTTGGTCGTAACGGTGCTGGCAAGTCTACTTTAATGAAAATTATTGCAGGGTTTATAGAACCAGATGCAGGAATAGTTGAAACAGCGCCTAGAATTAAAATCAGTGTTCTTCCTCAAACTTTTCCAGCTGATATTGAAAAATCTGTTTATCATGTTATTGGAGAAGCTCAAGAAAATATAAAACCCCATCAAATCGATAAAATCATTTCAAAATTAAATTTAGACAAAGATGCCATCTTTTCAAATTTATCCGGGGGGTTAAAACGCAAAGTTTTGCTGGCTAAATCACTGGTAAATGAACCTGACATTTTATTGCTAGATGAGCCAACCAATCATTTAGATATTGAATCTATTCAATGGTTAGAAGCTTTTTTACGAAATTACTTAGGCACTTTAATATTGGTTACTCACGACAGGCAATTAATGCAAGCGATAGGCACACATTTTGTAGAAATTGATCGCGGCAATCTTATTAGCTGGCGCGGAGATTACAATAAATTTCTTGAACATAAAGAGTACATATATACCACAGCAGAGAAAGCTAATCAGTTGTTTGATAAAAAACTCGCTCAAGAAGAAATATGGATTAGGCAAGGCATTAAAGCTAGAAGAACACGTAACGAAGGGAGAGTCCGCGCACTTTTTAAAATGCGTGAAGAATTTAAACAACGCCGCGCCAAAATTGGAAACGTTAACTTTGCAAAACAATCTGTTGAACAATCCGGCAAAGAAGTTTTTGTCGTTAAAAATGTAAGCTTTGCTTATAACAACAATACAGTTATTCAAAATTTTTCCAGCATTGTTGCCCGTGGAGATAAAATTGGTTTTCTAGGGCCAAATGGCATTGGAAAATCAACCTTAATTAAAATATTGTTAAAGCAACTGGAGCCTACATCAGGCACTGTAAAACACGGTACCAAATTAGAAGTCGTTTATTTTGATCAAGCCAGACAAGAGTTAAACGAAGAAAAAAGTATTATTGATAATATACGTGAAGGAAGTGATTATATTACTGTAGGCGAAAAAAGTGTCCATATTATGAGTTATTTACAGGATTTTTTATTTTCACCAGAACGTAGCCGCACGCCAGTGAAGGCTTTATCAGGCGGCGAAAAAAATCGTGTCTTACTCGCAAGATTGTTTACGAAATCTTCTAACATCATGATCCTGGACGAACCTACGAATGATTTGGACATTGAAACATTGGAATTATTAGAAGAGCAGCTTATCAATTATTCAGGTACGGTGTTGTTAGTCAGTCATGATAGAAGTTTTATTAATAATATAGTCACCAGTACGTGGGTTTTTGAGGGCAATGGAAAAGTACAAGAATACGCTGGAGGTTATGAAGATTGGCTTTCGCAATCTAAAATAAAACCACAAAAATTGCCGGCATCATCACCCGTAACAAAAAATACTAAACAAGATAATAAAAGTAACTCTGTTAATCAAGTAAAACTATCTTACGATGAAAAGCGCGAATTAGATAAATTACCAAAGTTAATTGAAAAATTAGAAGCTGAATTATTACAAATACAACTCATATTATCATCTCCTAATCTTTATCTGGACAAACCAGAGCTTTTTAAAGAAACCACTATCAACTTAGCAGAGTTAGAGCAGAAATTAACAAAATTGTATAGCCGATGGGAAGAGTTGGAACAAAAATTATGATGCAATGCAAAGTATGTTTTTGTATCGAATATTTTCAATCAGGCGTGTAATGTGAGTTAATTTTGATTTAATCTCTGATAAAATAATAGCATTTTATGCTGGATTATATTTATGCAAAAAGCAGATGTTATTATTATTGGCGCAGGTGCAGCTGGATTAATGTGCGCAATTGAAGCCGGAAAACGAGGGCGCAACGTAGTTGTAATAGAGCATGCAAATAAACCTGGCAAAAAAATTTTAATGTCTGGAGGCGGCCGCTGTAATTTCACCAACACACAAATCATTCCAGATAACTATATTTCTCATAATAAACATTTTTGCAAATCCGCGTTAAGTTGTTATACATCTTCAGATTTTATAGATTTAGTTAATCAATATAAAATTCCTTTCCATGAGAAAAAATTAGGGCAATTATTTTGTGATCATAAATCTAAAGATATTCTCGATATGTTATTGTCTCTTTGCGAAAAATATTCTGTAACTATATACCTTAATACGGAAATTATTTCGATTCATCAATTAAATTTTAATTCTCCCTATTTTGAATTAAAAACAAATCATGCTGATTTTTCTGGTTTTCAGTGTTCTTCTTTGGTAATTGCAACAGGAGGGCTTTCTATTCCAACTATGGGTGCAAGCCCGTTTGGATATAAAATTGCAGAACAGTTTGGGCTTAAAGTATGGCCAACCCGAGCAGGCCTCGTGCCGTTAACATTACACCCTGAAGATAAAGAAATTTATTCTCTTTTAACAGGCATTGGAGTTGACAGCATAACGTCCAACAATAAAATAAATTTCCGTGAAAATATTTTATTTACGCATCGCGGCATAAGCGGCCCAGCTATTTTACAGATTTCATCTTATTGGCAGCCTGGCGAAAATATTTTCATAAACTTACTTCCTGACATTAATCTTTCTGACATATTAAAATCACTTCACAAACAAAAAATTCAAAAATCTTTAAAATCAATTTTATTGGAATATTTACCTAAAAGAATTGTTGAAATATTTTTAAATAGAATTTTCAGCACAGAAAAACAATTACAAGTTATTTCTCAATTTTCACATAAAGAACTAGAAAAAATAGCTTTTTTGTTTCACGCTTGGTCTCTTAAACCTAATGGTACTGAAGGTTATCGAACCGCTGAAGTCACGCTTGGCGGTGTTGATTGCAATTCCATTTCTTCTAAAACAATGGAAGTAAATTCTGTGCAAGGTTTATATTTTATAGGTGAAGTGCTTGATGTTTCCGGCTGGTTAGGCGGATATAATTTCCAATGGGCTTGGTCATCAGGTTTTGCGGCAGGACAAGTGGTTTGAAAGTATAAAAGCTCTTTTTGAGAATGCTCATAATCATAAAATTATTTTGGAAAAATTCCACAGTAAACATCAGAGCATTAACGTTAGCTATGATCTAAGTAGTTTATCTAATATGCATTATACCTTGCATATATAATATTGCTTTTCCTTTAATAAACACCCTATCGTTTTCATATCGACAAAATAATTCGCCGCCTCGTTGAGACAGTTGTAAAGCGTGCATCTCTTGTTTATTTAGTTTTTTAGACCAAAAAGGGGCTAGCATACAATGTGAAGCTCCTGTAACAGGATCTTCAGTAATACTTTTTTTCGGATAAAAAGTACGCGAGACAAAATCTACATTGTTACCTATGGCGGTGATTGTTATACCTCTATGTTCTAATTTTTGAAGAATTTGAAAGTTTGGAGTCAGTTGTTTCACTTCTTCCTCTGATTCAACAACAACTAGCAATCGTTCATTTGAATATTGATAAATTTCTTTAGGAGTTAACCTTAACCCTTCTTTCAATAAAGGAACTGATACACTTTCTATATTTTTCGCTGAGAAATTCAATGTATAAAAATCATTATCACGTATGATTTGTAATAATTCACTGCGTGACTGTAGTTCAACTTTTTGCCAAGAAGGTTCAAGGTAATTAAAAATGACAAACGCTGCTGATAAAGCACCATGGCCGCATAGATCAAGCTCATATTCTGGAGTTATCCAACGAACTTCAAAAATATTTTTATTGCGAAGCAAGAAAGCAGTAACAGGAAGATTATTTTCTTTGGCAATTGCATGAAGTGAATCGTCATCCAGCCACTTAGACAAAATGCAAACCGAAGCGGGGTTGCCGTGGAAAGTTTTAGTTGTAAACGCATCTACATGATAAATAGGAATTTGCATGGTGGTTTATCCAAGATTAAACTATCGCTATTATATATTAAATAATAAATATTGAAAAAATTTTATTGCGCTTGTTGGTTCTAAAAGTCTACAATTTAAAATCTAATTTTTTTGGAGTGGCCATGAAATTAATTGAAGCTGACAAAGTAGAAATTACTGTATTAGTGGACAATATCACAGATAATCTTTCTAGTGTCCCTGCAAATGTTACACATGAAATGACACATCTTTGGCAAAATCGGATGAAAGAACTTTCGGGAGAATGCCTGTGTTGCGGAGCACATGGCCTATCTCTTTTAATAACAGCAACGCATGGATCCTTACAACATACAGTATTGTTCAGTGACCGCAGGTGTGTAATTCGATAAATAATTCAAGGCTTTTAATGGATCATTAAAGCTTTTTATCTCAGATTGTAAATGCAATTTTAAACTTTCCATTAACGTTTCATTATCATCTACCATGATAACGCGTGTAGGAAAGTAACAACATGGCAATGATAAAGTATTAGATTTCATCCGTTTTCTCCTTAAGTGAATTAACATCATTTTTCAAGTCATTAACAGTCTTGATGCCGTTTTCCAATAGTTTTGGTAACAGTTGTAATACTTCTGAGGGTAATTGTTTGGGGCGTAAGTCTTCAGGCAGCAAGTGATAGCATTCCAGAAGTGTCGGAAAAACTTTGTTTGTGCCTTTTAAGATATTCCCCAATATTGCAATCGCGTTTCGCATTTGATGACGAATATCGGCCATTTCTTTTTTGATATTTATTCGTTCAGGATGTTTGGAAAGTTCAATATTTGCTAAGTTTTCCAAAGAACAATCAAAGTATTCAGCAATAGGTAATAGGGTATGAAGTTGAGGGTTGCGGATGGTACCTTGGACAACTCTATATAATACAGGCAAGGAAAGGTTGCATCGTCTGGCCAATTCTGCCATGTTCAAATTATGCTCTTTTAACAACCAAAGCAAATTAATAGAAAGGTAGTTACGCGGATGTTCTGCTTCATCGTTCATGATAAGTCCTTTTAATTGTGGGTTAAATAATTGTATTACAAATATGAAAGAATACTAATCGCTCGTGAAATTCATGTCAAGAGGGGTTAAAAAATTTTTAGAAAGATATCTATTGGTGATGTTTATCCCTTCTGGGCTCCTGAATTCAACCAATTAGTGCAACCGCCTTAACAAAACACTTGTTATCTTAACATGCCAAATCTGTTTATATTCTAAGCTTTTTTGATGCGCCAACTCATCTATAACCCAGCTATTTTTATGGTTTTTTCCTTGCAAACTATTTACGAATTTGTTACGCTCTTTTTATCTTTAATTAGTGCACAGCGATAATACTGAAAACACTTCTTTGTGCAGCTATTCCCCTTTACTCTCAGTGGAGATCAAAAATGAAAGAACCAAAACAACGTTCACGGCATTTTTTAGTGTCAGAAGCGGATTATATCAGCACTGGTAAACATCATCCTACATACTTTGATTATAACAACATGCGCAAAGTAAGTGATTATCATCACCGAAAATCTGCCTCTGAACTAATATATAAAAATCCTGGTTATGATAAAATAAAGTTTAACAATATATATTACACACCAACGGACATGCTTCAAAAGCTTACAGCTTTAAGAAAAAGCATTATTGAAAAATTAGAAGCCTATCATCGGTTTTATCAAGGCGATTTCCTTGTATGCTTAATAGAAAAAAAAGGGATACTCACAGACACAGAATCTGAAATGCTGAAAAAAGCCAGCAATGAACTTAACACTGAAATTGAAAAATACGAAAAATTTGTTGCAGAACTTAACGATTTTCGACGTCCGACCGATAAAAATAAAACTTATTATTCAGACAGCTGCGAAACAAAATGGAGCCTTCTTCAGCAAAAGTACAATAAGGATTATCAAGCGGCGGATGCAATTGTTAAAGCGTGCGAAGATAGAGTAACTACAGTTATTAATAGTTGCAAAAAATTAGTAAATGAGTCTAATGACGCTCAAAAACTGCTCATGTCTTTTTCATTGGCCATCATTGGGCTGCCACTTCTTATCGCAGCAGCTGTGACTCATGCAATCGATTCTTCAATAAGCCATATTAGGGCTGCTTTAATTAAGAGTGGTGCAGATACAACTCTTTCTAAGTCACAAAACTCTATAGAAGACACTTTTATTAAGCCAAAAGAGAATGATGTCGTTTATCAAACAGCGTTTGAAATTGGCAAAGAATTATTGAGCGATGAATATACCCTGTTTAAAAACCAGCGAAATAGATTAGAAAGTGTAGGGTTTTTTAGTGCGCCTAAACAGCAGCAATCTGTCGTGGCAGTTCAGTCAAATACTGCATCAAACGATAGCCTACCCGTCGCCACTTTTAAGGGTTGAACTTTCCTTGAATAAATGTTGCGGTTATGAGTCCTTTGTCCTCTTGTGCACTCTCTGCGTAACATGAGTTACTAACTCAAAATCGTGAACAATCAGAACATGTAATTTTTAATCGTGAAAAGGAGAAAAAGATGGATGAACAAAAAAGTGCTCTTAAAAGAAAACTTGAAATGGTAATGAATTATGAGGCTGATAATACTAAAGAACCAAAAACTAAAAAAAAACTAGATGACGATCTCAAAATTCTTGATATAAGATTCAGTGATGATGCCTATCATTCCGGAGAAACAATAAACGATGGGATCGATACGGTTGTTGAGGCTATTCAATTAAATGTTCCTCTCAGTATTTCTCTTAGAGCAAATAATATAGGCGATTCTCATCTTATAAAAATTGCCAAGGCACTTAAAGACAATAAAAGTGTCACATACCTTGACGTCAGCGAAAATAAATTTACAAGAGAAGGATTATGCTCTTTAATAAAACTGTTATCTGAAAATAAAGCATTAAAAACTTTAATTTTTGAAGATATTCAAGGAGTGACGATAGACATGAGAACCATTGTTCCTCTTCTGGCCAATAACTCAACACTAACTGTTTTAAATATTGGTAATGTGGGTCTTGATCTAAATGATGATTTTGAAAATTCTGAATCTGATGAAGAAAACTACTGTGGCATTGGTGAAATTGGTATGAATGTGCTTTCGATAATATTGCTTGTCAACACCACACTACAAGAACTTAACCTTGATCGCAACAGTCTCGGAGCGAGTATTACATATATTGGACAGGTGCTGCAAGAAAATAAATCCTTGAAGAAATTATCGTTATCTGGAAATCATATTGATAATGCAAATTTAAAAACGATTGCCGATAGTCTTCGTCACAACACTAGCCTGGAAGAATTAGATTTGAGTGGAAATGATATTAGCAACGAAGGTGTTGATACTCTTATCACAATGTTAAAGACTAATATAACCATTAGAAAAATTAATCTGGAAGGAAATGAAAAAATTGACAGCAATAAACTTAAAGAAATTGGAGAAATTTTACACTTATGTAATAAGCTAAAAAAAAATTGTCAAGCAATATCTGTGATCCTGTTACATAAAAATGGGATTTTTAAGAATTCACCAATAGTTCCACCAGATGTACTGAAAAAGATTCTATCCTTTACTGAAGATCTCAGTGACGAACACTCAAAACCTATTATAGATAAGCATTTAAAGATTCTTTAAATGTAATATTATGTTTTACTCAAAACTTTAGTTTTTAATTTAGGCATCATTTTATGAGCGAACACCACAAAACTGAGTTGGCAACATATTTATTCATGGCAATCGCACTTAGGAAAATCAAGGGTTTGAGATGTCCTATGCACCTGTCGTCCCGGAAAATTTTTCTCTATTGCAATTCAAAAGAAAATCAAGCTCACAGAAAAATTTATCCGGGATCTAGAAACAAGTGAGAATATTTCTCACCTGATATCTATAGAATGTTTTTCCTGGGCCCCGTATAAATTCCTGTAGAACCTTGAATATCCATTTAAAATCCGTTGACAGGAATTTTCCGGGGTGACAGTATTTTTTGAGAGTCCAAAACCCTTGATTTTCCTAAGTGCGATTGCCATGGGCAACGAACCGTTAGTGAGTTATGTTTACTAACTCAAAATCGTGAACAATCAGAACATGTATTTTTGAATCGCTGCAAACACCACTTTATATTTAGCGGTGTGAAACTGAATCCGTTCATTTTTCTGCTGGGCCTTCTCAGCCGAAAGTATCAAGTAATTTTCTTATTCCGTTTGAATTAGGAAATATTATGGTGTGTTGTTGAATAATAAACGGAATTGATTGCGATTGATAAGCTTTTTGTTTGTTTTCATTGGCTATCGCCGTTGAAGAGATTAAGGAAACGAGATAAAGCAAAACCATAAATGTTTTTTTCATGACACACTCCATTGCAAAATAAAACTATTTATTTTTACTCATGAGTTCATTATAACATGTAATCGACCAACTAACCAATATTTTGCCAATTAAATATATAGTTTAAATTGCATGTGTATCATCAAAACCAAAATCTGTAAAAAGATTCCCTGAACTATTTGTAAATTAATTTTTTTGCAAGTCAAAACACCTCTTTTTCGTTCATAAATTAAGGCATTTGCGTTCAATTCTTAGCGCAATCGCCTAGAATAAGAAACCGAAACTACTTTGGCTTCAGTTCCTGTTCCACCCAGGGCGACAAACCACGCAATAACACAAAGAATAGGATCTGTATGCCAATAATAGGTTGTTGCTAATATTGCTACTAAAAGATGAGGAACAAATAACCAACCCACCCACGCTAAAATTCCAAAAGGCATGCCGACAGCAAACAGCATTGTTAACCGTGGAAAGAAGGTAATAAAAAACAAAAAAAGCCAGCCATGATGTGCCCAAAAATTCATTTTAAATCTCTCCAAAAATCCAGATTTTTATATAAAAAAATGATGATATATTGATTTAAAATTAAGTGTCTATTTCTTCAAAATTTTTACATCCTGATTTCTTGATAATTGTTTTCTGAATATTATTATCTAAGATGCTAAACAATTTTTGAGTTGTTGTAATGAGCTCTTGCAAGTTTCTTTCAAGCAGCTCTATAGTAGGGGCTTTTTCAGGAAAGGGTTTTTTAAAATCCTGCAATGCTTGATTAAAAGCATTAATATATACATCCGCATCACGCTGTTTGTCGGGTTGGATTTGGGAAATGTTTATATCTTTTAGTAATTCTGCAATCTCAGACACATTTTCAATGTTAATTAACTGTTTCATAAGTCACCTCAACACAGCATCCGTCTAAAAATTTTGATTTATATCGTATTGTACCTCAAAATGAAACATTAATTCCAGCCGTGTTTTTTTTTCTTAGCACGATTACACAAATGGGAATCACGCTTAGGAAAATCAAGGGTTTGAGATGTTCTGTAATCCGACAAATTAATATGGCAGCAGCGATGAGAGCTTTAATGGAAACATATCGCATGCGGATGTTATTTAACAAGTAATATTAAAAATGCCATTCTAAACAAGCACTTTTATAAAGGCATCCGACATTTGTATTATTGGAAATTGGGTTGTAATAGTTTTCGCTATAACGTCAATTTGCAGACGATATGCTCTCTTGTGGTTGTACGTCATTGGCTATATATTCTATTGGCTTTTTGCCTTTTATCTATAAATACCGTGCGTATGATAATTAGTAAAAAATATCAATAGTGTAAGTTGTCATAAAATTTCTTCTTGTCATTTATTTTCACTACGTTATAGTACTACCAAGTTTGGGGTAGATCATGGCTGGATCAAAAGTGACGGATGCACTTTTTTAGGGATGCCCTTGCAGGGATTCTTGGTTGTTCAGAGGATGATAGGATTGCCTTAAACTGACGGGGCGGCGATGTTGCTAGTTTGAGAACGCCGCCCCTTGATTTTTTTACTACTGAATTGTTTCCTGTTTCATGTTATCAAGATAGTCTCTTATTTTTCCAGAGATCATTTTTATTAATAACTCCTGATCACTCTTTTCTTTGCTGACCAAATAAATAGATTTTGTAATCATTCTTGTTAAAATGTGAAGCATTGCTTTAGCTTGATTCGCTGGCAATTTTTCGTCGACTTGATCAAACATAAATTTTATTGCTTCCACTTCAATTTGATAACAAATCGAATTGAATTCTTCATCAGTGATTTTGCTCATGGTTATTCATCCTAAATTAATTGATGGTTTATGCTGCATTGGGATTATTGTTACACCATTATTTATCCTTTTATTCAATTTGTCATCGGCTCAGTGAAAATATTTACATTTCCATATTTATAAGGGGTTCAGACATTTTATCAATTGTCAGCTACGGCCAATTATTGTAGAAATTTGCCGAGATTCGTCCCAGGAGTGTTCCATAACTTTTGAAATATTTATACTCTGAGGTCTTGAGAAATTTAACGCATCAGAGTACATTTTAGAGTATGAATCTTAATTAATCTGAGGTCTATAAACATGGCTAAACCTAAGCGTATTTTTGTTGTTGGACACATGGGGGCTGGTAAAGCATTATTGAGTGAAGCTTTAGCTAAAAAATTGGGCTGGGAATATGTTGATGCCGATCCCAGCTTGGAACGATACATTGGCCGATATTTAAATGAAATTTTGGGAAAACAAGGCGAAGAAGCATTTCATCGCTGTGAAGCGGAAATTATTTCTCATTATATCGGCAAAGAGCATATTGTAGTTGTAACAGACGCGGCTGTAGTTGCTACAGAGGAAAATCGAAAATTATTATTGCCAGAATTTGTTGTTTACTTAAAAGTTTCCACTGAAACACAGCTTGATCGAATGAAAGATGGTCGAGTTCCATTACTGCCAATTCCAGATAAAAAAGTATTTTTTGATAAGTTACACTTAAAGCGCGATAGTTTTTATGAAGAAGTGGCGACTATCACTATTGAATCTTTCAGCATTGAGGAAGATGTCAGTAAAATAATAAAAATCCTTGAAAAATAAGCGATTTAATGAATGCGGCAGGATCAAGCACTGAATTTATTAAAAATGGGGAAAAATGTATTTCTTACTGGTGAAGCAGGTTCCGGTAAAACTTATCTACTAAATCAATATATCCACTATCTCAGAGCACATAAAGTAGAAGTTGCTGTGACAGCTTCTACTGGGATTGCAGCAACACACCTGCAAGGAACAACCATTCATTTTTGGTCCGGTATTGGAGTGAAAGATCGCGTTACTCAAAAAGATTTAGAAAAGTTACGAAAAGTCGATCATATTAAACGCCATTACAAAAAAACCAAGGTGTTAATTATTGATGAAATATCGATGTTACATCAATATCAGCTTGATATGGTAGATGAAATTGCACGTTACATGTTGGAATGTGACCAACCTTTTGGTGGTATTCAAGTAGTTTTGTGTGGTGATTTTTTTCAGTTACCGCCCGTTTCTTCCATTGATTTGGGAAAGGAAAAGTTATTTGCTTTTGAAGGTTCTGCTTGGAAAAACGGAAATTTTCATGTTTGCTACTTAAATGAACAACATCGCCAGGGTAATGATCTCTTGTTGACTGTTTTAGAGGACATACGAAGCGGTACGGCAGGTGAGCATACTAAAATTCCTCTACGCACCCGTTATAAAAAAGAACCCGAAAATTCAACAAAAGCAACTAAACTCTATTCTCGTAATGTTAATGTCGATACCCTCAATGATCTCGCGCTTTCAAAGCTTTCGGGTGAAGAAAAAACATTTATGATGACAACGGAAGGGTTTGAATCTTTATTGAAAGGACTTAAAAAAAATTGCCTTGCTATGGAAAGATTACGATTAAAAATAGATGCCGAAGTGATGTTCATTAAGAACGATACGTTAGGAAGATATGTTAATGGTACCCGTAGTATTGTAGTAGGTTTTGATAAACACCAAGGTTGGCCTATCGTCAAAACGTATGATGGTGCAACCATTGTAGCTTACCCGGAAGAATGGAAATTCGAAGACAATGGCATAGTGCATGCGACAATTACACAAGTACCGCTTCGTCTTGCTTGGGCGATTACGATACATAAAAGTCAGGGTATGACATTGGATGCTGCAGAGATTGATTTGGGCGATGCATTTGAACCTGGAATGGGATATGTTGCCTTATCTCGGGTGCGCAGTTTAAATGGTTTAAAACTGATGAATCTTAATGAAATGGCATTAAAAGTACACCCCAAAATTCTTCAGCAGGATACAGTTTTCAAAGATCATTCGACAGCTATTGTTCTGTATTTACAGTCTTTATCTGAAAATGAAATCGCGCATTGTCAGAGAATAATTCTCATCAAGCGTTTTGGAGGCTGCGCAGACAAAACAACAATTAAAACAAACCTAAAAACAAAAAAAGCAAAATCTATTCCTACCAAAATTACAACCTTGGAGATGATAAAGAAAGGTTCATCAATCGAATCGATAGCCATAAAATGCGGGGTTTCAATTGGAACGATAATAAGACATATAGAAAAACTCCAAGATCTAAATCAAATTAAATACTCTCATCTCTCTAATTTGAAAAATAGTCTCCCTAAAGAAGATTTTGATATGATTTTTACTGAATTGGAAAATTCAGAAGATGGAAAGTTAAAGCCGATTTACGATAAATTTGAAGGTAAATACTCCTATATTAGTATTCAACTCGTGCGGTTGTTTCTTGGATCGAAAAACTTAGAGTATCTTTAAAATTATTCCCAAGCCTCAAAGATAATGCATGGATTTATAAATTTCAGTTTGTTTAAACTGATCTATTACGAATCTAATAAAATCAATGGTTTCATTTTTAACAGACATTTTATCACCATGATCGTTGAATGCATAATATTCCAATATGCCCAACCACGATTTTACGAGTCTGCTCTTTTCTCTCAATCCGTTAGAGCCAATTGTCAATAGACCCTATTTTATTTAGACTATGTGCAAAACTAATGTATAATATCTCCATAATTTGATATTGAAAAATTTACATCGAACTGACGTTAACTTATTATTTTAAAAAATTGAGGTTTTAAATGTCCCACGACCCTGTAACACAACTAAAACCAATCAGCGCTATAGCGGATGATCATGTCAATACAATGACAAATGACAGTCAAAATACAAAGCAGAATATAATACAAAAAATAAAAATTTTTATTAGCAATAAAAGCAATGATCTTCGCGATCTGGTTAATTTGGATAATATTACAATTCTAGAAAGTCCAGGAAAAAAATTTGTTTTTCAAATCAACCCCAATAATAAATTAACTATTGATACGAAAGGTTTTTATTGGTATTTAGAAGATAAATTATTAAGCGATAAATTAGTAAAAGAACATATAATTGAATTAAAATACTTGAAAGAATCAGACCAAATAATGGTTAGATACAAGACAGGATGCTCAAATAATAATACAAAAATAAAAACCAAACTGACTATTGTGGTCATCATAAAGCTAAATCGACTTTTAAATGGCACATTTCTCAGCAAGAAAAAAAATGAGGGACCGCTCAATGATGATACGCCTCCTGCAAAAAAACGTAAAATATCAACAGCACAAAATCCTGAAAAAAATAATCCAGATGAATTTAACCAGATTGCTGACAAGTATTTAAAAATGCTAATGGCGGCTGAAGATATGAGCATAATAATTCAAAAAGTAAAAGAATTTTTTACAGAGCTTCGCACTCAGGGAAATGAAATGTGGATTGAGCGGTTGCAAAACAGATCCTATTATTGTGAGCCAAATGGACCTAATGTATCACCGCTGATTTTAGGTGTCATGATGCAATCACAGGCCCTGATAGAATTATTGTTAGCATCCGGCGCGGACATTAATTACAAACTTTATGCCACATTAGATACTGCATTGTTGGCGGCGGTTAAGATTGTCGCCTTACCTTCTTTAGTGCCTTCACCTGATATCATAAGATTTCTTCTTGAAAATAAAGCTAAAATTGACGTGTATGACAACAATGGTAATAGCCCTCTTTACCATGCAATGATAAAACGTCACGATAACAGGATAAGCATTATTAATATCCTTGCCAAAGAATATCATGCGGATACAACTAATATTCAATTTAAAAAGGGGAAGCCTCATAGTGTCTCTCAAATTCTGAAAAAAATGAAAGATTCAGGAAAACGAGATCAAGAAATTGATGATTATTTTAAGGACTTTAATTTTTCAAGTATTATAAAATCCTCATTTTCATCTTCCCAAGAATACCTCGATAGTCTTACCGATAATATGACAAAAATAGGGAAAACAGCAGTAGTTTTAAGGCTATTAGATGATTGGTACAAATACAACCTTGAAATTGATAAGGTACATAAAATTAATAAAAACAATCAAACATTGTTAATGTTAGCTATGAAAATGGGAGATGTGGAAGTTATTGAAAAGTTATTAACACACTGCTATGCGATTCCTAATAAACAAAATCGAACTGCCCATACCGCTTTGTATATTGGGGCATTCAATGGGCGCAAAAAAGCTGTTCGTTTCCTGATAGATTACTGCAAAAAAAATAAGCTTGAATTAAATCTAGATAAAAAAACAAATTCTGGCGCAACTCCTCTTTATACTGCAATTGTAAAAAATCATCTGGATATTGTTAAGATATTGATTCAAGCTTTTTTAAGCTCTAATGATGATCATGCCTTTGGAAACATAGGGACTGATAAAAAATTTTATGCTAATCCATTAGCCCTCGCTAAGGATAGAAGCAACAATGAGATAGTCCAATTTTTTAAAGGCAACTTTAAAAAAAATGAAGATGGTACATTATCTTTTACCGGCAATCTTTCTATTCTTGAAGTTAAAGATAATGATGATGATACATCTTTAACCGCTGCATTAGAAAACGAACAAGATAATACCAAACGAGGGAAAAATAAATTAAAACCAAAATTGTCTGAATCTGAAAGTGAACATTCTCAAAAGAAAAAGAAGCCTTCAAAAAAAGCGAAGAAAAAAGACACTCAAAATGCAGGCAGTGACTATCGCGTATTTGAAAAAGAGTTTTTAACGCTCTTTCAGCAAGTTTTGAATAAGACAGAGAAGATAAATGAAAAAGATATAATTGGAGAAATAGATAAAATAGTCGCGAAGGCTAAAAAAAATGGGCATTCCAAGTGGATAAGAAAATTTTTGGATAAGTTCTATGACTTTAATGGTGATAGGCTGTCACCACTAATGGTCATGATCAAAACAAAGTCTTTAAAACTTGTAGAGACATTAACTTCGCTCCAAGCAGATGTTAATTGTCCAGTGATGCATTCGCCTACCAAAAAAGGTATTCACCCATTACACGTAGCAGTCAGGTTTGGTACTCCAGAGATTGTAAAACACCTTCTTTCAAAAGGTGCTAAGGTTGATGTGTTTGATACTGTTTATGCTACACCACTTTACAGAGCATTTGCGTGTCGAGATGTTGAAATGTTCAATATTCTTATTGAAAGTGGCGCGAATACTGCTAGGATCAAAATAAACAAACAAAATAACAATATTTTAAGTGCCACTCAGGTAGCGAATGGGCATCAGCAAATGCTTGACTGTCTGAAACAAAAAGATGAATTCGATTTAAACAATGAATTGTCTCAAGATAAATTTACTATAGCATTTTCTAATGCTATCCAGGAAAAGGGAAAAGAAGCACATGCCTTAAAACTATCAGAAAAGATAAAAAAATATCCTGGGATAGATCTTAATACTTTGGATATAAAAATTCCTGGTACTAAAAGAGGAATAAAATATTCGCTTTTTACACTTACTGCAATCAATGGTGATATTCGGCTCATTCAAGAATTATTAAGTAAGGGGGGAAATCCGCTGCAACAAAAAGAAGAAATTTCTTTTCTGCATTTACTCATCATCAATGGACATGTAGCAGCCGTAAAATTTTTGGTGGAGTACTTTGAACAAAAGAAAAATCCAATAAATAAGAGTGTAGGCGCTAAACGTCCAAACAATAAAACTCCGCTTTGCGAAGCAATGATAAGCAAACAAAATCCTTCTAAAAAACTTGGGATCGTTAAAATTTTGGTAGAAGCACTTGTAAGGGCTAAAGAACCTCTTGGAGAAGTAGTTTATAAAAATAAACATTATAAAAATCCTTTAGCTTTAGCTGAATTTTTGAAAGATAAAAAACTGGTTGAATATTTTAATATGAATTTTATCGAAGAAAATGGTATTTTAAAGCCTAAAGAACCTTTTACTTTTAGCGGCAGCGATAATGTATCTTTTAACGAAGAACTTGCTGGTGAACTATCGATAGATGATATTGCAACCCAAAATGAAATTACTTTGACAGATGTTGGCGAGCTTTCTCTTGGTATGAGCAATTATTTAAACGAAACTGATTATGAAGGTGAATCAACTGATTACATAAATAGCAGTAATGCTTATCAAAGCACTACAGACGATGATTTAAATAATGTTGATAAAGAGGAAGTAGAAAACAACAACAATATGTCTGATGTCTCTT
>Ga0207667_10003755_pt1 | contig 18710 bp, 20 predicted proteins | sample KBSCornC52_FD_184301 | JGI IMG/M metagenome (GOLD analysis project Ga0207667, IMG submission 184301) | Corn rhizosphere microbial communities from Kellogg Biological Station, Michigan, USA - KBS Corn C5-2 (SPAdes) (version 2) | ecosystem: Host-associated > Plants > Roots > Rhizosphere > Soil ...
TTCAGGCAAGGGCCGGCTCCCGATGCCGGGCCCGCACCCAGCGCAGGATCATGATGAGGCTCAGGACCAGGATCGGCGCCATGCCGAGATTGAGCAGGTTCCACCCGGCGGTCTGCAGCGCGACGCCGGCCGACAGCGCTCCGGCCGAGCCGGCGAGGTTGTTGAACAGCCCGCTGATCGCCTGCGTCTTCGGCCGTTCGTTGGGCCGGTAGGACTGCGCCAGGAGCGTCGTTCCAGCAACGACCATCAGGTTCCAGCCGACGCCGAGGAAGAACAGGGCCGCGAAGAACGCGGGCAGCGCGGTGGAGCTGATGGCGGTGGCGGCGCAGACGACGAACAGGGCCATGCCGGCCGCCAGCACCGGCCAGACGCCGAACTTCGCGACCAGGCGGCCGGAGAAGAAGGAGGGCACGAACATGCCGATCAGATGCAACTGGATGATGTGGGCGCCGTCCTCGATGGGATAGCCGCAGGCCACGGCGGCGAGCGGCGCCGCGGTCATCACCAGCGTCATGGCAGCGGCCGAGGCCATGGTGGTGGCGACGCCCGCTCCGAAGATCGGCTGGCGGATGATGTCGCGCAGGGGCCGGGGCGGCACGTCGCTCACGATCGCCACGGGCTCGATGTCGCGGTAGAGCGCCAGCACGGTGGCGGTGGCGAGCAGCGCCAGCACCGCCACCAGCATGTAGGCGCCGGCGAACATGACGCCGGGGATCAGCGTGCTGGTCAGCGCCGCGAGGGCCGGCCCGGCCAGCGCCGCGAGCACGCCGCCGGCGAGCACCGTCGAGATGGCGCGGCTCTTGAACTCGGTGGTCACCGAGTCGGCGGCGGCGATGGAGTAGTATTGCGCGAAGCCCTGATAGGCGCCGATCAGCGCCGTGCCGAGACAGAACAGCCAGAAATTGGCGTGGAACACCGCAAACACCGAGACCAGGCCGCCGATGGTGCCGCAGAGCGAGCCGATGGCGAAGCCGAGCCGGCGGCCGATACGGCCGATCACGTAGGCCGCAAAGACCGTCACCACGGCGGCGCCGACCGTGATCAGGGCGAAGGGCAGGGTCGCCAGCGTCTTGTCGGGGGCGAGCTGGTAGCCGGTGATGCCGGTCAGGGTCAGGTCGACCGAAATGCCGCAGACATAGAGGCCCTGGCTCACGGCGAGGACGAAGGCGTTGCGGCTGCCGGGGCCGTGCGGGGCAAACGAAGCGAGGTTCATGGCGGACCGAGGATGTCGAGGACTGCGCGGCATCATCGGCCGGTTCGACGTTGGCAGCAATGACAATCATCGGTCAAATCCTGCCACGCCACGGGAAGCTGGCGGCGGGGAATTGACGCTGCCCAAGGGCGCAGATACACAGCACGCCCGCGCGTTCCAATTTCCTGAGCCCTGACCCGCCGGCGTCCTTCCTCGCGAGGGACGTGAAGTGGCCTTCCGTCCGCTCCGGCCGGACCCCTTGGTGTCGCGTCGCAGGCACGGGTTCTCATCACGGGAGTTTCGAATGGCCCCCTCGCATCGGCCGCTCTGGCAGCGGTTCCTCATCTTCCTCGTGCCGCTGATGGTCAGCAATATCCTGCAGGCGATGAGCGGCACCATCAACTCGATCTTCGTGGGCCAGCTGGTGGGCGTCGACGCGCTCGCGGCGACCGCCGCGTTCTTTCCGATCCTGTTCTTCCTGATGAGCTTCATCATCGGCCTGGCCTCCGGCTCGACCGTACTGATCGGGCAGGCCTATGGCGCCAAGAACGAACTCAAGGTGAAGGAGATCGCCGGCACCACGCTCACCGTAACGTTCCTTGCGGGCATCGTGGTCGCCGTCCTCGGCGGCCTCTTCATCCGGCCGATCATGGGGGTGCTCGGTGTACCGCCCAACATCCTCGATGCGTCGACCGGCTACGGCTTCATCATCCTCATCGGCATGCCGGGCTTTTTCGTCTACCTGATCGTGACCTCGATCCTCAGGGGCGTCGGCGACACCACGACGCCGCTCGTAGCGCTGGTGATGTCGATCATCGTCGGGCTGGTGGTGACGCCGTCGCTGATCCTCGGCTGGGGCGGGCTGCCCAAGCTCGGCGTGCTGGCCGCGGCGGTGGCGTTCATCATCGGCTTCGTCGTGGTGCTGGTGTTCCTGTTCTTCTACCTGCGCTGGCGCAAGCATCCGCTGGCTCCGGACCGGGTGCTGCTGACACATCTGGGCATCGACTTCGTCCTGCTGCGGACGATCCTCAGGCTTGGCGTGCCGGCCGGCGTGCAGATGATCGTGTCGTCGGTCGCCGCGGTGGTGGTCGTCGGCATCATCAACCGCTTCGGCTCCGACGCGACCGCCGCTTATGGGGCGGTGGGCCAGGTGATGAGCTACGTGCAGTTCCCGGCGATGTCGATCGGCATCGCGGCTTCGATCTTCGGGGCACAGGCGATCGGCGCCGGGCAGCAGGACCAGCTCGGCCGCATCACGCGGACGGCGCTGATGATGAACCTCATCATCACGGGGACGCTGATCCTTCTCGCCTATATCTTCAGCGAAGCGGTAGTGTCGCTGTTCATTACCGATCCGAAAGTCATCGGCATCACTGAAACGCTGCTCCATATCGTGCTGTGGAGCGTCTTGATGTTCGGCTTCTCGGTGATCCTGTCGGGCGTGATGCGGGCATCGGGGGACGTGCTGATCCCGATGCTGATCAGCCTGGGAACGATCGTGCTGGTGGAAACGCCGCTCGCGATCTACCTGTCGACGACGTCGCTCGGGCTCAACGGCATCTGGACGGGCTATGCCACGAGCTTTTGCACGATGTGCGTGCTGCAGGCCTGCTACTATTGGTTCTTCTGGCGCAAGAAGCCGATCAAGAAGCTGGTTTGAGCTGCCGCTCGAGCCAAGCCACGGCAAACGGCACGATCTGCTCTGCCTCGACCAGGACCGAGGGGGCGGCGCCGATGGTGCCGCGTCTGCCCTTTCCGGTGGCGAGGAAATCGTCGACGACAGTGGCGAAGTAGTCCTCAGGCAGCCCGTCGGGGGAATTGCTGGTGTCGAACTCCTCGAACCGGCGCCACACGGTTTTTCCGGCGATCAGCAACGGCGCCTCGTAGCGCTTGATGCGGTGCGGGATGTCCGCAAGATGCTCGGCATGGTGCAGCAGCGTCATGTGGTCGAGCGTGCAGCCGAGCAGCAGCGTCTTGCCGCCGGCCTCGACCAGCTTGCCGAGCGGCGAGCCGGGTCCATAGCCATAGTCGAGCGGGTGGTCGGCGGTGAACCAGCCGGCGCGTCCGCCGAGCGCGGCCATCGATGCGCCGGGGTTGCCGCTGCGTAACGCGCCGGGCGTCGTACGCACCAGCTCGGGCCACCAGCCGTTGTCGCGGGTGGCGCGGGAGGTCAGTGGATCGAATGGTGGGATGTCGTTCCGGTCGGCGCCCCCGGCGTGAACCTCCTCGCCGCTCTGCCAGTCGGTGTAGGCGAGGATCGTTCCGTCCCGGCCGAGCACGTCGCGCAGGGCGGCAAGCACCATGTCCGTGCCGCCGACGATGGGACCTATGCTGCGGAGGGCGGCGTGCACAAGAACGGCATCGCCCGGGGCCAGCCCGAGGGCCCGCATATCAGCCGCGAGGCTGCGCCGTGTCGCCGTCAGTTGGCGGCCCCGGCATAGCGGCGCGGCTCGATCTTGGGTTCGGCATCGGGATTGTGGGCGCGATCGTAATTGGCGCGGGCCTCGTTCACCGATCCCATGTGGCGGGCCGCCCAGTTCCAGAGCGTATCGAGCGGATCGGTCAGCGTCCGGCCGAGCTCGGTGAGCTGGTATTCGACGCGCGGCGGAATTTCCGGGTAGACGGTGCGGATCACGAGGCCGTCGCGCTCGAGGTTGCGCAGCGTCAGCGTCAGCATGCGCTGGCTGATGCCGCCGATCGAATGGCGCAATTCGTTGAAGCGCATGGTCTTGCGGGTGAGGTGCCCCACCACCATGACGCTCCATTTGTCGCCGATGCGGTTGAGGATGTCGCCCATGGCGCCGCAGATCTGAACCTGGTCCCCGCCGGTCTCACGCATTGGAATTCTCCTGAAGGTGACACCAATATAGGGTAGGTTACTGTCTGTGCCTAGGGCTCGGTTTGTTCGTCCCCGGCCGCGTGCTGCAGCCGACCTTGAGCGGGCCGGTCTCCCCGCCGGCGACGTCGCGAGCGGTCAGGATCGGGCAGGATCGGGCACGAGCGGTTCAAAATCCCGTCAGGGGGGACATGCAACCTTGAGCCGGTCACACTTGACGGTTTAGAAGCGCTGCATCGGGTTTTTCGGAATGGTTTGATGCAGTCCACGCGATTCGCGCAGAAGCTTGTTATTGGCCTTGCCCTTCTGCTCACGACGATCGCGCCGGCTTATGCCATTCCCCAGCTCCTGATCGACGCCAAGACGCTGCAGGTGCTCTACGCCGAGGATGCGGGGCAGCCCTGGCATCCGGCCTCGGTCACCAAGCTGATGACGGCCTATCTGGCGTTCGCGGCGATCAAGGACGGGCGCGTGACGCTCGATACGCCCGTGACCATCAGCCAGCATGCCTGGAACCAGGCGCCGGCCAAATCCGGGCTCGCGGTCGGGCAGTCGGTCACGCTCAAGGACGCGCTCTACATCATGCTGGTCAAGTCGGCCAACGACATGGCCGTGGCCGTGGCGGAGACGGTCGGCGGCAGCGAGAAGGCGTTCGTGGCGCAGATGAACCTGATGGCGCAGCAGATGGGGATGACCGCGACCCATTACGACAACGCCAACGGGCTCAAGAGTCCCGGCCAGATCAGCACGGCGCGCGACCTGGCGATCATCGCGCTCTACGTCGAGCGCGACTTCCCGCAATACATGCCGATCTTCCAGACGCAGGCGGTGCAACTGGGCGACCACAAGCTCGAGGCGAGCAACACCATGCTCGAGCACTTCGCCGGGCTCACCGGCATGAAGACCGGCTACATCTGCGAGTCGGGACTCAACATCGTCGCGACCCTCGATCGGAATGGCCGGCAATTGCTCGCGGTCGTGCTTGGGGCATCGTCGGCGCGCGAGCGCAACGAGCTTGCGGCGCAGATGTTCCTGCGCGGCCTCTCGGGGGCGCTGACGCCGACGGGACAGACGCTGCTCGACATCAAGGATCTCGATGCCAAGCCCGTCGACATGAGCCCGCTGATCTGCGGCAAGAAGGCCAAGGCCTACATCAAGAAGCGCATGGCCGCGTTCCCGATGGGCCTCAAAGGCAAGCCGAGCTATCTGACCGACAAGATCGAGGGCCCGACCTATATCGCGACCGAGCTCGGTGCGCCGTCGACGACGCCCGTTGCTCCGGGCACGGCGACGACGGCAACGGGCGATGGCGGCCCCGATACGGCGACCGACGACTAGCCCTTCACGATTTCGAAACGCAGGCCGTCGCCGTCATTGTGCGTGACGCAGGCATGGCCATGCTGCGTGCAGTAGAGCGGGATATCAATTTTGGCGATGGGGTCGGTGGCGAGCACGACGAGGCGTGCACCATGCCCCAGCTCACCGAGCCGCTTTTCCATCTTCAGGACCGGCAGCGGGCATTTGAGCCCGCGCGCGTCGAGCGTCGCATCAGCCAAGCAGGATGACCCAGTAGACGCCGTAGGGGCTGCCCGCGCTGTAGACCGAGGCGATGCCCGCCTTGGTCGCTGCCTTGTCGAGCAAAGCCGGGGCGTCGGTGGGGGAGTTGCGCCAGCCGGAGAAGGTCTCGGCGAAGGTGAAGTAGCCGGCCGAATAGCGAATATCGAGCGTGCCGGCGGGCTTGGCCGGCTGTTTGCCGGAATTCATGTATTGCGTCGCGAGCTGCTGCGCCTGGGTGTCGAGCGAGGCGTCCTCGGTCAGGGGCGCGGAGCCGCTTGTCGTGCGGAAGCCGTTCACGATGCCCAGCGCTTCGGCGCGATTGAGCTGCGCGCCGGGCATGTCCATGCGCTGCGCCAGGCCCGGCGACAGCGCACCGCCGCTCGAACAGGCCGCAAGGCTCGCCACGAGGGCGATGGGAAGGGCGGCACGGGCAAGAGCGGACAGCATGGGCAGGAGTATCCTCGGATGGAACGGGCGAGCGGCGCTTGTCACGTCCAATTGCGGCATTGATCGGGCTCCTCAATGCCGGAAAGCATGGGGACCGATCAACCGTGTCGTGCGCGTTGTCCCCCGCGGCCCCTTGCCCGGACCGACTCTGCCGGGCGGAAAATTTTTCGGCCGCAGCAACTTTGACGACCGATCAATATTAATTCGCCGAACGGCAGTTCTGCCGACGGAGATCCAGATGAAATATGTGTCAGCCCTTGCGCTGCTCGCAGCGCTTTCTATTTGCGTGCCTGCCTATGCCCAATCGACCAAAGCAACGACATCGAACGCGACGTCGGTGACCGTCAATGCCGACGGAACCAGCGTCGATGCCGGTGCCAATACGAGCGCCAGCGCCAGCGCCGGGACCGACGGGTCGAGCATGTCGGCCTCGGTCAGCGGCGGCGGCGACGTCAGCGCCAGTGCCAGTGCCAGTGCGAGCGCCGGCGACACCAGCTCGGCATCGTCAGCGATGGCGAGCGCATCCTCGGCTGCGGCAACGAGCGAAGACTGCTCGAACGGCGGCCGGCTGCAGACCGGGGCGCTCGACAGCGCCGCGCTTGCAGCGGTGACCACGGTCAATGTCGAGCTCGTGTCCAACTGCTCCGGCCTCGCCCCGCTCGACAGCGGCGCGTCGGCCGCGCTTGCGGCCAACAGCCAGGTCGGTCCGGCGGTGCAGGCGGCGGGCGGCGCGGAAATCGTGGGCTACGATATCGACGGCACGACGCTCACGGTCTTTGCCAAAAAGAGCAGCTGAAGCCGCCGCATCCTGTGGTTCCGCATCTTTCGGATGCGGGACCACGCGCGGCAGTGGTGGCCCCGATGAGATTCGAACTCATGACCTTAGGATTAGGAATCCTACGCTCTATCCAGCTGAGCTACGGGACCACAGCAGGTGGAATAGCAAAACGGGGCTGAACTGCAACCCAGGCTAACCCTTGGCCGGAGAGTTGGTGCCGGCTTCCTTGACGATGCGATCGCCCACGGCGAACTGCTCCCAGACCTTCTTGCCCACCGTGATGTTGCGCCGGCCGCCCTCGTCGAGCGCGACGACGAGCAAATGCACGTTGTAGGTGCCGCCATCCCCATCCGTGCGTTCGCTCACCGTCTTGTCCGCGACGGTACCGCGGTAGGTGTCTCGCTTGGTCCGCCGGAGGACGAACCAGACGACGACGCCGCACAGAACGACTGCGCCGACGAGCGTAAGGATGACTGCGGTCGTGCCTGACATGCTCAACTGCTCCTATCGAAGAAATTCCGTACAGCATCGCCGGCCGCCGGGACGGGCGGCAATCGATGCGTGCATTCCTGGTCATAGAGCGATCCCCGCAGACGTCCAAGCAACTCTTGCTGCCGGGCCATGCCGACGGTCGGCGCGGCGGACCAGCGACGCAGGCCTGAAGAACCAGGCCGTGGCCGAGTGACGCTGGGCGGTCACAATGCGCGTCGGGGGGCTGCCGCGGATGGGATTTTCGCCGCAATCTGCTGCATGGTTTGCGCTGTGGTCGTCGGGGCCAGGATTTGCTCGTTCGGCAGGCGGTATTTGGGGCAATCGCGGTGGCGATGCTGACGGCTTCCGTGGCCTCGGCCTGCGAGGGGCTGCGCGACGGACCCAAGGGCACGGTCACGCAGATCGTCGACGGCGACACGCTGATGCTCGACAACGGGCTTGTCGTGCGCCTCATCGGCATCCAGGCGCCGCACCTCGGGCTGGGCCGGCCCGGGCTTGATGATTGGCCGAAAGCGGCGGCCAGCAAGCAGGCCCTGAGCGACCTCACGCTCAACAAACCGGTGCTGCTGCGCTATGGCGGCGAACCGAAGGACCGCTATGGGCGGCTTCTCGCGCAGGTGTTCCTGCGCGATACCGCCGGCACCTGGGTGCAGCAGCAGATGCTGCTCGAGGGCATGGCGCGCGTCTATTCCTTCCCCGACAACCGGGCCTGCCTGCCGGATTTGTTCGCCGCCGAGACGCGGGCGCGGACGGGCGGCCTTGGCATCTGGAGCGATCCCTATTACAGGGTGCGGCGCGCCGACCGGCCGGCGGATTTTTCGAGTCTTTCAGGACATTACGAGCTGGTCGAAGGCCGCGTGCTGAAAGCGGACAAGACCGGCGGCCGCGTCTACCTGAATTTCGGCCGCTACTACAAAGAGGATTTTACCGCGGTGATCGACAGCCGGGCGCTGCGCCTGTTCTCCGACGAGCATCTCGATCCGCTCAAGCTCAGCGGCGCGCTGGTGCGCGTGCGCGGCTGGGTCGATCTCGTGGATGGCCCGCGGGTGGCGATCACGCATCCCGAGCAGATCGAGGTCCTGGCGGTCCCATGACAGCAAAGCTGCTGCACCGGCTGGCCGTGATCGGGTTGCTGGCATTGCTCGCCGGCTGCTCGAGCGTGCTCGGCCCCGGCGTGGCGGTGACGCAGACCAACGGGCAGATGGCGCCGCTGGTGTCGGAGACCGGCGAGCCGGACGACGACATCATCGGGGCGCGCGAGAACCCCAAGATCATCGCCTCCTATGGCGGCATCTATTCCGACCGGCCGGCCGAGATCATGCTGGCGCAGATCGTCAGCAAGCTGTTGAGCGCCGCCGACCAGCCCAATACCAAGTTCACCGTCACCATCCTCGACAGTCCCATCGTCAACGCCTTCGCGCTGCCGGGCGGCTACATCTATGTGACGCGCGGCATCCTGGCGCTCGCCAACGACCAGAGCGAGCTGGCGGCGGTGCTGGCGCACGAGATCTCGCACGTCATCCTCAAGCACGCGCAGGCGCGTTCGAACCGCATCAAGACCACGGCGCTGGTCGACAAGGTCGTGTCGGGCGTGTTCGGCGACGATCCCTCGACCGACCAGTCGGCCAACAAGGCGCAGCTCTCGCTCGCCGCCTTCAGCCAGGCACAGGAGCTCGCCGCCGACAAGGAAGGCATCATGATCTCCGGCAAAGCCGGGTTCGACCCCTATGCGGCGAGCCGGTTCCTTGCCGCCATGGGGCGTTTCGCGCAGTACACATCGGGCGACGTCGCCGACCAGGGTGCCGACTTTCTGAGTTCGCACCCCTCGACGCCCGACCGCATCCAGAAAGCGACGCAGATCGCGCAGACGACGTTCGGGGCGCCGGGGACCGGCGCGCAGGACCGGCCAGACTACATGGGCGCGATCGACGGCATGGTCTATGGCGACAGCCCGCAGCAGGGCGCCATCAGCGGCCAGCGTTTCGTCCAGCCCGGCCTCAAATTCACCTTCACCGTGCCGCCGGGCTACAACCTCTCGATGTCGAACGGCGCGGTGGTTGGGGTTGCCGGCGACGGCGAGGCGGTGCGCTTCGACAGCGCCACCGTGCCGGCCAATGTGGCGCTGAGCGACTATCTCAAGTCGGGCTGGATCGCCGGGCTCGACGCCAACACGGTGCAGGAGCAGAACGTCAACGGCTTCGAGACCGCGTCGGGCGTCGCCAAGACCGACCAGTGGAACTTCCGCGTCGAGGTCGTGCGCTACAACGGGCAGGTCTATCGCTTCATCTTTGCGGCGCGGATCGACAGCGAGCTGTTCGCCCGGGGCGCCGACCAGACCATCCACAGCTTCCGCGCCGCGTCTCCCGCGGACGTCGCGCAGGTGCATACGCTCAAGGTCAAGACCGTCACCGCCGGGCCGGTCGACAGCGCGGACTCGCTGGCCCGCAAGATGGGCGGCGTCGCCGATGCGACGAACTTGTTCTACATCCTCAACAACCTCTACCCCGGCGACTCCGTGGTGGCCGGACAGCAATACAAGGTCGTGGTGGTCAATTAGCCGCAATGGCGCACGGCCCGACCTGCTGCAGGCAGCAAAAAGGCCGGCATCGCTGCCGGCCTTTTGAGTTTTCCGCTGCCGCGACTTACGCGGCGGCTTCCTCGGCGTCGGGCTCGGTGCGCGGGCCGCGGCGGGGCGACTTCTGGAGCTGCTTTTCGATGAGCTGCACGGCCTCGGTCAGCGTCAGCTTGTTGACGGCCCCGATCTCGCGGCTCATGCGATCCATCGCCTGCTCGAAGAGCTGGCGCTCGGAATAGCTCTGCTCCGGCTGGTCTTCCGACCGGTAGAGGTCGCGCACGACTTCGGAGATGGCGATCAAATCGCCCGAGTTGATCTTGGCTTCGTATTCCTGGGCGCGGCGCGACCACATGGTGCGCTTGACGCGGGCACGGCCGGTGACGGTCTCGAGCGCCTTCTTGACGACGGGCTCTTCGGAAAGCTTGCGCATGCCCACGGACTTGATCTTGGCGGTCGGCACGCGAAGGGTCAGCTTGTCCTGCTCGAACGAGATGACGAAGAGCTCGAGCTTGAGGCCGGCGACTTCCTGCTCGTCGATCGAGGTAATCATGCCCACGCCGTGCGAGGGATAAACGATATACTCGCCGGTCTTGAATCCGAGGCGCTGCACAGACTTCTTGGCTACCATGAGATACTCCTTTGACGCCGCCGCCGGACCGGTTCTTTGCGGAAGACCGTCCTTGTTACTTTTTGCAGATAAGCCCTTACTGCCGTCCGGTCCCGCTAGACCGTCCGGTGTTCAGTCCGTGACTTTTGTCAAAAAAAGAGTGCCTTGCGGCACGGGGCTGGTGTCTGCATCGATTGACGGACCATAGCACAATTTTCCGGCAGAATCAAAATTGCCGAATCAGGTGCGTTAATTTGGCCCGATCCACGGGCGTCCAATGTTGGTGATCTGCCCTGAAAATGGGCAGAGTCAGTCGCCTTCGCCAGGGGCCTCGGAGAAGTATTTCTCGAACTTGCCCTCGACGCCGTCCCATTCCTTGGCATCGGCCGGCGGATCGCGCTTTTCCGTGATATTGGGCCAGGCGGCAGCGTATTTCGCGTTCACTTCCAGCCACTTGTCGAGGCCGGGCTCGGTGTCGGGCTTGATCGCCTCAGCCGGACATTCGGGTTCGCACACGCCGCAATCGATGCACTCGTCCGGATGGATGACGAGCATGTTGTCGCCTTCATAGAAGCAGTCGACGGGGCAAACCTCGACGCAGTCCATGTATTTGCACTTAATGCAGTTGTCCGTGACGATGTAGGTCATGTGCGGCGGAAAAGTCCTGGAAGGCCGGCAGGAGGGGGCAGGCTGGCAGCGTGCTAACGCGTTTTAGAATGGCTCGCAAGTGAGCCAAAGGGCGCGGATTTCCCCGGCTGAAGGCGCTGACGGAAGATCGTTTTTTCAGGCGAGGCCGAGGACCACCGCGAACCTGGCGCCGACAATGGCCATTGCCGACGATGAGCGCGACGACTTTTGCCGCGTGCCCATAGCGTTGCATGTCACGCTTCAGCCCCCCGCCTCAGGTCTGGCGACAAATCCTCGTAGAGCGTCTGCGCCTCGGCCGGCGGTCCGCGGCGTTCGCCGGGGTCGAGCACCTTCCAGACCAGCAGGCGCGAGTGGATGGTCATGGTCAGCACGTCGCCGGCGCCGACCTGGCAATCGGTGCGCGTTTCGCGCTCGGAATTGACCCGCACGGCGCCGGCCTCGATCAGCTTTTGCGCCAGCGTCCGCGACTTCACCGCCCGGGCGAAGAACAGCCACCGGTCGAGGCGCTGCCTGGCCAAGCGTTATTCGGGTTTGGGATTGCGCAGCGCCGCCAGCGCCGCCCATGGCGAATCCGGATCGAGCGGCACATCCCGCTTCTCGCGCGGCCGATGCTCGCGCCAATCCTCGCGGTCGCGCTTGCCGTTGAAGTTGGGTTTGCCGTTCGGCTTGCCGTCGCCGCTCTTGTCGAAACGCCGCGGCGGCTTGCCCGCGGCAGCCTTGTCGCGATCGGGGCGGCGGAACGGCCGCGGCTCGCGGGCGGGGGCTTCGCCCTCGGCGGCTGCAGGCGTGGCGCCATTGGCGGCGGGGCGATTGAAGCGCGGGCGCTTCTCGTGGCGCGGATTGTCGGGGCGGCGGCCGGCCGGAAACCAGATCTCGTCGAATTCGGGCTCGGCCGGTTTGGCCTCGGCCTCAGTCGCCGGCGTGGCCACGGGGTCAGCGGGCGGCGGCATCGCACCGAGATCGGCGCTGGCGCCCTCGACCGCCGCCGCCTCGGCGGGTGGCGTCGCGGCGACGGCTTCCCCACCTTCGATGGCCTCGGTCGCGGCGGTGTCGGTCGCCGCGTCGACCACGGCATCGATCTGTGCCTCGGTCTCGACCGGCGGCGTGATCCCGGCAGCGGCGCCAATTGGCGCTGGAATCTTCGGCGTGCGCCGCACGCGATAGCCGAGCGAGGTGAGGATCGAGTTGAAGTCTTCGCCGGCGGTGCCGAGCAGCGACGTCATCTCGACGGTGACGCGGAAGCCGTTGCCTTCGGCGGCCCCGGTGGGCAACTCGCCCTGATGCGTCCTGGCGTCGAGCGCGATCAGCGGCCGGATGATGTCGGCGAGGCGCTCGAGGATGTCGACGCGCACCGCACGCTTGCCGGCGACTTTGAAGCCGGCGATCTCATAGAGCTTGGTCGAGATTTCCGGATCGATCTGGAACGACGTTCTTCCGCTGAGCACGATATGCGGCAGCTCGCTGACGCCTGGCTGGCGGATGCCGCCGTTCTTGAGCGCGTAGAGGATCAGCGCCAGCTCGCGCGGCGCGGGTTTCAGCGCCAGCGGTACATAGATGTGGTAGGCGCCGAACTTGACGCCGAGCTTGCGCAGCTTGCCGCGCACCTCCTGGTCGAGACCCTTGACCTCGTCGGCGACGACGCCGCGCGGCAGCAGGCCGAGGTTCTCGTAAAGCCGATAGGCGAGGCCCCGCGCGGCGCCTTCGAGATCGGCCGGCGCCTCGAGCTGCAGCACAGGCTCGAGCACGGTGTTGACGTGATGACGGAGCCAGAGGTTCAGCCGGTCCTGGACGCGCTCGAGATCGGCGCCGGTGAGGCTCTCGTCGGCCAGCACGATGAGGCGCGGCGCATAGAGGCTGTCGCCCTCGGCGAGACTCGCCACCACTTCGCCGCGCCAGCGCAACTGGCCGTCGGTCGACAGCACGAACTCTTCGTTCGGCGCCCCGGCGAGGCGGTCGGCACGATGTCCGATCTCGGGGGCCACGACCTGCGCAGCGGCGGAGGCAAGCGCCTTGGCGTCGGTGTCGCCGTCGGAGCGGGCCAGGGTGAAGCGGAAGCCCTGGATGGAGCCGATGTGGTGACCTTCGAGACTGATCTCGCCGTGGTCGTTGATTTCGGGTGTGGCCATAGATCGGTCTCGCAAGTGACGCATCAACACACTGGTGCGCCGGTCCACAAATCGCTGAGTGAGCCGCTCGTGCAGGGCGTCGCTCAGCCGGTCCTCGATGTCACGGGTCTTTTCGCGCCAATGCGCAGGGTCTTCAAGCCAGTTTTTCCGGTTGGCGACATAGGTCCAGGTCCGGATCTGGCGGATCCGGTTGCTGAGCGTGTCGATGTCGCCCGCGACGTTGTCGCAGAAACGCACCTGCTCGGCAATCCAGTCGGTGGCCAGCGCGCCGTGGCGGCGCAGATCGGTGTAGATGCGGGTGATGATCTCGCCGTGCGCCGCCGGCGAGATGTCGCGGTAGTCGGGCAGGGCGCAGCACTGCCAGAGCAACTCGACATTGGCGCGGCCGATGGCCAGGTCGCCCGCCTCGTTGCGCGCCAGAAACTCGAGCGCCTGCTGGTCGGTGGCGATGGGGACACGCGTCAGCGCCTTGTTGTCGGGGGTGAGTTCGAGGCTCGATCTGAGCGCGTCGATCGAGGCGAAATCGAGATCCGAGTTGCGCCACTGCACCTGGCGCACCGGCTCGAAGTCGTGGCCCTCGAGCTGCATCACCAGTTCATCCTCGAACGGATCGGCATTGCCGGTGACGCCGAACGTGCCGTTGTGCATGTGGCGCCCCGCCCGGCCCGCGATCTGCCCGAACTCGGCCGGTGTGAGCGGCCGCGTCTGATGCCCGTCGAACTTGCGATCGTCGCTGAAGGCGACATGATGCACGTCGAGGTTGAGGCCCATGCCGATGGCGTCGGTCGCGACGAGGAAGTCGACGTCGCCATTCTGGTACATGTCGACCTGGGCGTTGCGGGTGCGCGGCGAGAGCGCGCCCATCACCACCGCGGCGCCGCCGCGCTCGCGACGGATCAGCTCGGCAATGGCGTAGACCTCGCGCGCCGAGAAGGCGACGATGGCCGAGCGCGCCGGCTGCCGCGAAATCTTGCGGCTGCCGGCATAGGTCAGCGTCGAAAAGCGCGGCCGATGAATGATCTCGGCGTCGGGCAGCAGGGTCCGGATCAGCGGTGCCATCGTCGCGGCGCCGAGCAGCAGCGTCTCGCTGATGCCGCGGGCCCTGAGGATGCGGTCGGTGAAGATGTGGCCGCGGTCGAAGTCGGTTGCCACCTGGATCTCGTCGACCGCGAGGCATTCGACCGGCATGTCGAGCGGCATCGCCTCGACGGTCGCCACCCAGTATTTCGCCTTGGGCGGAACGATCCGCTCCTCGCCCGTTACCAGCGCCACGGCATCCTTGCCGACGCGGTCGGCGACACGGCCATAAACCTCGCGCGCCAGCAGGCGCAGCGGCAGGCCGATCATGCCCGAGCGGTGCGCCAGCATCCGCTCGATGGCGAAGAAGGTCTTGCCGGTATTGGTGGGGCCGAGGATGGCCTTCAAAGCGGAAGGATCGGTCATCTAAGGGCGTATGTAGGGGATGACGATCGGCGAGCCTAGGCCCGATGTTTGCGTCAATTGCCACGCGCTGCCGCCATAGCGACGTAATCGGAAGGGCCATATGGTCGCCTCGGGGACGCGGGCTTTGGGGCGGCAATGAGTTGGGTACCTGTCGTGGTGCTGGTGGGCAACGTCTCGGGCGCGGGGTTGATGGCCCGCTTCGGGCTGCCCTCGATCGTTCCGCTCATCGGCCGCAAGGACAGCGACAACGAGGTCCTCGGGCTTCTGGGACTGGTGCTGTTCGTCACCAGCATCGCCATCCGCGTCGCCGACGTGATCATGTTCGGCTTCTGACGCCGGCGGGCTCATTAACATCCAGTACGAAGCGGGAACAAACACGGGTCGAATCGGCGGCGACTCGGAAGTAGCGGTTTGTTCTCCGCTAGATGTAGTGCCCGGTGCTTCCGATTCTACGCAAGCAAGTGGAAACAGCGGGCCGCGGGGCTCTAAATCGGCCACCCGCTGTTCACACTGCTTACCAATGGGTTGAAATCGCCCGGCTGGGATGCCGATCCGGCCGAAAGTAAATCGAACGTAAGCGATCCCGTCCGAAAGATTCCCGCGCCATTTCCGCCGACCATGCCGCGCCCCGCAGCTTTGCCGCTCGCGTGTTGGCAAAAGAGCCCTTGACCGTGCCGGAACGACACGGCCGGAATCTTAGGTTTTCATTCACCATAAATGTGGCGCGGTGCCTGGAAGCAGCCGTCTGGCGGCGCGGCGCGCAGCAGGTCGTTGCAGATTGGAGCGGTTGCCTCAGTCGAGGCTGGTCAGCACCATGCTGAGGTCGCCCATCGAGGTGGTCAGCAGCACCCGGTAGGGGACGAAGTAGCCGGTGTCGTGCAGCGGAGCGTACCAGATCAGGATGCGGTCGTTCTGCGCCAGCGAGTTGGTGAGCTCGCTGGTCGTGTAGTGCCCCGAGATCGGCTTGTAGGCCACCTTGCACAGCACCACCGGGCCCTGGTAGCCCGTGCGCGGCGAGGTGGCCGTGTCGTCCTTGGCGTAGCTGAAGTCGAGGTCGAAACGCTCGATGCCGGTGAAGATGTGCGCGTGCTGCTCGCACAGCGTCCGGTCGAGCTTCGGGCCCTTGAGGATGAAGGCGGCCAGCATGTCGGTGACGCCGGTGAGCTGGCTGCGCTCGATCGGCACCCGGTTGATGTTGTTGACGATCGGCGGGGTGACGACGAAGGCGGTCACGTCGCCGCCGGCGTACTGCACCTGCACCTTGAACTCCTGGCCGTCCGAATGGGTGATGAGATCGAAGGCGTTGGCGTGGAGGCCATCGGCCGTATCGACGCCGGATGAATCGGCCTTGGCGGTCCCGGCCGCAACCAGCGAGGCGACGCCGGTGACATTGGCGTTGAGGCCGAGCGTGTAGTTGCCCCCCGCGCTGTCGAACTTGAAGCTGGCGGTCGCAATGATGTTGCCGCCCAGATTGATCACATAGCTTGCGGCAGCCGAGGTGTCGGCGCGAGCGGCGCCGGCCGACGCGGCCAGCAGCAGGGTCGCGGCAAAGGCAGGCAGCAGGCGGAAACTGGCCAACTCGGACCCTCGGGCTCGAAAACCGGCCCCGGGCGGGGCGAATCGCGGCAGAAGCCCAAATTGCCTGCGCTTCCCAAGGGGCGCAAGGCGCTCACGGGAGGTTTGAGGCCGCTCGGCTTGACGGGAAAGGCCGGTTTCTCTATGGAAGCGCTCGATCAAGGTAGACCTCAGGCCCGCCGCGGGAGATTGCCCGCCACCGGGCTGTTTTGACAGGAATTTCAAAATGGCGCGCCGCTGCGAATTGACCGGCAAGGGTGTGATGGTTGGCAACAATGTGAGCCATGCCATCAATCGCACCAAACGTCGCTTCCTCCCCAACCTGCTCAATGTGTCGCTGATCTCGGATGTGCTCGGCCGCACGGTGAAGCTGCGCATCTCGGCCAATGCGCTGCGCTCGGTCGAGCATCGCGGCGGGCTCGACGCGTTCCTGCTCAAGGCCAGCGACGACGATTTGTCGCCGAACGCCCTGGCACTGAAGCGCGAAGTCCGCGCCGCCGTCGCCGCCTGAGGCACGACGCCAAGTTCATCACCGCGCTGGCTGCAAGGCCGGCGCGGTTTGTTTTTCTGGCGCCGGTCTCATGCCGGATCGCCAGCAAGAGAGGTGCGATATGTTCGCTCGCTTCGCCGCGGCTCTCGCCGCCATGATCGCGGTCGTCACCGCGTCCAACATTCTGGTGCAGTTTCCGCTCAACGCGGATCTCGGCCCGCTGCATTTGGGCGACTTCCTCACCTGGGGTGCCTTCACCTATCCGTTCGCGTTCCTCGTCTCCGATCTCACCAACCGCTTCGACGGCCCCAAGCGGGCGCGAGCGGTGGTGGTCGCCGGCTTTGCCGTCGCGCTCTGCCTTTCGGCCTATCTGTCGACGCCGCGCATCGCGATTGCGTCCGCGACGGCATTCCTCATCGGGCAGTTGCTCGATATCGCCGTGTTCTCGCGGCTGAGGAACCGCTTCTGGCTGGTCCCGCCGCTCGGCGCATCGCTGCTCGGCTCGCTGCTGGATACGGCGTTGTTCTTTTCGATCGCCTTCGCGCCGGCCTTTTCGTTCATCGACCAGTTCTTCGGCGCGTCCGACAGCTCGCTCGGCATGGCGGCACCGTGGCTCGGCCTCGGCGCGCCGGTGCCGCTGTGGCTCTCGCTGGCGAGCGGCGACTTCAGCGTGAAGTTCCTCGCCGCATTGCTGCTGCTCGTGCCGTACCGGGTGCTGATGAATGCGGTCATGCCGCTGAGAGGCGTCACTGCGGCAGCGTGAACTCGAGGAGCAGGCTGCGCTCCCAGTCGTTGAAATTGTTGTCGGAGACCAGAGTGATCCGCGTCCTGCCGTCGGGTCCCGGGTGCGCGGCGAGCCCTTCCATATTGTCGAGGTCGCCGCCGACCGCTTCGAACAGCACCTCGCCCTGCATCTGCGTGCCGGGCTTGACGTCGGCGGCCCTGACGCGGACCAGCCGCGCCGCGAAGTTGACCAGCACGACGCCGCGTTCGAGCACCAGCAGATCGCCATTGGGCAGGAAGGCGCAGTCGGTCGGGTTGGTCGAGGTACCGGAGCGATAGCGCATCGGGCCCCTGTCGTTCTTGCCCAGGAGCCAGCCCTCGTGTGCGCCGTCATGGTCGAGGACACCCTCGGTGAGGAGCAGGGTCGAGCCGGCAACCGGCGAGGCGGGCGGCGCGACGCAGACGGTCTCCAATGACTCGTTGGTCCGGGTCCTCGTCAGCCAGTCGGGGATCGCGACCTCGATGGCGGGGCCCTGCGGAACGCCGTCCGCGAGATGGAAGTCGGCGACGCGGGTCAGGTTCTCAAAGCCGACGCGCACCACCGATTTATCGCCTGGCCGCTGGATCACCGTCAACGCTTCGGCGTCGCGGGCGAAGGCGCGGGGCAGGTCGGCGCCCTTGGAATTCTGGATCGGGTCGATGCGGACGCCAACCAGCGACAGCGGCATGCCCTTGTCGTCATAGATGAGCTCGCCGGAAACGAAGTTGCCGCGGTCGGAGACCATCGCCAGCCTGTTATCGGGTCCGGTAAAGCCGATGGCCGACAGGCCGCCGAAGGTATCGGTGGCGCTGTGCAGCTCGAGGCCGCCTTCAAAGACGAGGCCCTGCACGGTCTCGCCGATCCCGGCGTTCTGGAAGCGGGTGAGCTGTACGGCATTGACCGTGGCGTCGTCGGCGGCCGCCGGTGCGCTCAGCAGGGCGGCGGCCAGCGCCGCGGCCGCGAGTCTCATGCGTACTGGACTCGCCGCGACATGCCGGGCGGCTCTTCGTCGAACAGCGCCGCGAGCTCGTCGGTGAGAGCGCCCGCCAGCTCCTCGGCGTCGAGCAGCGTCACCGCACGGCGGTAGTAGCGCGTCACGTCGTGGCCGATGCCGACGGCCACGAGCTGGATCGGCGTTCTGGTTTCGATCTCCTCGATGACCTGCCGCAAATGCGCTTCGA
>Ga0207667_10003759_pt1 | contig 18702 bp, 18 predicted proteins | sample KBSCornC52_FD_184301 | JGI IMG/M metagenome (GOLD analysis project Ga0207667, IMG submission 184301) | Corn rhizosphere microbial communities from Kellogg Biological Station, Michigan, USA - KBS Corn C5-2 (SPAdes) (version 2) | ecosystem: Host-associated > Plants > Roots > Rhizosphere > Soil ...
CAGGATCCACATCGGCAGACCAGGCGGCCATTCGCGCGAAGCCAATACGACTTCTGAACGCCAGCGTGGATCCTGCGACTCCGCTTCGCTGCGCGCAGGATGACGGTATTGGCCATCGGCGGCATCGCAGTTCGCCAACGGCCGGCAACCCGGATATCGAACTCCGGCCGTTCAATCGAATCGAAGATTTCGTGCCGCTGGCTCGCCATTTGCTCTGCGGTGCGGGCCGCGTGCGCGACAGGAGGGTCACGCGGTCGCTTATGATCGCGTCGCCCAATGAAATCTGAAGATTCCCCCGTTCCGGCCGCTCCTTTCCGCCACACCGTGCGCGTGTACTGGGAAGACACCGATGCCGGCGGCATCGTGTTCTACGCCAACTACCTGAAGTTCTTCGAGCGCGCCCGCACCGAGTGGCTGCGCGCGCTGGGGCACAGCCAGCAGGAGATGGTGGACACGACCGGCTGCATGTTCGTCGTGCAGGACACCCACGTGCGCTACCTGCGCCCGGCGCGGCTCGACGACCTGCTCGTCGTCACGGTCGACGTGACCGAACGCGGCAAGGCCAGCCTGCGCATCCGGCAGCAGGCCTGGTGCGCGGACCGGCTGCTCGCCGAAGGCGAGATCCGCATCGGCTGCGTCGAGCGCGCCTCCATGAAACCCTCCCGCATCCCCGGCCCCATCCTCGAGGCGATTGAAGAATGAACCAGGATCTTTCCATCATCGAGCTGGTGCTGCACGCCAGCATCGTCGTCAAGATCGTCATCGCGGGCCTGCTGCTGATGTCGCTGTTCAGCTGGGGCCTGATCTTCTCGAAGCTCGGCTCGATCGGCCGCATCAAGAAGCGCAACGAGGCCTTCGAGCAGGACTTCTGGTCGGGCAAGAGCCTGACGGACCTGTACAGCCAGGCGTCCAACCAGGCCGAGACGGGTCCGCTGGAACGCCTGTTCTCCAGCGGCATGCGCGAGTTCATGAAGCTGCGGGACCGCCGGCTCGACACCGCCACCCAGCTCGACGGCGCGCGCCGCGCGATGAAGGCCAGCCTGCAGCGCGAGCTCGACGCGATCGAGGGCAACCTCGGCTTCCTCGCCTCGGTGGGCTCGGTCAGCCCCTACGTGGGCCTGTTCGGCACCGTGTGGGGCATCATGAACGCGTTCGTGGGCCTGTCCAACATGGCGCAGGTGACGCTGGCCACCGTGGCGCCGGGCATCGCCGAGGCGCTGGTGGCCACCGCGATCGGCCTGTTCTCGGCCATCCCCGCGGTCGTCGCCTACAACCGCTTCGCACGCGACATCGACCGCATCGCCATCGGCCTGGAGAGCTTCAGCGACGAGTTCTCCAACATCCTGCAGCGCAACGCCGCCACGCCCCAGGGCGCCGCCGGCGCCGCGCGCTGAAGGCCGCGCCATGGCGGGCGTCGTCTCCCGCGGCCGTGGCCGCCGCTCGATCAGCGAGATCAACATGGTGCCGTTCATCGACGTCATGCTGGTGCTGCTGATCATCTTCATGGTCAGCGCGCCGCTGATCACCACGGGCGTCGTCGACCTGCCCTCGATGGGCCGGGCCAAGCAGCGCCCGCCCTCCGTCATCGAAGTGATCGTGGGCACCGACGAGCAGATCAAGATCCGCGTCGACAAGACCGACCCGCAACCGACGACGCTCAAGGCGCTCGCAGCGCGCGTGGGCGAGCTGCAGGCCGGGCGCGCCGACGTGCCCGTGATCATCGCGGGCGACAAGGCGGTGCGCTACGAGAGCATCGTCAAGGTGATGGACACGCTGCAGAAGGCGGGCGTCCAGCGCGTCGGACTCGCGGTGAAGCAACTAGGCTGACCGGAGCGACATGACCGCCAGCGTCTTCGGCCGCCGTCCCGATGACCGTCCTCCGCGCGAGGAGGACTGGAGCACCGGCGTCACCATCTCGATCGTCGCGCATGCCACGCTGATCGGCGCGCTGGTGTGGGGGCTGCATTGGCGCAGCTCCACGCAGCCCGTGGAATCCTCGGCGGAACTGTGGGCGGCCATTCCCGAGACGGCGGCACCGCCGCCCGTCGAGACGCCGCCGCCGCCGCCCGCGCCGGCCCCCGTCCCGGCACCCGCGCCGGTGGAGGCGCCCAAGCCGCCCGACATCGTCGTCGAGGAAATCAAGAAGCCGCCGCCCAAGCCCAAGCCCACCCCCGTGCCGCCGCCGCCCAAGCCCGCGCCGCCGCCGCCCGCACCGAAGCCGGCGCCGGCGCCGCCGCCCGAGAAGCTGGACGCCAAGACGCTCAAGAAGATGCGCGAGGAGAACCTCAAGCGCATGATGGGGCAGATGGACGCGCCGGCCGACGCCACCGGCACGGGTGCGCGCAATGCGGGGCCGTCGGCGAGCTACCTGGGCCGCATCGTCGGTCGCCTCCGGTCCAACCTGCTGGCGACCGATCCGATTCCCGGCAACCCGATCGTCGAGGTGGAGATCCGCTGCGCGCCGGACGGCACGATCCTGAGCCGGCGCATCACCAAGTCCAGCGGTAACAAGACGTGGGACGACATGGTCGTGCGCGCGATCGACAAGACCGGCAAGCTGCCTGTCGACACCGACGGCAAGGCGCTGGGCACGATCCCGATCGCCTGGGGCCCGCAGGACTGAGAGGGCAGCGCCGCGCAGGCGCCTTCAGCGCGCGCGCCCCAGCAGTCATCCTGCGCGCAGTCGCAGGATCGCCCACTGCGTAGCGTGGCGCAGCACATGGATCCTGCGACTGCGCGCAGGATGGCACTTGGTTGGCCGCGGGGCGGCTTGAACGGCGCACCACCCCTTGCGCGCGAGGCTTACTTCTTCTCGGGCGCTTTCGTCGAGCCGCCGAGCTTCTCGCACGTGCCCTTGGCGACGTACTTCCAGTCGTTGGCGTCGTTGTCGGCCTTGGACTGGCCCGCGCACGAATGCGAGCCGTTGGCGGTCGCGCAGTCGTTCTGGCCGGCCTTGACGTTGCCGAAGCACTTCTCCTTGGCCGCGGCCTTGTCGTCGGCCTGGGCCTGGGCGGCGGCGAGGACGAGCACGGAAGCGAGTGTCGAGCGGGCGATCAGGCGTCTGTTCATGAAGCAATCCTTCTGACAGGTTGAGGGCGCGGGCGCGCGGTATGCTGCATTTGTACCCCGCGACCGGTGTCGGGTTCAACTGCCGGGCGGCCATCGCGCGACATCCCGCGCACGGCGCGTCCAGATGTCCCCACGCCGGGGGCGTTGCCGCGCCCCCTGCCCCGCTCGCACAATGCTCCGAGCCATGCGCCCGATGGCCGCGACCCAACCAGGGAGTCCGTGCTTGTCCAGCGACCCGGCCACCACCTCCTCCGCCCTCGAGGCCCAGCTGCTGGTCGATACATTTCGGGGTATCGACCTCGGCGCGGTCTGGCTCGACGAGGACGCACGCATCGTGCTCGCCAACGACCATTTCGCCGGCTGGGTCGGCACGCCCGCCGCCGCGCTGGCTGGGCAGCCACTGGCGCGGCTCGTGCAGGACTTCAACGCCACGCGCTGGGCCGGCATCGCCCAGGCGGCTGACGGCCACGGCGCCCCGCCGCGGCTCACGCTCACCGCGCCGGGCACGCCGCCGCGCGTCCTCGAGGTGCGGGCGCAGCGTGTCGCGCACGACGGCCACGCCCTGGTGGCGCTGCTGCTGGTGCCGATCCCCGACCGCGTGGAGGCCGAGGCCATCGACGGCCTGCAGCGCGAGGTGCTGGAAGCGATCGCGCTCGGGCGTCCGCTGCGCTCGGTGCTCGACCTGCTGTGCCGCCGCGTCGAGGCCCTGTCGCCCGGCGTCGCGTGCTCCGTGCTGCTGATCGAGAAGAACGGCACCGTCACCCCCATCGCGGGGCCCAGCCTGCCGCCGGCCTATGTCGATGCGCTGCACGGCGAGCCGATCGGCCCGCGCGCGGGCTCGTGCGGCACCGCCGCCTGGCGCCGCGAGGCCGTGGAAGTCACCGACATCGCCACCGACCCGCTGTGGGCCGACTACCGCGCGCTGCTGCCGCTGCTGGACATGGCGGCATGCTGGTCGACGCCGGTGATCGCCAGCAACGGCGAGGTCGTCGCCACCTTCGCGCTGTACTACCGCCGGCCCGGGGCCGCGCCGCCGTTCGATCGGCGCATGGTCGAGGCCTGCGTGCCGCTGTGCCGCGTGGCGCTGCAGCACGAGGCCAACCGCTCGGAGATCGAGCGCCTGGCCTACTTCGATCCGCTGACCGGCCTGCCCAACCGGCGCCTGTTCAGCGATCGCGCGCGCCAGACGCTGCAGATGGCGGTGCGCATCCAGGCCCCCGGGGCACTGCTGCTGTTCGACATCGACCGCTTCAAGACGACCAACGATTCGCTGGGCCACGGCGCCGGCGACGAGGTGCTGCGCGAGACGGCCAAGCGACTGCAGGCCGAGATCGGCGACAGCGCCACCGTGGCACGCCTGGGCGGCGACGAGTTCGCGGCGATGCTGCCGCGCTGCAGCCCCGTCGAGGCGATGCATGCCGCCGAGCGCCTGCGCCTGGCGCTGGCGGCGCCGCTGCGCATCGCGGGCATGCAGCTCGAGGTGTCGACCAGCATCGGCATCGCGCTGTTCCCGCAGGACGGCAGCGAGCTCGAGGGCCTGGTCAAGAACGCCGAGATGGCGATGTACGAGGTCAAGCGCGGCGGCCGCGGCGCCTCGCGCTTCTTCACCAGCATGATGAACGACGTGGTCGCGCAGCGCATGCAGATGGAGAGTGCGTTGCGCCAGGCGCTGGCCGCGCGCGGCCTCGCGCTGCACTACCAGCCCAAGATGCACCTGGACGGCAGCGGCTGCGCGGGCGTCGAGGCGCTGGCCCGCTGGCGCGATCCGGTGCTCGGCGACGTGCCGCCCGACCGCTTCATCGCGCTGGCCGAGGAGTGCGGCCTGATCGGCGCCATCGATGCCTGGGTGCTGGAGACCGCGTGCGCGCAACTGGCCGCCTGGCAACGCGACAACGTGCCGGTGTCCAGCATCTCGGTCAACGTCTCGCCGCTGCGCTTCCATTCGGACGACGTGCCCGCCCATGTCAAGCGCTTGCTCCAGCTGCACGGCCTCAAGCCGGGCGCGCTGATGCTGGAGGTCACCGAGCGCGTGATGCTCGGGGACGACGAGCGCACGCGCGTCGACCTGCGCACGCTCCACGACATGGGCGTCCGGCTGTCGGTGGACGACTTTGGCACCGGCTATTCCAGCCTCGGCTACCTCAAGCGCCTGCCCCTGAGCGAGCTGAAGCTGGACCGGAGCTTCGTCTGCGACCTCGAGCGCGAGGCGAGCGACCGGGCACTGGCCGGTGCCGTGATCGGCATCGCGCAGGCGCTCGGGCTCGAGGTGGTTGCCGAGGGCGTGGAGACACCCGGCCAGCGCGAGCTTCTCGCGCGCGCCGGCTGCACGATCGCGCAGGGCTTCCTGTGGACGCGCGCCCTGCCCGCCGACCAGCTCGTGGCATGGCTCGAGCGAGAGCGCGGGAGCTGGTCGGCGCGGCGGCTCACGGCCATCCAGGGCGGGGGCAATGGACGGCGCGAGCAGTCGAGCTGAACGGCGGCGAAGGTCGGGTCGGCGATACTCCCGTTGCGCCGCACCGGCGCGACTCGTGCCGCCAGCGGCGCGTCCGTTCCTCCTGCACCCATGTCCAACGACTTCGCCGCCCAGCTCGAGACGCTCCAGCCGCAACTGCTGCGTTTCGCGCGCACCCAGCTGCGCAACGAGGCCTGGGCTGAGGACGCCGTCTCCGAGACGGTGCTGGCGGCGCTGGAGAAGCCGCAGTCCTTCTCGGGACTGTCGCAGCTCAAGACCTGGCTGGTGGGCATCCTCAAGCACAAGGTGATCGACCAGCTGCGCCGCCACAAGCGCGAGGCGACGGTGCTGACCACCGACGACAGCGAGGATCTGGACGACCTGCTGTTCGCCCCTGACGGACACTGGCGCGAGATGCCCGCCGACTGGGGCAATCCGGACGACGTGCTGCGCCAGCGCCAGTTCGCCGACGTCCTGCAGGCCTGCCTCGACCACCTGCCGCCGACCCAGGCGCGCGTGTTCATGATGCGCGAATGGCTGGAGCTGTCGTCGGACGAGGTGTGTAAGGAATTGACCATCACCACGACGAACCTGTGGGTACTGCTGCATCGTGCGAGGCTGCGCCTGCGGGATTGCCTGCAGGCCGGCTGGTTCGACGCCCATCCCGCCCCTGCACCGGCCAAAGCCAGGAAATGAGCCTGTTCTACCGCAACTGCCGCGAAGTGACCCGCCTCGTGCTCGCGCGCGAGAACCGGCCGCTGACGCTCGTCGAGCGTTTCGCGGTGCGCTTGCACCTGGGCATCTGCCTGATGTGCACGCGCTTCACGGGGCAGGTGCAGCTGATGAATCGCGCGATGGCCCAGTGGAAGCACTACGCCGAGAACGACGAGCCGGACGACGGCTCGGCCTGAACGACCGTTTCCTGGCGGCGCGGCCTGTCCTCCTGGGGGTGAACGTTCGTTCTCCTGGGGGTGCGGCCTGAGTGGTCCGTCCTCCTGAAGGCGCGGCCTGAGTGGTCCGTGCTCCGGAAGGCGCGGCCTGAGTGCCCATGCCCAGGGTGCGTGCACGGTGCGGCTGTCGTGCAGCGCCAACCACGTGTCATCCTGCGCGCAGTCGCAGGATCCACGGCGGCGCGCTGGTGCGGCGTCATGGCCGGGCGAGGTGGATCCTGCGACTGCGCGCAGGCTGACACGTGGTTGTGCAGGATGAATGCTGGTGGGCGCAGGCTGTCACGTGCGGGGCGCCGGATGACATGCGGTGGAGCGCACGACGACACGTGGTCGGCACGCCGCAGGCGAACTGCCCCGCGATCGGCCCGTTTTTCACGCTTTCTGCAGCAGGAGCGGCCCCTAGGATCGACTGGCCCCCAGACTTCGCTTGGGGATACGGGTGCGTTCGCGCGCGCCACAACGCCATGTCCGATCTCTCGCAGCCTCCCCTGAACGCCACGCCGCCGCCCCGGTCGGTGGATCGCTCCGCGGCCGAGCCGTCGCACTGGGCCATGCCGCCGGCCGCCAACGCGGGCCACGCCTGGCCGCTGGGCACCAGCGAGCCGTGCGCGATCCTCGGGCTGAACGACAAGAGCTTCAATGCGCGCCTGGCGCATTTCGACGCGGCGGCCGGCACGGCCACCGTCTTCGTGCCGCCCGCGCGCTCGCCGATGCAGCTGCGCTTCGGCCAGTTCCAGCGCCTGACCCTGACCGACCCGGTGATGCCGTCGACCAATGGCGTCAACGCCGTGCCGGGCTGGGCCGAGCGCGCGCCCGGCGACACGGAGTTCCAGGTGCAACTGGCCAACGGCAAGACGCACACGGGACGCACGATCAGCCACGTCGAGACCGACCAGGGCCTGTTCCTGTTCCCGCCCGCCGGCGACGCCGGCCTCGTGCAGCGCCATTTCTATCCGCGCGGCGCCTATCGTCGCGTGGACTTCGGACCGCGCCTGGGCGACGTGCTCGTCAGCAAGCACACGCTGTCGCCGCAGCAGCTGCAGGACGCCCTGAACGAGCAGCTGCGCATCCGCAACCTCAAGCTCGGCGAGATCCTCGTCGACGTCAAGCTGATCTCGACCGCGCAGCTGCAGCAGGCCCTCGAGCTGCAGTCGCGCACGCCCATGCTGCGACTGGGCGAGGCGCTGATCTCGCTGAAGATCCTGTCGCCCGACGATCTCGCGCAGGCGCTGCGCAGCCAGACGCGCAACCGCAACCTGCCGCTCGGGGAGCTGCTGGTCAACCACGGCGTCATCTCGCGCGAGGAACTGCGCGAGGCACTCGAGATCAAGCGCTCGCGCCTGCCCGACGACTCGCCGTCGCTGGATACCGCCCCGCCGGATTTCCAGAGCACGGCATCGATGCCGCTGCTGGACCTGCCCGAGCCCGCCCGCGCCGCCGATGCGCTGGCGCTCGCGCCGCTGGACTTTTCCGCGCCGGCCCCCACGGCCGCGCCAGCCGCAAAGCCGGCCCGCGGCACCGACATGCTGCTCAGCGACCTCGTGACCTCGCCCGCGCAGCTGCATGCTGCGATCGAGGCGCAGAGCCGCATGCCCATGGTGCGCATCGGCGAGGCGCTGATCGCGCTCGGCTTCATCACGGAGTCGCAGCTCGCGGAGGCGCTCGCCAGCCAGGGCAAGGACCGCAAGGTGCCGCTCGGCGAACTGCTGGTCACGCAAGGCCTGATCACGCGCGCCAACCTGCAGACCGCGCTCGCCCGCAAGATGGGCTATCCGCAGGTCGACCTGACCGTCTTCCCGATCGACGTCGACGCGCTGCGCAAGCTGCCGGTGGCCGCGGCGCTGCGGCTGGAAATGCTGCCGCTCGGGCTGATGAACGGCAAGGTCATCGTCGCGACCGAGGATCCCTCGCGCCGCGACCGCATCGACGAGGCCGAGTTCCTGGCGCAGGCCAAGGTCGTTCCGGTGCTGCCTGCGGTCAACAACCTCTCCGAGCAGATCCCGCTGCTGTATTCGCGCGGCGGCTTCGAGGAGATGTCGTTCGACTTCAACATGCCGGCCCAGGAGAGCCAGGGCACCGACTCGCTGCTGGCCGCGCTCGAACTGCCGGCCGACGGCGGCTCCGGCCTGCCCATCGACGAGAACGAAGGTGCCGTCGAACAGTCCGACAGCTCGCTGGTGCGGCTGATCAACTCGATGATCGTGGAGGCGCACAACCAGGGCGTGTCCGACATCCACATCGAGACGCGCCCCGGCAAGGAGAAGGTGCGGGTGCGCTTCCGCGTCGACGGCCTGCTGCGCCCCTACCTCGAGCTGCCGCACACGTACCGCTCGGCGCTGGTCGCGCGCCTGAAGATCATGTGCGACCTGGACATCTCCGAGCGCCGCCGCCCGCAGGACGGCAAGATCAACTTCGCGCGCTTCGTGCCGCAGTGCCCGATCGAGCTGCGCGTGGCGATGATCCCCACGGCCAACGGCCTGGAGGACGCGGTGCTGCGTATCCTCGCTTCGGCCAAGCCGCTGCCGCTCGATTCGCTGGGCATGTCGCCGCACAACCTCAAGGAGCTGAAGAAGGCGGTCGAGCGCCCCTACGGCATGGTGCTGTGCGTGGGCCCGACCGGCTCGGGCAAGACCACCACGCTGCACTCGGCGCTGAGCTTCATCAACACGCCCGAGCGCAAGATCTGGACGGCCGAGGATCCGGTGGAAATCACGCAGGCGGGCCTGCGCCAGGTGCAGGTCAACCCGAAGATCGACTGGACCTTCGCCAAGGCGCTGCGCGCGTTCCTGCGTGCCGACCCGGACGTGATCATGGTGGGCGAAATCCGCGACAACGAGACGGCGCAGATCGCCGTCGAGTCCTCGCTGACGGGCCACCTGGTGCTGTCCACGCTGCACACCAACAGCGCGCCCGAGACGATCACCCGCCTGCTCGACATGGGCATGGATCCATTCAACTTCGCCGATGCACTGCTGGCCGTGCTGGCCCAGCGCCTGGTGCGCCGCATCTGCGGCGGCTGCAAGACCGCGACGCCGGCCACGCCGGAGCAGGTCGAGGAGCTGGTCAGCGATTGCCTGCACGTCTGGGGCGAGCATGCGCATGCGCCCACGCGCGACGAGCTGCTGGCCGACTGGACCAAGCGCTTTGCCGTCGACGGCCGACTGATGTTCTACAAGGGCACGGGCTGCGCCAAGTGCGGGAACACGGGCGTCAAGGGCCGCGCGGGCGTGCATGAGCTGCTCACCGTCAGCAAGGGCGTGCGCCACCTGATCCAGCAAGGCGCGCGCGCCGAGCAGATCCAGCAGCACGCGATGGGCGAAGGCATGCGCACGCTGCGCCAGGACGGCATCGAGAAGGTGCTGGCGGGGATCACCACCATCGAGGAAGTGCGGGCGACGTCGAACGCCTGACACGGTGCCCTGCAAGAGCAAACGCCGCGCGGCTGCGAAGCCGGGCGGCGTTTGCGCTTGGGCGCCGGCGTGCGCTCACGCGTCGCGAGCGCGCGTCGGCGCGCGCGAGAAAACTACTTCCACATGCCCGAGGCCGCGGCGGTCGGCGCCGCGGCGCCGTTCTTGACGGCCGGCGGCGCGACGGTGGTCGTGGTGGTGGTGGTCGTGGTGACGGTCGCGCCGGGCGCCGCGGTGTTCACCGTGGCGGCATGGACGGCGGCGGGGCTGGTATCGACGGTGCCGGGGGGCGCGACGTTGGGCGCCAGGGCGCCCGCGTTGGTGCCGGCGTCCTTCATCGACCTGACCGCGATGCGCTGCTCGTCTTCCTGGCAGCCGTCGACCAGGCGGTGGTGTTCCTTCTGGTTCATCAGCATCGATTTCATCGGGATCTGGATCCACACGACGGCGCCGGACAGGTCGACCAGGCGGATGGCGCCCGTGGTGGTCTCTTCCGGCACCATGACGTAGGTCTTGTGGTTGTAGGTGACCTTGAAGTTGCCGGAGTGGCCGGCGATCTTCTCGACGTCGACCTTCTCCTTGAACTCGCACTCCGCGGTGCCCGTCAGCACGCGATCGGCGATCGACAGCTGGACCGGGTTGAGGTTGTCGTTGGTGGCCGAGATGGGCTCGGCCTTCCTGGCGACCGGCTTCTTGGCGGCGACGGCCTTCTTGGCCGGCGTGGCGGCGGTCTGGGCCTGCGCGGACAGGGCGGTCAGGGAAAGCGCGGCCAGGGCGGCGGCGACGACGGTCAGGGAGCGGGACATCGGATGGAATCTCCGGGATGGGGGGTGCCGGAATTGTCGACCAAGCTGCCGCGCGTGTTACACATCCAGGTGCAACGCCATGTTTCGGGATTGTTGCCTGCCAACTGCATCACGGAAAGGCGTGCCGTTCAATCTGCGGCGGATGGCGACGCCAAGCGGCAGATGAGCGAGGAGGAGCGCCTTCGTCTTGCTGACTGGAGCCTCCCTCGCGGAGGAGGCTGGAGGGAGCGGTCGAACATGCTGGAGCTCCCTCGCGGAGGGGGCTCGGGGGCGCCGTGCGTTCAACCGCCAGGCGGCTGAGCGGCTTTTGCCGCGCAGCCTGCTAGTGTCCGAACCAGCGCACGCGCGCCTCCGCCGGCAACTGCGACTCGTGGCCGCTCGAGGTGCGGTGCGCACGCTCGATCACCTGCCAGAAGTAGCGGTAGCTCGCGCGATCGTGCAGGTGCTCGCGGCCGCCGTGGCGCAGCCGGATCGGCGCCCAGTCGGCGGCCTGGCCGGCGAGGATCACCTCCACCGCGAGATCGACCTCGGCGGCCGACGGCGCGAACGCGTCGACGATCACGCGCACCTGGTCGGGGTGGATGCTCCACATGCGCGAGTAGCCGAATTCGCGGCACGCGCGCTCGGCGGCGCGCTGCAACAGGCGCGTGTCCTTGAACTCGGTGACGACGCAGTGCGAAGGCGTCTTCGCATGGCCGTGGCACGCGGCGGCGATCGCCAGCTTGGCCCGCGCCACGAGCGGATGCGCGAACTGGCCCTCGGCCGTCATCGCCGACTGCGGGATCGCGCCACGATGGGCCGAGACGAAGTCCATGAGCCCGAACGACAGCGACTCGAGCCGCGGATGCGCCGCCAGCAGTTCGACTTCGCGCAGCGCGCCGTGCGTCTCCACCATCGCGTGCAGCGGCACTGCGCGCGCGAGGCCGACCGCGCGCGCAACCGCATCCACCGTGTGCACGGCCGCCTCGAAATCGGCGGCGTCCAGCGGCTTGGGAATCATGAGGTAGGCCAGGCGCTCGCCGGCGTCGCGCAGCAGCACCTCCAGCATCTTCTCGAACGCCGGATGCCCGCGCGGCACGATGCGCGCGCCCACGCGGTCGAAGCGGTTGGCGGCCGACTGCACCAGCTCGGCGATCAGGTGCGCGTGCTCCACCTCGCCGCCGGCCTTCGCGCCATCCTCGCCGTCGAGCGTGACGTCGAAGACCGGCCCCAGCTCGTCCTGCAGCTCGAGGCTCTTGCGCATGCGTGCCTCGACTCCGGAGTAGTGGTCGCAGACCGGCAGCGAGGTGGTCGGATCGCCGTCCTCGAACAGGACGTCGCGCGGGTGGGGGGCGGTGCTCATCGCCATGGCTCCTGGGGATCGGTTCGGGAATGAAAAACGCGCGGACGAAGCCGCGCGTTCAGCATAACTCCCCCTCGAAGGGACCGATACATCAAGCGAAGGGCGCAAGCGGTTCGGCCGCGGCGCTCGGCCGCTCCGGAGCAAGGCCGAACGCCTTCGGGGGCTGTCCACTGTACTCAGCGGACTGGGGCCGTCATTTCAGCCGCGGCGCTCGGCCGCTCCGGAGCCAGGCGGACGCCCCTCGGGGGCTGTCCGCGGTATTCCGCGGACCGGGGCTCACAACAAATGGGCGACGCCGGCTTGCTCGTCCTGCAGTTCCTTGAGCGTCTTGTTGATGCGCTCCTGGCTGAACTCGTCGATGGCCAGGCCTTCGACGATCTTGTACTTGCCGTTCTCGGTGGTGACCGGGAAGCCGAACATCGTGTCCTTGGGGATGCCGTATTCGCCGTTGGACGGCACGCCCATCGTGACCCACTTGCCCTTGGTGCCCAGCGCCCAGTCGCGCATGTGGTCGATGGCGGCATTGGCGGCCGAGGCGGCCGACGAGACGCCGCGCGCCTCGATGATGGCGGCGCCGCGCTTGCCCACGGTCGGCAGGAACGTGTCGGCGTTCCAGACCTGGTCGTTGATGAGATCCTTGACGTTCTTGCCGCCGACGGTGGCGAAGCGGTAGTCGGCGTACATCGTGGGCGAGTGGTTGCCCCACACGGTCAGCTTCTCGATGTCGGCGACCTTGGTGCCGGTCTTGGCGGCGACCTGGCTCAGCGCGCGGTTGTGGTCCAGGCGCAGCATGGCGGTGAAGTTCTCGCGCGGCAGGCTCGGCGCGCTCTTCATCGCGATGTAGGCGTTGGTGTTGGCGGGATTGCCCACGACCAGCACCTTGACGTCGCGCGAGGCGACCTTGTCCAGCGCCTTGCCCTGGGCCGTGAAGATCTGGGCGTTGGCGGCCAGCAGGTCGGCGCGCTCCATGCCGGGGCCGCGCGGGCGGGCGCCCACGAGCAGGGCGTAGTCCGTGTCCTTGAACGCCGTCATCGGGTCGGAATGGGCTTGCATGCCGGCCAGCAGCGGGAACGCGCAGTCATCCAGTTCCATCATCACGCCCTTGAGCGCCTTCTGGGCCTTCTCGTCGGGGATCTCCAGCAGCTGCAGGATCACCGGTTGGTCCTTGCCCAGCATCTCGCCCGAGGCGATGCGGAACAGGAGGGCGTAGCCGATCTGGCCAGCGGCGCCGGTGACGGCGACGCGAACGGGGGTCTTGCTCATGGAAAGGTCTCCGAGACGAGAGGAAGGACGGATGGTGGAGCGATGACGACCGTCACCGCTCCGGGAACTGGCGCGGGCGCTTCCGGCATGCGGCCGGGGCCCGGGACGTCATTCGGCAGTTTACTGCGGTCCTGGGGAAAAACCCGCACAGGGTCAATCATCTTATGTCTTATACAAGACAAGGACAGTCGGATGCTCCGGACAATGTGGACGCCCCCTGCCCGCTGTGCTGCAATCGCGGCGGCCGTGCGTCCGCCGCGGCCCTTGCCTGCCCGCGCCGTCCTCACGCCCCCGCCCATGTCCTCGGATCCGTCCGGCCCCGCCTTCAGCCCGCTGTACCAGCAGATCAAGCTGCTGATCACGCGCAGCCTGCAGGAAGGGGAATGGAAGCCCGGCGAGGCGATCCCGGCCGAGACCGACCTGGCCGCGCGCTACCGCGTCAGCCAGGGCACCGTGCGCAAGGCGATCGACGAGCTCGCCACCGAGAACCTCGTCGTGCGCCGCCAGGGCAAGGGCACCTTCGTGGCCACGCACGCCGAAGAGCAGATCCAGTACCGCTTCCTGCGCCTGGCGCCGGACGATGCCAAGCCCAGGGGCATGGCGCGCCACTTCATCGATTGCAAGCGCATGCGCCCGCCGGCGCCGGTCGCCCGCGCGCTCGAGCTCAAGGGCACCGAGGGCGCGATCCTCGTGCGGCGCACGCTGCTGCAGGACGACATCCCCGTCGTGCTGGACGAGATCTGGCTGCCCGCCGGCCCGTTCAAGGGCCTGACCGCGGAGCGCCTGCGCGACTACGTGGGCCCGATGTACGAGATGTTCGAAGCGCAATTTGGCGTGCGCATGATCCGCGCCGAGGAAAAGATCCGCGCCGTCGCGGCCGACGCGGCGACGGCCGAGGTGCTGGCGGTGGCCGAGGGCACGCCGCTGCTGTCGGTGGAGCGGCTGTCCTACACCTACGGCGACAAGCCGGTCGAGCTCCGGCGCGGCCAGTACCGCACCGACCGCCACTACTACCGCAATGCGCTGAACTGAAGATGACTGGCGCCGAACGACCGTCCGACGACTGCGGCAAACACCCGCGTTTCGTTGCAAAAGCGACGTTCGGCGCGCTCCAATCCCGACTTGGGCAGCGCATGTTGCGTTGCCATAAAATTCGCGGGTTTTACCGGGCGCCGGTGCCTTCCGGCAACGGCGGCCCGCACCAGGCGGCGCGCCCCCGGCGCCACCCAGACGACAACGACAAGGAATGACCATGGCCGACGCGAAGGCGATCAAGAAACGACCCGGGCAGATGCGCCTGATCGACGCGACCCAGTACCGGCTGCCGCCGGCCGGCTGGGTGTCCATCCTGCACCGCATCAGCGGCCTCGTCCTGATCATCCTGATGCCGTTCGTGATCTGGATGTTCGACACCAGCGTCACCGACGAGGTGTCGTTCGACCAGTTCCGCAACGCCTTCATCGCCGGCATCGGCTTCGTGCCGGCATTCATCGTCAAGCTCGCGGCGCTCGCGCTGATCTGGAGCTTCCTGCAGCACTTCTGCGCGGGCGTGCGCCACCTGTACATGGACTTCACGCACACGGTCGACAAGGAGTTCGGCCGCGTGTCGGCGCTGGTGGCCATCGGCGTGGCCGTCGCGCTCACGCTCGTGTTCGCCTACAAGCTGTTCATCGGCTACTGAATCGGGAACAGACAACCATGTCCATCAACTACGGTTCCAAGCGCCTCGTCGTCGGCGCCCACTACGGCCTGCGCGACTGGCTGGTGCAGCGCGCCACCGCCGTCATCATGGCGCTCTTCACGCTCGTCCTGGTCGTGCAGTGCCTGCGGCCCGGCGAGATGAGCTACCTGAAATGGGGCGCGATCTTCGCGCACCAGTGGATGAAGGTGCTCACCTTCGTCACCATCGCTTCCATCCTGTGGCACGCCTGGGTCGGCGTGCGCGACGTGCTGATGGACTACGTCAAGCAGCTGGCCCCGCGCCTGGTGCTGCAGGTCGCCGCCATCGTCTGGCTCGTCGGCTGTGCCGGCTGGGCCCTGCAAGTGCTCTGGAGAATCTGAGAAATGTCCGTCGCCTCCACCATCACCAAGCGCAAGTTCGACGTCGTCATCGTCGGCGCCGGCGGCTCGGGCATGCGTGCCTCGCTGCAGCTGTCGCGCGCCGGCCTCAACGTGGCCGTTCTGTCCAAGGTGTTCCCCACGCGCTCGCACACCGTCGCGGCCCAGGGCGGCATCGGCGCCTCCCTCGGCAACATGAGCGAGGACAACTGGCACTTCCACTTCTACGACACCGTCAAGGGCTCCGACTGGCTCGGCGACCAGGACGCGATCGAGTTCATGTGCCGTGAAGCGCCCAAGGTCGTCTACGAGCTCGAGCACTTCGGCATGCCGTTCGACCGCAACCCGGACGGCACGATCTACCAGCGTCCGTTCGGCGGCCACACGGCCAACTACGGCGAGAAGGCCGTGCAACGGGCCTGCGCCGCGGCCGACCGGACCGGCCACGCCCTGCTGCACACGCTGTACCAGCAGAACGTCAAGTCGCGCACGCAGTTCTTCGTCGAATGGATGGCGCAGGACCTGATCCGCGACGCCGACGGCGCCGTCGTGGGCGTGACCGCCATCGAGATGGAGACGGGCGACCTGCACATCCTGGAGGCCAAGACGGTGCTGCTGGCCACGGGCGGCGCCGGCCGCATCTACCAGGCCTCGACCAACGCCTTCATCAACACCGGCGACGGCCTGGGCATGGCCGCGCGCGCGGGCATCCCGCTCGAGGACATGGAGTTCTGGCAGTTCCACCCGACCGGTGTCGCCGGCGCCGGCGTGCTGCTGACCGAAGGCTGCCGCGGCGAAGGCGCGATCCTGCGCAATTCCGACGGCGAGCGCTTCATGGAGCGCTACGCGCCGCACTACAAGGATCTTGCGCCGCGCGACTTCGTCTCGCGTTGCATGGACCAGGAGATCAAGGAAGGTCGCGGCTGCGGTCCCAACAAGGACTACATCCACCTGGACATGACCCACCTGGGCGTCGAGACGATCATGAAGCGCCTGCCGTCGGTGTTCGAGATCGGCCACAACTTCGCCAACGTCGACATCACCAAGGAGCCGATCCCCGTGGTGCCGACCATCCACTACCAGATGGGCGGCATCCCGACCAACATCCACGGCCAGGTCGTCGCGCCCAAGGACGGCGACCCGAACGCGGTGATCGACGGCCTGTACGCGGTCGGCGAATGCTCGTGCGTGAGCGTGCACGGCGCGAACCGCCTGGGCACGAACTCGCTGCTGGACCTGCTGGTCTTCGGCCGCGCGGCAGGCAACCACATCGTGGCCGCGAACCTGCCGTCGCGCACGCACAAGCCGCTGCCGGCCGATGCGGCGGATCGCACGCTCGCGCGCATCGCCCGGCTCGAATCGAACGTCGGGGGCGAGTACGCGCAGACGGTGGCCAACGACATCCGCGCGTCGATGCAGAAGCACGCCGGCGTGTTCCGCACGCAGGAGCTGCTCGACGAAGGCGTGCGCCAGATCGCGGCGCTGCGCGAGCGCGTGGGCAACATCACGCTGGGCGACAAGTCCAAGGTGTTCAACACCGCGCGCATCGAGGCGCTGGAGGTGGAGAACCTGATCGAGGTCGCCCAGGCCACGATCGAGTCGGCGGCCGCGCGCAAGGAATGCCGCGGTGCCCACGTGGTCGTCGACTACGAGGAGCCGGCGGATTCGCCGAAGAACCCGCTCGGGCGCAACGACGTCGACTGGCTCAAGCACACGCTGTGGTTCAGCGCGGACAACCGCCTCGACTACAAGCCGGTCAAGCTCAAGCCGCTGACCACCGAATCGATCCCCCTGGCCGTGCGTTCGTTCTGACGCAGGAAAGACAAAGCCATGACCAAGCGCACCTTCCAGATCTACCGCTACGACCCGGACAAGGATGACAAGCCGTACATGCAGACGATCGACGTCGAACTCGACGGCTCGGAACGCATGCTGCTGGACGCCCTGATCAAGCTCAAGTCCATCGACCCGACGATCTCGTACCGCCGCTCGTGCCGCGAAGGCGTCTGCGGTTCCGATGCGATGAACATCAACGGCAAGAACGGCCTGGCCTGCCTGACCAACATGCTGTCGCTACCGCAGACGATCGTGCTCAAGCCGCTGCCGGGCCTGCCGGTCGTGCGCGACCTGATCGTCGACATGACGCAGTTCTTCACGCAGTACCACTCGATCAAGCCGTACCTGGTCAACGACACGCCGCCGCCCGAGAAGGAGCGGCTGCAGTCGCCCGAGGAGCGTGACGAGCTCAACGGCCTGTACGAGTGCATCCTGTGCGCGTCGTGCTCGACGTCCTGCCCCAGCTTCTGGTGGAACCCCGACAAGTTCGTCGGGCCGGCCGGCCTGCTGCAGGCCTATCGCTTCATCGCCGACAGCCGCGACCAGGCCACCGGCGAGCGCCTGGACAACCTCGAGGACCCGTACCGCCTGTTCCGCTGCCACACGATCATGAACTGCGTCGACGTCTGCCCGAAGGGCCTGAACCCGACCAAGGCGATCGGCAAGATCAAGGAACTGATGGTGCGCCGCGCCGTCTAGCAGACCGTTTCCTCTAAAAAAACCACGCCACCCTCCGCACAATGGACAGCACGATCGACCCGACCGAACTCAACCGCCTCAAGTGGCGGTGCAAGCGCGGGCTGCTCGAGAACGACCTGTTCATCGAGCGGTTCTTCCAGGAGCAGGGCAGTGCCCTGACGACCCGCCACGTGGCGGGCCTGCAGCCGCTGATGGACCTGTCCGACAACGACCTGCTCGACCTCCTGCTGGCGCGCCGCGAACCCGACGGCGCGCTCGCCACCCCAGAAGTCAATGAAGTACTGGCGCTGATGCGTCGCCCCGCTCTCAAGAAAGGGAATTCCCAATGACCCCGTCCGACGTCAAAGCGACCCTGTCGTTCTCCGATGGCAGCCCCAGCATGGAGTTGCCGATCTACAAGGGCACCATCGGTCCGGAAGTGATCGACATCCGCAAGCTGTACGGCCAGACTGGCAAGTTCACGTACGACCCGGGCTTCCTGTCCACCGCCTCGTGCAACTCGTCGATCACCTACATCGACGGCGACAAGGGCGAACTGCTGTACCGCGGCTACCCGATCGAGCAGCTGGCGGTCAACTGCGACTTCCTCGAGACCTGCCACCTGCTGCTGTACGGAGAGCTGCCGAACGTCGAGCAGAAGTGCTCGTTCGTGAACCGCGTGACGCACCACACGATGGTCAACGAGCAGATGCACTTCTTCCTGCGCGGCTTCCGTCGCGATGCGCACCCGATGGCCGTCATGACGGGCCTGGTCGGCGCGCTGTCGGCCTTCTATCACGACTCGACGGACATCAACAACGCCGAGCACCGCGAGATCGCC
>Ga0207667_10003763_pt1 | contig 18695 bp, 11 predicted proteins | sample KBSCornC52_FD_184301 | JGI IMG/M metagenome (GOLD analysis project Ga0207667, IMG submission 184301) | Corn rhizosphere microbial communities from Kellogg Biological Station, Michigan, USA - KBS Corn C5-2 (SPAdes) (version 2) | ecosystem: Host-associated > Plants > Roots > Rhizosphere > Soil ...
GCCGCTGGCGAGAGCTCGGGACCAAAGGCGTTTTCTCGTGGGCATGACGGCAGCGTTTGGCATCTTTGTAATTGGGGCCGTGGTGGCCTACGGGTGGATTCTACGATGGCTGGCGGATGTGATGCTGAAATCCTTCATGCCTTTCCTCCTATATGATGGGGGAATTTCGTCGCATGCGGCATGGCGGTGCGTTGGCGCTGGAATGCTGTGCGAAATTCCGGTGCTCACCTGGATATTCGGGCGGTTTGGCATCCCGGTGTTGCAGAAGCGGGAGGTGGGCTACATCCTCATTCTCATTGTTGCCGCCGTCATGGCGCCCACAGCTGACCTCCTCACGTTTCTGGCGATCAGCATTCCCTCTATCGTGCTTTACGAGTTGGGGCTTGGCATACTTCGTCTTCAGCGATTTCGCGGAAAGGCCGATGATGAGCGCTACTTTTACTGAAATCGTGCGCATCGTTTTGGGTGCGTCGGCGCTTTTCGACGGCCGGTCGCCAAAGTGCCGCGGCAGCGCCGCACTAAAAAACGCAAGCGGAATGGCTGCTTTTCCAATTCGGAAACACCGGCTGAGATGGGGGCCGCCTGGAGCCAACGGGGCGAATTGGCAGATCGGAAATCCACAAACTTCGCTCTTTTCTAATAACCCGCCCTTCCCATCCGTGTAGCCGATAGAACCCTATGTCTGCCCCGGACGCACTGGAATTGATCGCCCTCCTCGACCGCTTTGAGCGCCCGTTGGTGCGCTATGCGCAAAGCATCACCGGCGACCTGGAGTCGGCGCGGGATGTGGTCCAGGAAACCTTCATCAAACTGGCGCGTGGCGGCCTGAGTGAAAGCGGCGATGTGGTGGATCACGCGCGGCACCTCGAAGCCTGGCTTTTTACCGTGACCCGCAATCGCGCGGTCGACCATCAACGCAAATTCAGCCGCATCATTCCCATGCCGCTCCCCGAAGATCGCCCCAGCGCGGAGCCCGGGCCCGCTGCCGTGCTCGAACGGCAGGAATCCGCCACCGCCCTCTTTCGCCTGCTCGACGCGCTGAGCCCGAACCAGCGCGAAGTCATCCGCCTGAAATTCCAGAACGACCTTTCCTATCGCGAGATCGCCGAGATCACCCGCCTGAGCGTGACGAACGTCGGCTTTCTCCTTCACACCGGCCTGAAAAAACTCCGCGAACTGCTGCGTGAGCAGTCGCCGGAGGACCTCGACCTTTCCCGCTCCGTCCTATGAACGCCGACGATCCCAAATTTACCGCCCACGTGCTGGGTGAATTCGATGACCTCACGCCTGCCGAGCGGGCGGAGATCGAGGCGCTGATCGCCCATGATCCTGCCGCCGCCGCCGCCGCGGAAGAGACCCGGGCGCTCGTGGCCCGGTTGCGCGCCGAGTTGCCGGGCGAAACGGCCGGGGCGCTCCAGGAAGCGCAGCGTGCGGCGGTCCTCGAGGCGGCCTCGCCGGAAAAGGTCGTCCGCTTTCCGCGCCGGGCGACGGTGCTGGCAGCGATTGCGGCTTGCGTCATCGTGGGTATTTCCTACGCGCTCCTTTTCCAGACCTACGATTCGGACCGGGCCGCGAAGCCGTCCGGAGAGACGTCGGCGCCGGTTTCCGATCTCGTGTTCGTGGGTACGGCCACTCCGACTGATCCCACGGCTGCGCCGGATTCGATACAACCCCTGACGCCAGCAAAGGCAGCGGCGCCTGCGCAACTGACCTTGGACGAGAAGATCCAAAAAGAGTTGGCCGATACTCCGAAACTGGCCACAGCACCGCAAATCGCGCTGCCACCCAAGATGGAGGCGATGGCAGTGCCGCCGACGCAGCAGCCGGTTGCTGCGCCGGCGGCGCCCTCTTCCTCCGCGGCAGCGATTGCCAGGACGGATATGGGGTGGGCACGCCCGGTGGGGGCCGCCAGGGCGCGGCCGGCCACCCGAGCCGCCGCGCCCTCCATCGATCTTTATCCTGAGCCTGTCGGTGGCCGCTACGATAGCTCGACTTCGCGTCAATCGACGATTCGCGGGGTGACGCTCGCCGATGCGACACGCCAGCCGGTAGCGACCACGCGCTATTTTCCCGAAAAGGATGCCATCGAAATTCCAACGACTGCGAATACGTCGACATTCGACGCGCTCGCCGAAAATGTTTTTCTCAATGCCCGCGAAAATCCGCTCTCCACTTTCAGCATCGATGTGGATACCGCAAGCTACGCCATCGTCCGGCGTTATCTCCATGACAACACCTTGCCGCCCCAAGGTGCTGTCCGGGTCGAAGAATTGCTGAATTACTTCACCTACGATTATCCCCAACCCAAGGGCGATGCGCCTTTCTCCGCGACCATGGAAGTGGCGGGGTGTCCGTGGGCGCCGGAACATCGGCTGGTGCGGGTCGGCTTGAAGGGGCGTGAGATTCCGAAGGACGAGCGTCCGCCGAGCAACCTCGTCTTCCTCATCGATGTCTCCGGTTCGATGAATATGCCGAACAAGCTGCCGCTCCTGCAAAAGTGTTTCAATCTGCTCGTCGAGCAGCTCGGGCCGAAGGACCGGGTCTCCATCGTGACCTATGCGAGCGGAACGAAGCTGGTCCTCGAGCCCACCCAGGACAAGGAAGCGATGCAGGCGGCGATTGATCACTTGCACGCCGGTGGCGGCACCCATGGATCGAGCGGCGTGGATCTCGCCTACAAGATGGCGGAGAGGAGTTTCATAGCCGGCGGCACCAATCGGGTGATTCTGGCCACGGATGGCGACTGGAATATCGGCATTACCAATCAAAGTGAATTGCTGAGCATGATCACCCGGAAGGCGAAGAGTGGCGTCTTCCTCACCGTGCTCGGTTTCGGCCTGGACAATCTCAAGGACTCGATGCTGGTGAAGCTCGCCGATCACGGCAATGGGCACTACGCCTATATCGATACCGAGCAGGAGGCGCGGAAAGTCTTTGTCGATCAACTGAGTAGCACGCTCGTGACCATTGCCAAGGACGTCAAAATCCAGGTGGAGTTCAATCCCGTGCAGGTCAGTTCTTATCGACTCATCGGCTATGAGAAGCGATTGCTGGCCAAGGAGGACTTCAACAACGACAAAAAAGATGCGGGTGAGATCGGCGCCGGACACACGGTGACGGCGCTTTATGAAGTCGTGCCCGTGGGGAAGGAACAGCCGGAGATCGCGAAGGTAGACCAGCTGAAGTATCAGCCCATACCCCGCGCGATCCCGGTCGAGAAACCCACGCCGCGGAGTGAAACAGAGATTCAGGAGCGCGAGAAAGTACTGCCCGATGCACCCGCGCCCGCGGCTGCGCCGGCTCTTGGGGCCAAGGCGGGTACTGGGGAGGTCGCGTTGAATCCGGCCCCGGATGCGCTGGCCGAGCCGAGGCCGCTGCCGGCGGCGGTGCGGAAGGAGATGCTCACGCTCAAACTGCGGTACAAGGAACCCGATGGGGAGAAGAGCAAGCTGCTCGAGTTTCCGCTCACCGACCCCGGGACAACTTGGGAAAAGAGTTCGCCGGATTTCCATTTCGCCGCTGCGGTGGCCAGCTATGGCATGCTGCTGCGCGATTCGAAGTATCTGGGCGAGGCCAACTGGCAATCCACCGCCGAATGGGCGCGCGAAGGTCTGGGTGCGGACAAACATGGTTATCGCACGGAGTTCGTGACTTTGCTGGATAAGGCCCGGGCGATGAAACAGTGAGCGATGGCGACCGTGATGGTTTAAAACGCAGAGACGCGGAGACGCGGAGGTCGCAGAGGAACTTTCTTCTCGGCAGTGCTAACTCTAAATGTGTACGCGGCGTGCGTAGATTTCGGAGCGCCGTCAAAAGGCGTTTCGAAATTAGAACTGGAGGGAAGCGCGCCGTCGCTTCCGAGTGAGCACGTTCTCCCAGCACCGACGGCGCGGTGCCCTCCAACGCGCTTTCTGTTGTCCGGACGCGATTTTGGGCAAGTGCTCCAGTTCCAACCAACTCCGCCTCGGCTCTTCTTCTCTGCGGCTCTGCGGCCTCGGCGTTTAAACTTCTTTGGTTGTGGCTCTGCCGTGCTGCGTCTCTGCAGTGGTATGAAAATTTCCGCACGCCGCGGACAATTTTTTGACCGCGGATTACACAGATTTCACGGATTCAGATGCCGTGGCGCTACAGATTCTTCAATCCGTGAAATCCGTGAAATCCGTGGGCCATTTTTCTGCACCAATTGACGTTTGGTTGCGGCTTAGCCGCGCTGCGACCTCTGCGTTTTAAATTCTTCTTTGGTTGTGGCTCCGCCGGACTAAGTCCGCGCTTTTTATGGGGCGCTCACCAGCTTCTGCACCGCCGCAGTGATGCCGGCGTTGTCCGTGGCGATGATGTCCAGCGCGTCGCATTCACCCACAAAGGGCGAGCGGGTGTAGAGCAGCGCGGCTTCGCTCGGGCCGGGGGCGGCGAAGTTGCGCGGCAGGATTTCGCCACGCGCCTGGTCGAAGAGCAGGACGTTATTCGAGGGCGTGCCGAAGAGGATCAGGTCCGTGGTGGTCGTCTTCCATTGCGGGTACCGGTTCGGCGAACGCAACGGCTGGAGACTTTCCACCACGCCGCCCGGTTTCACCGAGCCGATCGAGACCACGCGCCCTTTCTTTTGGTAGAAATTCTTGAGCGCCTGGACCTGCGCGACGAGCGCTTTGTCCGCTTCTTGTTCGGGCGTGAGGGCGATGGTCAAGGGCACCTTCTTGCGCGAGGCAAATTTGCTGACCACGGCCGGTTCGCGAACCTGCACCTGGGCGCGAGGGGTGACGGTGGTGGGAGCGTGATTGGTGACCTTGGCCGTTTCCGTCAGGCCGGTGAGCAACTCGGTGGCGGTCACGGTGTATTCGCCGTCGTCCGTCTCCCGCAATGGCAGCCGCGCGGTGGTATCCGTCACGGAATAAACGGTGGCGGAATCGTTCGGACCGGTGACAGTCAACTGCACCGGCACGCCACCCATGTGTTTCTCGCCGGACAGGATGACCCGGGCTTCGTAGAAGCCGCTGACCCCTTTATCGAGAACGATCTCCGGCTTGGTAATCTCACCCGGCGGCAGCGCGTACCAGCGGAAGCCATCCTTGGTGAGATCGACCTTCGCGGCCTCTTCCGGAGTGAGCTTCTTGCCGAGTTGCACATCGTAGATCGGCCGGTCGGTGCTCCATTTCAGCGCGCCGATCTGCGGCTTCACATACAAGCTCGCGTTGCCCTTGAACTTCCAAACCTCCGGTTTGCTCGCCTTCGGATCCGGCGGGAGCAGACGCTCCTTCGCTTCGTCGCCCTCGGCGTAGCCTTGGTTCACGACGGTGACATATTCCGTATCCATGCAGCGGGTGGGGATGGCCCAGACGGTCTGGCTTTCCGAAGCAGCCAGGGGCGCGGCTACCCCATCCATCGCCGAACAGAGCTTCGAGATATTGTCCGAGTTGCGAGCGAAGAGCATCGGCGTGGGATCGAAGTTCGATTCGGTGACGTAGGCCCCGACCTTCATATTGGTTTTGGTAAAGGCCACCGGGCAGGTCGATTCCTCATCCGCGAGGATGCGCCCGCCGTGATCGATGAACTTTTGCAAAACCGGGGTCAGCCCGGAGCCCCAGTTCCAACTCGAGTCCGCCTGGTCGAGGCCGACCAGCAGGATGGCTTTCATGGAAGAGGGCAGGGGACCGCGGAGCAATTCCTGGTAGGTAATCACGCGGGCCGGCCATCCCGCCGCGTGGCAGATGAAGAGCGCCTCGGCGACTTTGCCTTCGTGCGAGCCCTGCAGGAGTTCTTCTTCGGTGGGGTTCTCCGCGGTGAGCACGCGCCGCTGCACAGCCTGCAGGTGGCCGTAGAAAATGCCGATGGTGGCCATCGGCTCGGTGCGCGCATACACGCCGCCGAACTTGTGCATCCAGGCATTCATCTCGGTCTGGGCGGCGACGGTCACCGGATGCGCGCCCTCGCCTTCCTGATGGGCGAGGAAATTGGTGCCGACACCCTGCACTCCGCGGGTGAGCAGAAGCGCGCAGGCGCGTTGCCAGGCTTCGCGACCGTAGAGGAAGTAGTGGTTATCCAGCAGTCCCCAGGTGGTCTTCTTCGGGAAATAACTGCGGAGACGATCGGCGAGGGCGACGCAATGCAGCGGCTTCGCGGCATGCGTTTCATTGGCGTCGAAGGCCTGCTGGACGGCCATCCCTTCATTCATCGTGCGTCCGGGCAGACTCGCCCAAGGCCAGCCGCCGCGAGCGCCGGCGCTCGGCGCGCTGCCGAAGGATCCCGTGGTGAAGACGAAGCGCGGGCTCACCGACCGCACCGCTTCCGCGAAGTAGCCGTACTGTTGATAGGAGGTCTCGTAGCGGTCGACGTATTTGGTGAACTCGGCCTCCGTTTTCACCGGTTGCTCGAAGCGCTGCTCCGGCGCCCCGAGGCTCGGCGCGCGCGGCACTCGCGGCTGCGGCGTATTGAGGAAAGTGACCATCGCTTCACCCCACGGTGTGGCGGGATGAGGCAGCGCGGAGTAGAGATCGGCGGCATAGCCGGCGTTGTTCGAGCCCACACAGAAGCCGGCGAAATTGGGCAGACGCGCGAAGCGTTGCGCGGCGAGCGAAAGGCTCCGGTAGAGCGGCGCATGCCAGTCGGGAAGGGTGTGGGCGAAGATGGCGAGGTTCGGGTGCTGGAAATCGGGACGCGTCCAATTGTTGTCGTATTGCAGGCCAAAGCGGACGTTGTTGCGCGCCAGGGCGGCGCCGCGCTTTTCAAAACTCTCGGCGTCGGCCGGCGCAGGCAGCGAGGTGACCGGCTCGAAGACGGTGTCGTAGTTCTGCCCCGCGAGCATTTTGGCATACGTCTCGGGGTCGGCGCCTTTTTTGAAGAAACCGCTGCTCATGCCGTGCGGGAGCGCCGTGGCGAAGAGGGTGAGTGGCGAGATGGGGACTTCGGCGCTGAGATAGCGATGGATGCCCGAGCCGCGATCGTAGGGGACGGTGGGCGGCAGGGGTTTCTTGAGGACGGCGAGGTCGGCCGCCCATTCCCTGGCGTTTGGAAATTCCTCGGGCGTGGCGAGGTTTCGCACGGAGATTTTCTGGCCGTCGCCGGGGATGGTGAGGTTGATCGGGACGAGGACTTCGCGCGGGTTGCCGGGCTTGATCGGCTGCAGGCCGGCCTGGAAGGTCACGGGCGCGCGACCATCGACCGAGAGGACGTAGGGTTTGCCGCGCTCATTCTGCGGCAGGAGCAGGGTGAGAGATCGCCACGGGCCGGCCTGTTTAAAGATGATGGTGTTGCCGACCTTGAGTTCCACGTTCTTCACCGCCGGGCCGCCTTCGCCCTGGATGCAGATCGGGAAGAGCCATAGTTCGTAGCGGCCGGTCATCGTGGCGCCGGAGTTGGCGGTGCGCGCGGTGTCGTCGGCCGTATAGATATGGCGCAGGCCGCGGCGCCAATCGATGGCGCGCAGCCAGTGGTTGCCCGGTTGCACGACGTCGTCGGTCGGCAATTGGAAGGGAGAATTGGCCTCGTTGCCCTGGCGCAGTTTCAGCGGGATCTGCTCCTCGCTTTTGCCGCGGAAGATGGGATGGCCGTTGAGCGTGAAGTCGGGCCAGGCGATTTCCTCGTCGCCGTCTTTGTGCCGGACGGTCTGGTGCGTCGGCGCGTAGCCGTCGGAAAAGGCGATCGGCATGTCGTAGCGGGATAGGGTGAGCCGGCCGACGAATTGCGCGGGGACAGGAGTGGCGTTGGGTTTGACGGTCGAGGTCGACGGAGGGGGTGGCGTCCCGGCGCCACTGAGCGAACCAAGCGCGGCCAGCCAGATACCGGACGCCGCAAACTGGGGGAGGAGCGAGCGCATGAAATAAGGGATGGATGGAAACAGAGCGGATGAAAAGCGAATATGCGACTGATTCGCGCAGAGAGGACTGAACGGATTTCCGTTCGACAAATCCCGTGCGCCGCCGCCTACTGGCGCCGTCCGACCGCATGATTTCGCTGACCATTGACCAAGTGACGAAGCGCTTCGGTGACACCGTGGCGTTGCACCATCTCGACCTCAAAATCGAACCGGGTGAGATATTCTTCCTTCTCGGGCCGAGCGGTTGCGGCAAGACGACCCTGTTGCGGAGCATCGCCGGGTTCATCGTGCCGGACGAGGGGAGGATCCTGTTCGGGACCGAAGACGTCACCCAACAACCGCCGCATCGGCGGAACACCGGGATGATGTTCCAAAGCTACGCGCTGTGGCCGCACCTGACCGTGTCGCAGAACGTGGCGTTCGGTTTGGAGGAGCGGAAGCTGGCCCGGCCGGAGATCGAGAAGCGGGTGACGGAGGCGCTGGCCTTGGTGCGGCTGGAGGGGCTCGGGGCGCGGAAAATTCACCAGCTTTCGGGCGGTCAACAACAGCGGGTGGCGCTCGCCCGGGCACTCGTCATTCGACCGCAGTGCCTTTTACTCGATGAGCCGTTGTCCAACCTCGACGCGAAGCTCCGGTTGGAGATGCGAACGGAAATAAGGCGCATCTGCAAGCAGTTCGGGCTGACGGCTATTTACGTGACCCACGATCAAAAGGAAGCGCTATCGATCGCCGATCGCATGGCGATCCTCGAAGGCGGGCATATTCGACAAATAGGAAAACCAGTTGAAGTGTATCGCGCTCCTGTTTCGAGATTTGTGGCTGATTTTATGGGGGAAACGAATTTTATCGATGGAAGGGTTCGGGTGAATAATTACGGCTTGGAAGTAGAAACTGCGCTCGGCTCTTTTTCCGCGACTGTCCCGGAAAAAGGAAACCCGCTGAAGGGCGGTGACGAATGCGTAATATCTATCCGCCCAGAGAGCTGGCAACTCTCCACCACCGCGCCAAAAGGGAACACCGTGGCGGGCCGAATTGAGGACTGCATGTACCTGGGCGAGACCGCCCAATATCGTTTTGCCGCGGCCGGCGGAACGCTCAAGATTTACGAACTGAACCCCCGTTTCGTGGACCACGATTGTGACCGCGAGGTCTTCGCCACCGTGTCTCCGGATGACGTCGTGGTGCTGCCTCGCTGACCCATTATGGCTCGCCAATTGCCCCTGCTCCTGGCGCTGATTTGCGTGCTCGTCGGACCCATTTTGTTGCGCCCCAAGGGCGAGGGAATCCTGTTCGCGGGGGAGCGGACGGTGGTGATTATCACGCCCAATAATGAGTCGATCCGGTCCGAATATGGGCGCGCTTTTGAGGATTGGTACCGGGCCAAACATGGCCACCGGGTGCATGTCGATTGGCGGATTCCGGGCGGGACCAGCGAGATCGGGCGCTACATCGATTCCGAATTCATCGCCTCATTTCAGAACTACTGGCAGGGCGCCTTGCACCGCCCCTGGAGCAAAGTGGTGGAGAGCAGCTTCAGCAACCGCAAGGTGACCTTGGGCCCCGACCCGGCGAAGGATACACCTGAGCAGCAGGCCCGCCGGGCCTTTCTCAATTCCCAAATCGGTTCCAAGCTGGACCTGTTTTTTGGCGGTGGGGCCTACGACTCTCAGCAAGCGGCCGGGAAAGGCTTTCTCGTGGATTGCGGCTTTCTGAAGGAACACCCGGAGATGTTCGGCGATGGGCCGGGGCAGATTCCGAAGATCGTCAGCGGCGAACCCTATTGGGATCCGCAGGGGCGTTGGATTGGGACGGTGATCTCGTCCTTTGGGATCTGCTACAACCCGGAAGCGCTCCAGCGACTGGAAATTGCCCAACCGCCGAAACGTTGGGCCGACCTGACCTCGCCGCAGTATTTCCATGCCATCGCCCTGGCCAACCCCACGCAGAGCGGTTCGGTCAACAAGACGTTTGAGATGGTGATCCAGCAGCAAATCCAGGAGCGTATGGGTGGCCGCAAGGGGACGCCCGAGGAGGAGCAGGCGGCCGTTCGCGAGGGCTGGGCGGCGGGGATGCGGTTGCTGATGAAGATCGGCGCCAATGCCCGCTACTTCACCGACTCCTCGACCAAGATCGCGCTCGATGTGGCTGCGGGGGACGCGGCGGCGGGCATGACGATCGACTTTTACGGACGCTTCCAAAATGAGGCTGTGCGCCAGCCGGACGGCAGTTCACGGCTGCGATATGTGAATGCGGAAGGCGGCACTTCGTTTGGTGTGGACCCGATCGGACTGTTCCGCGGCGCGCCGAACCGCGAGGTGGCGAAGGAGTTCATCGCCTTCCTCCTGTCGCCCGACGGGCAGAAGCTGTGGAACTGGAAGGTCGGCACGCCGGGCGGTCCGCAGCACTATGCGCTTCGCCGATTGCCCATTCTGCCGGCCATGTATGCGCCGAAGTATCGCGGATTCCGTTCCGATCCCGATGTGGATCCTTACGAACAGGCGCGGGCGTTCGTCTATCACGATCAATGGACGGCGGCGCTCTTCCGCCAGATCGCCTTCATCTTTCGCGTGATGTGCATCGATTCGCATGAGGAACTCCAGCACGCTTGGGCGGCGTTGCAGACCGCGCAATTTCCGCCGGAAGCCACACGGGCTTTTGAAGACGTGGGCGTCGTGGACTATGTGGCGGCGACGGGCCGGATTCGCGAGGCGTTGGGTGGCCCCGACCGGATTCATGAAGTGCAACTGGCCAAGGAGTTGGCCGATCATTTCCGCGCCCAGTACGAGCACGTTGCGGAACTGGCGCGAGCGGGGCGTTAATGCGACTTAGGCGTTGATCCGCCAGATGGTGATATTGAGCACGGAGGCAAAAGTGACCCAGGCGAGATACGGCGCCAGCAGCCAGGCCGCGGGCAGGGACACGCGGCGGAATTGGGCGATGGCGACGATGATCGCGAGCCAAAGGAGCAGGATATCGAGCGCCGCCCAGCCCGGCGCGCGCAGACCGAAGAAGAGCAGCGGCCAAAGGATGTTCAGGACCAGTTGCGCGAAGTAGGTGGTCATCGCCGGAATGACCTCGTTCTCCGAACCGCGCCGCCAGACCAGCCAGGCCGCAACGGCCATGATCAAATAGAGCACCGACCATACGGGCGCGAAGACCTCTTCCGGTGGATTCCACGATGGCTTCGCCAGCAGGTGATACCAGTTTCCCAGCGAGCTGCTGGCCGCCAGGGCGCCAAACGCGCTCGCTCCGAAGGTCGCCCCGATCAGGACAAACAGGGAAAGCCAATGGTGCTTTTTGGACGTATCCATCCCGAAGGGAACGAATTTCGGGCGGCTTGCGGATGCCTGCGGGCAGTTCCCGAAAGTAATTTCCGAATACGGGAGGACGCAGGAGGGCGCCGCTCCGTCGATGCCGGAGTGATCTCGGAAGCGACGGCGCGCTTCCCTTCAGGTTCCATTCGGAAATTTCTTTTGAGCGATGCCCGAAGAGGAAAACTGGACAGTGAGACGGTCAGACCATCAGGCCATGAGTCGCCGGCGCTCAGCGGATCGGTTCACTGCCTGGTGGTCCCATTGTCGGATGGTTTCTCTTCCTTGGCGTCGCTGCGAAAGAGATCCATCCGGCCGCGACCGCTGAGCCACCTCAGTTTGTCGCTTTCGATTTTCTCCGCATCGTTCCCCTGGGTATCGACGATCTGCAACGTGTGGGACGGCTCACCCTGCGTGGTGGCATAGATCAGCGAGAGCCGGGAATTGGTATTCCGGAAAAAGGGCCGGCTCTGGTCCATGTTGCTGGCCGGGCGAACCAACGCGCCGAAAATCTCCGTGCTCGCCGAACCCTCCGTCGAGAGCACGCCGCTCTCGCCGCCTGCGCTCAATCCGAGACACCAGATCGTCGCGCCATGGCTGAAGATGCCGTGTTTCTCGTTGTTCCATTGGCAGGCCCAGACCAATTGCGGCTGGCTGAATTGGAAATCCGCTCCCGCGACATTCTCCATGAAGAGTTTCCCGCAACCTTCGGTATTGTCATAATGCCCGGGGCAGGCGCTCTTGAGCACCAGCGTGGCGGGGGAAAGATTGCGCAGTCCGTCGAATTCCAGGCCCTCAATCGAGACCACCCGCTTTGCACCGGGTTCATCGAAAATGAGGGCCGCATCTTCCGCGGGGAGCCGGCTGCTGCGCGTGATATGGCTGTGCAGCCCGAACAGGCGCTCGATCTTCCCGCGGATATGGACCGCCGTTTGCACGCCATAGTCGCCTGTTGGGAAGTAAATCGTCTTCCCCCCGGAATCGATGGCCGCCTGGATCGCCGGCGCCCAATCGTCGCCATCTTTCTTGTCGGCAAAGCGGAAGATATTCACCCAATCCTTGTGGATGTCGCCCCAGGCGACTTCGGGCAGATTCTCGATGGGCAACGCGAGCGGCTTGGCCGCCGCGCCGTGCGCGGTGACGATGCTGTCGCCGCAGTATTCGTCGATCTTCGGTCCGGCAATGGTCGTATCCTTCCACTCCATCGTTTTGCTTTCGACGAGTTCCCGTTTGCGGATCGCCATGTTGTATCCCGCGGTTTCCACTCGCAGGGCACAGAGCGCTCCCTCGCATTGGATCGCCGCCACATCCTTGCTGCCGCCTTTTAGCGAGGAGTCGAGCAACGTCACCATCGAGTCCGCGCTCAGGCTCATCAACGCGGTGGCCTTGTTCGTGCTCGTCAATTGGCGAATCGCCAGGATGCTGCCCATGTTCTTGATGCCGCCGAGTCGCTGCCCTTCCACGGCGGTCTGTTCCATGGTCGTCGTCGCATCCGCGCCGCTGGCCAGCACGCCGTAGTCATAGCCTTTCACGTGGAGGTTCTTGACCAGCGCCGAGCCTCCCGTTTTGGGCGCCAGTTCGAGCCCGGCCAGCCCCGCACCATCTGTGCTGCGGATCTGCAAGTCATCGAGTTGTCGCAGCAGGTTGGACGTCACTTCCAGGCCCTTCGCACCGATGTTCCCCTTGCCGGTGTCGAGGGTGAGATGAGAGATGCTGATGCCCGCTGCGCACTCGTTCCACATGCCGTCTGGCACGGCCGGCGCCGAGGTGCTGTCGATTTTCCAGGCGGCATGCGCATCCTCCGTGCGCAGGAATCCGCTGCACTTGTCGCGCAGCTTGATGATCGTCTTGTCGGTTCCGGCGCCGATGACGCTGAGCGATCGGCCGCTGACCAGTTGATCGGTCACAAGATAAGTGCCCGGTGGAATGTAGAGGGTGTTGTGATCCAGCGCCGGTTGATTGGACAGCACGCGAAACGCTTCGCGAAAGGCCGCGGTGTCGTCGGATTTGCCATCACCCAGCGCGCCGAACGACTCCTTCAGATCGACGTAGCCGCTATCGCGCGGCAGCAATGTCTCCGCGCCATCGAAGCTCACGCCCGCGAGCGGATCGCGTCGCGCGCGCAGGAATTGCGAAGGGCGCAGCGCTCCCTTGGTCAGTCGCACCTCATCGATCTTGCCGCCGAAGCTCGAGTGTTCGCGTCCCCCGCCAATATAGAATGGACTTGAGTCCCATTTCATCTCGCCGGGGATCGGGATCGTCTTGACCTGATAGTAGTCAATGTAGCATGAGGCCGTCTTCGCGCTCGCATCGTAAACAAAGGCGATGTGCCGCCATTCCGCAGTGCCATTACGCACCTGCGCGCTCGTCCCGAAGTGCCCGCCACGGAAGTGGACGGTCGCACCGCCGGGCGGGGTGAAAAAGCCGTGCAGATAGGTCTGGTTCTGCTGGTCGAAATAGAGCGCCTCGAGCCCCCATTCGGCTGCCGCGTCATTCAGCCGCGATTTCATGGCCAGCGGCCCACTCCACTCCCCGTTCGGTTTGCAGAAGAGTTCCAGCGTCACGCTTTGCCCGGCCAGTCCCGCCTTCGCCATATTCACGGCGATCTCCAGCGCGTCGTTCTGCTTGTCATCGGATTGAAAGCTCAGGCTGGCGCTGTTGGGGTAGGAGAGTTTTTGCAGCGGGTCGTAAATGAACGACCCCGGCACCTCGTCGTTAAAGAAAAACACGCCTCCGTCCATCCGCTTGGCCGGCCCGAAGGCTGCGCCGTGTCCCTCCGGCTTCACGTCATGCTCAAATCGCCAGAACCCGATCACTTCCGGCCTTGGCCCTGCCTTGTTGGTCGTTATCACCGGCTTGGTTTTGGTGGCGGCCAGCACTGGGACTGCACCAACACCGGTAACCACGACCAGCAGCTTCAACCAGCGGGCGGGGGACTTCAACATGGAGCCGAACATAGGCGGATGAGATGCCTCAGGTGAAGGATTTTACGTCGGAGCACGGCTGGGAAAAGTGGCGGAATTTCGCCGCGGAAGCGTCATTGGACGGGCGGCCGGATTCCCAATCAGCACGCGCGCAGTTGCAAAGTGCGAGACTTCTGGCAAATAACGCGCTCCTCATGTCCGCACTCCTCCACGATTTGCTCCTTCGCCTCGACCAATGGCACGACACGCTGCAACAGCTGGGCTGGCTCGGTGTGCTGGGCTATGCGGCCGGCCTGGTTGTCCTCCAGATGGCCTTCGTGCCGCTGGCCGTCTTTGGTATCGCCGCGGGGGCAATCTTCGGTTTCTGGAAAGGGGTGTTGGCAATTACCATCGCGACGAATGCGGGGGCGGCGATTAATTTCCTCATTGCGCGTTACGTCGCGCGCGGCGCGGTCAGCCGGTACCTTTCGCATCACGAAAAATTCCGGCTCATCGACGCAGCCATCGGTCGCGAAGGGGGCAAGATCGTCGCTTTGCTGCGGTTGTGTCCCATGCCATTTGGTTTGTGCAATTACGCTTACGGTCTCACGGCCATTCCGTTTTGGCCGTATTTCATCGCCACCTTCCTGTCGATCATTCCGGCCAATTGCTTTTTCGTTTGGATCGGGGCCAGTGCCCACGATCTGGCCGCGGCCTCAAGTGCCGACCAGTCCCACCAAACTGGTAAGTACATTCTGCTGGGAGTGGGTGCCCTCGCCGGGGTTTGCGCGCTCAATTACATTGCGCGGATTGCCAAGGCTGCGGTGTCCAAGGGCGAACCGGCGGCGGCCGATGAGGCGCCGGTGGCGTAACGTTTCAGCTCGCATAGAAGCGGCGGGAGACGGACTTGGCGATTGGCCAGAGGATGATCAACACCGCGGCGGAAATGGCGCCGGCGGCGCTGCGGGAAGCGATGCAGAAAATAGCCTGCAGTGGGAGGAGCAGGCGGATGAGTTGGCCGATGATGGGAGGAATCGGCGGGGCCGGTTGCCGGGTCAGGCGGCGATGGATTTTGTATCCGGCATAGAGGGTGTAGGCGCCGACAAGATAGAGCCAGATATTGGTGTAACTCAGCAAATGCGTGCGATCGATGGCGGCGAAGAAAAAGCCGACGATGACGACGACGAGCGTGATGTAAGGAAGCGTGCGGGGAAGCTTGGGCGGATCGGAAAGCGTTTCGATGCGAGCCAGGTGGGTGATCGCCGCGATGTAGAGGGTGGCGCCGATTGCGCCGATGACGGCGAGGTGGTATAAGATGGACGAGATGCCGATGATGGTGCCGGTCGGCAGGACATATTCCCACATTCCCGCCGCCGCCCCGAGGAGAATGCTCAGACCGCGGCAGATGCCCATGACGATGGGGCCGAGGACCGGGACTTTTTTGGCCCAGAGATTATAGACGATGATGGTGGTGAGCAGCAGCAGCCCGACGATGATACTGTGGAGGCTCACAAAGGAGCAGATCACCAGGGCGAATCCCGCGAGCAGGATGGCGACGAGCAGGACGACGCGGCTGTCCGCGGCGCCGCTCGGTAGCGGACGCTGCGGGCGATCCCGGCGATCTTCCTTGAGATCCGCCAGGTCGTTGAGCAGGAGGCCGTGGCTGTAAAAGAGAAGGCTGGCGACGATGGCGCAAGCGACGCGGAGATCGACGCGTCCGGCGGTGGTGAGAAGGAAGCCCGCCAGCGGATCTCCGGGGACGGTGAAGAGGTTTGGCGCACGCAGGAGCTGCAGCCAGGTTCGCCAGCGAGGGGCGGGAGGCGTGTCGCTCATGAGTGGTGAAGAGAGAGGGGCATTGGGGGCGGAAGAATGAACATCCAACGCTCAACATCCAACATCCAACATCCAATTTCAGAGATGCTGTCGCCGCGCGCCAGCGTCATTGGGCGTTGCCGGTTTCGGTGAAGGTGCCCTCGAGCAATGCAGACGGAATCGCCGAAGTTCGATAGCGGCAACAATGCAACACGGACATCCAGCTCAGACATTCACCGCCGCTGCACGCTTGCGCCATTGGATGTTGGATGTTGAGCGTTGGGTGTTGGATGTTGGCGCCTAGGCGCTCCGCCGTCAGGCGCTCACCGCCGGCCGCTGCCCTCCGAAGACCGCCAACTCCTGCATCTTCAAAAAGCACTCCACATTTTCGAAACCGATATCGCGCAGCCAGTCACACTGCACTTCGAGCGGCGCGAGGACGCCGGCGTCTTTGTCCGCGCGGGCGTAGTAGTCGCGGGCCACGGCGGCGCGGGTTTTTCCGGGAGAAAGCTCTTTGCCGAAGATCGCGCTGATCATGTAGTCGTCGAGCCGGGATTCGGTCCAACGAGTGGCAGAGGCGACGTGCTCGATGTTGAGAAAAATTCCCTCGGGAGCGAGCAGTTCGAAAATCTCTCGATAGAGCTCCTGCTTGCGGGCATCGGGCAGGTGATGCAGGGCGAAGCCGGAAACGATGGCGTCGAGCGGGGCGTGCGGATCGACGCGGCGGATCCAGCCCGGCTGGGCGAAATTGATCTCGAGAAATTCCACGCGATAGCCACGCCCGCCCAGGTTGCGCCGGGCGGCGTCGAGCATCGGCTGGGAGAAATCGACCAGCACGCCCTTGGCTTCCGGGTGCTCGTGGAAGATGGCCGAAGCCAGGACGCCATCACCGCAGCCAAGATCGAGGAAGGTGCCAAACCGCTCACCACGCGCGATGGTGATGAGCTGCAGCATCATGTCGATTTGTTCGATGCTGAGTGGGACGGTGCCGCGAACGTTCTCCAGAAACTTCGCAACGAAATTTGGATTCTGGCTGTGAAAAGGATCTTCGGGCACCGGGGCAATCATGAAAGATAAGCGGACTGGCGATAATGCAAAATGAAAAGGGACCGGCGTGAACCGGTCCCTTTCATTAAGCAGCGTTAGTGCCGTTTATGCGTAGTATTACGAAATACCCGCGAACGTCAGGCCTCCATGGGCCCGTCTATCCCGCCAGTAATCTTTTCCATGTCGATCTGGGCAGGTTTGTAGCCGCCGATGGCGATGAAATAAATGAGCAGCAGGAGATAACAGACCGACATGGTGGCCGGGATGAACGAGTCGGCTTTCAGGGTGCGGCGATCGCCGAGGATACTGGCGTCAGCCACAGCCTTCTGTTCGGGCGAACGTTCTTCCGGCTTCAACTTCTGGACATCAGCCAGCTTGGTGCCGTCGAGGCCGGTGACCGGCTGGAGGAAGAGGAACGTGCTGGGCTTCTCCGCCTTGAATTCGGCATAGGCGGCCGGGTTCGCCTTCTGGAGCTCGTCGGCGGCGAAGCGGTCCTTGGCATAACCGAGGCCAGCCGAACCGAGGAGACCGGCGGACATCATGCCGATACCGCCGCTGATCGAGATCGCGATGGCGCCGGTGCGCGGGAAACGGTCACCGATGACGGCGAGCATCGTGGGCCAGAAGAAGGTCTTGCCGAGGGCGTAGACCGAGAGGGCCAGAATGGCACCAATGAAGGTCTGGATGCCGCTCACGAGGTTCAAGCCGATGCTGGCCAGAACGGCGCAGACGCAGAGGAGACCGATCGGCGAGAGCTTGAGGGTCTTCTCAATGAAGTGGGCGCAGAAGCGCAGACCGAACATGAAGAGCGAGGTGTAAACGAAGAGCAGCTTGCCCTGCGTGGGAGTGAGAATGTTGCCGGTGATGTTCTGAATCCAGCCGTCAGTGCCGAGTTCGACCGCGCCAACCATGGCGTGGATGATGAACATGACGCAGAGCAGGACCGCGCCGAGCGAGAAGCGGGTGACAATGGCCACTACGGCGAGAGCCACAGCGCCGATCGCCCAAGCCACGGGCGAGGGGAGATTCATGGCATCGTGGAAGAAGCGCACCAGCATGTAGCTCGCGACCGCGCCGCCGAGGATGCCCACGTCCTTGAGCATTTCGCCAATGCCGAGACCCTTGCTCGAAGCTTCCGATTTCGGGAATTTTTGGCCGACGAACAGCACACCGTAGAGGATGGTGGGGAGGAGGAAAGCCGCGAGTTGCATCTTCCAGCCCAGGAGCGGGCCGCTATTGCCATGGGCTTCGCCAACGGCCGAGGTGAACAGTGCGCCGAGCACCATGCCCGCCGGCCAGCTGGAGTGCAGGATGTTGAGATAGTGGGTGCGGTTCTGCGGGAACAACGTGGAGACCAGCGGGTTGGCGACGGCTTCGAGCGTGCCGTTGGCCAGCGCGAAGATGAAGGTGCCCCAGTAGAGGAGATTGTAAGCGGTTTCCTGCGGCTGACCTTTGCTCGCGCCGAAAGTCACAAACGCGGAGAGCACATGGAAGACGAACGCCGCGACGACGAGTTTGCCGTAACCGATCTTGTCCGCGACGATACCGCCGATGATGATGCCGAAGCAGAAGCCGGTGAAGCCGGCGCCGCCGATGGCGCCAAGTTGGGCGCCGGTGAAGCCGAAGTCAGCCGCCCAGTTCGCGAGAATACCGCCGCGAATGGCGAAGCCGACACCGGCGGCGAGGATGGCCATGAATCCTGCGAAGAGCAGGCGTTTTGCATTAGGGGCGATGCCCTCAGTGGTAGCTGACATATAGGATGGTAGGTCGTTCGGGGTTGGGGGTGGTTGGCAGGTTTCGGGGAGGTCTTAA
>Ga0207667_10003764_pt1 | contig 18688 bp, 15 predicted proteins | sample KBSCornC52_FD_184301 | JGI IMG/M metagenome (GOLD analysis project Ga0207667, IMG submission 184301) | Corn rhizosphere microbial communities from Kellogg Biological Station, Michigan, USA - KBS Corn C5-2 (SPAdes) (version 2) | ecosystem: Host-associated > Plants > Roots > Rhizosphere > Soil ...
TGCTCTTCAACAACATCTCCGACTTCACCAACATGAGCTCCAAGATGACGCCCGCCGAGGTGGTCACGATCTTGAACGAGGCGTTCGATTCCTTGTGCATCGTGATCAAGGATTTCGGCGGGGATATCGACAAATTCATCGGGGATGCGATTATGGCCGTGTTCGAGAGTCGAACCGATTTCGACCAGGGCCATGAACTGCGCGCCGCGCGCGCCGCGTGGGGCATGCAGCGAGCGCTGGACGTGTTCAACGCCAAGAAGCCGCACGAGACGCCGCTGGTCATGCGCATCGGGCTAAATTGTGGCCCGGTCGTGCGCGGCGACATTGGCTCGCGCTTCGTACGACGCGACTACACCTGCATCGGGGACGTGGTAAACCGCGCCCAACGCCATGAATCGAAAGCTCCCCTCGGCGGCGTCTTGCTCAGCCGAGACCTGTACCAGCGCATCGCCGCTCAGGTCGTCGTCGAGGAAATGCCCGGCATCACCCTGAAGGGGATCGACGAGCCGGTGAGCGCCTACATCCTCAAAGGGTTTCGCCAATCGTGATAGCCATGAAATCGACCTTCAAGCGTCCTTTGCTCATGCTCTCCGTCGCAAGCGTGCTGCTCGCGTTCGGCGTCGCGGCCAGCGGAGAATCCGCCGACGCGCTGCTGCGCCGCTATCCATATGACCCCGCGTGCCCGTGGGGGCGCATCGGCAACGGCAAGGGCATCATCGTGCGCTGCTTGAGCGAGGCGGAAGCGCAGGCGCTGCGCGCGGGGACCGTACCCGCCGCGCCCGTGGCGAGCGCACCGCCGAGCGCGGTCGCGAGCGCTGCGCCGTCCGCTTCGAGCGCCGCGCCGCCCGCGCCGAGCACGAGCCCTTCCGCCGAAGAGCCTGAACTCGACGCCGGACCGCCGTCGGCAAGTGATGAAAAGTTGGACGTGACCGTCGGCCCGGTCACAGCAGATAGCGGCGAGCTCGGCATCGGCAAGCTGGGCGCGCCGAAGGATCGCTACCAGAAGTGTGTCAACGACAACGGCGGCTTGAAAGACGGCTCGGGCGAGGTCCAAGTGCGCTTTTTGGTGCGGCAGCGCGGCCGGGCCGAGGGCGTCTCCGTCGCCAAGCGCACGAACCTGAGCGCCGAGGCGGCGCGTTGCGTGTCCGAGGTCGTCGATCGACGGTACGTCGGGGTGCCGGACGCGCCGATCGTCGGCGCGACGGTCGTGATCAAATTTGCCAAGGCCGCTAAGTGAGTGACGATGCGCGCGACTCGCAGCGAGGTAAGCGCCTGCGCGTGCTCCTCGTCGACGATTCCGCGTTCATGCGCGGCGCGGTCGCGCGCCTGCTCGGCAGCGATGCGCGTTTCGAGGTCGTAGGTCAGGCGAGCGACGGCGCAGAGGGCGTGAAGCTCGCGCGCGAGCTCAAGCCCGACGTCATCAGCATGGATTTCAACATGCCGGGCATGAACGGCGCGGCTGCGACGCGCACTATTCTCGGTGAGCGCCCAGTTCCTATCGTCATGCTCAGCGCACACACGCGCGAGGGAGAAGCGGCCACGGTCGAAGCGCTCACGGCCGGCGCGGTCGACTACGTCACGAAGCCCGAAGGCGAGGTCAGCGCGAATCTCAGCTCCGTGCGCGACGAGCTCGTCAGCAAGCTGCTGCTGGCGGCGGGCGTGAATCTGCCGCAACCGAACCTCGCCCCGCCCTCCGCGCGGGATTCACGGCCGAGCTCGCTGCGGCGCCCAGCCCCTGCCGGGCTCAAGCTGGTGGTCATTGCCGCCTCGACGGGCGGGCCTGCGGCGCTTTCCGAGCTCTTGCCCAGCGTGACGCTCGGCACGCAAGCCACGCTGGTGATCGTGCAGCACATGGCCGAGGGCTACACGCGCGCGCTGGCCGCGCAGCTCGCCGAACGCACCCGCTTTCCGGTGCGCGAAGCCGAAGCGGGTGCCGAGCTGAGCGCAGGCACGGCCTGGATCGCGGCCGGAAATCGCCATCTTCTCGTCGACCAAAAGACGCGCCTAACGCTCACTGAAGGGCCGATGGTGAACGGAGTGCGCCCCGCGGCGGATGTGACGCTCGGCTCCATCGCGCAGCACTTCGGCGCCCGGACGATGGGCGTGATTTTGACCGGCATGGGCAAAGACGGCGCGCGTGGCCTCGCACAAATCAAAGCGGCGGGCGGCGTGACCGTCGCTCAAGATCGAGCGACTTCGACCGTGTACGGCATGCCGCGTGCGGCGGTCGAGCTGGGAGTCGTCGACACCGTGGCTCCGCTGTCCCGCATCGCGAGTTTGATCAACCGCTGGATTTCCGAGGGCTAAACCGCACGTGACGACCGAAGCAAACCTCGAGACCGAGTATCAAGCGCGCGAGCGACGCTTCGTCGCCGAGGCCGAGCGCCATGCCGCGCGCTCACGCACCGTCTCGAATCTCCGAGGGCTGGCCTTCGCGGTCTTCATCGTCAGCCTGCTCTTGAGCGTATTCGGCAAAGACAGCGTCATTTCCGGGCCGCTCAGCCTCGCAGGGCTGATCGCATTTTTGGCCTTGGTCGTCTGGCACAGCCGGGTCATTACCGAGGAGGATTTGGCGAGGCGCTTTGCGCGCGTGAATCGCGACGCGCTCGCGCGCATCACGGGTCGCTTCGCCGAGCTCGCAGAAAATGGCGCCCGCTTCGCCGACCCAGTGCACCCGTACAGCGACGATCTGGACGTCTTCGGCCAGGGCTCGCTCTTTCAGCGAATTTCGGTGGCGCACACGCGGGTCGGACAAGAAAAGCTCGCCGGCTTTCTGCGCGAGCCGAGCGACGCGGCCGGCATCCGCGAACGACAAACCGCCGTGCGTGCCCTCGCACCATTGCTCGACGTACGCCAACGTATCGAAGCTTTGTCGCTCGGCGTCGTCGACCCCGGGCCCAAGCGCAAGGAGCCGCCGAACCCCGAACCGCTGCTGCGTTGGGCCGAATCGAAGCCCGAGCTCAAACATTGGCTGCACGTGGTTTGGGCCGCTCGCATTTTGCCGTTCTTCACCGTCGGCGGCATGATCCTGTGGTCCACGTTCGGGCGCTCCTGGCTATTTTTCACCGTCCCTGCCGTGCTGTCTCTGTTTGCGCTTTCGCTCAGCAGCGCGATCACATCGCGCGTCTTCTCCGCGGTGTCCGAGACGCAAGGCGCATTCCTGCGCTACGGCACGCTGCTCTCCGAGCTCGAGTCGCTGAAGGTCGATGCGCCGCTGATTCGCGCGGCTCAGGCGCGCTTGACCGGCAGCGGCAAGAAGCCGTCCGAGGAAATGCGGCGCTTCGAGCGTGTGGTCGGGTTCTTCGAGCTCAAGCACAACGGCATGATCTACCCGGTCGTGAACCTGTTTTTGCTCTGGGACATCCACTGCGTGCTCGCGCTCGAGGCGTGGCAAGAGTCCGCGGGGCGTCACGTGCGCGAATGGCTCGAGGTGGTCGGCGAAACCGAAGCGCTCTCGTCCCTCGCCGGTCTCGCCCATGACGAGCCCGAGTTCTGCTTTCCCGAAATCAGCAGCACCCCCTGTTTCCGCGCGGAAGAGCTCGGCCACGTGCTGCTCGATCGCAAGACGCGGGTCACGAACAGCGTCGAATTGCCCGAGCCCGGCACGGCACTGCTCGTCACCGGCTCGAACATGTCGGGCAAGAGCACGTTACTGCGCTCGATGGGCCTCGCCAACGTGCTCGCGTTCGCTGGCGGCCCGGTGTGCGCCAGAAAACTCGTCTTGTCCGAGCTCACGCTGGCAACCAGCATTCGCATGAGTGACTCCCTGGCCAGCGGCGTCAGCCATTTTTATGCCGAGATCAACAAACTAAAAGCGGTCGTCGACAAGACCGCCGGCAACAAACCCGTGTTCTTTCTACTCGACGAGATCCTTCACGGCACCAACTCGCTCGAGCGCCAAATCGGTGCCCGCTGGGTGATTGGCGAGCTGATCAAGCGCGGCGCGCTCGGCGCCGTGTCGACCCACGACATGGGCCTGTGCGAACTTTCACCCGAGCTCATGAGCCGCGTCACTCTGATCCATTTCCGTGAAAGCGTGCAGGGCAATGAAATGAGCTTCGACTACAAGGCCCACCCCGGGCCGGTACAAGCCGGCAACGCTCTGCGGCTGATGCGCCGCATCGGGCTCGAGGTGCCGCTCGCCTGACGCCTGAGCTCAGCTGTGCGACAGGATGTTCACTAGCTTGCCGAAGGGATCGCGCACGTAGAAACGGCGGACGCCCCAGGGTTCGCTGACAGGGCCATATTCGATCGGGATGTGGGCGCGCTGCACGCGCTGGAGGACTTGATCCAAGTCGTCGACCTCGATCGAGAGGTCGGGAACGCGGGTGCCGGAACCGCCCTCGGAGGCGACGCTGACTTGCACGGTCATGGTTTGCGCCGAGCCGTAGGTGACGATCCATCCGTGATCCATCAATGCCTCGAGACCGAGCAATTTACCGTAAAACCGTGCGGCTTCGGCCGGGTCCGGGGCTGCAATGTTGGCGACGATCCGAAGAACCTTCATGGCATGGGAGTTTACGCCCACCGGCGGCAGAGTGATTGCTAAACTATTTTCGAGCACACGATGGAACCACGCACTCAATTCGAACGAGAGATCCTCGAGCAGCCCAGCGTGCTGCAGCGACTGCTCGTCGAAGGGCGCAATGCAGCCGAAGAAGCGGCCGCAGCGATCAAGCAATGGGGCCCCGAGTTCGTGCTGATCGCCGCGCGTGGCAGCTCGGACAACGCGGCGCGCTACGCTCAATATTTGCTGGGCGCACACAATCATTTGGCGGTCGCGCTCGCGGTGCCCTCATTGTTCACGCTGTACGAGGCGCCACCGAATTTGAGCCGCGCGCTCACGATCGGCATCAGTCAGTCCGGGCAATCCCCCGATATCGTGAGCGTGCTCGCAGAAGCGCACAGACAAGGTGGCGTCACCCTGGCCGTGACGAACGAGCCCACTTCGCCGCTCTCTGACACGTCGGATCACACGCTGCCGCTCTTGGCAGGTGTGGAGCAGGCCGTGGCGGCGACGAAGACGTACACTACGGAGCTGCTCGCGCTCGCGATGCTGAGCGCCGCCCTGGAAGACAAACCGGAACGTTGGGCCGAGCTCGAGCGTGTCCCGGGCTGGCTGAACCAAGTGCTCGAGAAGAACGCCAATCTGGAAGCACAAGCTGCGTGCTTCCGCGATGCGCAAAAGCTGATCGTGCTCGGGCGCGGCTTCAACTATTCCACCGCCTTCGAGATCGCGCTCAAGCTGAAGGAGACGAGCTACTTCATCGCCGAGCCATACTCGGTCGCGGATCTTCTGCACGGCCCGGTGGCGATGATCGACCGCGGCTTCCCGGTGATCTTGATTGCACCGTCGGGCCAGACCCAAGCCGACGTGCCGGCGCTGCTCACGCTGCTCGAAGCTCGCGGCGCCGAGCTACTCGCTATCTCGGATCTGCCGGACGTACTTGCGCGAGCGAAATCGCGGATCGAGCTGCCGACGGGGGTGCCGGAATGGCTCTCGCCGATCGTCGCCGTGGTGCCGGGTCAGCTGTTCGCGGGCGCGCTCGCGATCGCCACAGGGCAAAACCCAGATCAGCCGCGCGGCTTGTCCAAAGTCACCAGGACCCGCTGAGGGCACAACCCTCGGGAGTGAACCGGCACGCCTCGGTCGTTGCGTGGCTGAGCTTTCCAATCAGAGCTCGCTCGTTTCGACCTAGCCGTGGCCGAGTAGCTTTGGACCAAAGTGAGACAGAATGCGCGCTTTCCCTACGTTGTCGCGGGCAATGGCGGCGGCCCGCAATGTCAGCGCAGGCGTGCGTTGGGGTTGGAATGAACAGAAACTCACACATCCAGCTGCATTGGCAATTGCCGTGCACGCGGGACGATGCGCGCAAAACCGCGAATCAGCTGATGAAAAGGGCTAGCAAACGAAAAGCGCGGATGTAGTATTCGCGCCGGCTCTGGGGAGGGCGATCCGTACGTGCGACGGAAGCGAGCAGGTTTGGCGGGCGGTGTAAGTGGGGGCGGCGGTCGAGGGTTGAAAGGCGAGCGATCGGATGGTCGCCAAAATGAGTCGGTGAGCGAGCGGTTGAGAGTGAGGGATTGTGCTTTGCATGGCTTGACGCAAACTTCTGCCCCAAGCTAAGTTGGAGTGTTCGGGAATTACATGGAAATCAGTTCCGATAGCTGCCGTCGTGCAATCCGAAAAAGCACGACAGAGAGCTTGAGGGCCGCCGGTGGCGGTGCTCGCCAGATAATTTTCCGACTAGGCTGAAGCTCTGCGCGAGAGGCCGCGTTTCGTGAGCGAATACGACGAAAAAACGAGAGTGACTCAAGTCGTGCAGGCTCCGCCCTCGGATGAGGGGCCGAGCAACGACTGCTTGGTGGTGATCTACACCGCCGAGCCCGGCCTGCTCGGAAAGCGCTTCGTCCTCGATCGCAGCCCACTTCGCGTGGGTCGCGGTGCCGACAACCACATCGTGCTCGAGGGGGATTCGGTCTCTCGCCGCCATGCCCACTTCGAGCGCCGAACCAGCGCTTGGTACGCCGTCGATGACGGCTCCACCAACGGCACGTACCTAAACGAAGAGCAGATAGCGCGCGAGGCGCTGCTCACCAATGGCGACCGGATCAAGGTTGGACCCTCAATCTTGAAGTTTTTATCCGGCGCGGACGCCGAAGCAAAGTACCACGAAGAAATCTACCGCATGACGATCGTGGATGGGCTCACCCAAATCCACAACAAGCGGTACCTGTTCGAGGCCTTGGAGAAGGAGCTGATCCGGGCCCGTCGCTACGAGCGCGACCTGAGCGTGCTCATGTTCGACATCGACTTCTTCAAGCGCATCAACGATCAATATGGTCACCTCGCCGGCGATCACGTGCTGCGCGAGCTCGCGCGCATCGTGCAGGATCGCATTCGCCGCGACGAGGTGTTCGCGCGTTACGGTGGCGAAGAATTCGTGATTGTACTGCCCGAAACCTCGCTCGCCGGCGCCGTAGCCCTGGCCGAAAATCTGCGCGCGCGCGTGGGTAGCCACGGCTTCGCTTTCCAAGGCGAGCAAATCCCCGTGACGATCAGCATCGGCTGCGCGCTCTTGCAGGACGACAAGGCGGCAACCGATCTAATTCAACGCGCCGACGAGAAGCTCTATCAAGCCAAGCGCAGCGGCCGAAATCGCGTTTGCTCTTGAGGCGCGCGCTCAGGCGAACGCACGATTCGAGTTGCGCCGCGCGCTAATGCGGTCTTTCGGGCCCGGAACACGCGCGGCAGCGAGCGCGGGCCTTTCGTCCGCACGGCCTGAACTTGCCTCGGTTTCGTGGTAGTGCCCGAACTCGACGCATGAGCTTCAGTGAAATTCCGCCGCCCCTCGAGCTCGCTCCCGGTCAGGATGAACCGAAGATCCTGAGCCGTCCGCCGGGCCCGTCATCGCGCAGTTGGCTCGTGCGCCACGCGCACCGCGCGGCGCCGATGGGTCCCAAGCCGCAGCATGCGCCCGGGGACTTGCGCGCGCCGCCCGCGGGCATCGTGTACGCGAGCGCCAAAGGTTCGAACGTGATCGACGTCGATTCGAACCGCTATTTGGATCTAGCCGCGGGCTTCGGCGCGATGTTGCTCGGTCATGGGCATCCGAGCGTGCTCCGCGTGCTCGAGTTTCAAGCGCAGCGCCTATTGCTCGCACTCGGCGACGTGTTCCCAGCCGATGCCAAGATCGCCTTGGTCGAGCGGCTCGCTCAGCTACACCCGGATCCGGATGCGCGCGTGATCATCGGCCAATCTGGCGCCGACGCCGTGACCGCAGCCTTGAAGAGCGCCCTGCTCTTTACCGGCAAACCGGGCGTGATCGCGTTTCGGGGCGCTTACCACGGCTTGAGCCACGCTCCGCTCGCGGCCTGCGGTTTGCGCGAGAGTTATCGCTCACCGTTTTCGGCGCAGCTCAATCCGCATGTCACGTTCGTCGACTATCCCGCCGCCACAGGCGATCTGGAGCGCGTGCTCGAGCAGCTCCGCGACGCGCTGGGAAGTGGCACGGCGCCGATCGGCGCGGTCTTGGTGGAGCCCATCCTCGGCCGAGGCGGCGTGCTGCTACCGCCGGCCGAGTTTTTACCGGAACTCGGTAAGCTCGCCCGCGAAACCGGCGCGCTCGTGGTGGCGGACGAAATTTGGACGGGCCTCGGGCGTTCGGGCAAATTGCTCTTTTCGCTGAGCTCGGGTTTCATTCCCGATCTGGTCTGCCTGGGCAAAGGACTCGGGGGCGGCTTGCCGATCAGCGCCGTCATCGGGCGCGGCAGCGTGCTCCAAGCTTGGCAGCGCGACGCAGAAGTCGTCCACACCTCCACGTTCGCGGGCTCGGCGCTTTCATGCGCGACGAGCCTGGCAACGCTAGACGTGCTCTCACGCGAACATCTGCCCGAGCGCGCGGCGAGTGTTGGACAACGCTTTCTCGAGCAACTCCGAAGTCGCCTCGCGCGCTTCACGAATGTGCAAGTGCGTGGTGCGGGGCTCATGCTCGCGATCGATCTCGGTCCAGGCCCGGGTCGCGCTTCGCGCCTTGCCGCCCGCTTGCTCGAGCAAGGCTACATCACTTCGACCGGCGGCGGGCGGCGCGAGGTGCTCGTGCTCACGCCGCCCCTGAACATCGCCGAACCGCTGCTGAGCGGCTTCATCGATGCGCTGAGCGACGCGCTGTCGGGGCTCGCGTGAACCGCGTCGCACGCTCCGACGAACTGCACGCGCGAGTGCAGCGCTTCGCAAGCGGCGACTCCGCCGAAACGTTCAGCGGCTTGGCCCAGGAAATCGCGCAATTTCAGCGTGAATTCTCGGCAGGCTTCGCGCGGCTTTGGGCCCGCCGCAGCGCCGCGTCCGACGCCGTTGAGCTCATCCCCGGCGTGCCCTGCGACGCATTTCGCATGACGCGGGTCGCGCTCCACCCCGAGTCGGACGACCAAGCGCGCTTTGCCACCAGTGGCACCACCGGCAGCGCGCGCGGCATTCACGCCCTACGCCGGCTCGACACTTACCGCGCGCTGGCGTTACGTTTCGGTCGCGCCGCGTTGCTCGGTAGCAATGCGCGCCCCCGTGTCGTCGCGCTCGCGCCGCGCCTCGACGATCCACCGAGCTCTTCGCTCGGCTACATGATGGCGCTGTTCATGGCAGATTTCGAGCAGTCCGCGACGACGGACGTGCGCGCGCCCGAACGCTGGCTGCTCGACGAACAGGGCGTCCAGCTCGCCGCGCTCGAGCGGATCGCCGAGCGCGCGATGGAAGCCGGTGAAGCGCTGGTCGTGCTCGCGACGTCCTTTGCCTTGGTCGGCCTACTCGACGCATTGGAGGAACGCCGCATCAACGCTCCCGCCGACACGGTCGTCATGCAAACCGGAGGTTTCAAAGGGAAATCGCGAGAAGTCGACGGCGAGCTGCTCCGTCGAGACGTCGCGCGTGCGTTCGGGATCTCCGAGCAGCGTGTCGTGAGTGAATACGGAATGACGGAGCTCACGAGCCAGCTGTACGAAGCCACACTGCCGGGCTCGGCCTTGCATGCCGAACATCGAGGGCCGCCCGGGGTCTACTTCGAGCCGCCCTGGCTGCGAGTCGTACCCGTCGATCCCATCTCGCTCGAGCCGGTGGCGCCCGGTGAGGTCGGGATTGCGCGGATTATCGACCTCGGCAATATCGATTCCGCGATCGCAATCCAAACTCAAGATCGCGTTCAACGGACGGGCACAGGAATTACCCTGCTCGGCCGCGCGCCCGGCGCGCCGCCGCGCGGCTGCTCGCTCGCCGTAGAAGAGTTCTTGCGCGCGCGAGGCTCGTGAGCGACGGAACGCCAACGGCGAGGCGCGCGCGGCTCGAACCGCTGCTCGCTGCAGCGCGGAGCCTGCTCGACGCCGCAAGCGAGCGCGGGGCTCTGGCCCGAACTCGGCTGGTCGCCTCGACGGGGCTCTCGCCACAGGGCGTGGATTTCGCGCTGCGGCGCTGTCTCGAGGCCAATCCGAGCGAGGACGAATTACTCGCGCTGCTCGCCGCTACGCCCGAAGTGCCGCGCGCAAACGTGCTGCTGTCGGCGAATGTGTTCGTCGCGGCGCACCGAGCGATCGCGATTGCGCTCGCCGCCTCGGAACGAGTGTTCGTGCGCCCTTCACGGCGCGAGCCGGCACTCGCTGAGCTGCTCTGGGAAGCCACGCCCGGCTCGTTCCAATTGCGTTCAGAGCTCGAGCTCGAGCCCGGAGACCATTTGTGGGCGTACGGCAGCGATCAGACGCTGGCTGAGATTGCTCGTTCGACTCCCCAGGCCGTGACCTTGCATGCACACGGCTCCGGCTTCGGGCTGGCCGTGTTGGGCAACGCTCGAGTCTCCGCCACCGACCTCGAACGCAGCTTGCTCGGCTTGGCGGAGGACGTCACGCTCTTCGATCAACGGGGCTGCTTGAGCCCGCGCGTGCTCCTCGTGGCGGGCGATCCCGGGCGCGCGCTCGAACTCGCGCGTGAGCTCGCGACCATCCTCGCACACCTCGAGCTCTGCATCCCACGCGGACGGCTCAGCTCGGAAGAAGCGGCAGAGCTGACCCTCTACCGCGACAGCGCGAGCTACGCGGGCGAGCTGTTCAGCGCGGGCCTCGGCTTCGTCAGTGTGAGCCCGAGCGAGCAGTTCATACTGCCGCCGGTCGGACGGAACTTGCACATTTTGGCGACCGAAAATCCGCTCGCGCTCATCGCCAACCTCGCGCCGTTCGTCACGAGCTGTGCCGTCGAGGGCGATCCGGCTCTGCGCGCTGCCCTCCAGCACGCACTGCCGTGCGCGCGCTCGAGTCGATTCGGGACCATGCAGCGGCCGCCCTTCGACGGCCCCGTGGACCGCAGAGAATGGTCACCTCGCGTGCTTCCTACTTGAACGGCCCGCTGAATTTCTACTCTCGTTTGCTCGCGTTGCAAGCGAGCAGTCCGAGTGGGCAGCTCCGTCGAGAACAGGTTGCCAGCATCGGCTGCGTGGGCTCTAGCTGGCTGACGCCTTTTGCGCGCGCTCTTTGGCGTGCTCGATGATTGGGCGTGCTTCCGCCGACGAAAAGCCGAGGTGGTCGCCCAAATCTTTGAGAATCTTCTCTTCGGCTTTGGTTTGTTTGCCGTCCGCGTGGGTCAAGAGCGCAGCGTGCGCGAGCAGCAGCTCACGATCCTTCGACTCGAGCTCATCGAGCGGGACATCGTCTTTGATCGTGCGCTTCTTCTTGGCAAACTCTCGAATATCGGCTTCGTCTTCGTCGCTGGCGCCGAATGACCAGAGCAGACCGTCGATCATGCCCGTCTCGGGCTCTTTGACGGTGCCGTCGGCCCAGGCGACGGCGACCAGCGATTTGACGATGTTCTTTTCAGATGGGGTCATGCATCACCTTCGGGCTTACCTGCCCAACCAGGCCGAGTGGCGGTTTTATGACCCTGAACGCTACCTGAAAACGGTTTACGAAACGAGCCGCAGCCGGCGGCGGCCGTCATTCGCAGGCTCGGGCGCGGCCGTTCCGGGAGCCGAGCGACCGAGCAGCGCGCTCCCCTCGACCGGCCGGAGCACGACGCTGAGCGGGCCGTCCGGCAACGGCAGCTCCTGATTTTTGGCATAGACCGGGTGCCGTCCGCGGGTCTTGTACCACTCGGCGACGGTAGCCGTTTTTTTCATCTTCTCGATGATTTGCCGGAAGCCGACCCCCGTATTGTAGGCACAAAACGAGATTTCTCCCATCTGCGTGCCATACGGAATGATGCACATTTCGGTGCGCCGGAAGTCGTAATTGAACAGATCTTGGAACCACATGCCGGCCACGAATAGGAAACGCCACTCGAACTGGTGCGCGTCCCCTTCGCTCTCGCCGACGCGGGATCCGTTGGCTCCGATCTGACTCAAAAATTGGCGCGCAAATTCGGTGAAGCTGTAACCAGGCGGCGCCTTCTCGGGGTCGAAGTTGCGGAGTAGGGAGAGCGCAATCCCAGCGATGGTTTGAGTGCGGCTTTGACCAGCATCCGCGATCCCCTGCAAATCGAGCAGCACCTGATCGAGATTGAGAAACTCGGACACGGGCAGCATTTGTTTGGTGCGCTTGTTCACGAGTAACGCGGTGCCAATGCCGCAATTCGGATGGCAGCCGCATTTGAGTGCGCCAAATTCCGCGCTTTGACCGAGCAGCAAGTCGACCACGTCGCTGAACGGGTTCATCGCGGAGAGCGGGAACCAATCGCGCATGGGCTCGGTGATGCCGAGCTGGCCGTGTAGGTCGTGGACCAAATGGCTCAACGTGTAGCGCTCGCGCTGGCGGCGCTCATCGTCGATTTCCTCGTCACGACCAGTGAAACTGACGGGCTGGAACGAAACGACCGTAACCTTGTCGGCGTTGTCGATCGCAAATTGCACGATTGGCCCGACCTGCTCGTTGTTCACGCCGTTGACCACGGTCACGACGAGCACGACGTCGATCCCGGCGGCGGCCAAATTCTCGATCGCGCGCAGCTTGACATCGAAAAGATTGCCGACCTTGCGGTGGCTATTGGCCTCATTCGTGACGCCGTCGAATTGCAGGTAGCAAAGCCTCAGCCCCGCCTTCTTCGCCGCGTGACAGAACTCGATGTCTTGCGCGAATTTGATGCCGTTGCTCGCGCACTGCACGCAAAAGTAGCCGACGTCACGGGCGTACTTGATGGAATCGAGAAAATATGGGCTCAGCGTGGGCTCGCCCCCGGAGAACTGCACGCTCAGCTGCCGGCGAGGCTTGATGGCCAAGCTATCGTCGAGGATCTGTTTGATGTCCGACCACTCGAGCTCGTGCACGAAACCAACCTGGTTTGCGTCCATGAAGCACGGGTCACACATCATGTTGCAACGATTCGTGAGATCGACCGTGAGCACCGAGCCGCGGCCGTACTTGATGGTCGAGCTGCCGTGGTTGCGCAGCTTGGTCTTCGGCGCTTCGAAATCTCGCCCCGGAAATAGGCCCTCGATCCGCGCCATGAAGCTCGGATCGACGCTCATCACGTCCTCGAATTTGCCGTGCTTGGGGCACGTCTTGACCATCAGCACTCGGCCGTCGCGCTCGAGGATGTCGGCCTTGATTTCACCCGGATTTCCTTCGACGAAGGACCGCAGATCTTCCGCGCCCGAGAGCACCGCGTCCCTCACCTCTTTGACGCAACGCGGGCAAAGTGAATCCGTTCGACGCGGCCAACCGAGCTGGGGCGCCGTGCGCTCCTTCTTCCGCAAAAGCGGCGCGGGAGCCCATTTGGGCGTCAGCCGACCACCGGGAAAGCGCTCGTTGTACTTCTGATACAGCGGCCAAACACGATTGACGGCTTTGCCCACGAGCTTTTCTGTCTCGAGGGTAATACGTTGCAAAGCCTTCTGCATGGGCGAGAGCATACACGTCCCAAGTCCCGCACCAAGAGGCATTTGCAGCCCTTCTGCCCTGGAAATTCGGTAAATTCGAGGGCAATTTGCCTCAATTTCCGGCGAACGCCTCAGTGCGCCTCGCTGCGTGGCTCGCGCACGAGCCCGCGCCTGATTGACGATGCTAGGCTCGGCTTGATTCACTCGGGTTCGCGGAGGCGCCATGCAACCCTTCATCGTCGCTAGCGATTTGCATTTGTCGGCCGAAGCCTCGGCGGACACGGTGCGCGATCTCGCGCAGCTGCTCCGCAATCACCCTGGGCACGAGCTGATCCTCGCGGGCGACGTCTTCAATTTGTCCTGGGAGGCGCCCGGCCGCTCGGCGATCGAGGCAGTAGTGGCGCTCGTGCAGGCGTTCCCGAGCTTGAGCGCGACCTTGCGCGAGCATCTGGCGGCCGGCAACCGGCTCACGTTCTTGGCCGGAAACCACGACGCTGGCTTGATGTCACCCGAACTACGCACTGCGTTGCTCGACGAGCTCGAGCTCACACGCGCTGCCCCGCTCGAGATCGCGCCGTGGTTCGTGCGCCGCGCTGGCGTCCATGTCGAGCACGGCCACTTTTACGACCCGGACAACGCTCCCGCGCACCCGCTCGCCGAGTGGTCACCAGAGACCGAGCCGCTCGGGATCGCGATCACGCGGCGTTTCGTGCGGCCGAGCGGCGCGTATCACTTTTCGCATGCGCATGAAACCACGCCGCTCGCGGGCATCGCCAAAGCCTTCCGCGTGTACGGCGCCCGCACACCGCTGATCATCGCGCAATGGTTTCAGATCGCCGGACAATTGTGCCTCGAGACGCGCCGCCCGCAGCGCTTCGCCGCGGAGCACGCGGCGGGTGAAGCCGCGCTCCAACAATTCGCGGCGTTGGTCGAGCTCGAGCCGGAGGTGCTTCGTTCATTGCTCGAGTCGGGCGCCGAGCCGACGCATCGCGACTTTCGCAAAACCTTCATGCGGCTCTACTTCGATCGCGTGTTCGCGAGCAGTGGACTATTGTTGAGCGGCGCCGCCTATCTGGCGTGGAAGAGCCGCGCGCTCGGCATCGCCGGGCTGCTTTCCGGCCTGTACCTGATTCAATCCGTGCAACGCACGGGCAACCGCTACGAAGATCTGCCGGTCGAGCGCCTGCGCGCCGCGGCCGCTCGCGTGCGCGAGTTGACCCAGGCCGAGGCCGTGATTTTCGGACACACGCACCAAGTCGACCAAGTGCCGGGCTACGCGAACTCCGGCTCCTTCGGTTACTCGGGCCAGGGACGCCCGTACGTGCAGGTCGACGAAGCGAGCCGCGTGAGCGTGCGTCGCATTTAGCGAAAATCCCAGGCGCGACGCGCTCAGCCTCCGTGAATCACGCGCTCCGCGTCCTCCAAAAAACCCCAACCCACGTTCGGAATGACCGCCGCGTTGATCTCGATCACGACGGCTTGCTTGCGAAACACGTCTCGTTCCCAGTCGACGCGCTGGGGATCGAGCGCGGTGCGAGCGCGGCTCGGATACGAAATTCGCGCTTTGTAGTAGTAATAGAAGGTATCACGCGACTGCAAGCTGTAGCCGTTTTCGTAGTCGAGGATCTGCCACAAGAAGCTACTGCCGATGAACAGCACCGCCGGCCGACGTACGTGACCGCGCTGCGTGACGTGCGGTCGCGCGTAAGGGGTCGGCTGAAATAGTTCGTCCTCGAACCACAGGTTCGCTAGATCGGCGAGATCCCGATCGCTGCCCTTCGGCTGAGCGGCAATCACGATCGGTTCACACTCGAGCTCGAGCTCCGAGCTGCCCTGCGCCCGCAAAATGAAGGTTTCGATTTGGCCTGCCACGCGGCACGCCGTGGGGTCGTTCCAATGCGCGCCCGAGTTCGCAAATAACGGATACGGGCTGCTCGCCTTGTTTTTCAGTAGCTCGGCCTCGGCGTCCAAGAAATTCACGCCATACTTCTGGAGCAAGCGGGCGAAGACCGTATAATTGTCGGTCAGCCGCACGCGCTCCTCGGCCACGAAGCGCTTTGGCAGGTATTCCGGGTAAACGGCCGCTTTGTTCGGGCTGATCACGACGAGCAGCGTCGACTGGCGCGTCACCAGGTAATCCTGCAGCAACTTGAGGCGCTGGACCTTCTGTTCCAACGCCTCGGGCGGGGCGAGATCGCGGCGGTTGTACGCGTCGACGTATTGGCGTTCGTAGATGAAGCGCTGTTTGCCGAGAATCATCGACGTGCCCGGGCTCGGCGCAAATTCGCGGAACGCACGAAAGTTCAGTTCGTTGTCGGAGCGCACCAAAGCCGCGCGAAAGCCCAAAGCGGCGTTGAAATTTTCTTCGAACGCCTTTTGAAAGCTGCCATCGAAATAGCTGCCTGCGCCGAAGGCCACTTCTGCCGGCGGAGCGACGGCACCGCGCAGCTCCGCGCTCGGGCCGAACTTTCCGTAGCGCGCGGCGAGCGGCAACGCGCTCAGCGCGAAGAACACGAGCAAAAATCCGATGCTGAGCGCGCGCATCAAAAACGAAAGTAGATGAAAGGGTTGTAGCTCGAGTTGGCCAGAGAGGCGCACGAAAAGAGCAAACACAAGACGGCGCCCGCGTAGCTCAAGCCCCTGCCCCAATTCCCGACCGGGCCAGTCTCGAAGCGCTTCGAGAGCGTTTCGCCGAGCTTTGAGCCGGAGAAGAAACTCACGCAAACCGCGACGGCCAAGGCAACACAGCCGCGGTTCGTGAGCAGCTCGGCAGTGAGCGGAGTGTCCGCGGCAGGACTGAAATGCGAAAGCCCACTCAACCGAGCTAGGAAGCGCAGCGCGTAGCCGAGATCCGCAGCGCGAAAAAACACCCAGCCAACGGCCACGATCACGAACGTGACGAGCACGCGCAGTACGCGCGGCAGCCGAGCCGCGAGGCGCAGCGCAAACAGCTTTTCGAGCACCAAGAACGTGCCGTGATACGCACCCCAAACCAGGAACGTCCAATTGGCGCCGTGCCACAGGCCCGAAACCAGAAATACGATCCACAGGTTCAAGTACATGCGCGCTGGGCTCACGCGATTGCCACCCAGAGGGACGTACAGGTACTCCTTCATCCACGTCGAGAGAGAGATGTGCCAGCGTCGCCAAAACTCGGTGATGCTCTCCGAGCGATACGGGCAATCGAAATTCTCGCGAAAGCGAATGCCGAGCATGTGCCCCAACCCGAGCGCCATGTCCGAATAACCAGAGAAATCGAAGTAGATCTGAAAGGTGTAGCAAAGAATACCGAGCCAAGCGTGACGCACCGACAAGCTGGCCGGGGCATGGCCGAACACGAGATCGGCCGTCAGCGCGAGCTGATTGGCGATCAGCACTTTCTTGGCTAAACCCACGCAAAAGCGAAACGCGCCGTAAGCGAGCTCGCTCGGCGGGTGGTGGCGCGACACGAGCTGTTCTGCCACGTCGTGATAGCGAATGATCGGGCCCGCGATCAGCTGCGGGAAGAACAACACGTACAGCGCAAACGTGACGAAGCTGTCCGCGCGGGCGCTCACCTTGCGATAGATGTCGACGACGTAGCTGATCTTGTGGAACGTGAAGAAAGAGATGCCAATCGGCAGCACGACCGCCGTCCAGGCGAGCGGACGAACGTGCAACGCCCGGAGCAGCCCGTTCAGCTGAACGATGAAGAAGTTACTGTATTTGTAATAGCCCAGCGCTCCCACATTCAGCGCAACCGAAGTGCCGAGCAGCAGCTTGCGCAGTCGCACGGCTCGCGCGGTCGTCGGCTCGATGCGGTCGATGGCATTGCCGAGCACGTAATCGACCACCAGCCCCACGAGCAGGATGATAAAGACGTTCGCTGCCCCCCAAGAGTAGAAGATGCAGCTTGCGACCAGCGCGACCGAGTTCTTGAGGCGCCGCGGCGTGAGGTAGTAGACCGCGAAAAACGCGGGCAAAAATCCGAACAGGAATAAGAGCGAGCTGAATGCCATCGGGCCGTTGCCAAAAGCGGGCGCGGAATCGAGCGGGCCCGCTTGCCGGCCAAGCCAGTTCGACGGACGCCGGAACGGCTCGTCTAGACCATCGCTTCTGCGCTGGCAATTCGGCCCGCGTCACGCCGCGGGCCGCTCACTTGGCCGTTTTGGCGCGGCTGTGCAGCCCCTCCTCGACGAAGATCCGGGCGCTCGTCAGATCCTCGATCTGTTCTCGACTGCGTTTTACCGCCGCCCGGTACTGGGGATCATTCCCAGCGCGTTCGATGAATGCCTGGTACAGCTCGATCGTACGGCGGGTGGCGTCGAGATACGCTTGGTCGTCATCCGCCTGATGATCGTAGTCGAAGGCACTTCCCGGCGGCGAGCTGCGAGCGATCGCCGGCGATTCGGCGGACGTGCCGCGCTGCCGAACTCGGGTTTGCGAAGGGCGCGCCATGGCTGCAGCCGGCGCGCCGGGTGCGCTCGGCCGCACTGGCGCTCCAGAACAGGCGCACAGAAAAATTAGGGCCGATATGCCCGTGCGTGGATCCATGATCGCTCCTTTGCGAACCTTGGACCCGACGCGCGGGCGAGCCTTGGGTCGCAGCTCAGAGCGACGCGAGGATGTCGTTCAGCGTTTTGCTCGGACGGAGCGCGGCGGTCGCCTTGGCGTCGTCCGGCTGATAGTAGCCGCCGATGTCGACGGGCTTGCCTTGCACGGCCAAGAGCTCCTTCACAATCGCGTCTTCGGCGGCGCTGAGCTTGGCGGCGATCGGCGCGAACACAGCCTTCAGCTCGGCGTCTTTGCTCTGCTCGGCGAGGGCCTGCGCCCAATACAGCGCCAGGTAGAAGTGACTGCCGCGATTGTCGATCCCGCCTACTTTGCGCGAGGGCGATTTGTCATGTTCGAGGAACTTGCCGTTCGCGGCGTCCAGCGTTTCGGCCAAAATCTTGGCTTTTTCGTGCTTGAACGTCAGGCCCAAGTGCTCGAGCGACGCGGCTAGCGCGAAGAACTCGCCGAGCGAATCCCAACGCAGATAGTTTTCCTCCACGAATTGCTCGACGTGCTTGGGTGCCGAACCTCCGGCGCCCGTCTCGAACAAGCCGCCGCCGTTCATCAGCGGCACAATCGAGAGCATTTTGGCGCTCGTGCCAACCTCCAAGATCGGGAACAGATCGGTCAGGTAATCGCGCAGCACGTTACCGGTGACGGAGATCGTGTCTTCACCGGCCTTGAGCCGCTCGAGCGTGAAGTTGGTCGCCTCGGCCGGCGGCAGAATGCGAATGTCGAGGCCTTTGGTGTCGTGCTCGGGCAGGTACTTTTCGACCTTGGCCAGGATCTGTGCGTCGTGGGCGCGCTTCGCG
>Ga0207667_10003768_pt1 | contig 18672 bp, 9 predicted proteins | sample KBSCornC52_FD_184301 | JGI IMG/M metagenome (GOLD analysis project Ga0207667, IMG submission 184301) | Corn rhizosphere microbial communities from Kellogg Biological Station, Michigan, USA - KBS Corn C5-2 (SPAdes) (version 2) | ecosystem: Host-associated > Plants > Roots > Rhizosphere > Soil ...
GTCGTCGATCGCGAACCCACGCCCCGTGAGCAACTCATCTTCGAAACCGTCCGCAACGCGCGCGACGCCTCCATCACCGCAGTCAAGGACGCCTTCGCCGCAGGCACGCCTATCGCCGGCTGGCAGGCCGACGACGCCTCCCGCGCCGTCATCCGCCAGGCAGGATACGGCGAATGGTTTACCCACCGCACCGGCCACAACATCGGCAACATCCTGCACGGCAACGGAGCTAATCTCGACAATCTCGAAACCCACGACGAGCGTCTGATCCTGCCCGACACCTGCTTCTCTGTCGAGCCGGGAATCTACTTCCCCGGCGAGTTCGGCGTACGCAGCGAGGTCAACATGATCGCCCGCAAGGGCAGCGCCGCCGTCACCGGGCGGATCCAGACCGAACTCGTTCGCGTATAGCCGCCATCCCTCCGATTGCGTCGAACTGGTATCATCAGGATGAAATGACGACCAACGCACAAGTACCGGCGCGCACCGCAGAACAATCTTCTTCCATGTCGGCGATGGTGCTGATTGCCGGATGGCTCATCCCCGGCGCAGGCCATTTCCTGCTGCGAAAGTGGATTCGGGGCACCCTGCTCTTCGTCTCCATCGTGGCCATGTTCTTCATCGGCCTGGCGCTCAAGGGCAAGATCTACTCGCCCAACACCGGGGACCTGCTCGACATCCTGAACTTTGTCGGCGATCTTGGAAACGGGTTGCTCTATGTCATCGCCCGAATCTTCGACCTGGGCCACGTCACCGTGGAACTGGCAACGGCTGACTACGGAACCAAGTTCATGGTGGTGGCGGGCCTGTTGAACGTGGTTGCCGCCGTGGATGCCCACTCGCTTGCAACCGGGAGGAAGAGTTCGTGACCATCTCGCACTTTGGCGCTGTCCTGCTGTTCTCCCTGTTTACCTCGGTCGTCTTTGGCATCACCCAGCGCTCCGAGCCGCGCCTGATGATCCGCTTCGGAGCCTTCTGCTTTGTCCTCTTCGTCGGCGGAACCATCGCCGCAAGCTGGCTCATGTGGCTGATTAAGCACTAGAACTGCACCTTCGCCGCGAATTGCAGAATGCGGCTCGAGTTCGCAACCGAGTTGATCTGGCCGAGGTTCGTCGGATGATTGACCGTCGCGGCGGGCGAATCAAAGATCGGATGGTTGAATACATTGAATGCCTCGGCATCGAATTTGACCGAGACGCCCTCGCGGATCGGAAAGACCCGGTGGACCGACGTGTCCGCGTTCCAGTACGTAGGGCCGTGAAGAGAATTCCTTGGCGCATTGCCCAGTGTGCCGACCGTCGGTGTTTCAAACGCGCACGGGTTGAACCACTGCGAGCGAGTCCCCACGGGGCCCACGGGAGGCACGCAGGTTGGGTTCGCCGCAATCACGCCGCTATAGTGGGGGTCGCCCACCTGATTGGCCCTCTCGTATGTTTTCGCGTTTCCTGTATTGGCAATGTCGCCGGTCGCCATTACGGTGAAATTCTGCCCGGTGCGCACCGAGAAGATCCCATTCAGTTGCCATCCGCCAATCAGGAAGTTCGCAATCCTGTTGCCGACGGAGAACCTTCTGCCTGTCCCGAAGGGAAGCTCATAGAGAGCATGAGTCGAGAGGATCTGTGGAATATCGAAGCTGGCAGGACCCCGGCTGCCCCTTGGATTGTATGGGTCCTCGGGAACGCCGCCTTCTACGCCGAAGTATCCGTCGCCGCCTTCATTCAGCGTCTTGCTCCAGGTATAGGCAACCGTATAGCCGAAGCCGGAGCTGAAATGCCGCGCCACCGAAGCCTGCAACGCGTTATACGAGGCCGTTGCCCCGCTGTGATCCCATGACTTCTGGGGGTACGCATACGGAAAGGGCTGCCCGGTCGTGCCGGCTTTCTGCCGCGCCGCAAACGAAGCCGCCACGGCAGGCGTGCCCGTGTTGTAGTAGCCGCCGACATCCATCCGGTGCGAGAACGACCCCACATAGTTCAGCGACAGAATCGTGTGCCCGCCAAACTGCTGTTCGATTCCCAGGTTGTACTGCTCCGAGTAGGGATTCTTCCACAGCGGATCGACCATGTAATTCACGTTCGATTTATCGAATGGCGTCGCTGCCGGAAGGGTTCCACCACTACCGGCAAACGGGTCCTGCGCCGAGGTATAGGGCGTGCCCGGCGTGTTGGTGCCGTTGATCTGCAACGTGCCCGTATCCGGCCACGAACCCTGGTAGTTCTGGGTCATCTGGATGATGGCGGCCCAATTGTCGTAGGTCATGCCAAAGCCGCCCCGCACGGACATCGTATCGTTGACGCGGTAGGCAAAGCCAAGGCGCGGGCTGATATTGTCCTTGCTGCCATGCAGAATCTTGCCGCCGACGGCGACGCGCACATGGGGCGGCAGGGTGGAACTGGGCAGGCATGGCGCGTGATGGCGCTCGCTGCACAGCGGAGGCAACTGCTGAAGGATGTAATCGCCGGTATTGAAGTCGAAGTCGCCGGTTTCGATGCTGCCCTGTAGTCCCACCGAAGCTTGCGTACCGAACGCCGGAATCACGCTGCGGTCGTATCGCAGGCCGTAGTTCACCGTCAGGTTGCGCGTCATCTTCCAACTGTCCTGCAGATAGATGTTGCCGATGCCGCCTGGCCGCTCAGTCAGAAGAACATTGCGCTTATTCACGTTGTTCGGGTAATCGAGCAGAAAGTCCGCCAGCCCGAAGCCTGACTGCGCGCTGACCTGCGCGGCGGTGATGCCAACAGGCGAGTTCGGATTGCCGGCGAAGTTGCCAGTCGATGCGCCGGTAAAGTTCACCGCTCCCTGGCGAAGAATGGCGGTATAGTTCACCCCGTCCCAGCCGCCCCCTGCCTGGATCTGATGATTCCCCAGCGTCTTCATCACGCTGCCCGACCACTCGTGAATGCTCGACAGGTTCTTCGACGGACTGTTGACCTCGCCTCCGCCAAAGCCGCCCGTCACCGCCTGCGTCACCAGCACCGAGGCCCCGCCGACAAACGAGTTGCACATGTCCGGCGAGCACCCGTAGAGCTGCGCAATCTTGCGGTTGTTGAACTGCGTCAAAGAGTTGTCCTCGACGTGCGTCCTGCCGTACTGCACCTGCATGCTCGTCGTTGGGCTGAACACATGCATCCAACTCACGCCATATTGCTGCGAGGGCAGCTCCAGCGAGCTGAACAGCGTGGGAAGCGTGCTGGGCGAGGTCTGCGACCACTGAATCGCCGAGTACCGGAAGAAAATGAAGTCCCTTGTGCCGATGTGCTGGTCGATCCGGCCCGTGTAGTTATACACCATCTGCCGCTTCGGGTCGGTGATCTGATAGTTCGCCGAGGTGGGCTGGATTCCAGGAATGACGATCGGCGTCACTCCGTTGAATACGGTCTTGATGAACGCAAGCGAATACGGGTTCATCTTCGAGGCGGGAATCTGATTGCCCAGGAACGCCGGGCGGCTTGGCGTTGCCGCATTGTTGGCGACCGTCGGGTCGTAGAGCTGGCACGGATACGGCTCCGCCATGGTGTCGCCCGCAACGCAAGTCCCCTTGCTGGTCACGCCGGTCGTGGCGCTGCTGAAATCACCATTGAGCTGCGCCTCTGTCGGAATCAGAATGTTTTTAGACCCCGATTCGGAGTAGTGCGTCCCCTCGAAGCCGATCTCAAAGAATGTCTTGTCGCGGCCGTTGTACAGTTGGGGAATCGTCACTGGCCCTCCCATCTGTCCGCCGAACGTGTTCAGGTGATACGAAAGCGGAACAGTCGCAAAATACGTCCTCGCGTCGAAGGCATTGTTGCGGATAAACTCCCACGCCGAACCGTGATAGGAGTTCGTGCCGCTCTTGGTCACAACGTTGACCACTCCACCCAGCGTCCCTCCGTACTGCGAGTCGTTGTGCGAATTGATCTTGAACTCCTGGATCGTATCGATGATCGGCGGGACCGCATACGTGTTGTACCAGGCTTGGTTGTCGTTGAGGCCATCCACGAGGTAGATCGTTGAACGGTTGCCTGCGCCATTGATCGACGGAAACGAAAAGCTGGTCGTGTCCGAGGCGATGACCGGGGTGTTGCTCGCGCTGTGGTTCTGGCCGGTGCTGATCGGCGTCACTCCGGGTGTCAGCGTAAGCAGTTGCGTAAAGTTGCGCCCGTTCAACGGCAGGTCCGTCACGGCCTTTTCACCGATCACCGCGCCAAGCTGCGAGGTCGAGCTCTCCACCTGCGTGCCCGTCGCCTCTACCGTCACGGTCTGCGAGACATCGCCGAGCTTCAGCGCCGCATTCACCGTCACCGCCTGCGCCACCGCCACATCGAACGATGCAATCGTCTCCTTCTGGAAACTCGGCGCGGAGAACGTCAGCACATATCTCGCCGGAGGCACGCTATTGAAGAAGTAGTTTCCGGTCGAGTTCGACGCGGTCGTGCGCTCCACATTCGTACTCGCGTTTCTGAGGACGATCTGTGCCCCTGGAACCACGCCGCCGGTAGGGTCGGTCACGATGCCGTTGACCGAAGACGACGACGTCTGGGCAATGACCGGGGCGGACATACAGGCGACAGCCGACAGCGCCAGACAGCCTGCGCGCGCAGCCTTGACGGCAGGCTCGCCCCAAATCCGAACAAATTTCATCTTTGAATGAATTATTTCGCTCACAGAAATCGCTCCCGGGGAAGATCGTTGCGGATACTATAGGTCCGCCGGAAGCGATGTCAAGCAACTTTTTACTAATTGTATTTTTATTTTGCCAGCCAAAACAGAGAGAGGGAGAGCGCTCCGTAGAACTGGGCGTAGGCAGGTAATGCGATTGCCCAATGCAAGGGCTGAATGGCCCTATCCCTCACCGAACTTCTGGCTCGCCGCTCTAGTCGCCGCTCACCGTCTCGGCCAGAGGCTGTAGTTTCTCCGTCTTGCCCCGTATCCTCGCCATCCACGCCCGCAGCCGGTCGAAGAACAGGTACACCACAGGCGTCGTAAACAGTGTCAGCGACTGCGACACGATGAGACCGCCCACAATCGTAATGCCCAGTGGCCGCCGCAACTCGCTTCCTGTCCCTGTCCCCAGCGCCAGGGGCAGCCCACCCAGTATGGCTGCAAACGAGGTCATCATGATCGGCCGGAACCGCAGCAGGCAAGCCTCGTAGATCGCCTCTTCAGGAGATTTTCCGCCCTCCCGCTGCGCCACCAACGCAAAATCGACCATCATGATCGCGTTCTTGATCACAATCCCGATCAGCAGAATAATGCCGATCATCCCAATCACGCTCAGGTCCACCTTGAACAGCAGCAGCGCGATAAATGCACCAACGCCCGCCGAAGGCAGCGTCGACAGAATCGTCAACGGATGAATAAAGCTCTCGTAGAGCATCCCCAGAACGATATACACCGACACCATGGCCAGCAGGACCAGCCACGGTTCGCTGGCAAGCGAAGCTTGGAAGGCCTGCGCTGTTCCCTGAAATCCTCCATGGATCGAAGACGGCATCTCAATGTTGACGCGTGCCTGCTCGATCGCCGCTGTTGCATCGCTCAGAGAAGCGCCCGGCGTCAGGTTGAACGAAAGCGTCGTGGCGGGCGATTGAGACTGATGGTTCACAATCAGCGGAATCCGCTGCATCTCGATGTGCGTCACCGCGGATAGCGGAACCTGTGCGCCCGTCGTGCTCTTGACGTAGATATTTCTGAGTGCATCGGGATCCCGCTGAAACTGCTCTGCGACTTCCATCACGACGTGATACTGATTCATGGACTTGTAGGTCGTCGAGACCTGCCTCTGTCCAAATGCATCCGACAACGTTGCATCGATCGTCAGCGGAGAGACTCCCAGTCGGCTCGCCGTATCCCGGTCAATCACCAGTTGCGCCCGCAGTCCCTGCTCCTGCTGGTCGGTTGCGACATCCTTCAGTTGCGGCAGCTTCTGCATGGCGGCCATCAACTTGGGCGACCACTCATTCAGGTCCTTCAGGTTGTCCGCAGTCAAGGAGTACTGGTACTCGGTCGCCGAGCTGCGCCCTCCGACCCTGACATCCTGATAGACCCGCAAGAACGTCTGCACTCCGGGAATCGTGCTCAACTTCGGTCGCAGGCGAGTCATAATCTGCTCCGCCGAACTACCTGTCCTGGCTCGCTCTTCATCGGGTTTCAGTGCGATAAACATGTTCCCCGAGTTGCCACTGCCGCGCCCGCCTCCGGCAAACGACATCACATTCTCAACGCCGGGATCGTTCTTCACAATCGCCGCAACCTGTTCCACCTTCGGCTTCAGAGCGTAAAAGGAAACATCCTGCTGTCCCAGAACCTGCGCTCCCATGCGTCCGGTGTCCTGTTCCGGGAAGAAGCCCTTCGGCACCAGGACATACAGATACACATTCAGCCCAACCGTCAGAATCGTCACCGTCAGGATCAAGCCCTGATGCCGCAGCACCCAGCGCAGACCGCGTTCATATTCAGCAGTCAACCGGCTGAGCACCCGTCCGCCAAAATGATAGAACCACCCGTGTTTCCGCTTCGAATGCGCTTCCAGAAACTTCGCGCTCAGCATAGGCGTCGTCGTCAGCGAAACCACCAGCGACATCAGAATCGCCGCCGACAGCGTCACCGCAAACTCGCGGAACAGCCGTCCCACAATCCCTCCCATCAGCAGAATCGGAATGAACACGGCGATCAGCGACGTGCTCATCGAGAGCACGGTAAACCCGATCTCTTTCGACCCGATCATCGCCGCCTGGAACGGTGTCTTGCCACTCTCGAGGTGGCGGCTGATATTCTCGATCACCACAATCGCGTCGTCCACCACGAACCCGGTCGAGATCGTCAGCGCCATCAGGCTGAGGTTGTCCAGCGTATAGCCCAGCATGTACATGATACCGAACGTCCCTAGCAGGCTCAGCGGCACCGACACGCTTGGAATCATCGTCGCCCGCGGCTCGCGCAGGAACAGGAACACGACCATGATCACCAGCAGGATCGAGATCGCCAGCGTCCGCGTCACCTCCTTCACCGACGCGCGGATCGTCACCGTCCGATCCAGTGCAACGTGGACCTGAATCGCCGGGGGAATTGACGCCTGCAACTCCGGCAACATGTTCTTGACGTTGTCCACCGTCTGGATAATATTTGCGTCTGAGGTCTTAAAGACAATCACCAGGATCGCGGGCCGCCCGTTGAACTGCCCGCTCGTGTGAATGTCCTCCACGCTATCCACCACCTGCGCGACGTCGCGGATCCGTACTACTCCGTGCCCGGCGCCCGAGGCGCTCCGTCCGAGCAGGCTCATCGCGCCCGTTCGGCCTGCACTCGTCGCTCCACTCGCACTCGACACCGACGCTGGCAGCCCCGTACTAGCCGCTGCCGCGCTCACCGGCCCACGGTCCGTCGCAATAATCAGCGGAGCATACGCCGCTGCGCCGAAGAGTTGATCGGTCGAACTGATGCTCCATCGCTTTGAATCATCCTCTAAATAGCCCTTCGGCTGGTTCACGTTGATCGTGCCGATCGCCGCGCGCAGCGCCTCTAGCCCGATCCCATAATTTGCCAGTTGTGCAGGATTTGCCTCTACGCGGACAGCGGGCTTGGCGCTTCCTCCGCAGAACGTCTGCCCTACTCCCTGCACCTGCGCAATCTTCTGCGCCAGAATACTGTCGCATGCATCATAGAGCTGCGGCACCGTCAACGTATCCGACGTCAATGCCAAAATGAGAATCGGCGAATCCGAAGGATTGATCTTCCTGTACGAGGGGTTGCTGGGCAGGTTCGAAGGCAACTGGCTTCGCGCCGCGTTGATCGCGGCCTGCACATCGCGCGCCGCTCCATTCACATCGCGGCTCAGGTCGAACTGCATCGTGACCGACACCGCTCCCTCCATCGACGAGGATGTCATCTCGTTGATGCCGGCGATCTTCGCAAACTGCCGCTCCAACGGTGTCGCGACCGCCGAAGCCATCGTCTCCGGGTCGGCTCCCGGAAGCGATGCTCCCACCGAAATCACCGGATACTCCACCTCCGGCAGACTGGCAACGGGCAGCAGCTTGTACGCCACAGCCCCTGCCATCAGAACGGCCGCCGACAAAAGAAACGTCGCCACCGGGCGCTTGATGAACGGCGCGGAGAAATGCACCTGCCCGGTCTTCGACCGTTTCTCGGCTGCCTTCTCTGCCGCCGCCAGATCGCTATTTTCTTCCGGATACGCCATCAATCCGCACTCATCGCATGTTCATGCGCCCGCATCTCAGCATCTGCCTCCTGCGTATGCAGATACTTCCGCCCAATTCGATCGAAGAAGAGATACACCACTGGTGTCGTATAAAGCGTCAGGATCTGCGACACGATCAAACCGCCCACAATCGTGATGCCCAGCGGCTTCCGCAGTTCACTTCCCGTCCCGCTTCCCATCGCCAGGGGCAATCCGCCCAGCAGCGCCGCCATCGTCGTCATCATGATCGGCCGGAATCGTAGCAGGCACGCCTGATAGATCGCCTCTTCCGGCTCCATGTTGTGTTCGCGCTCCGCCTCCAGCGCAAAGTCGATCATCATGATCGCGTTCTTCTTCACAATGCCGATCAGCAGGATGATGCCGATCAACGCAACCACGCTCAAATCCACATGGAAGAGCAGCAGCGCGAGAATCGCTCCCACACCCGCCGACGGTAGAGTCGACAGAATCGTGATCGGGTGAATATAGCTCTCGTACAGGACGCCCAGCACAATGTAGACGACGATCAACGCCGCCAGAATCAGGATCGGCTCATTGGCCAGCGACGCTTCAAACGACTTCGCCGTCCCCTGGAACTGCGCATTCACGCTCTCCGGAGGATTCAACTCAGCCTTCGCCTTGTTCACAGCAGCCACCGCGTCCCCGATGGACTTGCCCGGTGTCAGGTTGAACGAGATCGTCACCACGGGAAACTGGCCTTGATGGTTGATCGCCAGCGGCACCTGCGTCTCTTCGACGTGCGTAATCGTCGACAAGGGCACCTGCGTTCCGTTCGAACTCTTCACATAAATGTTATCCAGCGAGGCAGGCGTCCGTTGAAACTTCGGAGCCACCTCCAACACCACGTGATACTGGTTCAACTGCGTAAAGATCGTCGACACCTGCCGCTGGCCAAACGCATCGTCCAGCGTGTCGTCGATATTCTGTGGCGTAATCCCCAGCCGCGCCGCCGTATCGCGATCGATCACCAGGTGCGCTCCAAGTCCGCCCAGCTGCTGGTCGCTCGCCACATCCGTCAGCTCTGGAATTTGCTTCAACTTGGCAATCAGCCGGTCTGTCCATACCGCCAACTCCTCTGGATTTGCATCCTCCACGGAGTATTGGTACTGCGTCCGGCTCACTCGGTCTTCCACCGTCAGGTCCTGAAGCGGTTGCAGGTAGCACTGGATTCCGCTGACCTGCGCCAGCTTCGGCCCCAGGCGTTGAATCACATCCATCGCCGAAGCCTTCCGCGACTCCCTGTCCTTCAGATTGATCTGAATGCGTCCCGTATTGATCGTCGTATTGGTGCCGTCGATCCCGATAAACGAGGACACGCTCTCTACGTCCGGGTCTTCGAGGATCTTCTTCGCCAGCTCCTGCTGCCGCTCCGACATCGCGCTGAAGCTGATCGTCTGCGCGCCCTCCGTAATTCCCAGAAGCACGCCCGTATCCTGCACCGGGAAAAATCCCTTCGGCACGATGATGTACAGATACACCGTCAGCAGAAACGTTCCCAGCGTCACCAGCAGCGTCAGCGTCTGATGCCGCAGCACCCAGCGCACGCCCACCGCATACTTCGCAATCACGTAGTCGAAAAATTCTTCGCTCTTCCGATAGAAGGCGTTCTGTTCGCTCGCCGGCTTGTGCTTCAGCAGCTTGGCCGACATCATCGGCGTCAGCGTCAACGACACCACCGCCGAGACTAAGATCGTCACCGCCAGCGTCACGGCAAACTCGCGGAACAGCCGCCCCACGATATCGCCCATGAACAGCAGCGGAATTAGCACCGCGATCAGGCTGACCGTCAGCGAAACGATCGTGAATCCGATCTGCTCCGAGCCCTTCAGCGCCGCCTCCAGCGGAGAGTCGCCCTCCTCCAGGAATCGCGAGATGTTTTCGATCATCACGATCGCGTCATCCACGACAAATCCCGTCGAGATCGTCAACGCCATCAGGGATAAATTGTTCAGGCTGTATCCCAGCAGATACATCACGCCGAACGTTCCTACAATCGACAGCGGCACCGCCACCGAGGGAATAATCGTCGCCGCAATCGACCGCAGGAACAGGAAGATCACCATCACCACCAGCGCAATGGTCAGCAGCAGCGAGAACTGCACGTCCTTCACCGACGCCCGAATCGTATTCGTCCGATCCGTCAGGACCTCCAGCTTCACGCTCGCCGGCAGCGAAGTCCGCAACTGCGGCAGCAGCCTCTGCACCTCATCCACGACGCCGATGATGTTCGCCCCCGGCTGCCGTTGAATGTTGATAATCACCGCGGGCTTCAGCTCTGCGGGCCGCGCCGCCTTGCCCTCAGCTGCTTCCACCGCGGACGTCCCCATCCACGCAGCCTGGAACACATTCTCCGCGCTGTCCACCGCATTCGCCACGTCGGACAGCCGCACCGGAGACCCGTTCCGGTACGCAATAATCACCTTGTTGTAGTCCGCGCTCGACAGCAGTTGATCGTTCGCGCCAATCGTGTACGACTGGTGAAGACCGTTCAGATTGCCCTTCGCCTGGTCCACATTCGCCGTACCCAGCGCAGCCCGCACATCCTCCAGGCTCAGCCCGTAGTTCGCCAGCGCCGTCGGATTCGCCTGAATCCGCACAGCCGGCTTCTGCCCGCCATTGATCGAGACCAGCCCCACGCCCGAGAGTTGCGAGATCTTCTGCGCCAGCACCGTATCCGCAAGGTCTTCCACCTTCGAGAGCGCCAGCGTATCGCTGGTCAGCGCCAGCGTCATAATCGGCGCATCTGCCGGATTCACCTTGCTGTACACCGGAGGATTCGGCAGGTCCTTGGGCAGGTAGCTGAACCCCGCGTTGATCGCGGCCTGCACATCCTGCTGCGCCACGTCGATGCTCTCCGACAGATCGAACTGCAGCGTAATCACGCTGCCTCCGCCCGAACTCGTCGACGTCATCTGGCTCAGTCCCGGAATCTGCCCGAACTGCCGCTCCATCGGAGCCGTCACCGACGAGGCCATCACCTCCGGGCTCGCACCCGGATAGAACGTCATCACCTGAATCGTCGGGTAATCCACCTGTGGCAGTGCCGACACCGGAAGCTGGTAGTACGCCACCGCGCCCGCAAGCAAAATGGCCACCATCAAAAGCGAGGTGGCCACAGGCCGCAGAATAAATGGCCTCGATGGACTCATGGACGTTGCCCCCTTGCTGGCCCGGTGTTCCTTCTCTGCCCTGCGGCATGTTCTCCGGCATCGCCGCTCGTGGGAGCAGCCTTCCTGGTCGCCTCATGCGGTATCACGCGGCTCCCGTTCCTCAGCTTCTCCTGCCCATCGATCACGATCTGATCGCCAACACTCACGCCCCCGCCAAGGATCACCTGCGACCCTTCCGTCAGGTCCACCTGCACCGGCTGCGCCTCTACGTAGTGGCTCACCTTAGCCTGGTCACCACCACTGCCGCCAGCCGCTCCAGCCGGTGCCGCACTCCGCGGCCGCCCTGCGGTAGCCGCCCCACTCCCGGACGCATCCGTTGGCGGCTTCCCTGTCTTCACCACAAACACAAAGTTCCCATCCGTCCCGTTCTGCAATGCCGCCGACGGAATCACAATCGCGTTCTGCCGCTGCTGCAGCACCAGCCGGACATTCACAAACTGGTTCGGAAACAGCGCCTCGTCCTTATTGTTGAAGACCGCCTTCACCTTCACCGTACCCGTCGTTGGATCAATCTGGTTATCCACCGTCAGCACCTTGCCGGTGGCCAGATGCGTTGCACCCGATCGGTCATACGCCTCCACCGTCAGTCCATCCCCGCCGTGGCTCAGCTTCTGCACCTCGGGGATCTGGTCCTCGGGCAGCGTAAAGATCACCGCAATCGGCTGAAGTTGGGTCACCACCAGCAATCCCGTCGCATCCGAGGCATGAACGATATTGCCCGCGTCCACCTGCCGCAACCCCACCACGCCATTGATCGGCGAAGTAATCCTCGTATACCCAAGGTTCACCCGCGCTGCCTGAATCGCGGCCCGGTCCGCATCGATCGCCCCCTGCGCCTGCCCCGACGCCGAAATCTGCGCCTGCTGGTTCTCCTTCGACACCACCCCTGCCTGCAGCAGCGCCGTATACCGCGCCGCCTGAGCCTGTGCATTCACCGCCGTCGCCTGATCCTTCACCAGTTGCCCTTCGGCCTGAGCCACCGCCGCCTGGTACGGCTTCGGGTCGATCTGGGCCAGCAACTCACCCTGCCGAACCCTCTGCCCCTCGCGCACATTCACGCTCATCAACTGCCCATCCACCCGCGTCTTGATCGTCACGGTGTTGTACGCCGTCACCGTCCCCAGCGCCGTCAGGTAGATTGGCATCGTCTTCTGCTCCACCGCCGACACCTGCACCGGAACCGCCCGGTCTGCCGCCGCCGCCATCTTCGCCGCAGCCTTATTCGTATCCTGAGTATTGCTGTGAATCTTCCAGACCGCGGCACCCACCGCCAGCAGGATCACCGCCACCACCAGCAACTTCCGTATCGCCGACCCCTTTGGCTCTTCAGGCGCAGGCGCAATCGTCGCCGGGGATGGCGGCACCTTAACCGGGGACTCTTGTTCACTTATCTGTGCAGAAGACATCAGTGCATCACCGCTCTCTCATGGTTGGAACAAAAAACGCTATTCTGAATTTGTTTCGCGTAGGGTTTTCCAGAATAAATGATAATGACGTTGGCCGGCCTGTGAAGGTTTCGCTTCTGGCGTACAAGTCCTGCGAATTACCCTATTCCGCGTCTTCGCTGTACGGTAATCGCCTAACTCCAAGGAAGGATTCACCTTGCCCATCCCGGCTCCCGACTCATCCTCCCCCGCTCTCTGCGTCGATCTCGACGGCACCCTCGTCAAGTCCGATACCCTTGTTGACTCCACCCTCGCCCTCGCACGCCATCGTCCCTCCGCCCTCCTTAGCCTCCCCCGGTGGCTTCTCCAGGGAAAAGCCGCTCTCAAACAACACATCGCAGACACTATTTCGTTAGACGTAGCGCATCTCCCATACAACCGCCAGCTTTTGCAATATCTTGAGCAGCAGCAGGCCGCGGGCCGTCCCATCTATCTCGCGACCGCCTCCGACGCCGCCATAGCCCACCGCGTCGCCGCACACCTTGGGCTCTTTACCGGCGTTCTCGCCTCCGACGGAGCCACCAACCTCTCTGGAAACAACAAACTGGCCCTCTTCCGCCAGCACTTCGGCGACAACTTCTCCTACATCGGCAACGCCCTCGCCGATCTCCCCCTCCTCCAACACTGCCAACAGCCCATGGTCGCCAACCCCACCCCGGGCCTCCGCGCCGCCCTTCGCCGCGCCCATATCGCCCCCGTTCGCACCTTCAACGAACAGGTCTCGCCCCTCAAAGCCTGGCTCCGCGCCATCCGTCTCCACCAATGGGCCAAGAACCTCCTCATCTTCCTCCCCCTCCTGCTCGCCCATGCGCGCTCCTCCGCCCTTGCCGCGGGAGCCGCCATCGCCTTCCTCAGCTTCGGTCTCTGCGCCTCTGCCACCTACCTCGTCAACGATCTCTTCGACCTCGACGCCGACCGCCAGCACCCCAGCAAGAGCCGCCGCCCCTTCGCTGCCGGAGATCTCTCCGCCCTCTCCGGCATCGTCGTCATCCTTCTCTTCCTCATAAGCTCTCTGGCCTTGGCCATCGCCGTCCCTCACGTCATCGCCCACATCTCGCCCGAGCAGGCCCTCGACCGCCCACTCCACTTCCTCGAGTGGCTGGCCATCTATGCCGTCACCACGCTGGCCTACTCGCTCTACTTCAAGCGCGTTGTGCTGGTGGACGTCATCGTTCTCTCCGGCCTTTACACCATCCGCATCCTCGCCGGCTCGGCGGCCACGGGAGTCACGGTCTCGACCTGGCTGGCCAGCTTCAGCATCTTCTTCTTCCTCTCTCTCGCCTTCGTTAAGCGCTTTGCCGAACTCGAAAGCCTCCGAGAGCGCGGGGGCGTCACGGCCAGCGGTCGCGGTTACCATATCGCCGACATCGAGCAGCTCCGCAGCTTCGGCTCCGCCAGCGGCTATGTTTCGGTCGCCGTCCTCACCCTCTACATCTCCAATCTCGACGCGGCCCAGCTCTACACCCACACCCACCGCCTCTGGCTCCTGGTTCCGGTCCTGCTCCTCTGGATCAGCCGCCTCTGGCTCGAAGCCTCTCGCGGCCAGCTCAACGAGGATCCCGTCGTCTACGCCATCACCCATCCCCGCAGCCTCGTCCTCGGCCTGGTCGTCCTCGCCATCGTCTTCTCCGCCCTCTAAGACTCTGTCGAAGAACATCGAATCATGTCTCGATTCTGCTGCTTATAGCGACTTCCTCTGAGGTGTTGTTCCCTTTGTTCCTCTGAGGTGGAGTTCCCTTTGTTTGTCATTCCCGAAGGGAATCTGCGTCTTGCTCGAATCGCCAGGAGACTCCATCTGGAAGAGAATCGCTCTAAGCGCACGGCTGCGGAGACACTGTTCTGCCGTCTTGCTTAAGGGCACGGCTTCAGCCGTGCCGCAAGCGCTGGATTTGCAGTGGGGCTTCAAGCCCCTGAGGTACTGGTTTGAAGCGCCGGGTGCCCCATTCATGCAGCCTCATCGCATGAATGGGGTATTCGCGCAAAACGTACTCTCACCCAAACCAAAACCCGTCATTTCGACCGAGGCGGCGCCTTTGCCGCCGTAGCGGAGAAACCCGCTTCTCACCCACACCGCGCACGCCCCCCTTGCCCTTTCATTTGCCGCTGCATTTGCCATTGCATTTGCATTTGCCCTTGCCGTTGCCGTTGCATTGAGGGCCAAAGGCCCGCTACAAAACAGCCTAGGCCGCAGGCCTAGGTCCAGGAACCCACACAAGTTCCAGAGGGCTGAAGGCCCGACACATCCATGCCCCCACCATCGTCGACACCAGCCCCTAAACCAGAGCCGCCTCGGAAAGATGATCATCCGTAGCACGCCGACGAAGTTTCAAAGGTGTCTCCGTCGTGGAGACAAGAGGGATGGGGTTCGGCGGGAAGTAGGAGTTATCAAAGTATTGCGCCAACATCCGGTGGGTGTTGAAGAAAGCTCCATTGATGCCGATACAGTGTCGCTGGACGCGAGCCCAGGCGCGAGGATTCGCATACGTGGGAGCAATCCGGTGCTCCAGCTTCTCGTACAGGCAGTTGGCTTCGAGGTCTTCGCTGTCTGCGTCGTCGATCGCCCAGCCGGTAACGCCTTCGGCGCAGCCTTCGATCCACCAGCCGTCGAGGACAGAGAGAGACGGAACGCCATTGAGCGCAGCCTTCATCCCGGACGTGCCGGAGGCCTCATATGGACGCCGAGGCGTGTTCACCCAGACGTCGACGCCCTGCGTCAGCAGAGCACCCAGCTCCCAGTCGTAGTTTTCAAGATAGTGAATCCTGAGAGCGCTCGAGTTGAGGTGCGCGGCTGCGGCATAAACCTCGCGAATCAGGCCTTTACCGGCGTTGTCGGCAGGATGCGCCTTGCCCGCGAAGAGAATCTGCAATCCGCCGATCTTCTCGGCGATCGCCACCAACCGGGCAGGATCATGCAGGAGCAGGCTCGCCCGCTTATACGTAGCAACGCGACGGGCAAAACCGAGCGTCAGGATGCTGGGATTGAAGTGGTGACCCGTGCGCTTCGCCACGACCTCGAACAAGCGCTGCTTCCCCTTGAGATGACACGCCGAGATCTGCGCCGGGTCGATCCCATAGACCGAGCGGAAGTAGTGGTTATCCGTGCGCCAGTGCGGAATCTCTGCGTCGAGCAGCTCCTGAAAGGGCTGAGAGAGCCAGGTCGCCGCGTGGACACCGTTCGTGATCGTATTGATCTTGTAGTCCGGGAACATCTCCTGCGAAACCTTGCCGTGCTGCATCGCGACGCCATTGACGAAGCGCGAGAACCGCAACGCAATGTAGGTCATGTTCATCAGGCCATTGTGGAGGCACCCGGCGCGGTCGATGGCAGAAGCCCTGTCATGGCCCAGCACCTGGTACATCTGGTCGACGCCAAACTGGTCGTGCCCGGCAGGAACGGGAGTGTGCGTGGTGAAGACGCACTGCTGCCGCACGGCCTCGATATCCTCTTCCGTAGCATCGCGCAGAGGCGTACCGGCAAGCTGCTCTTCCAGCAGCGCAAGCGAGAGCAGGGCGGCATGGCCCTCGTTCATGTGATAGACCTCGGGCTTGCAGCCCATCGCACCCAGCAGAGCGATCCCGCCGAGGCCAAGGATGGCCTCCTGGCAAAGCCGGTAATAGGTATCGCCACCATAAAGGTGGTCGGTAAGACGGCGATCCCACGGATCGTTGCCCTCGACGTCGGTGTCGAGCAGAAAAACAGGGATGACATGTCCCGTAACCCCAGTAACGTCAAACCGCCAGGCGCGAATCAGAATCTCGCGGTCCTGCAGGGTCAGAGCGACGATCTCGTTAGCGCTCGGAAGGGTCGTCTCAGGCGACCAGGGAACGTCCGACTCCGTCTGCTGGCCAACATCGGAGAGATGCTGGCGGAAGTAGCCCAGCCGATGCACCAGCGAGATGGCGACCATCGGTGCCGCCGTATCAGCCGCGGAACGGAGCGTGTCACCAGCCAGCATGCCAAGTCCACCTGAGTACGTGGGAAGAGCAGGTGAGAGAGCAATCTCCATAGAGAAGTAAGCGATGACTTTGCTGGAGAGGTCGGGTACGGCGGAGGTGGAAGACGACGGAAGGCTCATGCGGTGGTGGTTCCTTTTTCTATCCAGCCGATGCCGCGTGCGCATGGCGACGGATTTCGATGCTGGAGGAATCTGCCGATCGGACGGAACGCACGAGCAAATCCGGCGGCAGGACGCCTGGGCATCGAATGGCTCATTTTAGCAAACGATCTCAGCTGCGCTATGGAGCCGAGGTTATTCGCAGTGGTTCTATCGGGGTATTGACGCGGAGGACATGCAGGGCGGCTTGATCGAGTCGCTGCCATATCTGGTCTAGCCAAAGGAGATGCTCCGGCTTCATCAGAACGGAACGGAGACAGGTGACGCTGGAATCCTCCTCTGGAAAGGCCGCATCCTTCCAGGATCCCTGTGGAAATAAGGACACAGGAAGCTTCGCCAGAGCCAGATGGAGGTCCAGATGGGCAGCTTCGTCGAAGACTGCCTGTGCAAGAACCGACGAAGCCTCAGGAGTAGGAGCATCAACCGCCCAGAAGACGATGTCGAGCTGCGGTGGAACCGCGGGAGCGAGAAATCGTGGGTCGCCGGCGAGGCGGCGGTGAAGTTCAAGGGCAGCCCTTCGGCCCGCTTCCAGCCCCCGCGCGAACTCCCCGCCCGGCGTGTAAGGCAGAAGCTGCTGGGTAGCCCAGAGTGCCACGGCAGAGGCTCCGGCACGCGAGCACTCAAGCGATATCTCGCCAAGATGAAGCTCCTTCGAAGAGAAGTAAGTGTAAGGAGAATCATGCTTGTAGAGCCGCCCCACAGCCGTATCGCGAAAGAGGATACACCCGCAGCCATAGGGCTGAAGGCCGTGCTTGTGCGGATCGATGACAAGCGAGTCGGCCTGCGGGATCGCATCGTAGGCAGCGCGCACCTCAGGCGCGAGGTTGGCAGCGAGCATGAAGTAGCCACCGTAGGCAGCGTCAACGTGGATGCGAAAGTCGTGTCTCTGCCGGAGCTTGAGAATCTGGTCAAGCGGGTCGACCGAGCCGATCGCCGTAGTCCCTAATGTAACCACGACGGTTCCAATCTCGCCCGTGTTGAGCAGATGTTCCAAAGCCAACAGATTCATGCGCCCACTCGCATCGGCCGGAACCTCGATAAAGGGCAACCCGAGGACTCTGCTGATGCGCCTGTGCGTGTAGTGGGCCTGGCTGGAGGCGACGATAGCTCTGGGCTTTCCTTCCGCAGTGCGGCCGAGCTGCCCCGCAACCCACAGTGCTTCGAGGTTCGCGAAGGTCCCGCCGCTGGTGAGATGGCCCAGATGTTCCGGCCAGCCGAACATCGCTGCAAGAGCAGCTACCGCTTCGATCTCCATCGCGGAGCTGGCCCGCCCACCGTCGAGCGCATGATTGTTGGGGTTGACCGACATCGCCAGCGCGTAGGCAGCGCGGGCGATAGCGTGCGGCGGCTTCAGCATCTGCCCCGCATAGAGCGGATGGGCATAAGGGTAGTTGTCGTGGAGCTTCTCTGCCGCTTGCTGAAGGATGGCGGCAGCCTCTTCGCCAAGCGGCGCAGCAGGGTTCGGTGGCAGATGCGCGAACCCCGCATCGAGATGCTGCTGGGCTTCTGCAAGAAGCCGGAAGAGGTCGCCTTGTGAGGAGGAGAGTGGCATGGCCAGAGGGTTTCGGTAGCGTCTGACAAATCGGTGTTATTGCTTTTGTGATAGCCCGGGCTTTAGTCCGGGCATTTGGTACGTCGCAACAGTGGGCTTTAGAGGGTGCTGAAAAAGTCTGTCTTGCCTAAGGGCACGCCTTCAGCCGTACCAGAGATGCTTTGTTTGCAATGGGCTTCAGCCCCTGAGG
>Ga0207667_10003770_pt1 | contig 18670 bp, 10 predicted proteins | sample KBSCornC52_FD_184301 | JGI IMG/M metagenome (GOLD analysis project Ga0207667, IMG submission 184301) | Corn rhizosphere microbial communities from Kellogg Biological Station, Michigan, USA - KBS Corn C5-2 (SPAdes) (version 2) | ecosystem: Host-associated > Plants > Roots > Rhizosphere > Soil ...
AGAGCCTGATCGAACACCCGGCCATCATGACCCACGCCTCCGTCCCGCCCGCCAACCGCAAGCGGCTTGGCATCAGCGATGGGTTGGTGCGGCTGTCGGTGGGCGTCGAGGACGTGCGCGACTTGCGCGATGAATTGCAACAGGCGTTGGCTTGAGTCGTGTCCAAGGGTTCGACCAAAGACCGGGACACCACCCGGCGTTTCGTGACGTAATTTCGCCAGCATGCTGCAACGGGGAAAACGTGGCATGAAGCCGCTGGTCTTCTTCACTATCGTTTCACGCAACTATCTCGCCTATGCACTGACACTGATGCAGTCGGTGGCGGCGCAGCACCCCGACTCGAAGCGTTACCTGTGCCTTGTCGACGAACGGGCGGGCGATCCGACCTTGGACACCGGCCTGTTCGAGACGATCACCATCGACCAGCTCGACCTGCCGGACTTCGATGCGTTCGTGTTCCGCTACGACATCATGGAGCTGAACACCGCCGTCAAGCCGTACATGTTCGAGTGGCTCCGGATGCGAAACCCGGAGGCGGGACTGGTCTATCTGGATCCCGACATCTACGTGGCGCGCCCGCTCGCGGAAGTCTCGCGGGCGTTCGCGGAACGCAAGCTCGCGGTACTGACGCCGCACTTGAATGCACCGTTGCTGGATGACGGCAAGTTTCCTACCGAACTGTCGTTGATGCGCACCGGTGTATACAACTGCGGATTCGTGGCGATCAATGCCGCGCATCCGAAGAGCGCCGCATTGATCGACTGGTGGTCGCGCAAACTGGAGTTCGATTGTTTCGTCGATTTGGAAGCCGGCCTGTTCACCGACCAGAAGTGGATGGACATGGCGCCGTGCCTGTTCCCGGACGTGCAGATCCTGCGCCACGACGGCTACAACGTCGCCTACTGGAATCTCGCTTCGCGGACTGTCGCGCGTGGGGCTGATGGTACTTACACGGTCAATGACGCCCCCTTGGTTTTCGCGCATTTCTCCGGGGTGGACTTATCCAAGCCCGGGGTTTTCTCCAGGCACCAAAACCGCTTCGATGCAGACGACATCGGCGGCTTGCGCCCGCTGTACGACACATATCTCGACAGGCTGCGAGCCAATGACCATGCCCAGCATGGACGCACGCCCTACGCGTACGGTGCTTTTCCCGATGGCGAGAAGATCGCGTTGGGGCTCAGGCGGACGTACCACAGATATTTCGACGTGTACTGCGCACAACCCGAACCGCATCCGTTGGCGATGGATCGTGCACGTTTCAATGAACCTTGTCCGGAATTGCCCCACGTAGCGCGCGCCCCGGTGAGTTGCCTGATGTATACGGTATGGCGGATGCGCGAGGATCTGCGTGACGCTTTCAATCTGCGCAGTCACGAAGGGCGCGAAAATTACATTCGCTTTTATCTGTCCACCGTGGCCTCCGACTTGGGGCTGGGTGAGACTTACATTGAGCCGATCCGCGCGCAATTCGTGCCGGCGCCGCACAAGGACGCGGCCGGAGTCTCAGCGGGATACCGCAAGCGCTTGGGCACCGGGGTGCTTCGGGTGTTCGTCTGGGGCAAACAGCGCAGCGGATTGAAGCGTCTTTACACGAAGATTCCCTTCTCCTGGCGGTTGGAGATTCGCCGCCGCCTGCACGGCGCCGCCGGCGTACCAATGCCGCCGCTGCCATTCGAGAGTGCACGCAAACGTGCGCGTTCGGTCCGGCGAACGGCACCGCCTGTCACGCCCGGCGTCAATCTGCTCGGCTATGCCCGCGGTGAATTCGGCGTCGCCGAGAACGTGCGGTCGTATGCGCGCGCGCTGGAGCAGGTGGCGCATCCGTTTCTCATTTTCAACTTTGATGTCGGTACGGCCAGTCGCCAGCAGGACCATTCGATGGAGCGGCACTTTTCCGACACGCTTCGTTACGCCGACAACGTGTTCTTCATCAATGCCGACCAGATGCAGATTGCGCGTGACGTGCTGGGGCGGGATGCCTTTGCGGGTCGCCACAACATCGGCTTCTGGGTGTGGGAACTGGAGAAGTTTCCGCGCGATTGGCGGGGCGCGCTCGATCTGGTAGACGAAGTCTGGGTGCCTACCGGTTTCGTGCGCGAGGCGATCTCCGCGGCAACCGACAAACCGGTGCTGCGGATGCCCAAGGCCATTGAGTTCAAGGCTCCGACAGGAATGGACCGCACGCATTTCGGTTTGCCGCGCGACGAGTTCGTGTTCTTGTTCAGCTACGACTTTAACGGCTTCGTTGCGCGCAAAAATCCCGAGGCCGTCATCTCTGCATTCCGGCAAGCCTTCCCCAGTGGCACCAATGGCGTGCGGTTGCTCGTCAAGTCGACCAATGGTGAGCGCTTTCCCGAACGACTGGAAGCACTGCAACGCAGCGTCACTGACGACCCACGCATCGAGGTGCGCGACGGATTCTTGTCGCGCGAAGAAATGTTCGGTCTGCAGAACGACATCGACTGCTTCGTTTCGTTGCATCGTTCGGAAGGTTTTGGCCTCGGAATGGCCGAGTGCATGTACCTCGGCAAGCCGGTGATCGCGACGGGTTATTCGGGCAATCTCGACTTCATGGATCGCGACAACAGTCTGCTGGTCGATTACAAGATGATCCCGCTCAGGGATGGCGATTACCCGTACTGGCAAGGGCAACAATGGGCCGATCCAGACGTCGCGCATGCGGCGAGATTGATGCGGCGGGTATTCGACGATCGCGAATTTGCGCGCCGCGTCGGTTCTGCCGCAGCGGTCGATATTCGCCGGACCAATTCGAGGGCGGTGTGTGGTGCCGCGACGGCATCTCGCCTGCGCGCCATCGACCGACGCCGAACCGCCACATGAAGATGCCGCGCACGGGCCGGGTGATGGCCCGTTGGCGCGAAAGATGGGCAAGCTGCGTCAACGGTATGCCATGATCACGGCTGTGCTTCGGGTATTTCCGGAATGGCGGACGTGCATGACCGTACGTAACGTGCCCTGTGCCACGACCGCGAAAGGGGGTATGCGTGCCTGAGCGAGAGCAGCACAAAGCAGCCGTTTCCATCCTGGTTGCGGTGTTGCTGCTGGCGTTACCAATACTCGGCGTGCAAGCGTGGATGGCGTGGACCTTCCCGTCGTACCTGTCTGGCCGCTTCGGACAGGACGTCGTGTTCGCGTTCGCGGGGTGCGGCCTGCTGGCGCTGATTGTGCGCTGGCGATTGCTGCGATTCGCTTCACTTCCCTTGGCGTTGCTCGCCTACCTCGCCTGGTTGTTCTTGGTGCTTGGCGAGGGCATCTCCTATTACCTGCAAGCCGACACCTTCAACGCACGTTTCTTTGCCAATCTCAACTTCGCGAATCTGGGCACGGGCCTGCAAGCTTTTCCCGTGATGATCGGGGGTGGTCTTGCCTTGTTCGCAGTGATGGTCGCGGTCTGCGGAGCGTCGCTGGAATGGGTGCGTCGGACCGCACGGCGCGGCGGCAATGCGCCGGTTTGCGACGGCTCCGTGATCGTCGCACTGGTGATCCTGCTTTTGACGGTGCTGGGAGTCGATTCCACCCCCCGGCAATTGTTCGCGTATCTCACGCGCATCCAGGAGTCGGAACACTTCGCCGATACCCCGCAAAGCCGTGCGGTTGCGGCGTTGCTGGACTTTCACCCGGTTCCGCCCAAGCGGCTGGTCGCGGCGCCGGGTAAGAATCTGGTGTTGATCTATCTGGAATCCATCGAGCGCATTTACTGGGATCCGAGGGTGTTTCCTGGATTGACGCCAAATCTCGATCGCCTGCGTGGAGAGGGGCTGGACTTCTCCGGTTTTGAAACGTTCTCCGGTGCTGGCTATACCATCGCGGGAATGTTCGCTTCGCAATGCGGCGTGCCGTTGTTCAGCAGCCCGTTCGCGGGATTGGATGCGGTTACGGGCAACGATACCGATACCGCGACCTTCCATCCGAAACTCGCCTGCCTCGGCGATGTACTGCGCAAGGCAGAATACACGCAAAGGTATCTTGGCGGCGCGCCCATCCAGTTTTCCAACAAGGGTCTGTTTTACCGAGTTCACGGATATGACGAAGCGTTCGGACTTGCCCAATTGGAGGAACAGGCGCACCACACGCTTGCGGAATCCGGTTGGGGTTTGTACGACAGCGAACTGTTTCCCATCGCACTGGAGCACTACCGTGAACTTGAAGCCGGACGGCGGCCCTTCAACCTCAGCATGATCACGCTCGACACACACCCGCCGCACGGCCGCGCGTCGCCGGATTGCCCGAAGTACACCCCAAGCACCAACAGCATGCTGCAGGCCGTGCATTGCACCGACTATCTGGTCGGCAAGTTCATCGCCGCGTTGAAGAAAGAACCAGGCTGGAAAAATACCGTGGTCGTGATCATGAGCGACCATCTGATGATGCGCAACGACGCCGAACCGCTGTATCCGAAGGATTATCACCGCCAGCCAGCGCTACTAGTGTTGAACGCAGGGCAAGGTGTGCGGCCGGTGCGCATGTATCACATGGATGTCGCGCCGACCTTGCTGGATCTGCTGGGCGTGCGTACCAACGCAACCTTCATCGCGGGCGAGGACCGCAGCTCGCCAGATTCCACCGGCAGCGAACTGGCGGACAGCGCGGTCGCCGGCGCGGTGTTGCGCAAGGCGCTGTGGTCGCGCGTCAATGAATTCAAATTGTGCAAGAAAGACACCTTGATCGGTTGGACGCCCGACGGAAGATTCGACGTCGGTGGTCGCGAGTTGGGGATGAGTTACCTGGGGGAGACGCAGGTCGGTATCCATGATGACCAGGCCCTCGATTTTTTCATCGACAACGCCAACGCCAAGCTGGTGATTACCGACGAAAGCAAACGATCACCGTTGCTGGCCACGCGCGGGGACGCGAGTGTATTGACGGTACGAGCGTTGCCCGAGTCGGAGCGTTCCATCGGGCTGTTCGCGGTGGACTGGCATGGGCGCGGCGGCGCCCATGCGCATCTGGCCGATGTGCAGCGCCTGCAGGGTTTGACGATCACATCTCGCCGGTGCGGGAAACTGATGGCCCAGGTCGATGCTGCGCCTGCCGGCCAGTCTTTCGATCTCAGCGGGCAATTCAAGACCATGGTGGCCGAGCCGCCGACGCTGCCGGTCATGCCGGAGTCGATCGACTTCACCCAGTCCGGCTCGGATGCATTCGAGCGAGGCTTTGGCTGGTTGCCACCAAAACCATTTGGAAGTTGGGCAATCGGAAGCGAGGCCACGTTGGGGTTTCACTTGCCGGACGGGTTATGCCATGGCGCCAAAGTACGGATGCAAGTTGATCCCTACCTCCCGCCTTCACGGCCGAACCTGGACGCGCAAGTGTGGGTCAATGGCAAGCTCGCGACCACGTGGCATTTCAGGGCGGGTGGCGTCTTCGCCAAGACCAAAGATGGCACCTCGGACAATCACGAGGTTCTGGACGTCGACGCACCCATCAATACCCAGGGTACCTGCGGGGTTCGCGTGGATGTGCGCTTCACGCGCCCAGGCGCCTCGCCACCGCCGTATCCGAAAGCCGAAGACCCGAGGCCACTGCAGTTACGGGTGCTGGAGATGCAGGGTAGTCCCGCAACGGGATCCGGGTGACGACAGAGGCGCTTGCCGCATTCAACCTTGCGCCACGACAATTGCGACGTTTCGCCACGAGGCATTGCCTCCCACGGACGCGGGAACCGTTTTTGATGAAGATCATGCTTTTGGCGATCTGGCATTATCGCCATTTCATTTTGACCTCGATCCGGAATGATCTGCGTACTCGGTTTGCACGCAGCAAACTGGGCGCGACCTGGATGATCGTGCAACCGCTGGCACAGGGTGCAATCTACGCGATCGTGTTGGCGCGCGTATTGGGCAGCAAGTTGCCAGGGATCAACAACCAATACGCCTATGTGATTTACCTGTTGGCCGGCCTCGTTGGCTGGACATTGTTTTCGGAAATGATCACCCGTTGCCTGACGATTTTCGTGGACAACACCAGCCTGCTCAAAAAGATGGTGTTTCCTCGGATCTGCCTGCCTTTGATCGTCGCGGGGTCATGTTTGTTGAACAACCTGTTCCTGCTGGCCGCGACGCTGGCGATCTTCGCCTTGGTCGGGCATTTTCCCGCCTGGATGTGGCTGTGGTTGCCCATCCTGACCGTGGTCACGTTGATGTTCGGGCTGGCACTGGGGTTGATTCTGGGCGTGTTGAACGTGTTCGTGCGCGATGTCGCCCAAGTGATGAACGTGGTGCTGCAGTTATGGTTCTGGCTGACGCCGATCGTGTATTTCATCAACATATTGCCCGGGCAGTTTGCGCTGGTGCTGAGACTCAACCCGATGTACGCGATCTGCTCTTCGTACCAGCAGGTGTTGCTGTGGGGGCACCTGCCCCATCTCAGGACGCTCGGTGCAATCGTGGCGGTGTCGTTGGTGTTACTGGCAGCCGGGATGTTCCTGTTCCGGCGCGCGTCGCCGGACATGGTGGACGTGTTGTGAGCGGCGCGGTGCTGCAAATCGACAACCTGGGCAAGGCTTTCCGCGAATACCGGATGGAATGGCAGCGGATGCTGTCGTGGTTTGGCGCGCACCCCGTTGCCGCGAGTGAATTCTGGGTATTGCGCGGTGTGGGATTCCAGGTGGAGGCGGGCGAATGCGTCGGCATCGTTGGTCAGAACGGAGCGGGCAAGAGTACCTTGCTGAAACTGGTGACCGGCACGCTGCGGCCTACCGAAGGAACTGTCCGCGTCGCGGGTCGGATCGCCGCAATCCTGGAATTGGGCATGGGATTCAATCCCGATCTGACGGGCCGTGACAATGCGCGCTACACGGCCGGTTTGATGGGCATGAGCCCCAACCAGATCGACGCGATCATCCCTGCGGTGGAGGAGTTCGCCGAGATCGGCGAATATTTCGACCAGCCGTTGCGTACTTATTCCAGCGGCATGCAGATGCGCGTGGCCTTCAGCGTGGTCACCGCGATCCGGCCCGAGATCCTCATCATCGACGAAGCGTTGTCGGTGGGAGATGCTTACTTTTCACACAAAAGCATGGCACGCATCCGTCGATTCCGCGAAGAAGGTACGACGCTGTTGTTCGTTTCGCATGACCCTGGCGCCATCCAGTCGCTGTGCGATCGCGCGATCCTGCTCGACCGCGGCCGTATGTTGATGGATGGCGAGCCAAGCCAAGTCATGGATTACTACAATGCGCTGATTGCGGAGAGGGAGAATGCGACCGTCGAGATCCACGCGCTTGAGTCCGGCGCCGCCCAGACCGTGTCGGGTACCCGCGAGGCTGTGGTCGAATCGATCGGCCTTTTCAATGCGCCTGGCGAACCGGTCGAATTCGTGAATGTCGGCGAACCGGTGGAACTGCGCGTCAAAGCCTCCGTCCATGGCGATATTCCGCGGCTGGTATTCGGCTACATGATCAAGGATCGCTTGGGCCAGCCCGTGTTCGGCACCAACACGCACCATACCGGTCAGGCGCTGGAACATGTGCGGAATGGTCAGACTGTGGAGTACCGCATCGCCTTCCCGATGAATTTCGGGCCCGGCAGTTACTCGGTTTCAACCGCCCTGTGCAGCACCGACACCCACCTGGTCAACAACTACGAATGGCGTGACTTGGCCTTGGTGTTTACCGTGGCCAACCAGAATCGCGATCCCTTCGTCGGCAGCGCATGGGTGCCGCCTCGCATCGAGGTATTGAGGCTGTGACGAACTGGCTGCAACGGCTCGGCGGATTGCGCTGGCGGTTGCGCAAGCGGATTACCGGTACGGCTCTCAGGAATTCGGAGCGGTCGCGCCGCGATCTGCTGGACGAGATCTATTACCTGCGTGATGTTGCGGGTGAGCGCGGACAGCGGATCGCTGCGTTGCAGGCGCGGGTGGATACCTTGCAAGCCGAGCTGGCGGCGTGCGCCGGGTCCGTGCGCTTGGTTTCCGCGAAGCCTTCGCACGAGGATGACATTACGTCATCCGAAGATTTGTCCGATGAGTGTCGCGACGCCGTGCCCTGCCTGTTTGTCGACGTCACGGAACTTGCGATCAAGGGCGGACAAACTGGCATCCAGAGGGTAGTGAGAGAGATCCTGCGCGCATTGCTGGCCGGCCCGCCTGACGGGTATCGTGTCGAGGCGATATGTGCCACGTCCGGGCGGTCATATCGGTATGCCCGCACGTTTGCGCGCGGGCTGTGTCCCGACTTGGCCCCGAACGGGCCAGACGCTCCCATTAGCACCCAAAAAGGAGATGTGTTCCTGGGATTGGACCATTCGATGGGAGCAACGGTGGAGCGGGCTGCAGCCATGGAGGCCATGCGACAACAGGGCGTCCGATTGTGGTTCGTTTGCAACGATTGCCTCCCGCTGTCGCGTCCGGAGTGGTTTCCGCCCGAGGTGCACGCGACATTCAAGGCTTGGCTCGGAACCATCGCGCAGGTTGCTGACGGTATTGCGTGCATTTCACGCACAACCGAGGACGAATTGAGGCGTCGGATGGATGTATTGCAACCGGTCCGGCAGCGACCGCTTTGGCTCGGGCATTTCTATCTTGGTTCCGACATGCCGACGGATTTCGCCGTGGCTAAAGCTGACGTTGCGTCGGACCAAGCTGCGACGTTGGACGGTTTGCGCACGATTCCTTCGTTTCTGACCGTAGGCACGCTGGAACCGCGCAAAGGATACGCGCAGGGGCTGGAGGCTTTCGAGCTTTTGTGGGAACGGGGCGAAGACGTTGCTTGGGTGATCGTCGGGTTGCCAGGATGGATGACCGAGATCGTTCAGAGACGCATTGGACACCACGACGAATTCGGTCGGCGTCTGTTCTGGTTTATCGGTGCCAGCGACGCATTGCTCGAGAGATTGTATGCAAAGTGCACGGCGTTACTGGCGCCCTCTGAAGGCGAAGGCTTCGGCTTGCCCTTGATCGAGGCTGCGCGGCATAGTCTGCCCATATTGTGTCGTGACTTGCCGGTGTTCCGGGAAGTGGCTGGCGAACACGCAATGTATTTCAGCGGGCTCGATGCCGAATCGCTGGCGGGAGCAATCAGCACATGGCTGGATGCGTGGCGCAGCGATGCGGTTCCCACGACGCAAGGCATGCATTGGATTACCTGGGCAGAATCGGCCCGGCAACTCATGGGCGTGGTGCTAGGGGAAGCGAAAGCGGCGGAGCCGCGACAGTCGTCCTGAACGGGTTGCTGTCAGCTTAGGCCCTGCCGTAAACGTCCTCCAGCCGCACGATGTCATCCTCACCGAGATAGCTGCCGGACTGCACCTCGATCAATTCCAGTGGCACCTTGCCGGGATTACGCAGGCGGTGCACGGCGCCAAGCGGCAGGAACGTGCTCTCGTTCTCTGCCACCAGAAACACCTCGTCGTTGCGGGTGACTTCGGCCGTGCCCGACACGATAACCCAATGCTCGGCGCGATGATGGTGCTTCTGCAGACTCAGCGCGGCGCCGGGTTTTACCGTGATGCGCTTGACCTGGAAGCGCTCGCCCATGTCGATGGAGTCGTAGCTGCCCCACGGCCGGTACACCTTGCGGTGGAACATGTGTTCCTGACGGCCATCGGCCTTGATTTTCTCGACCAGCTTCTTGACATCCTGCACGCGCGCGCGAGGCGCCACCAGCACTGCGTCCGGCGTGTCCACGATCACGATATCCTCGAGCCCGAGCGCCGCGACCAGGCGCCGCTCCGTGCCGCGCACGAAACAGTTGCGGCTGTCGATGGCGATCACGTCGCCTTCCAAGCGATTGCCTTCCGCATCTCGTTGCGATGCTGCCCACAGCGCATCCCACGAGCCAATGTCGCTCCATGCGCAGCTCACCGGGACCACCGCGGCTCGCGAAGTCTTCTCCATTACAGCGTAATCGATGGAGTTCTCGGGCGAAGCTGCAAACGCATCCTTGTCTACGCGCACGAAGTCCAGGTCAGCCTTGGCGGCCTCGAACGCGGCCTTGCTGGCCGCGTGCATCTCTGGTGCGTGCTGCTGCAGTTCTTCGAGAAAGCGCGACGCCTTGAACAGGAACATCCCCGAATTCCACTCGTAGTCGCCGGCACTGACGTACTGCCTTGCCTTGGAGGTGTCCGGCTTTTCCACGAAGCGCTCGACGCGGAAGCCTGCGCCACCGACAGCCTCGGCCCGTTTGATGTATCCGAAACCGGTCTCGGGCGCTTCGGGCCGAATGCCGAAGGTGACCAGCCAGCCCTCATCAGCCAGCGGCAAAGCCTTGCCAACCGCATCGGCAAAGCTGGATGTGTCGCCGATCAGATGATCTGCGGGCAGTACCAATAGCGTTGCATCCTTATTCTTCGCCAATCCCTGCCATGCGGCCAGCGCAATCGCGGGAGCGGTATTACGGGGCATCGGCTCCAGCAGGATGGATGCACCGCCAAGCTTCAGCTCACGCAACTGCTCGGCGACCAGAAAACGGTGAGCCTCGCTGCACACCACGATCGGGGCCTGGGTATCGGCCAGCGCGTGGGTGCGCGCGACGGTTTGCTGGAACAGCGTGGAAGCGCCGCTCAAGGCCAGAAACTGCTTGGGCAGGTTCTTGCGCGAAAGCGGCCACAGGCGCGTGCCGCTGCCACCGCTAAGGATGACGGGAATGAGCATGACGCGTTCCATTCTTGAGAGACCCGCCAATGTAACACTGTCGACGCCATCCGTCGTCGCCGCCATGCCGATAACGCAAGTCGAAAAGCATCACAAAACTCCAGGTTTCGTGCGACATCGCCGGCCGGTGCGCAGCGGCGTCAGCCGTGCAGTGGGCGCCATACACGGACATCGTAGCCATGATGGAATTCTGGGATAATTCACCCTGGATTGTTTCTGTGGTTCGTTTATGCCCGAGCTGCCGTTCGTTACCTACGCACAGAACTGCGAAGACGTTCTTCTCTGGCGTGCATTGAAGCATGTCGAGAAGGGTTTTTACATCGATGTGGGTGCGCAGGATCCCATCAACGACTCGGTCACGAAAGCGTTCTACGAGCGCGGTTGGCACGGCATCAACATCGAGCCGGTGGAACGTTGGTACCAACGCCTGGTGGTGGATCGTCCGCACGATGTCAACCTGCGTGTCGCGGTTTCGAGCAGCCCTGGCACGGTGAAGTTGTTCGAGGTGCAGGAATCCGGCTTGTCCACTGTGGAAGAGGATTTGGCACGCCGCCACGCAGCCAGCGGGTTTGTGCTGCGCGAGCAGGTTGTTGATTGCATGACCCTGGACAAGATCTGTGCCGACCATGGCGTAGGAACCGTGCATTTCCTCAAAATCGACTGTGAAGGCGCCGAAAAAGCGACACTGGAGGGTATTTCTCTTACCGATGTGCGACCGTGGATCGTCCTGCTGGAGGCGACGGAGCCAAACAGCACCGTACCAACCTGGCAAGCATGGGAATACCTACTGACAGGGCGTGGATATACTTACGTGTTTTTTGATGGATTGAATCGGTATTACCTCGCTGTCGAGCACGAAGATCTGGCTTCGGCATTCACGGCTCCTGCGAACATTCTTGATGGTGCGAGACGCATTGTTGAAGTCAATGCGGAGCGTCGGATCGATCAGCTTCAGACGACCATCGATGAACTGAGTGGCGCGGCAACCAATGCGGCGCTGCGGGCCGAACGCGATGGGCTGCTGGCCGAACGCGACAGGCTGGCGGCCGAACGCGATGGACTGGCGGCTGCGCGCGATGGACTGGCAGCTGAGCGCGATGGACTGGCAGCTGAGCGCGATGGACTGGCAGCTGAGCGCGATGGACTGGCAGCTGAGCGCGATAGGCTGGCAGCTGAGCGCGATAGGCTGGCGGCCGAGCGCGACGAACTGGCGGCCGAGCGCGACGAACTGGCGGCTGAGCGTGACAGGCTGACATCGGAGCGCAACAACACCCAAGCTCATCTGTCCGCACTCCTGAGGAGTCACTCGTGGCGTGTTACAAGGCCTTTGCGCGCGATATCGCTGTTGTTGCGACGGCTCTTCCGTCATTCATTTCCCGTCGACCGACCCGAACTTCCGACCAGGCAAACCGACATTTCCCGACTCGCGCCGAAAAGTACAATGCCGCGATCGTGGGCTGAAGGCCAGCCCATGACATCGGATCAAGTAGTTTCCCTTGTTCGGGAAGAGATTTCGCGACGGTAGCCTTGGAATCGATACGACATCTCGCCGCATGGGATGCCGTGCAAGTTGGGCCTAATGCCATGGTACGGGTGGACAGACCTGTCGACTCCTGACCATCGAACCGATACTGCACAGGTGCATTGGAGTAGTCGGGCGAAGATGAGGCTTGTACGCGGTGACGTTTCCCTGCAGAGGAGGCGAGCCTCGGCAGCAAGACAACATGTTTTTGGGGAATTATTCGTGCGACTGGTAATTGACCTGCAAGCGTGCCAAACCGATTCTCGGGATCGCGGTATAGGTCGTTATGCGATGAACTTGACCTGTGCGATCGCCGCAACGCTTGGGCGATCGGATGAGCTGGTAATCGCCATCGACATGGCGGACGCGGACCGCACGCGTGATCTTCGCGCTGAACTTCGCCGACGGTGCGTGACAGCGACTGTCGTGTGCTACGGCTACCCCGCGAATGAAAATACGGATGCCTCGCCGGCCGCGCGCCAGCTGGCAGGCCAACTGCGGGCAAGGTTTTTTGCAGCGCTCGCTGCGGACGCGGTATTGATATGCAGCTTGTTCGAGACCGGAACCGCGTTCAGCACCGAACTTGATTGGCATGCACTCGAGTCGGTTCCGATGGCGGTTGTCGGCCATGATTTGATACCTCTGCTTTTCCCGATGCGTTATCTTCTGGCAAATAATTTCGATGGAATCCGATATCGATCGCGCTTGAGTGACCTGTCTAGATTTGGCCTGATACTCGCAAATTCCGCGGCTACGCGACGGGATCTGCTTGTGCAAATGGCCCTTTCACCGGGCAAGGTGGTCGTGATAAGCGCTGGTATCGATGACAACCTCGTTGGTCCGTGCGACGCCGCCGATGTGAGCCGATGCTTGGGCGAACTTGGCATCGATTCGCCTTTCGTGCTGATGGTGAGTGCAGGGGACTGGCGCAAGAATACGTTGGGTGCGCTGCACGCGTTTGCCGACTTGCCGGTGCCGCTGCGCGATACCCACCAATTGGTACTGACCCAAGTTGGTGACGACGTTCGCGAGGCATTGGCAACGCAGTTTGCCGATTTGGGCAATCGCGTTCGCGTTCTCGGCAAGGTCGATGACGCGACACTGACCATGCTCTATCACAGGTGCCGGGTATTTTACTTTCCCTCCTTCTACGAAGGCTTCGGCTTTCCGGTGCTGGAGGCCATGGCCCAAGGTGCGCCGGTGTTGGCTTCGAATGCCGGATCGCTGCCGGAGGTGGTTCATGACGAGCGGGTCTTGTTTGATCCCGCTTCGCCAGGAGAGGGTTCGGAGTTGCTTCGGCGTGTACTCACGGATCCACTCTTTCGCGAAGCCATCTGCGAAAGAGCGCGCAAACATGCGCTGACTTTCACCTGGCAGAAGACCGCACAGTTGGCACTGGAATCGCTGCGTGGATTGGCCCAGCGGCAGGCTGCTGCGCCGCACGCCCCGCCTCCCGTGTGGCCGGCAAGCAAGGCCGATATCACCTTGATGGCCGACGCGTGCGTGGTGGCAGGCGGGTCAGGCCTATGCATGCTTGAAAACGGCTTGCGTGCCATCGAGCGGGCCTGCAAGCGACGGGTGTTGGTGGATATCACCGAGATCGTGCGGCTGGATGCTCGAACGGGCATTCAGCGGGTAACGCGTCAATTCTTTGCCGGGTTGTTTGCGGTTGCGCAACAGGGCGGGCATTTTGAGGTGGAGCCCTTTTGCTGGACGGAGCAGGGGATTCGCTACGCACGGAGCTATGCCAGGGAGCAGCTCAACGTACCGTGTGAAGGCGAGGATGTGCCGGTTCGTGTCGAGCCATCTGATTTGGTATTCATGCTCGACTCGTCGTGGTGGCAGCCCGAGCGCTTTGATGCACTGCATGCGCGGGTACACGAAGCAGGCGGTGAAGTCGTGTGGATGGTGTACGACCTGATTCCAATCCGGTTCCCCGAAACCTGCGATCCCGGGATGCCTCCCGCATTTACCGCGTGGCTGACGCACGCCGTGCGTTCTGCCGATGGGCTCATATGCATATCAGAAGCTACCCGGCATGACGTGGAAGAATTCATGAACGGCGTTCTCTCTGGCAACGTCCGGCGCCCGTGGACCCGCAGTGTCCACTTGGGCAGCAATCTCGATCCGGCTGCAAAATCCAGTCCGATCGAGAAAGCCACATCGGTTCGCGGTGCAATGGGTGAACGGCCGTATTTCACGGCGCTCGGCACCATCGAACCACGCAAGGACTACCCGACAATTCTTGATGCCTTTGAGCTACTTTGGGCTCGCGGAGTGGACGTGGCACTCGTCATCATCGGCAAGCAGGGCTGGAACGTGGACGCGCTGGTGGAACGTATCCAGCAGCATCCGGAACATGACCGCCGCTTGTTCTGGCTGCAAGGTGCCGGCGACGGTGACGTGCGTTATTTACTGGAGGGCAGCGCGGCGCTGATCCAGGCCTCGATCTGGGAGGGTTTTGGCTTGCCGCTGGTCGAGGCAGGCAGCTTGGGCGTGCCTCTGATTGTGAGCGACATTGCCGTGTTCCACGAGGTGGCGGACGGTGCGGCTGCCTACTTCCCGACAGGAGATGCAAGGGCGTTGATGGACCAGGTGTACGCATCTTGGAATTCCGGTAATCCTGTACGCCGAACAGCCACAACGCGGGCACGAACGTGGCGTGAAGCGTCTGCGGAACTTGCAGCCACGCTGATGCAGGCTCCCGTGACCATAGGCGAACAACAACATGTTTTTCCCTCGGGTGTGTCGACGGGATTCCGTGAATCGCGCGGAAACCGGCGCGCGTGACTCTGGGGTACTACTGCAAGCGGGTGCTATCCATCGAGGAGCGGGTCCAGTCGTGCGAGGACCCGTGGCGGCGCCACTAAGAAGGATCGCGACGCGAGCCATTATCCCCGTACGGCAACGCATGCATTCGTGCCGCGCACCGTGCCCGTTCTCAATGGACTTTCGATGATTATGGTTGAACAAGTCCTAATCGCGCTGTTCTTTCCGGCCTTCGGAGCACTGCTGCTGCAGCTCTGCCGGAGCACCCGCATTCAACTGATTGATGCTGCGGTTTGTGGTTTTGCGGTTACGCTCCTGATTGGCGCTGGCTTTTATGACGCAGGCGCGTTCGAGTTCTACGCGGCATCCATGATGTGCGGACTGCTGGTGCTCGTGTTGCTGTCCGCGTGGCGTGAGCGGCGTGTACCTGATCTTGTTGCGCCTGCGAGAAGCGCTCTTTGGGTAGGGGCGGTGCTTGCGCTGGTAGCCCTCATTGGCCGTATTCCGGTTTCAAACTTCATCTTCGCTATCGGTGATGCCGGGGCCTACGTCAATTCCGCCAACCACCTCGCTGCGGTCGGCACATCGATCCAGCAGTTCTTTCCCCTCAATCAGATCCTGCTCGGTATCTACGCGTCCATTGGTGGGCCAGCCCTGACGCCCTATGGGGTCCTGCTTGTTAGCCTTGGTAGTGTGTGGCTGGCGGTTAAGTTGGGGCAGGTGTATTTCAAGCGGTCAGGGGCGGGGTGGTTGGTGGGTAGCCTCGTCGCACTGAACGCGTTGGCAATGTGGTTCGGACGGCTCCCGTATTCCGAATCTCTCATGCTGCTGATTAACCTTGGTTCTCTGTACTACTGGAAGCGCGCCGCAGACGAAGGGAGCTCGGCACGATTACCGTACGTACTGCTCGGTCTGCTCGTCGCCTTGGGGTGCCTTGATCGGGTGACCGGAATCATCTGGATGTTGATTCTGAGTGCCAACTTGGTGTTCCTGTGCGCGCGGCGAAGCGTCCGTGTACGTCCGTTTCTGTTGGCATTCATCATTGCCGCCCTCGGTTACCTACTGTCCATCCAGATTGCGATGACTTGGGGGCCTGCGTATTACTTCATGCAGGTCAGCCACTATCTGCCGTTCATTCATAACGTGCGTGGAGTCATCGGATTCCATTTGGTCTGGGGGGGGGTTCTGGGTGCGGCCAGCGCGATCGCGTATTGGTTGCGGCCGCGCGTGCACATTCCGCAGCGACTGGTGGCACTAACCCCCGTGTGGACGTTTGCCGGTTTCGTGGGCTGTCTGTTCGTTGCGACGATCGTGTTCGTCCCTGATTGGCATCATTGGCTGGTCATTGACGCGTTCAGGAGTGCTTTATCGGGCAAGCTGCCGCAGGACAGCTACTACCTGGTTACCTATTTCACGGCCTTCGCAATCCCGTTGTTCTTCATCGGGTGGTATTACCTTTTTAAATCGTGTGACCCGTTCAAGGCGGAGGAGTGGGGTGTCTTCTGGTTGTTTTCAATATCGTTCATGGCGTTATCGTACATACGCCCGACGTACGCCATGTCGCACGATGTGTACATGTACTGGGATCGTTACTTCCTCAGTGATACGTTCGTGGTATTTACGATCGTTGTCGCCGCGGGTGCGGGGTACCTTTACAAGCTCAAATTCACGCGCTGGTTCGCTTATGTATTCGCGCTGGCTTATCTGGCGCAGGCCGCTACATGGATGGCCCTCAACCATGGGAATCGGTACCTCGACAACGGGTATCGGATGGTGGCTTGGCTGGCTTCCAGCTTGCCAGTGCACGACAGCATGGTGTTTCTAGACAACCAGTACCACGCGAGGTGGGTGTTCCCGAACCTGCGGCGTACCTTGCTTGTGCCGCTGGCCCACAGCTACGGTTATCACGTGTATGGAGTCGGCGTCCAAAAAGGTCCTTTCACCCACAGTGCGTTCACGCCTGACGCGCCGCTCGACCAGGCAAAGATCAACCAGGCGCTGGATAGCGGCAAGCAGGTCTATATCGTCTCTGCCTCAGCCTTCGGCCAGTCGCACGAACCTCTCGGTGGCAGCATTCCGATGGCACTCGTGGAGCAGCGTGCATTTCTGGTGACGACGAAGCCCTCTCTACAGGGGGAGTTGTTCGCGGGGGGCAAGACGACTTATCCGGTCAGCTTGAAAATTTATCACCTTCCATCCCGTATGATCGCGGTGGCGTCGACGGCGCACAGCGGGTTTTACCCCGATGAAGTGTGGACCAATGGTGATGGCCGTTTGTATGGGCTCGACTTCTGCTTGCCAGGCGAACTGCACAAGGGGGTCATCAATACGCACGGGTACATGCCTGAAAGTGTCGGACCGGCCACCATCGAGCTTGCGGTGGATGTCAATGACGAACTGGTGACTGGTCATTGGGTCAGTCGAACGAGGTACGAATTTGTGCTCCCGCCGGACACCGCGTGCGTGAACAGCATTCGCTTGCGATCCAAGACCTTCGTGCCCAAAACGCTGGGGATCAACAATGACACGCGCTATTTGGGTATCGACGTAAAGTCTATTGTTTTGGGACCCTGATGATTGAAATTGGGAGCCGGTGACTGGGCTGCTGAACTGTCGCGCCTAACGCCGGTCATCCAGGCGCCGCAATCGTGTGTCGATCCGCTCCATTAACTTGCGGTTTGTGGCGATCAGATCGGCGATCAATCCGATCATGAAAGACATGGCTGCCAGCATCAGACACAAGGCGGCCAAGATCAGTGATTGTACGTGGCCGCCGCCTTCGCCGACGCTCAGAAGCGCCAGATAGCGGATGCTGATGGCCAAGCCGATGAGGCCAAGCAGCGCTCCAGACCACATGAACAGGGTAAGGGGCCGATAGATGACGAACACCCGCAGGATTGTCACCAGTGAACGCTTGACGTAATTCGGGATGCTCTTGACTAGTCGCGAGGGACGCAGATCCGGGTTGGTACGGATGGGTACTGAGATTACCTTGAGGTTGCTCAGACCGGCTTGGATGATCGTCTCCAGCGTATAGGTGTAGGCGTTGAACACGTTGAGCCGCATGGCGGTCTCGCGAGTCATTGCACGGAAGCCGCTAGGTGCGTCCGCGACATCGGTTCGGCTGGCGATTCGCACAGCCCAGCTACCCAAGTGCTGCAGCTGTTTCTTGATCCAACTGAAGTGTTCGGTCTGTCCAATGGGGCGGGCGCCGATCACCATGTCGGCACGATGATCAAGAATCGGTTGCACCAGCAGGGGAATGTCGGCGGCTTCGTATTGGTTGTCCGCGTCGGTGTTGACAATTACGTCCGCGCCGTGTCGCAGGCCGGCGTCGATGCCGGTCATGAAGGCTGTAGCGAGCCCGCGGTTGACGGGATGGCGCACTACATGGTCGACGCCAAGTTGGCGCGCGAGTTCCGCGGTGCCGTCGGTAGAGCCGTCGTCCACCACTAACCACTCCACTTTGTCGAAGCCCGCCACCGTGCGCGGCAATGTCGCCAACGCGGTGCCCAACGTTGCGGCCTCGTTGAGGCAAGGTATCTGGATGATCAGCTTCATGCTCGACGCCTCCCCGCGTCGTTCGGGTCAGGACGCGAGCTTGTCGCACAGCGCCGCATAGAGCCGCAGCGAATGCGGATTCGCCAGCGCATCGGTGTTCTTGACCGTCTCGCCGTGAATCACGGCGCGCACTGCCAGTTCGGAGATCTTGCCGGAGACGGTGCGCGGGATGTCGTCGACCTGCAGGATCTTCGCGGGCAC
>Ga0207667_10003772_pt1 | contig 18664 bp, 16 predicted proteins | sample KBSCornC52_FD_184301 | JGI IMG/M metagenome (GOLD analysis project Ga0207667, IMG submission 184301) | Corn rhizosphere microbial communities from Kellogg Biological Station, Michigan, USA - KBS Corn C5-2 (SPAdes) (version 2) | ecosystem: Host-associated > Plants > Roots > Rhizosphere > Soil ...
AGGGATATAACTCTTCGGATCTTTGAGCGTTGCTATCGAGTACCAGAGATGCGCACCTGCGTAGTGGCGCGTCCAGTTATTGGCAGGGTCGCCTACGAGCAGGCCATCGTAATCGTCGGGGAAGCGCTGCGCTTCCATCAAGCCTTGCTGGCCGCCCTGAGAGCAGCCCGCGTAATAGGAGTGGGCCGGGACTTTGCCGTAGAAGGTCTGGGTGATCTGCTTGCCGTTGACGGTGGCGAGATGCAGGCCGCGATAGCCGAAGTCGGCCACGAGTTCAGGGTGACCGAGCGCCCAGCCTGCGTCGAATCCGTTGCTGGGAGGCGTGTTGACATGGCCAGTGTCGGTGCTCGCCGTGGAATAGCCGCGTCTCAGCGCGGCGGCCATGGCGCGATAGCTGATCGTTCCTGCGGTTCCGCCGTTGCCGACGCCCTCGAACTTGCCGTTCCATGTGTGGAAGGGCAGCCAGACCTCGAAGTGGATCGCAGGCTTCGTCGTTGCCGCGACCCGGCAGAATGCGGGTAGATTGCCAATAGGAGTGCGGGAATTTGGCGGGAGGAAGCTTCCGCTGGAGATTGCCGTCGCCGAGGTGATTACCGTTTCGGGAAGCTGAAGCTTGAGGAGGTCTTTGCAGGATTGCTGCGCCAGAAGAGGTGTCGCAAGGAGAAGCAGGGCGAGGATCGAAGAGATTGCCAGGGAAATGACGGTTCGGATGTTTCGCACGGTTCTCCTTGTTATTTTGGAATGCCGAAGCAGGTATTCCCCCCTGTACTTAAGTCCTAAAATATTCAAAATAAGAGTGTTAAGTCTGGACCTTGGTGTAGACAAGTCCGGACAGGGCAGAACTTGCAGGGGCTTCAGGATAGACGATTTGTCAAGTTTCCGTGGAGCAAATTAGGGGTGTAGGAGCCCCTGTACCAAAGTCCGCAAAGTATTTGCTTGGTTGAAGAAGGATGGCGAGGGATATCAGACGCGGGCGAACCGGTTGCTGCGGGAGTGGATGCTGGCGGATAAGGCTAGTTAGTGGGGTGAATCGCAGGGTTCGCGCCTTGCGCGAATGCCCACATCTCAAAGTCGAGATATGGGGCACCCAGCACTCAGCACCCGGCTTATCCCGACCTCAGTTAGCGGGATCTAGCTCTTTTGGCTTTTGCAATACAGTTCGCTCGATTTTTCGCTTTAGTAAATCCAGCCAATCCGAAAGGTCTTGGAAACTTTCCGCGCTAATTTGTTTAGGCCACCTCAACGCCACAGTTCCCTCCGAGAGTGAAAAAACGTCGCTCCGATATTCATCATTTGGCGATTCTATGGAGAGTCCCCCTGTAGAATTTTGGGGAGATGGCAATGGATTATCAACATGTGATCGAATCGCAACGGGGGATTCACGCGGCGGAAGAAGGTCTTCTTTAGCTACAGATTCGTTTTGCAAGAGGGCTGCAAATTCAATTGATTTTTTATAATCCGCAATAAACCCATCCACCGTGCTTTCAATAAATCCCTCGTCAAAAAGCAGCGTCGAACGCATCGATGGCGGCATTTCTGCGCCCCATCGATTCCAACATAAAAGATATGCTTTAGGTGAAAGAACTGATTCCTGTAATGCCTGACGCCGTTCCGGCGAGTCGGGACTATCTACAAGTATGCGATACGCTCGATCGGATAATTTAATCAGGCGACCTTCGTTGCCAGGCATTTCCTCAATAAGCCCGAAATACTTCAATGCTGCCAAAGTCTTTTTGCTGCCACTGCTGGTGGAGCTATATCCCCAAGCATTCTCTATAACAGAGTTCGCTTGAACCGGAGACCGCTTAGCATATTGATACATTTTTGCTGCAAACTCTACCGCTTGTTCCAAATCTACAAATGGATATGCTGGACCCCTCGCCATAATAACTCCTTATTTTACCTCGCACATAAAGCCTTATATTGATTAATACGACACATAAAGCATATAAGCAAGCCAAAATGTAGGTTTTAAACATAAATGTGACAATTAGGCTGGCATAAACATTGCGATCATTATGAATATTGTCAATCATGATTATTAAGATGTCCCCAGCGTAACAATAAGCGTCTAAATAATTAGCTTTATAACAGTGTTAGCACGCCCTATATACACGGATATAACCAACCAAAACAACGCTCCATTCAACTATTTATATGCAGCAATCTAGCTGAGTAGAGAATAATCGAACGCATTTATGGCGGTGCATTATTAGGCATTAGCGTTTATCGCTAGCGCGATTACATGCTTTATATAAAAATTAGTGCCTTTATGGCATGAATTCGATTAATCAAATGCCATTTAGCTTTGTTCAAGATGGCTACACAGGGAAAACGCGATGGGGAAGGCCATGTCGGGCGACGATAGAGGAAAGCCTTTAACAAGCTGATCTTGCAGGGTTAACATGCCTTCATTCGCAGCATGATACTCAGGATCATTGATCCCTTCGGCGGTTCAGGTGCGATAGGTAGTTCAGCGAAGCATCCACAGGAACTCAAAAGGCCACATGAAGGCCGCCTCTTCCGTGATCTAATATCAGTTACGGCAGAAATTAAATGGTCATCATGAGCTTTACCATTGACATAGCGCACAACTTCGCCGATGATTTGAGAAGTGGTCGGATATTGCGTAGAAGACATTTAGCTCTTTTCACCGCGCGCACCGTGAATTGAAGCAACAACACAAAGACCCAGTCTGCTTAATCCTTGGCCGGACGCAGGCTGGGTCATGGTGAGCACCGCAAAGCCAGTTCCCGAATTGCTGCGGGGACTGGCACCTGATGCAGGAAATAAGTACTCCTGCGAGAAGTGTACCGCTTCATCTACCCGCCGCACAATAGGTGCGGTTAGGAGTTTCTCGCTATGAATGAATTCCATCCTGGACAAATTGTTCCCTATTCGGGCATCTATACGGTGCTGCACGACAAAAGCCATACGCAGGCGCATGAAGTGACGTGTGTTTACGGTGAACCGTTTCCACCCTATCACTGTTGCTCTCACGCGGTCCGCTACCGACTCGTCCGAGCTGCCATCCACGTTATCAAAGGTAAGTAACCCGCTACATGAATGAAATGGCGCGAGCTAAAGCTCGCGCCATTTCATTTTAGAGAACATTTGCGGCACGGCTGAAGCCGTGCCCTTAAGCAAAACTACTGCAGTAGCGTTCCCTCTTCGAGTTGGATCTTTGCTTCTTCGGGGGGGATGACTACGGCGGCGGCTACTTTGTCCTGGCTGTCGAGGTCGAGTAGCTTGACGCCCATGGTGCTGCGGCCTGCGGCTCGAATCGACTTGGTGTCGATGCGGATGATCTTGCCGAACTGGCTGATGACCATCAACTCGCTGGTCTCGTCGACGAGGTTGATCTCGGTGACCTTGCCGTTCTTGGTGGATGTTTTGACGTTGATGACGCCCTTGCCGCCGCGGGTCTGGAGGCGGTACTGGTCGACGTCGGTGCGCTTGCCGTAGCCATGCTCGGTGACCGAGAGGATGAGGCAGGGGGTGAGGCCGAGCTCCTTGTCGATCTTGTCGAGTTTGTCGGACTTGGCTGCCTCGACCACGTCTTCGGGGTTGCCGGAGAGGTCGAGCGGCGTGGCGGCTGCGTCGTCGATGGCGGCTTCGAGGGCCTCGGCTAGGCCCTTTTTGGCGGCGAGCTCGCGGCGCTTGGCGTGACGGGCCTCGTTGGATGGCGTGACCGCCGCTCCGATGACGTAGTCGCCCTTCTTGAGCGAGATGCCCTTGTTGCCGGTGGCGGCGCGGCCCATGGAACGGAGGTCGGTCTCGTTGAAGCGGATGGCCATGCCGTCGTGCGTGGCGAGGAAGATGATCTGTTGCCCGTCGGTGACGCGGACGGCGATGAGCTCGTCGTCCTTGTCGATATTGATGGCGATGATGCCGCGTGCCATGACGTTCGAGAAGTCCTTGAGTGCGGTCTTCTTTACGGTACCGTTGCGGGTGGCGAAGAGGATGTACTTGCTCTCTTCGTGGAGGTCGCGGACGGGAAGGATGGTGACGACCTTTTCGCCGGGCTGGAGCGCGATGAGCGAGGCCATGGCCTTGCCCTTGCCGGCGGCACCGACGTCGGGGACCTCGTAGACCTTAAGCCAGTAGACGCGGCCGGTGTTGGTGAAGCAGAGGAGATAGGCGTGCGTGGAATCGATGATGAGCTGGGCGACGAAGTCCTCTTCGCGGGTCTTCATGCCGAGGCGGCCGGTGCCTCCGCGACGCTGCTGTCTATAGATAGAGATGGGCGTGCGCTTGAGGTAACCGGTGTTGGAGACGGTGACGGCGACCTGCTCGTCGGCGATGAGGTCTTCGAGCTGAAGCTCGGTGGTCTCGTCGACGATCTGGGTGCGACGGGGATCGCCGTACTTGTCACGAACGTCTTCAAGCTCCTTGACGATGACCTTGCGGAGCTTCTTTTCGCTGGCGAGGATGGACTCGAACTCGGCGATGTTGCTGCGGACCTCGCCAAGTTCTTTGAGGAGTTCGTCGATGGAGAGCTGGGTGAGGCGGTAGAGTTGCAATTCGAGGATGGCGTCGACCTGGCGGTAGCTGAGGATCAAGGTGCCGGTGGTCGAGAAGGTCATGTCGACGCTGTACTTTACCGGATCGAGGGTGACGCCTTTGAGCTCGGTGCCGCGGAGATTGATTGCCTTACCGCTGAAGTATTGGAAGAGGCGCTCGCGGGCCTCGGGGCGGCTGCCGGACTGGCGGATGATCTTGATGACGTTGTCGAGGTGGTCGAGCGCGATCTGATAGCCGAGCAGAATGTGCTCGCGGTCGCGGGCCTTGCCGAGGAGGAATGCGGTGCGGCGGCGGACGACTTCGACGCGGTGGTCGAGGAAGGCGCGGATGGCCTGATCGAGCGGGAGGACCTTCGGCTGGCCGTTGTGGACGGCGAGGAAGATCATGGAGAAGCTCTCCTGCATCTGGGTGTGCTTGTAGAGCTGGTTGAGGACGATCTGCGACTCGGCTCCGCGCTTGAGGCCGATGTGGATGCGCATGCCGTCGCGGTCGCTCTCGTCGCGGAACTCGTCGCGAGCGATGTCGGTGATGACGCCCTCGTTGACCAGCTCGGCGATGCGCTCGATGAGCCTGGACTTGTTGACCTGGTACGGGATCTCGGTGACGATGATGGCCTGGCGGCCACCGGAGATGTTCTCGATACTGCACTTGGCGCGCATGATGAAGCGGCCACGGCCTGTCTTGTAGGTCTGGGCGACGTTGGCGCGCCCGTAGAGATAACCGCCGGTAGGAAAGTCGGGGCCTTTGACGTGCTCGAGCACGGCGTCGATACCGGCTTTGGGATCGTTGAGCAGGGTGATGCAGGCGTTGACGACTTCGGTGAGGTTGTGCGGCGGGATGTTGGTCGCCATGCCCACCGCAATACCTCCAGACCCATTGACGATGAGGTTGGGGATGCGTGCGGGGAGGACGGTCGGCTCGAGGGTGGACTCGTCGTAGTTGGGGGTGAAGTCTACGGTGTCGGAGTCGATGTCGGCGAGCATCTCGCCGGCGATGCGGGTCATGCGCGACTCGGTATATCGCATGGCGGCGGGTGGGTCGCCGTCGACGGAGCCAAAGTTGCCCTGGCCATCGACCAGAGGATAGCGGAGGGCGAAGGGCTGGGCCATGCGGACCATGGTGTCGTAGATGGAAGCATCGCCGTGGGGATGGTAGTTACCCATAACGTGGCCGACGACCTTGGCCGACTTGGTGTACTTCTTGTTGAACTGGAGACCCATCTCGGCCATGCCGTAGAGGACGCGGCGGTGGACGGGCTTGAGGCCGTCGCGGACATCGGGGAGGGCGCGGCCGATGATGACGGACATCGAGTAGTCGAGATACGAGCGGCGCATCTCGTCTTCAATATTGATAGACAGCATGAAGGCCGCGCCGCGACCCTGGACGGTGCTGGGGGGACCGTCGGGGGGAGTGTTCGGGGAGTCGGAGTTGGAGCCTAAGGGGAGCTGCGGATTCTGATCGTCTGCCATGGTATGTATCTATTATAGAGGGTTTGGCGGGTAGGGGTAGAGGTGGCGAAGTATGGGCAGATCGAGGGTTTGAGGCTGTTTTAGACGGTGAAATCCATTTAGGACAGAAACAGTCTTATATTTTGATTGATCTCGGACTCATATTGTCGTATATTGAGATTCATCGAGTTCACATGACGCGGTTTGCTTGTGGAAGTCGTAGGAATTGAAGTGGAAGGTCCAGATCCTCGTGGAGTATCTCTTGGCGGAGACCACGAAGATCTGGAGACTACAAGCCGTTTGGACGGTTGCAGGTTGTCTGGATTATAGGGTCGGTTCACGGCCCAGGCAACTGCGGCGTTCCGCTTCGGTTTCGGTTCAACTCCTTCAACAGAAGTAAACGAGTTTCGAGCTTTGAAGTGTTTGCGATGGCTTCGGCCATTGGCGAGGACTTTGAGGATAAGCGGTCAAGGACGAGGTATGCGCTTTTCGCTACCGGATGACTGACTGCATGGATGTGAATCGCAGGGGACGCATGGTGTTTCCGATGTTTGACGGTGCGGTCTTTGCCAGGGCCTTTGGATGTTCTATTCGAGGAGAAAGTACGTGAAGCGGAATTTGACGGTGGGGAAGAAGAAGGCTGGCTGGAAGGTGGGTGGCCGGCGTGGGTGGTTGGCGATGGGGACGCTGGCGGCGTATGCAGTGATGGGTTCGAGTCGGGGCGCGATGGCGGCGGTAACCAACGATGCCGGGGCCGGTGCGGCTGGAGCAGGTGCTCCAGCGGCAAACCTTCCGGTGAAGCGGTTTCATATCGGCGCGGGGCCTTTGGATGAGGCGATCAAAGATTATGAGCAGGTGACGGGGCTGGCGGTGAAGGTGACGCTGCCCTCGGGCACGCTCGCGGGATTTCAGACGCATGGGGTGAATGGGCTGCACACCGAGGAAGAGGGGTTGCGGCTGCTGCTCGAAGGAACCGGGCTGAGCTATGCGGCCGAGGATTCGTCGACGATGGTGGTGGGGCTGAGCTATTCGGACTCGGTGAATGTGACGGCGTCGGGACTGCCGGATGCGGTGGCTATGACTAAGTTCACGGAGCCGCTGGTGAACACGCCGCAGACGGTGGCGGTGGTGCCGCAGTTTGTGCTTCATGATGAGGGGAACTCGACGCTGCGGGATGCGTTGCGCAATGTTCCGGGGATCAGCATGGCGGCGGGCGAGAGCGGAGCGCAGGGCGACAATCTGACTATTCGCGGCTTTACGGCGCGTAACGATATCTTTCTGGATGGTATTCGCGACTTCGGCAGCTACTACCGCGACAGCTTTAACTTCGACCAAGTCGAGGTACTGGAGGGGCCTGCGGGCGTGCAGTTTGGGCGCGGATCGACGGGCGGCGTCATCAACCAGGAGAGCAAGGTTCCGGAGTTGCAGAAGTTCGTAAATGTCGAGACGCAGTTCGGCACGGATGCGACGCGGCGAATTACGGCGGACATCAACGAGCCGCTGACGGGGATTGGGCATGGAGGCGCGGCGTTCCGGTTGAATGCCGCGGGGATTGAAGGTGGCGTGGCTGGACGGCCTCATGCAGAGAACCGAAGGTTTGGCGTGGCTCCTTCGGTGTCGTTCGGGTTGAATTCGACGACCCCTTTTACCATCAGCTACTTTCACTTCACCGAGAGCGACACGCCGGACTATGGGTTGCCGTGGCTGCTGAACGGCGTGGCTCCGGGACCGATCCGGCATAACTACTATGGCTTCCCCGATGAAAACTATCTCAAGACGAACGACGATATTCTGACCGCGAAGGTGAGCCATGCCTTCGGCGAGAATGTGAGCCTGCACAGCATTGCGCGGTGGGCAAACTATCCGCGGCAGGCGAAGATCACCGAGCCGCAAATCTGTTCGAACGACAAGTTGAGTGTGCCGGTAGGAACGGTGGTGGCTTCCCTGCCGACGAGTGCGATCAACTCGGGAAAGGCGTGCGGCTATACGCCTGCGACGGACCCGGCCTTGATAGAGGTGAACCGGAACCAGTTGCAGATCAAGAGCGTCGAGGGCGATCTTTGGGACCAGACCGAGCTGACGGCCCGGTTCAAGGTGCTGGGGATGCGCAACGATTTTGTCGGCGGCGTGGAGGGCGGACAGGAGGTATCGAATCCTATCCGCACCAGCTACACCATTAATAAGGTCAACACAGTGCCTTCGGCGAACCTGCTGCATCCGAATGCGGCAGACTCGTTCGCCGGAACCGGATACATCACAACGGTGGTGCATACGAAGTCGCAAAGCATGGGTTTGTATTTTGTGGATACGGTGCATCTGGGGCATTTGTTTGAGCTGAGCGGTGGGGTCCGCTGGGACTACTTCGATACGGTGTACAACTCGTACCAGCCTGTGCCTCCGCCCGCGGGCGGAACGGTGAGCGCGCCGATTGGGCCGATCAGCAGGCTGGATAAACAGCCGAGTTATCGCGCAGCCTTTGTGTACAAGCCGACGAAGCATGGCAGCGTGTACTTTGACTATGGAACGAGCTTCAATCCGGCGGCCGAGTCGCTGAGTTTGAGTGTGCCGACGTCGAACAGTTCTCTGAGTCCAGAGAAGAATGAGACTTACGAGGTCGGCGCGAAGTACAGCCTGATGCATGAGCATCTGTTGCTCGATGGCGCGTGGTTCCGTACGGAGAAGGACAATGCGAAGGAGACCGATCCGACCAACTCGAACAACGTCGTAAACTCCGGCAACCAGTTGGTGAAGGGCGTGCAGTTCAGCATGGTGGGCAGGTTCCCGGAAGGCACGGATGTGGTGCTGGGATATGCGTATCTCGATAGCGCGGTCATTCTGTCGAAGCTGTATCCGACTTCGGTTGGCTATCAACTGGCGAATGTGCCGAAGCAGACGTTCGATGCATTCATCACGCATAGGTTTCCGCTGCAGTTGAGCGGCGGGCTGGGCGGTAACTATGTGGCCAGCCGGACGGCCAGCTCGACCGTGCCTTATGTGGCGACCGGCTATGCGGCGAATCCGAACGGGCCGGGGTATGTTGTTACCAGTGTTGCGATGCGGCAGATACCGGGGTACTGGGTCTTCAACGGAATGGTGCGCCGGCCAGTGACGGACAGGCTGGAGTTGCAGGCGAATGTCTATAACCTGCTGAACCGGTTCTATATTGATCAGCCGCATCCGAGCCACCTGATTCCAGGGGCGGGGTTGAGTGCGCTGATTGGAGTGAACTTCAAGTTCTAAGTTGCGCGGTGGGCGCTGTTGAGTGCGGCGGAGCCTGGACTTCGCCGCACTGCATTTGAGAGTGATAGGGTTTTTGCGATAGGGAGAGACGACGATGTTGATTACGATTCCCGATGTGTTGACCGCCGCGCAGGTCGAGCAGGCACGGGCAAAGCTTGATGCCGCCGATTGGGTAGACGGCAAGGTGACCGCCGGATACCAGGCCCAGAAGGTGAAGGAAAATCACCAGTTGCCGGAGGGGCATCCAGTGGCGGTGGAACTGGGCGAGATGGTGTTGGGCGGACTGGCGCGGTCACCGCTGTTTATGTCGGCGGCGCTGCCGCTGCGGGTGTTTCCTCCGATGTTCAACCGGTATACCGGCGGCGGACATTTTGGCACGCATGTGGATACGGCGATCCGGCAGATGGTTTCAACCGGGCAGCGGATTCGGACAGATATTTCAGCGACGTTATTTTTGACCAACCCGGAAGATTACGACGGTGGCGAGTTGCTGGTCGAGGACACGTATGGGACGCATTCGGTGAAGCTGGCTGCAGGGCATATGGTGCTGTATCCGGCGACGAGCCTGCATCGCGTGGAGCCGGTGACGCGAGGGGCGCGGGTGTCGAGCTTCTTCTGGATTCAAAGCATGATTCGCAGCGATGGCGACCGGTCGATGCTGTTCGACCTGGATACGGCGATTCAAAAGCTGGCGAAAGATCTTCCGGGACATGCTTCAGGCGTACAGTTGACCGGGGTTTATCACAACCTGCTGCGGCGCTGGGCCGAGATGTAGGTTCGAGATGCAGGGCCGCTTTCGGCTTCCCTGCTTCCGCGCAAGTAAAATGGAAGGTATGCCAACGAAGCTGGACGAGATTCTTGCGAATACCCTGATCGAGGTCAACGCGCGCAAGGCGACCGCGGATTACTCTGCTCTCGAACGGAAGGCCGCTGCGCATACGCCGCGCGGTTTTGTAGCCGGCTTGCGGAAGGCAGCCGCGAGCGGGCCTGCGATTATCTCCGAGATCAAAAAGGCCTCTCCGTCCAAGGGACTGATCCGTGCCGACTTCGATCCGCCAAGCCTGGCGCGAATGTTTGAGGCAGCCGGTGCCGCCGCACTCTCCGTGCTGACCGATGGGAGATTTTTTCAGGGGTCGCTCGAGTATCTCGAAGCAGCTTCGGCAACCGTGCGAATTCCCTGCCTGCGGAAAGATTTCATGGTGGACCGCTTCCAGATGCTGGAGGCGCGTGCATCGGGCGCGGATGCGATTCTGCTGATCGTCGCGGCGCACACCGATGCGACCCTGAGCGATCTCGGAGACGAGGCACGGAGAATGGGTCTCGATATTCTGTGCGAAGTCCATGACCGCGAAGAGTTAAAGCGGGCGGAAGGATTGGGTTTTAAGTTGATCGGCGTGAACAGCCGCGATCTGCGGACGTTTACAGTTCACCCGGAACTCGTGACCGAACTGGTCCAGTGGAAGACCACCGATGCGATGATGGTCGCCGAGAGCGGGATCGGTACAGCAGCCGATATTGCGAAGTACCGCGCTGTCGGATATGAGGCTTTTCTGGTCGGCGAGGCTTTGATGAAGCAGCCTGACCCGGCGGCGGCGTTGGCGATGCTGCTCGAACGCGAATACTCGACGGAGCTTTAGCCATGTGGATCAAGATCTGCGCCAACACGAACCTCGACGATGCCCAGATGGCCGCCGAACTGGGAGCCGATGCGGTCGGGTTTGTCTTTGCACCCAGCAGGCGCCGCGTGACCGCGAAAGACGTCGCGCAGATTACGCCGCACCTGCCGGAGAGCGTGGAGCGGATAGGGGTCTTCGATTCGCGCTACGCAGAAGAGATTGTCGCCGCTGTACGCGAGGCGGGATTAAGCGCGGTGCAGCTTCATGGCGGCGGAGAGCCTGTTCTGGTGCGCCGTCTGAATGATTTGTTTGAGGGGAAGATCGGCATCATCCAGACCGTTCACTGGGCTGTGGATGAGGGCGAGGAGAGCGCGAAGGCGGTACGGCAGCGCCTCAGGGCGATAGAAGCTGATCACGTGATCGAGCGGATACTGATCGATTCGAAGGTGGGCCAGGCCACGGGCGGGACTGGCGTGTCCTTTGACTGGGCTGCAGCGAGAGATGTTCTGTCGAGCGGCGAGGGACGCCTAAAGATGATCGTGGCGGGCGGCCTGCATTCAGAGAATGTGGCAGAGGCCATTCGCGAACTGAATCCATGGGGCGTAGACGTGGCGAGCGGCGTAGAAAAAGCTCCGGGTCGCAAGGACCGTGACAAACTAGCCGGGTTTATAAGGAACGCACGGGCAGCGAGACATCGCTGAGTGGACATCCTGAAATATTCCTCTTTTCGGAACAGAATTTCTACGCCTCATAGGAGGGCTCGCTGATGGACTGTTCATCACATTAGCGTTCTTCCAGCAGCAGCGGGACAGCTCCCAGGAGGGCGGCTTTCTCGCCAAGCTCCGCAGCACACACGACGAGCGTTCCCCACGCAGCCCAGGCATATTTGTTGACGTGGGCCTGCACAAAAGGCAATATGACGTCTGCTCGACCCAATACTCCACCTCCCATGATCACAACCTCGGGATCGTAAGCGTGAATTAATGCCACCGCGTTGGCAGCCCACACCTTTAGACAATGCTGCCGTACCTCCCAGGCAACTTGATCGCCCTGGTCAGCCGCATCGAAGAGCTTACGAAAGTTCAGTTCCGGTTCCGTGGCAAGAAGGCTGGTTGCAAACGCTGGATGCTCGCGAATGATCCCCGGCAAAGCCCAGCCGGATGCCTCCGCTTCGGCACAGCCGATATTGCCGCACTTGCAAAGCCGTCCCCGATAATCAACCGGCAAATGGCCGCCAAGACAGCCAGCCTGTGCATGAGCACCGCGCAACAGCCTGCCGTGAATCATCGCTGCCCCTCCAATACCCGTGCCCAGCGTCATCATGACCACATCACTTACGCCTTGAGCGCTTCCCGCAAATTGCTCTCCAAGGAGCGCCATGCGCGCGTCGTTCTCCATACGCAGGGGTAACCCAAGGACCTCTTTACTCCACGCGACTAGATCCAATTCCTTCGCATCCTCATACTTCTTCAACGTGGAAAGGATGCGGCTGGTTCGAGCATCGATGATTCCGGGAAAGCCGACAGCGAGACCGGCGCATGCACTTAAAGTCTCTCCAGACTGATCGAGAAGCTCTTGCAAGGTCTGCGCGATCAGGGGAAGTATGGAAGCGAGGCCACTCGCGCTTTCCGTTGCAAGTGAACAGTCGGCGAGGATCTTTTGATCGCGCACTACCGCGCAACCAATGTGTGTTCCACCCATGTCAAGAGATAAGGCAAGCATTAAGGGTTTCCTATCTGGTCTATCCGCATTAAGAAAAGTATCTGCTCATGCTGGCGAGAATAAAAACAGCGAGGACCAGCAAAGCGACCCCGCTCCACTGAATTCGGATCGGGAGACGCCCGCTGTTCTTCCATTCTCCGGTTACCATGCCCAGCAAGCTTGCAATAATAACGATGAGGGACATGAAGAGCGGCCAGCCTAGGACCGGTCCCCATGAGCCCAGCTTCGCGGCAGCAAAGCCATACAAGAGCGTGCTGCCCAACCAGAGCACTGCCATCGCAAACGCCAGACCCCAATGGCTCAGACGCCCGTCCGCAAACTTACTGCCCGTACGATTTTTTTGTAACAGCCACAGGCAATACATCAAGTTTGGAATTGCCCCGGCGAGCATAAGCGGCATCCAGATCACATTGGAAGCGTTCAATTCTCCCGCCCCGGCAGATCGCGCTACCTCGGTAAGGGGGCTTCCAAAGGCGAGGCCGAGATTAATAAACGAGGCCCCAAACCCGCAGAGGACAGCGAGGGCGATGCCAAGCATAGAACTCTTATGCGTTACAGTATGTCCGCTGCGGGCTTTCTCCCGCATGCGGCCAGCAATGGCGCAGACGAGCACTCCTGCTATCACGAGTGCGACGCCACCGAGTACGCCGTGTCCGGCAGGGGTTTGCAGACGCTCAGGATGTAGATGGACCAGCGGTATGAGGGTGCCAACCGCAGCCGATGTTCCCAGCACGAGAGAGAACGTAAGCGCAATGCCGATCGCATCGACTGCCAAGCCAAAAAATACCTGTGCAACTCCCCATCCAGCCCCGAAGAGCATAACCACCAACAGCATGCTGGGCGCCACAGACGAGTAAACCTCTCCAAGATGAGGCACAGTACTAAGCGTAATCACCGGCGGCAAAATCAGCAGCGCAAAAACCGTCCACGCCATCCAGGTGTTTTCCCATGCCCAGCGGGACGTGTACTTCATTGGCAGCGTGAAGCTGGCATTCATCATGCTCGCCAATACAAGAATCGCAAATCCCAAGGCTGCATTGCTCATACGGCCTATCTCTCTTTCGCGATAGCGTGAATGCTTTCGCTGTTGGGCATGAAAGGGCCGCGCTTTTTCCACCGGATGAATTCAGTCTGCATGATTAGTCCGTTGCGCCTCCGGTCCATCGCCGAGAGCCTTTCACTGCCGACTGTGCCGCGCACCAAATAAGATCTCATGGCTTGCCCGTCAATCCGGCTCCGTCTCCATGAAAGCCAACCCCGCCTGCAGGCACCAGCATGCCGCCATCAACGGTAAGCGCAGCGCCCGTGATAAACGATGCCCAGTCGCTCGCCAGAAACGCGATTGCGCGCGCAATCTCTATCGGTTGGCCAACCCGTCCCAAAGGATGTGCGTGCCCATAGCTTTCAAACGTTGCTTCAGGATCGGGCGCAAGGCTGGCGCTCCAGCGTAGCATCGGCGTATCAACTGCCCCTGGCAGCACACAGTTGGCCCTCACATTTCGACCTGCGAAGTCAAGCGCAATCGAACGTGTGAGACCCAACAACGCATGTTTCGCCGTAACGTACGCCGCAGAATCTGCAACCGCAGCCACGCTCTGTACAGAACCAACAACTACGATGGATCCTCCCTGTGCGGCAATCATGTGTGGCAGAGAAGAGTGCACTGCATAAAAACAGCCGTCGACATTGACGCCAAGCGTCTCACGCCACAAATCTACGCTGCTCGAAAGTGCATCTCCGTAACGCTGTATTCCAGCACAATGCACTAATACATTAAGAGCGCCATGAGTCTGGGCAGCGGCGTCGATGGCATTGCGCGTGCTGGAAACCTCGGCGACATCGCACGCATAGAAGTTCGCCGCGTATCCCAAACCATTCAGGCGCTGGACGAGGGCATGGCCGTGAGTTTCGTCGCGATCAAGGATCGCCACACGCGCACCGAGTTCACAAAGAAGCTCAGCAGTCGCCGCTCCAATCCCCATTGCGCCGCCTGTTACTACCGCTACTTTTCCGGAAAAGCTAATTGCCACGATGACCCTCCTGATGACCGGCGACGGGTTGCGTCTCCATGCGAACTGTAACAACTCCATACGCAGGAATTGTAAGATCAATGCCATCGGTGCCTATTTGCAGTTCTTTTTGCTTTTGCTCCAGTATGTTGCACAGCCATGCGTGCTGGGCTCTGAGGTAATCGCTATGAATCACGACGGATTCAGGTCTTCCCGCTGTTTCTTCCAGCCGTAAGATGCTTCCATCTCCGTCCTCTGCCATCTTGATCCTTGCGTTCCTGCGAACCACGCTTCAACAGAATATCGGCTGTTTATCAGCCCCCGCGTATTCTGCCTATTCACAGTTGTCAGTGCCCGTTCACTCACCGCCCGCTCCATACAATTACAAGTTCGCAAGCCGCTGTCCGGGTATCCCTACATGCACGCGTCCGATATGCCACCGGCCAAAATTCGCCACATAAAGATCGTCCATCGCAGGTCCACCGAATGCCGCGTTGGTTGGCCGGGCAATCCGCGTACCCTCTGAATCGAAGGCAAGGAGCTGGACACTGCGATCCGTGTTCACCCGATAGATGCAGTCGCTGGCATAGCAGGTGACATAAAGATTTCCTCTCTCGTCGAACACGAGTCCGTCTGGAACACGAGCAAGCCCCTCCGCATATATTTCAGCCTCTCCTGCGGCACGACTGGCCGATACCGGAATACGTAATACATGGTCGCGCTGGCTCACGACGACAAACAGAAAGCGATCGTCGGCGCTCAGGGCCAGTCCATTTGGAAAAGCCAGTGGCCCTACAATCACTTCTACGGTGCCCGTCGGGCGCAGGCAATACACGAAACCATTTCCTCGATCCCATTCTCCTGAATCGCTGAAATACAAATTATTGTCATGATCGAAGACCGAAAAATTCGGCTGGATAAGAGGTTGATCACCCGCCCGAGAAACTGTCTGAAGAACCTGCCCGCCACGGTCGATCTTCATCAAGGCGTGAAGGCCTGAATTGCATACCCAGAGTTCCTGCCGGGCAGAGAACGTCAATCCCAGGCAAAAACCTCCCAGTCGCACAACCTCTTGGCTTCGCCCTGACGGATCGATTCGGTAGATCTGCCCAAGCTCTCCACCGGCCCATAGCGCCTGCTCATCATCGAAGGCAAGCCCCTCAGGATGATCGAGGCCGTCGGCAAACACAGTAAAGTCCTCTTTCCGGAGCAACGGCGTGTCTAAAGGCTGGGCAACTGTCATTTTTTCAATCCGATCCCTGAAATTCCAGCACTCCTAATTCATTCCTTGGAAATGGTACTGCAAGCGAACTTTCAAATGAAAATAAGAGCATATTATATGATTTAAAATGACTATTCAAATCAAATATAGTGATTCTCATGCCCGCTCCGCGAAACGACAACATGGGACCAAATGATGGCAACGCGGTCCACAAAACTATCTTTGGCGATATTGATGGTCTTTGCATTGTCCCGAAGGAAGCGGAACGAGAGGTCTTTAGCAAGGCCCTTGAAAAAGCTCATGGAGAAAAGTCAGTCAAAAAATCCTTTGAAGCTGGAATAAGTGCAGTTGCCATCAATAAAGAACACGGAATTATGTGAAGGGCTTCAGATGGCGACTCGATATTTATGTACTACAATTCTGGGCTCGCATTTGGGGACATTGAAGGTGCGATGACGATATAGCAGCGAAATTTTTAGCACGGCAATTGAAAGTGAATCTCATGATCAGCATTGACCTGTGGCAAAAATCCATCCTGATTACAGGCGCTCTCGGTGCAATTGCCGAACATATCGTCCGCGAACTCAGTGATGCTGGCGCGTTTCTTATTCTCACAGACGCAGAATCTGAGGCAGAGGCTCTTCCTGTAATCGAGAGTTGGAGAATTCGTCACTCAAGGTACATCTACCGCCAGATGGATGTAACGAATTCATCAGAAGTGGAAGCTGTCGTCGATGACTTGATGAGTTGCTACCCAAACCTGGACACTGTTTTGGGTCATGCTGGAGGATGTGGGCTTCATCCATTCTCCGAAACATCAGAAGCCGACTTCGATCGCATCTTCAAGTTCAATTATTTTGCACAAACCTATCTGGCACGCGCTTTCATTGCGCAATGGCTGCGCCGCAAAGTTGCTGGCCACCTGATTTTCACTTCATCCTATGTGGCCCAAATTCCTCACACAAGGATACCGGCTTATGCTACAGCGAAGGCTGCATTGGAGCATCTTACCCGCTGCCTCGCCCTTGAGTATGCCCCGGCGGGCATCCGTGTAAACGCGATCTCTCCGGGGAATGTAGCTGCAGGTAGTTCACTCAAGATCTTTGAAGAGGACCAGGAGTATCGAGAGTCCGTCCTTCGCGTGGCCCCCATGGGAAAGCGCAATTCGCCGGAAGCAATTGCGGATGCATTTGTATTCCTCTGCTCTGAGATGGCAGGGGGAATAACGGGTCAGACACTCAGAGTAGATTTCGGCGTCAGCATCCCGAAGATTGGATGATACATAGATATGAAACTTGGGCTTGGCTTATATCGCCACATGTTGACTCCCGAGCACTATGCCTTCGCTGCTCAGGCAGGATGTACTCATGTAGTCGTTCACCTGGTTGATTACTTCAAGGGTGGTGCTTCCAACCCGGCCAACAATCAACCTACGGGCGGAAAAGACGGCCCATGGGGAATCGCAGGAGATCCAGAGCATCTCTGGACACAAAAAGAACTTAGTGACTTAAAGGCCGAGATAGAGTCCTCCGGGCTTCGCCTTGAAGCAATCGAAAACCTCGATCCAGCCCATTGGCACGATATTCTGCTCGACGGACCCAAGCGAGCCGCCCACATCGAGAATGTCAAAACCATCATTCTCCGAATGGGAGAAGCCGGAATCCCGATCCTCGGCTATAACTTCAGCGTGGCTGGTGTCTGCGGACGTATCCGGGGGCCATTCGCGAGGGGTGGCGCCGTATCTGTCGGCCTCGATGGACCTGTTGACACACCAATTCCAAACGGCATGGTTTGGAACATGGTTTACGATCAGCATGCTCCTGCGGGCACACTTCCTTCTATTTCCCATGAAGAGATTTGGACGAGAGCCGAGAGATTTCTCGAAGAGGTGCTTCCTGTTGCGGAAGAAGCCGGAGTAACGCTTGCGGCTCATCCCGATGATCCGCCTATGCCAACCGTGCGTCAGCAGGCTCGATTGATCTATCAGCCAGATATGTATCAAAGGTTGATCGATATCAACCATAGCTCCAAAAACGGTCTTGAGTTCTGCCTGGGAACGATTGCGGAAATGAGCGATGGTGATATCTACAGTGCTGTCGATCAATACAGCAAGCAGCATCGCATCGCTTACATTCATTTCCGCAATGTTCGCGGCAAAGTTCCAAATTACAAAGAAGCATTTATCGATGATGGCGATATCGATATGCTCAGAATCCTGTCAATTCTTGACCGCAACGGATTTGACGGTGTTATTATTCCCGACCATACTCCGCAGATGACTTGTTCCGCACCGTGGCATGCTGGCATGGCGCACACGCTGGGATTCATGCGCGCCGCGCTTATGAATATCGAAAGAGAACATCGCTCCCGTCAGTCAGGGACAGGCCAGTAAATATTGGCGCGGGGATTGCAATTGTCTCTATCGCCAACTATGTCTTGTGGGGGCTTTGCTTAGAAAGAGGACTTGTCTTCGAGACACCGTCGCGATATTCCTATTTATCCTGGCCGGTGAGCACTCGCCCGAATTAGCTGGAGCGTGTATCTTCATTAGTGATTATGCGCATTCAAAATTCGAAGTTCCTCACGTTCGCGACCCTGATCGTCCTGGCCGCTCCCTTGTCGTCGCAACAGGGAGCCACGACATCCGCTACTCCTAAACCTCAGGACACCGAAGTCTATGAGCCGGTACCTCCCGTCGTGACACCGGGCGCTACCAATGCGGCGCCTCCCTCCGATGCAATTGTCTTGTTTGATGGCAAGAACCTTGACGAGTGGGTGTCGGCCAAGGACAAGTCGCCAGCCAAATGGACCGTCGCCGACGGCATACTGACCGTTAGCAAGGCGCCGGGCTCCGGCAACATTGAAACGAAGCAGACGTTCAAG
>Ga0207667_10003774_pt1 | contig 18659 bp, 18 predicted proteins | sample KBSCornC52_FD_184301 | JGI IMG/M metagenome (GOLD analysis project Ga0207667, IMG submission 184301) | Corn rhizosphere microbial communities from Kellogg Biological Station, Michigan, USA - KBS Corn C5-2 (SPAdes) (version 2) | ecosystem: Host-associated > Plants > Roots > Rhizosphere > Soil ...
GGCCAGCTCAGCGGGCGCGGCTGGCGCGGCCGTGCGGGGCGGCAGCCACCGCAAGCCCAAGCACCAGCGTCCTTTTTGGGTCGAGGCCGTTGCGTTGCTCGCGATCGCGCTTGCCATCGCGCTCGTTGTCCATCAGTTCTTTTTCCAGGCGTTTTACATTCCGTCGGGTTCGATGGAAAACACGCTGCACATCGGTGACCGGGTGCTCGTCAACCGCATGTCGTACAAGGTCGGCCACGTCCAGCGTGGCCAGATCATCGTGTTCAACGGCGAAGATTCATGGACGCCGGAAGCCACCACGTCCACGCCGTCCAACCCGGTGGCGCGGGCGTTCCATGACGTCGGCAGCTTTCTCGGCTTCGCACCCGACGGCGAGAAGGACTTCATCAAGAGGGTCATCGGGGTGCCCGGCGATCACGTGATCTGCTGCGACGCTCAAGGCCGCATCACCGTCAACGGCAAGGCGCTCAACGAGAACTACCTAGCCTCCGGCGATCCGGTGGCAGTGCCCACGACGACCAAGGTCAACGCAGCGCGGCCCTTCGACATCGTCGTCCCGCCGGGTCGGGTATGGGTCGAAGGCGACCACCGTGACGACTCCGCTGACTCGCGCTCGCACACCGGTGACCCGGGTGGTGGCACCATCCCCGAGAGCAAGATCATCGGGCGCGCTTTCGTGATCGTCTGGCCGCTCGGCCACTGGCGGGGGTTGGCGATCCCGAAATCGTTTACCGCAGTGGCCGGTGCGGCGACGTTCGGGACGTCGAGCACGCCCTACGGGCTCGGCCTGGCAGCAATGTTGCCGATCGGCGCGCTTAGGGTGCGCCGCCGACGTCGATTGCGCAGATGTGCCCGACGCGATGGCGGCCGTTCCAGTGTCCAGGCCGGCGGCTCGACGTAGGGTCGATTGCGATGAGTCATCGCATAGGGTCGCGACGATGAAGCCCCGCAGAAGCAGCCAGGGGAACCTCTATTCCTACGAGCGCAGTCTGGCGCGGATCGGGCTCGATCCGGTCGCGGGTGCCGATGAGGCCGGGCGCGGCGCGTGTGCCGGCCCACTCGTGGTCGGTGCGGCGATCCTTGCGCCGGGCCGGGCCGGCATGATCCCCGAATTGGCCGACTCCAAATTGCTGACGCCCGCCGCTCGTGAACGGGTGTATGCCCAGGTGATCAAGCGGGCGCTGGCCTGGAACGCGATCGTGATCTCGTCGGCCGAGGTCGACCGGCTCGGCGTGCACAAGGCGAACCTCGAAGGCATGCGCCGAGCCGTCGCCGGGCTCCCGGCGCGGCCGTCGTACGTGCTCACCGACGGCTTTCCGGTGGCGGGCATCGGTGCGCCCGGGCTCGCGGTCTGGAAGGGAGATCGGGTCGCGGCCTGCATCGCCGCGGCGTCGGTGATCGCCAAGGTGACGCGCGACCGCTTGATGGTCGCGATGCACGACGACTTTCCCGCCTACGGCTTCGCAGAGCACAAGGGCTATGTCACCAAGGAGCACCAGGCTGCGCTGGCCGCGCACGGGCCTTGCGCGCAGCACCGCCGGTCGTTCGTCAACGTGCGCATGTCAGCCGCAGGCCGTCCCGAGGTTTGCCTTCGGGTCCTCCACCCGGGCGACCCGGTTGCCGCCGGCGGCCCCGCGGATCCGGTGGAGACAGTCGATGAGTTCGAGATCATCGAGGCTGCCGATCTCGCGACCGAAGTGCGCGACAATAGACGCCGGAGCACGAAGCGCGGCAGGGAGGCTTTCCCGGCTGCGGAGCTGGTCGAGCCCGTGCAGTCGGGCGAGACCGGGCGATTGGTCGAGACCGTGGTGGAGGTGCCGTGAGTGCCGAGGATCTCGAAAACTACGAGACCGACATGGAGCTTCAGCTCTATCGCGAATATCGCGACGTCGTCGGCTTGTTCAAGTACGTGATCGAGACCGAGCGCCGGTTTTACCTCACCAACGAATACGTGCTTGACGTGCGCAACGCCGGCGGCGAGGTGTTCTTCGAGGTCAGCATGTCCGACGCCTGGGTGTGGGATATGTACCGGCCGCAGCGGTTGGTGAAGAACGTGAAGGTCGTCACCTTCAAAGACGTCAACGTCGAAGAGCTCGCCAAGAGCGATCTGCAGATCCCTGGCGAGACCTGAGCCACCCGGGAGGCCCGTCGAGGCGGTGTTCCAGCGGGTTTCCACAGCGCAGGGCGAACGTTCGCCGTATCCACAGCACCGGCCCGTAAGCGGCTGACCGCCGTCCGACTTCGACAGTCTCGATGTCGGAGGTGGTGTGGTGATGGGCTCGGTTCGCGTCCCTACTGCGCGCGGTGCGCTCGGCCGTTACGGCGAAGATGTCGCCGTTCGGCACCTGATCGAGTCGGGGTTGTCGGTGCTCGACCGCAACTGGCGCTGCCGCGCAGGTGAGGTCGACATCGTGGCGCGCGAGGGCGATGTGCTCGTGGTGTGCGAGGTGAAGACTCGCCGAGGCGTTGGATTCGGTACTCCGCTCGATGCCGTGACGCCGGTAAAGGCCGCGCGGCTGCGCAAGCTTGCGGTGCATTGGCTGGCCCAACAACGTGTGCAGGCGGCCACGGATGATGGCGATCCCGCCAGCTATGCCGAGGTTCGGTTCGACGTGGTCTCGGTGCTCGCGCCCGCGTCGGGTGCGGCAATCGTCGAGCATCTGCGGGGGGCGTTCTGATGGCGCTGGCACGGGCTTGGGCGGTCGCATTGGCGGGCGTCACCGGCCAGGTCGTCGAGGTGGAGGCAGACCTTGCGCAGGGTCTGCCGGCCCTGACCATCATCGGCCTGCCTGATGCCGCCCTGTCGGAATCGCGCGACCGCGTGCGGTCGGCGATCGTCAACTCGGGCGAGGCGTGGCCGCAAAAACGCATCACGCTCGGGCTTTCCCCTGCCACCCTGCCGAAGCACGGATCCGGCTTCGATCTGCCGATGGCGGCAGCCATCTTGTGCGCGGCCGGGGTTCTGCCGGCGCCCGCGCTACACGAGATGGTGTTGCTCGGCGAACTCGGCCTCGACGGTCGAGTGCGGGCGATCCGTGGCGTGCTGCCGGCCGCCCTCGCGGCCTCCGAGGCGGGGTTCCACCGAGTCGTGGTGCCCGAGGCGAATGCGGCTGAAGCGGCGCTGCTGCCCGAACTCGAAGTGTGGGCGGTCGATTCGCTGCGCGAGCTGCTCGACACGGTGCGCGATGGTCGCCCGCCACTGCGCGTCGTGCCCTCACAACTCGACACGGCCCGACTTCGACAGCCAGAAAGTGCTTGTTTGTCAGGCAATTCGGCGGCCGCCGAGCCTGACCTGTCCGACGTTCTCGGCCAGCCCGCGGGCCGCCGGGCTATCGAGGTGGCCGCCGCCGGTTCGCACCACACCTTCCTGGTCGGTGACCCCGGTACCGGCAAGACGATGCTCGCTGCGCGGTTACCCGGATTGTTGCCGTCGCTCGATCGCCACGCTGCGCTCGAGGTCACCTCGGTGCACTCTGTCGCCGGCGTGCTGCCCAGCGATTGCCCGCTCGTGACGAGGCCACCGTTTCGCGATCCGCATCACACCGCTTCTGTTTCGGCACTGATCGGCGGTGGTAGCGGCATGGCTCGTCCTGGGCAGATCTCCCTCGCCCATAAGGGAATCCTCTTTCTCGACGAGGCACCTGAGTTCAACTCAGGGGTGCTGGACGCGCTTCGGCAGCCCCTCGAATCGGGGCACGTGCGAATTGCGCGGTCGGGCGGAGTCGCCGAATACCCAGCCCGCTTTTTGCTTGTGCTGGCGGCAAATCCGTGTGGTTGCGCGACGGCTGCCTCGCCGTCCGCCTGCACGTGCTCGCCGCTGGTGCGGCGGCGTTATCTGAGCAGGCTTTCCGGTCCGTTGCTCGACCGCGTCGATTTGCAAGTTCGCATGCATCCGGTGAGCCGTGCGGAATTTCTGGCCGATCGTAACCAGGCCGAGCCCACGGAGGTGGTCGCGAAGCGAGTGTTGATTGCCCGCGAGCGTTCGGCCGAGCGGTTCGCCGGCTTGCCTTGGTCGTCGAACAGCGAGATTCCCGGCCGCGAGCTGCGCGGTCGATGGGCGCCACCGCGTCCTGCAATGGTCGCTGCCGAACGCGCGCTCGAAACCGGCTGGATCTCGCTGCGCGGTCTCGACCGGGTGATGCGCGTCGCCTGGACCTTGGCCGACCTGGCCGACCGGTCGCGCCCAGGTGCCGACGAGATCGACGAAGCGCTCTACCTGCGCACCGGGGTGGCCGCGTGATTGGCCGGATTGACGACGAGCGGTTGGCTAGGGCGCTGCTTTGCCGAGTTGCCGAACCCGGCGAGGTGGGTCTCGCTCGCAGGGTGGCTGGCGAAGGTGCGGTAGCAACCGTTGAGTGGTTGCTCAGCCAGCCGCCGACCACGCCCCAACGCCGGAACTGGAACGAACGAATTCCGAGTGCCTCACCCGAGCGTGATCTCGCAGCGGCCAGCGCCGTCGGCGCGCGGTTCGTGATCCCGGGTGACGCCGAATGGCCCGATCAGCTCGCCGACATCGCAATGCTGCCGGCCGAATATGCGGCGATTCCGTTCGGATTGTGGGTGCGCGGCAATCTCGACCTGCGGGCCGCGTGCGCGCGATCGGTGGCGGTCGTCGGCGCCCGGGCCTCCACTGCGTACGGCGAATACGTCGCCTCCGAGTTCTCGTTCGGGCTAGTCGAGCGCGGCTGGGCCGTCGTATCTGGCGGCGCATACGGAATCGATGGCGCGGCGCACCGAGGCGCGCTCAGCGCGTGTGGTGACACGGTTGCCGTGCTCGCCTGCGGCGTCGATGTCGCCTACCCCCGTGGTCATTCGGCGTTGATCGATCGGGTCGCCACGACCGGGCTGGTCATCAGCGAGTGGCCGCCCGGGTGCTCGCCGATGCGACACCGGTTCCTGGTGCGAAATCGGGTCATCGCCGCACTCACGAAGGGCACGGTCGTCGTGGAGGCGGCGATTCGCAGCGGATCGCTGAGCACGGCGAACCGCGCGGCCGGAATGATGCGGCACGTGATGTCGGTGCCTGGGCCGATCACCTCGACCATGTCAGCGGGCACGAACGAGCTGCTCAAGCAGCCTGAGTCGGTGTGCGTCACGAGCGCCGCTGACGTCATCGAGGTCGTCGGAGAAATCGGCACCGATCTGGCGCCGTTGCCGGAGATGCCGACCGACCCGCGCGACGGGCTCGACTCCACAACGCGCCGGGTGCTCGAGGCAGTGCCGGCGCGCGCCGCCGTTGGCGTCGCTCGAATAGCTCGGACGGCCGGGATCGACGTTATTTCGGTCGGACGTTCGCTGGGCCGCCTCGCGGCAGGCGGATTCGTCGAGAATGTCGACGGCGGGTGGCGAGTCCGGCGCGAATCGACCTGAGCTGCCGTCTCCCGCTGTCCGTTAGCCGCCAGCCGATGGTCGCTTTGCCGCTGTCGGTCACCACGAGCCGCGACCGGCACCGCTTGACTGCACATCCGCCTGCCCGGACGTCGATGACGATCGGTTACGGCGCGGGCGACTCACCGTCAGCGGGTGCTTGACCAGGGCCCCGTCGCCCGCGACCGTGCGAGGGTGAGTCGTGATGCGGCAACCAGCGGTGGCGAATTCGGCCACGCCCTCGACGCCTTCGTCGATCACCTGCGGTTCGAACGTGGACTGTCGCCCCACACGGTTCGGGCGTACGCCACCGACGTCCGGGGGCTGCTTGCGCATGCCGCACGCCTTCAGTGCACGTCGGTGGGTGATCTAGATATCGGCGTCCTGCGCAGCTGGCTGGCCAAGTTGTCGACGACGGGAAAGGCTCGCACGACGCTGGCCCGTCGGGCGGCGTCCGCGCGGGTCTTTACGGCGTATTGCACCCGACGCGGGTGGATCGGGGTCGATCCGGGGTTGAAACTGGCGAGCCCGAAAGCGCACCGGTCGCTGCCGGCCGTCCTCACGCCTGACCAGGCCTTTGCGATGATCGATGGGTACGACCGGTCGGGGGTGCCGAGCGCGGCGCGGGTTGGTTCAGCTGAACCGGCCGGCAGATTGCCGGCAGCGGGTTCAGCGGGCTCAGCTGGGTCTGGTTCGGCCGCAGCCGACCTCGATCCGATCGAGCGGGCCCGCGTGCTGCGCGACGACGCGATCCTTGAGGTGCTGTACGCGACCGGGATCCGGGTCGGCGAGTTGACCGGCCTCGATCTCGGCGATGTCGACGGCGCGCGCCGGCTCGTGCGAGTGCTCGGCAAGGGCAACAAGGCGCGCAGCGTGCCGCTCGGGGTGCCTGCCGCGAAGGCTGTCGAGCGTTGGGTTCGGTCCGGTCGAGCGATCTTGATCACCGCGGCGAGCGGCGCCGCGCTGTTCGTCGGCACGCGGGGATCGCGGATCGATCAGCGCGAGGTGCGACGGCTCGTGCATGCGCGGCTGGCGCGGGTTAGCGACGCGCCTGATCTAGGCCCCCACGGTTTGCGACATAGCGCGGCAACGCATCTTCTTGAGGGCGGCGCAGACCTAAGAACCGTCCAAGAGATACTCGGTCACGCTACGCTCGCAACCACACAGATCTATACGCATGTATCCATCGAGCGACTGAGGGCTACCTATGACCGCGCGCACCCCAGAGCCTAAGAGCTCCGGCGTGCTGGCCAGCACAGCAGAAGAAGACGTGGTTGCGGCGAAGCTCGATGCCGATGCCGCGCTGCGTGAATTGTGGCAAGAGTTCAAGGCAAGCGGCGAGGGCCGTCTACGCGAGCGATTGATCTTGCACTACTCGCCGCTGGTGAAGTACGTTGCCGGCCGCGTCGGCGTCGGGCTTCCGCCCAACATCGAGCAGGCCGACCTCGTTTCGTACGGGATCTTCGGGCTGATCGATGCGATCGAGAAGTTCGATCTCGAACGCGCGATCAAGTTTGAGACCTATGCGATCAGCCGGATCAAGGGCGCGATCATCGACGAGTTGCGGGCGATCGACTGGATCCCGCGCTCGGTTCGCTACAAGGCACGCGAGGTCGAGAAGGCCTACGCCGCGCTGGAGGCGAAACTGCATCGCACGCCCACCGAGGCCGAGGTCGCCGGCGAGCTCAGTATCGGTCTCGAAGAGCTGCACACGATTTTCAGCCAGGTGTCGTTCGTGAACGTGATCGCCCTCGATGAGTTGCTCAACGTCGGCGGCGAGCGCGGTGACAAGCTGTCGCTCGTCGACACGCTCGAAGATACCAAGGCCGAGGATCCGGTCGAGGTTTTCGAGACCGAGGAAACGAAGTACCTGTTGTCGCGCGCGATCAACACCCTGCCCGAGCGGGAGAAGATCGTCGTCACGCTGTACTACTACGAGGGCCTCACCTTGGCCGAGATCGGCCAAGTTCTCGGCGTCACCGAGAGTCGCATCTGCCAGATGCACACGAAAGCCGTGCTGCAACTGCGGGCCAAACTGGCCGAGCAGACTTCGGCTTGACCGTCCTCCCGCGCTTCTTCGGCTACTGAGGCAACCACAGCGTTGCCGCCAGAGTCGACATGGTCATGCGCACCAAACTCGACGGCGACTTCGAGGAGTTCGTGCGCGCCCGGTCGGCTTCGCTCCTCCGCACCGCAGCGCTGTTGTGCGATGACGTTCATCGAGCGAATGACCTGCTCCAGATTGCACTGCGGCGAACGCACCGGCATTGGGGTGGCGCCCTTCGAAATCCTGATGCATACGTGCGCAAGGTGCTCGTGACTTTGGCCCACGATGGACGACGAATCGGATAGCAGCCACAGTGCGTGATGCCGGGGTTATTTGCGCGAACCTTGTGGTGCCAAAGACATGGTCGGTGACCATCGGGGGCGTGGCGACGCTTATCGCAAACGGTGACGGCGATTCCCGGCGAGCGGTGCCGCGACCGCGACCGGCGCGGTCGGCACATGCGGCGGCGAACTCGCGCAACCTCAAGGCGAGCCGGTCACTCGCCTCGGGTGAACCCAGCGCCGCCGTCCACATTCCTATGAAGGGCTGCGGCTGCGTCGACGCAATGTCACCGCACCACCTGCCAGTGCGCTCGCCGCGAGCGCACCGGCCGCCAACGCGGTGCTCGGTAGCGTCGCACCAGAAACCGGAGCGGTGACGGCACTGCGCTGTGACGCATCTGCGGTCGCCACGCGCTGACTGGCCATTGCCTCCGCCGGCGTTTCGGCCGCTACAGCGCGCCGCTGCGGTGGCGTATGAGTCTGGTCACCCGATGCTCCTGGCAGCCCGTTACCCCAGATCGGCAGCAGCTTGATTTTTGGCGCACCGAGAAAGCCCAGCGGATCTACGTAACCATTCGCTGTGATCGCGCCCCAGTGCAGGCATGAACCGGGTGGCCCGCAGTTGTCGACCGCACCTGACACCTGCCCGATCAGCTGCCCTTGGGTCACGACGTCGCCGACGTGCACCAAAGGATCGACCGGCTCATAGGTCGTACGGATGCCGCCGCCGTGGTCGATCGAGATAACCCCGCGGCCCGCCAGCGCTCCCGCGTACAGAACCGTGCCGGCGGCCGCCGCGGACACGGGCTCGCCCGTCGTGGCGGACAGGTCGACGCCGCGGTTGCCGGCAAGCCAGGGTTCACCAGGCGGGGCGAAACCGTCGAGCACCACGACCTGCGGCGGCAACGGTGGCACGAAGGGGCCGCTCGTAGCCGCGACCGCTCGCGCGGCCGGTGACACCAACAGCCACGCCACGGCCACGGCGAGGACGACGAAAAGCCGCCGACCTGGCGTCAGAACTAACCACGACCGTGGCTCGGTGAAGGAATGACCATGCGAGCGCTGATGAATCGTCATGCGCTAGAGCATCGTGGGGTTGCATTCGTCGTCCGGCTCGTTGGTTGTTGGTTGTGGAGAACCAAACGCTGCCATGAACGTGTGGAAAACAGGGGTCAGGCGCGTACGGCTGTCGGTTCGCCCGTCTCGGCGGGCGCGCGAACGAACTGCGCTTGGTAAAGGTCGTAGTAGGCACCCTCGGCGGCGAGGAGCTGCGTGTGTGTGCCCTGCTCGACGATGCTGCCGTCTTGCATGACGAGGATGGTGTCGGCGTCGCGAATCGTCGACAACCGGTGCGCGATGACGAAGCTGGTGCGGTTCGAACGCAGCGCCGCCATCGCGTGTTGCACGAGTGCCTCTGTTCGGGTGTCGACCGAACTGGTTGCTTCGTCGAGGATAAGCAGCGACGGGTCGACCAGAAACGCTCGGGCGATCGTGATGAGCTGCTTTTGTCCCGTGCTGATGTTGCTGCTCTCTTCGTCGATAACGGTGTCGTAACCGTCGGGAAGGCCACGCACGAACCGGTCGACGAAGGTAGCCTTCGCAGCCGCGAGCATTTCTGCCTCCGTGGCAACGGGATTTCCGTACAAGATGTTGTCTTTGATCGTGCCACCGAACAGCCAGGCGTCCTGCAAGACCATGCCGACCTGCGAACGCAACTCATCGCGCCGCATGGTCGTGATGTCGACGCCGTCCAGGGTGATGCGACCGGCGTCGAGTTCGTAGAAACGCATGATGAGGTTGACGAGCGTCGTCTTCCCGGCGCCTGTCGGCCCCACGATAGCGATCGTGTGGCCCGGCTCGGCGACAAGAGAAAGGTCGTCAATCAGCGGCTTGTCGGGGGAGTACCGGAAGGCGACGTGCTCGAACTCGACGCGTCCGCGAGCTGCGATGTCGCGCGCGCCGGCCGTCGGTTCGGCACTTTCTTCGGGAGCATCGAGCAAGTCGAAAACTCTTTCGGCAGATGCGACACCCGATTGCAGCAGGTTCGCCATCGAGGCGACCTGTGTCAACGGCTGGGTGAACTGACGCGAATACTGGATAAAAGCCTGGACATCGCCGAGACTCATCGAACCCGAAGCGACGCGCAGGCCGCCGACTACCGCAATGAAAACGTAGTTGAGATTTCCGAGGAACATCATCGCCGGCATGATGATCCCTGAAACGAACTGCGCACCGAAGCTTGCGTTGAACAGTTCGTCGTTCTTTTGCGCGAAGCTCGCTTCGATCTCTCGACGACGCCCGAACACCGTGACCAGTTCGTGGCCGGTGAACGCTTCTTCAATCTGCGCGTTCAGCTCGCCGGTGTGAGTCCACTGCGAGATGAACTGTTTTTGCGACCGCTTGGTGACGAGCTTCGTGACGACCATCGAGGCGGGGATGGTTGCGAGCGCGATGACTGCGAGCAATGGGGAGACGACGAACATCATCGTCACCACGCCGACGACGGTGAGCAGTGAGGTGAGCAGCTGGCTCATAGTTTGTTGAAGGCTCTGGGCGACGTTGTCGATGTCGTTCGTCACCCGGCTGAGCAGTTCACCGCGTGGCTGGCGGTCAAAATAGCTCAACGGCAGCCGGTTAAGCTTCTGTTCGACATCGGCCCGCAGCTTCAAGACGGTGCGTTGCGTGACGCCGGTCAGTAGATAACCCTGCAGCCAGGCGAAAAGGCTGGCGGCGATGTAGAGCGCCAAGACGAGCAGCAGCACGTGCGACAGGTCGCCGAAGTTGATACCGCGGCCGGGCACCGCATTGGTGCCGGCGAGTACATCGGCAATGCTGTTGTCGCCGCGCGCACGGGCTGCGTCGACGGCTTGTTGAAGCGTGGTGTTGGCGGGGAGCCGCTTCCCGAGCACGCCAGCGAACACGATGTCGGTCGCATGGCCGAGTATCTTCGGCCCGATTACCGAAAAAGAGACGCTAATCAGCGCGAGGGCGAGCACACACAGCACGAGAAGCCGCTCGGGCAACAGCAGCCGGAGCAAACGCTTCGCCGACGGTCCGAAGTTCATCGACTTCTCGGCCGGCAAGCCCATGTTCATCCAAGGCGGGCCGCCCGTCCGTCGTCCGGCCGCGGGCAATCGTTTCGGCATCGCAGCAGGTGCGGCCTGTGCGGGCATCGTCGTGGGCGACACGGCCGAAGGTGTCGGCGTTGGCGGAGGCGTTGCGCTGCGCCGCTGCTCCGGTGGCTGCGGAGGCTGCGGAGGCTGCGGCGCACTCACGCGGCGTCCTCAGCGGAGATTTGCGACTCGACGATTTCGGAGTACGTGGGACAGCTGGTGAGGAGTTCGTCGTGTCGGCCTAGCCCGACCACGGTGCCGTTGTCGAGCACGACTATCTGGTCGGCGTCGGCGATTGTCGACACCCGTTGCGCGACGATAAGTACTGCCGCGTCACGGGTCACGGGCCGGAGCGCGGCCCGAAGCCGCGAGTCGGTGCCAAGATCGAGGGCAGAAAACGACTCATCGAAAAGGTAGATCTCGGGTTGGCGAACGAGTGCGCGCGCGATGGACAAACGCTGGCGCTGGCCGCCGGAGACGTTCGTGCCGCCCTGCGCGATCGGCGCGTTGAGACCCTCTGGCATCTGTTCGACGAAGTCACGTGCCTGGGCGATTTCGAGTGCGCGCCACAGTTCGTCGTCGGTGGCGTCGGGGTTTCCGTAGCGCAGGTTGCTCGCGATAGTTCCCGAAAACAGGTACGGCCGCTGCGGCACCAGGCCAATTCTGCGGGACAGCGTCTCCTGGGAGAGCTCGCGGACGTCGACGCCGTCGACGAGCACGGCTCCATGCGTGACGTCGAACAGTCGCGGTATCAACGAAACGAGCGTTGTCTTACCGGTTCCCGTGCTGCCGATAACTGCGGTGGTCTGGCCAGCGTTGAGGGCAAAAGACACCTCCCGCAGCACGGGATCGGCTGCGCCCGGGTACTGAAACGCGACGTCGCGCAGCTCCACTTGGGCGCGCACAGCAACCTCCGTGACCGGGCTTTTGGGCAGCACGACCGATGAGTCGGTGTGCAGCACCTCGGTGATGCGCTCGGCGCAGACCGCTGCGCGAGGAACCATGATGAGCATGAAGGTAGCCATCATGACGGACATCAGGATCTGCATCAGATAGGTGAGAAATGCGGTGAGCGCGCCGATCTGCATCTGACCGGAGTCAACCCGAAACGCGCCGAACCACAACACCGCCACGCTGGAGGCGTTGAGCACCAGCATCACGGTTGGGAAGATGAGCGACATCAGTCGGCCGGTGCGCAATGCCGTCGCCGTGAGGCTTGCATTCGCGTCGCCGAAGCGCGCGGTCTCGACGGGCTCGCGCACGAACGCGCGCACCACCCGAATACCGGAGATCTGCTCACGTAGCACCCGGTTCACCGCGTCGATTCGCTTCTGCATCAAACGAAACGACGGCACCATCTGGCGGATAATCAGCCCGATCGCCACGACGAGCACCGGCACGCTGACTCCCATCAGCCACGAGAGCCCGACGTCTTCGCGCAGTGCCATGATCACGCCGCCTACGCACATGATCGGCGCCGCGACGAGCATCGTGCATGTCGTGACGACGAGCATCTGCACCTGCTGCACGTCGTTCGTGTTGCGCGTGATGAGGGACGGCGCGCCGAAGTGGGCGACCTCTCGCCCCGAAAATGTGCCAACCCGCTGGAAAATCAGGGCACGAAGGTCGCGGCCGAAGCTCATCGCGGCGCGCGCACCGAAATAGACTGCGGTGATCGAGCAGGTGATCTGCACGAGACTGACACCGAGCATCCACCCGCCGGTGCCGATGATGTAGCCGGTGTCACCCTTCGCGATGCCGTTGTCGATGATGTCGGCGTTCAGGCTCGGCAGGTACAACGATGCCATCGTGCCGATCAGCTGAAACGCAACTACGGCGGCGAGCCAGCGCTTGTAAGGGCGCAAATGCTGGCGTAACAGTGAGATCAGCATGGGGCACCGTCGTCCTTCTTCACAGGGTTGGCGTGTTGCCGGACGCCGTCGAGCAGCACGGCGACGATCTCCTCAGGAGTTATCTGGTGGGTATTTTTGATAATTGGGTGACTGCTCGAAAACACCAGCAACCGAAGTAACTTTGCCAGTTCAGCGGGCTCGACGCGCAGCAGTTTTCGATCCGGCTCGACCAGGCGCTCGACGATCGGCGAGATGCTGTCGGACGCCGAAACCCCTCGCGGCGGGGCTGCATCGGTAGGGGGTCGTTGCTTGTGCAGCACCATCATCAGGCTGATCACCGAGGTGAGCCACCGTTGGGTGATGCGCACGACGGTAACGAGTTTTGCGTCGAGAGGTGTCGCCGGATCGATGCGTTCTAGCGCGGCAACGACGGACGCCGGATCGAGCGCCGCATCGATCGCGGCCCGGACGAGACTCTCCTTGTCGGGGAAGACCCGAAAGATGGTGCCCTCGGCAACCGCGGCGGCCGCTGCGATCTGCCGGGTGCTGACGTCGGCGCCGTGCTTGCGGATCAATCCGAGGGTCGCCTCGATCAGCGCGGCGCGCCGCTCGTCGGGCGGCAGCGGCCGTGCCCGGCGCAGGCGCTTGCCGTCGTCCGGCTTCGTCGCAGTGCTCGCGGTCATGCCTGGTACCGTAGCTGAATGAGTGAGCCCTCACTCACTCATTCTCGAAATGCCAACCGGGTAACTTGCGTGCGTCCTGAGGCTGGGAGTTACCCGGTTGGCTGGTTCGTGCGGCGGACAAGCGCTCACGTACACTTCCGGTGAGGTTCGGACTCGTCCGGGCCACAGCGGTACCTGAGATCCGGCTAGCCGGATCTACATCACGCGCCCTAACTCACCGACCAGCTTCGCGCGCAAGCGGCGCTGAGCCGGCCGCCTCTCGGTGCCCGACCCCGTCGGGTGCACGGCGACCAGGGCGCTAGGTGCGGTCGCCAACCGGCGTCCGCAAAGAACCGAGAGCAGCACCCGGCGACGCCCGCGGACGAAAGCCCGGGCGTGGGGTGCGAAAAGGAGCACGGCCATGGCCGTCGTCAGTATGAAAGAGCTGCTCGCGAGCGGCGTTCACTTCGGGCATCAGACCCGCCGCTGGAACCCGAAGATGAAGCGCTTCATCTTCACCGAGCGCAACGGCATCTACATCATCGACTTGCAGCAGTCGCTGGGCTACATCGACCGCGCGTACGAGTTCGTCAAGGAGACCGTTGCCCACGGCGGCAGTGTGCTGTTCGTCGGCACCAAGAAGCAGGCACAGGAGGCCGTGGCCGAGCAGGCCACCCGCGTGGGCATGCCCTACGTCAACCAGCGCTGGCTCGGCGGCATGCTTACCAACTTCCAGACCGTGTACAAGCGGCTGCAGCGCCTGAAGGAACTCGAGATTCTCGAGCAGAGTGGCGCGACGTACGGCCAGCGCACCAAGAAGGAAGCGCTCGTTCTCCAGCGAGAGAAGGAGAAGCTGGAGAAGACGCTCGGCGGTATCCGCGAGATGTCGCGCGTGCCCAGCGCCGTCTGGGTCATCGACACCAAAAAGGAGCACATTGCGGTCGGCGAAGCCCGCAAGCTGGGTATCCCGGTGGTGGCGATCCTCGACACCAACTGCGACCCCGATGAGGTCGATTACAAGATCCCCGGCAACGACGACGCGATCCGCTCGGTCAGCCTGCTGACCCGGGTGGTCGCCGATGCGGTTGCCGACGGCTTGATGGCGCGCGTCGCTGCACGCACCGGTGATGCAGCAAAGGCCGATGCCGCCGCTGCGGCCGAGGCCGGTCGCGAGCTAGGTGGCGACGAACCGCTGGCTGACTGGGAGCGCGAGCTGCTGGTTCGCGCCGGCAGCGGCGAGGCCACCGAGACGACGACAGCCGCGGCTGCGCCCGAGGCGGCAGCCGCAACATCCGAGGCCTCCGCAGCGAGTTCGCCCGAGCCCGCTTCGGCACCCGCAGCCGAGTAACGCTTTCGAAGCATCACCAAGAGGCGATGCCGGACGACGAGCAGCGCGTGATCGTCGTCCGGGCCCGCCTCGTGGCGCGCGTGAACGCCACACCCGCTGACCCGACCTACGAAGAAGGAACGAGAGACCGATCATGGCGAACTACACCACCGCCGACGTGAAGCGGCTCCGTGAGCTGACCGCCGCCGGAATGATGGACTGCAAGAAGGCTCTCGACGAGACTGACGGCGACTTCGACAAGGCCGTCGAGATCTTGCGCATCAAGGGCGCGAAAGACGTCGGCAAGCGTGCCGAGCGAACCACCGCGAACGGGCTGGTGGCCGCGGCCACCGACGGCACCTCGGGCGTGTTGATCGAACTCAAGTGCGAGACCGATTTCGTGGCGAAGGGTGAGCGTTTCCAGGCACTGGGCGCCACGTTGGTGAAGGCCTTCGCGGCGTCCGACGCCACCGACGCAGAGGGCCTGCTCGCAGCCGAGATCGACGGCCGCAAGGTCAACGAGCTGATCGACGAGAACAGCGCAGCGCTGGGCGAGAAGATCGAACTCGGACGGGTCGCGAAGTTCACCGGGAAGCACGTGGTGAGCTACCTGCACAAGACCAGCCCCGACTTGCCGCCGCAGCTCGGCGTGCTGATCGAGCTGTCCGACGAGCACCCCGAGGCTGGCAAGGACATCGCCCAGCACGTCGCGGCGTTCGCGCCGGCCTACCTGCACCGTGACGAGGTGCCCGCCGACGTCATCGAGAACGAGCGCCGGATCGCGGAGGCGACCGCTCGCGAAGAGGGCAAGCCCGAGGCTGCGCTGACCCGCATCGTCGATGGTCGGGTGACCGGGTTCTACAAGGACTCCGTGCTGCTCGAGCAGGCCTTCGCGAAGGACAACAAGAAGTCGGTCAAGCAGGTGCTTGATGAGGCCGGCGTCAACGCGGTGCGGTTCGCGCGGTTCCGCGTCGGCCAGTAGGTAAGGCAGACTTCAGCAGAACCAGATCAGGCTGGCCCGGCGGGCCACCGACAACAAGGGGCAGATGTGGTGGCAACCGACGTCGGAGGTTCACAAGGATCAAGGTCTGTGTCCGGTGCGCCCGCTGCCAGGGCTCCGCAGGGTTATCGGCGGGTGCTGCTGAAGCTGTCGGGTGAAGCGTTCGCTGGCGACGGCGCGCTCGGCGTCGATCCTGACGTGGTGGTCTCGGTCGCCCGCCAGATCGCGTCGGTAGTGGCCGAAGGTGTCGAGGTTGCCGTCGTCATCGGCGGCGGCAACTTCTTCCGCGGCAAGGAACTCTCGGTGCGCGGCATGGATCGCGCCCGCTCCGACTACATGGGCATGCTTGGCACGGTCATGAATTGCCTTGCCCTGCAGGACTTTCTCGAAAAGCAGGGCATCGAGACCCGGGTACAGACCGCGATCGCCATGGGTCAGGTGGCCGAGCCCTACATTCCGCGCCGCGCGGTGCGACACATGCAGAAGGGCCGGGTCGTCATCTTCGGCGCCGGCCTCGGCGCGCCGTACTTCTCGACCGATACCACCGCCGCCCAGCGTGCGCTCGAAATCGGCGCACAGGTCGTGCTGATGGCGAAGGGGGTCGACGGTGTCTACGACGACGATCCGAAGACGAACCCGAACGCCGTCAAGTTCGACGCCCTCGACTATGACGAGGTGCTGGCGCGCGACCTCAACTTCGCCGACGCCACCGCGATCTCGCTGTGTCGCGACAACGCGTTACCGATCGTGGTCTTCAACTTGCTCGACGACGGCAACATCGCGCGCGCCGTCCATGGTGAGAAAATCGGCACGATCGTGTCGGCCGGGGTGCGCTGAAGGTGCGAGCGTGTCCGGCGGTAATCGCGGGTTTGGTGACGACTGCTAGGAGTTGGCTGTGATCGACGAGACCCTCCTCGAAGGCGAGGAGAAGATGGAAAAGGCGGTCACCGTCGCGAAGGACAGTTTCGCGGCGATCCGCACCGGCCGGGCGCATCCCGCCATGTTCTCGAAGGTCGTCGTCGACTACTACGGTGCGCCGACGCCGCTGAACCAGCTCGCCGGCTTCACTTCCAGCGACGCCCGCATGATGGTGATCACGCCATACGACAAGGGCTCTTTACGGGCGATCGAGAAGGCGATCCGCGACTCCGACCTCGGCGTCAACCCCACCGACGACGGCAACGTCATCCGCGTCACGGTTCCGCAGCTGACCGAGGAGCGTCGTCGCGAGTACATCAAGCTCGCGCGTCACGAAGCCGAAGAAACGAAGGTTTCGATCCGCAACATTCGCCGCCACGCCAAGGAATCGCTCGACCGGCTACAAAAGGACGGCGAGGCGGGCGAAGACGACGTTCATCGTGCCGAAAAAGAGCTCGATGATCTCACGCACAAATACGTCGCTCAGGTCGATGACTTGCTCAAACACAAAGAAGCCGAGCTGCTCGAGGTCTAGGCCGAGCTAACTTGCGCTGCAGACGATGACCACAATGGCGGACGCCGAAGAGCAAATACCACGTGCTCCGAAGGCCGGCCGGAATTTGCAGGCCGCTATTACGATCGGCGTGCTGCTCGGCGCAGTCGTCGTCGTTTCGTTGTTCACGGTCAAGTGGTTGTTCGTCGCCGTCGCGATCATCACGATCATGACGGCTGTTTTCGAACTGGCCCGTGCGATCGGCGCTACGGGTGCGACTGTCCCGCGTTTTCCGATCGTTGTCGGAGCGGCAGCCGTGTTGATCGCGACATATGCAGGTGGCACCAAGACATCTGCCGACGGCGCTGAGACGTTGGTCGTTGCGACGATGCTGTTCGCCGTCGCCGCGGTGATCTGGGCCGCCGTCGCCGATGGCACGGATCGGCTGGCGAGCGTCGCGTCCAGTGTTTTTGTCTCGTGTTACGTGGTTTTCTTGGCCGGCTTCGCGATTCTGCTCGTCATTCCCGACGACGGACCGCGACGCGTCGTTGCGCTCGTCGCGACTGTCGTCTGCAGCGACACCGGCGGTTACGCGGTTGGCGTATTTCTCGGCAAGCATCCGATGGCGCCAACGGTAAGTCCGAAGAAATCGTGGGAAGGCTTCGCCGGATCCGTTTCTGCATGTGCTCTTTGCGGTGGGTTACTTTTTCCGCTGACGTTGCGCGCGACATGGTGGCAGGGCGTGATTTTCGGGCTTGCGATCGTCGTTGCCGCGACGGTCGGCGACCTGAGTGAGTCATTGGTCAAGCGCGATCTCGGCATCAAAGACATGGGCAACCTGCTGCCCGGCCATGGTGGTGTGATGGACCGCATCGACTCGCTGCTGCTCGCCGCACCCGTCGCCTGGGCCCTGCTCACCGCGTTCGTGCCCTGGCCGCATTGAGGGCGGCTGTCTCGCGCAGTAGGCGATGTTCGTGGCCGCGCGACGCCTGGCAACTATTCGTGGCGTTGCAGGTGCAGGTGTAGGTGCACGCGCCTCGAGCTCGTCCGTCAGGTCTCGCTTATAGTCCGATTTAATCAAGTTTCTGTGGATTAGCTGGAAATCCGGTTCGGCTCTGCTGTACTGACTCTGGCCGCCGACGGGGTGGCGCCCCGTTCGCACGGCAGTGCCCGACCGTTTCGGATCCCACCTATGAGCTTCCTCAACGCGCGTTGCGTTCGGCGCGCTGCCGGAGCGGCCGCATTGCTGGTTGCGATTGGGTGCGTCGCGGGCCCCTTCGCGACCGGCGCCCTTGATAGTCGGGGTGATCACGACGCGGCAGCACAGGTTCGTCGTTCGAGCCTGGCGTCGCCGGGGGTGAACAGCGCGGCACAGCCGAAGGGCGTCGGCGCGAGTGCCGACGCAGTCGCTGCAACGGCGGGTGCGCATGGCGGGGCCGCCGAGCCACTGGATCACACGTCGGTCGCACGAAACGCCAGCCAAACCGGGCAGCATGGCAACTCGGCGGGGCCGAGCCACCGCCCGACGTCGACGGGCGGAGCCGGACCGGTGGTCGTCGTCTCGGCCGGCCCCCGACCCGCGTCGGTCGCGGGTGTGC
>Ga0207667_10003775_pt1 | contig 18658 bp, 17 predicted proteins | sample KBSCornC52_FD_184301 | JGI IMG/M metagenome (GOLD analysis project Ga0207667, IMG submission 184301) | Corn rhizosphere microbial communities from Kellogg Biological Station, Michigan, USA - KBS Corn C5-2 (SPAdes) (version 2) | ecosystem: Host-associated > Plants > Roots > Rhizosphere > Soil ...
GGCCTGCTGTTCTCGCAGGAGGTGGCGCGGCTGGTGGCGGAATTCCTGCGGAATGGGCGGTTCACGGGGCCTCCCGGCTGAGTCGCCATGCCGCGGTACGGCGATGGCGGTGCGGCCGGCACGGCGGCCGAATTCAGGTAAAATTGGCCGCTTGTCCAATCGCTTCGTGCAGGAATCGTCATGGGTAGAGGCCCGTCCATCGAAGGTCGCAAGAACGCCGAAGACGCCAAGCGCGCCAAGGTGTTCACCAAGCTGATCCGCGAGATCACCGTCGCCACGCGCGCCGGGGTGGCCGACCCTGGCGGCAACCCGCGCCTGCGTGCGGCGATCGACAAGGCGTTGTCGGCGAACATGACCAAGGACACCATCGAACGCGCGATCAAGCGCGGCTCCGGCGCCGACGGCGGCGCCGACATGCAGGAGCTGCGCTACGAGGGTTACGGCCCGGCCGGCATCGCGCTGATCATCGAGAGCTTCACCGACAATCCCACCCGCACCGTGGCCGACGTGCGCTACGCGCTGACCAAGCACGGCGGCAACCTCGGCACCTCGGGTTCGGTGGCGTTCCAGTTCACCCGTTGCGGCGAGCTGGTGTTCGCCACCGGCGGCGACGCGGCGGCCGAGGAAAAGGTGCTGGAAGCGGCGCTGGAAGCCGGTGCCGACGACGTGCTCAACGAGCACGGCGAGAGCATCGTGCTGTGCACGCCGGAGAACTTCGAGGCGGTGCAGCAGGGGTTGATCGCGGCCGGGCTGAACGCCCAGCACGCCGGTGTGGTGATGCGCCCGAACAACCGCGTCGAGGTGCCGGAGGAGGCGCTGGAGCAACTGCTCGACCTGCTCGAGAAGCTCGATTCGCTGGACGACGTGAGCGAGGTGTCGCACAACGCCTTGCTGCCCTCCGGGACCGCCGAATAAGTCGGAGGCCGCGCGCCTTCGCATCGCATCGTGATGACCCGCATTATCGGCATCGATCCCGGCAGCCAGCGCACCGGCGTGGGCATCATCGACGTGGACGAGGCAGGCAAGCTCACCCACGTCTTTCACGGTGCGCTGGCGGTGGCCGGCGAGGCCACGTTCCCGCTGCGCCTGAAACGCATCTTTGACGAACTGTGTGACATCATCGCCACGCATCAGCCCGCCGAGTGCGGGATCGAGCGCGTGTTCATGGCGCGCAATCCGGATTCGGCTTTGAAGCTTGGACAGGCGCGCGGCGCCGCCATTTGCGCGGTGGTCAGCCAGGGGATCGTGGTGCACGAATACGCAGCAACCGAAGTGAAGCAGTCCGTGGTCGGCAGCGGTCGCGGCGACAAGACCCAGGTACAGCACATGATCGGCGTGCTCCTCAGCCTCAAGGGGCCGCTGCAGGCCGATGCCGCCGATGCGCTGGCAGTGGCGGTGACGCATGCGCACACCCGCGCCAGCCTGGCCCGCGTCGGCATCCCGCGCACGGCCTGGAGGCGACGCCGGTGATCGGGCGTCTGCGCGGCATCCTGATCAGCAAGCAGCCGCCATCGCTGCTGGTCGAGGTCGGCGGCGTCGGCTACGAGGTCGAGGCGCCGATGTCGACGATCTACGATCTGCCGGGCCTCGGCAGGGAAGTGGTCCTGCTCATCCATCACGCGGTGAAGGAAGACAGCATCACGCTGTACGGTTTCCTGCATGAGGGCGAACGCACGCTGTTCCGCAACCTGCTGAAGGTCAGCGGGATCGGCGCAAAGATCGCGCTGGCGGTGCTGTCCGGCGTGTCCACCGACCATTTCGCGCGGCTGGTGCAGGCCGGCGACGTGGTCGCGCTGACCAAGATCCCCGGTATCGGCAAGAAGACCGCCGAGCGCATCGTGGTGGAACTGCGCGATCGCCTCGACGGCATGTCCGGCATTCCCGGCGCCACGCCGCATGCGGCGCGCGCGCCGCTGGACGCCGCCGGCGAAGCGACCGTGGCGCTGCAGCAGCTGGGCTACAAGCCGGTCGAGGTGAGCCGGCTGGTGCAGAAGGTCGCCGCCGAGGGCGACGACGCCGAAGCGATCATCCGCAAGGCACTGCGCGCGGCGCTCGGGAGCTGATCGTGGGACAGCAGACCATGCAGGGCGAATCGCCGGCAGAGACCCGGCGCCGGTTGCGGACGCTGGCGCTGGGTGCGATCGGCGTGGTGTTCGGCGACATCGGCACCAGCCCGCTGTACACCATGAAGGAGACCCTCGGCACGCACGGCATGACGCCGACCGAGCCGGCGGTGCTGGGCGTGCTGTCGCTGGTGTTCTGGGCGCTGATCATGGTGGTGTCGCTGAAGTACGTCACCTTCGTGATGCGCGCGGACAACAAGGGCGAAGGCGGCATCATGGCGCTGATGGCGCTGGCGCAGCGCTCGATGAGCGGCTCGGCGCGCTCGCGCTGGGTGCTGGCCGGGTTCGGCATCTTCGGCGCGGCGCTGTTCTACGGCGACGGCGTGATCACCCCGGCGATCTCGGTGCTCGGCGCGGTCGAGGGCCTGCAGGTGGCGGCGCCCGGCCTGGGCAAGTACGTGGTGTGGATCGCGCTGGCGATCCTGCTGTGCATGTTCGCGGTGCAGCGGCACGGCACGCACAAGGTCGGCAAGGCGTTCGCGCCGGTGATGACGCTGTGGTTCGTGGTGCTGGCGGTGCTCGGCGTGCGCCAGATCATCGCCAACCCGCAGGTGCTGTATGCGGTCAACCCGATACATGCAGTGCGCTTCTTCGTCAGCCACGGCAATACCTCGTTCATCGCCCTCGGCGGCGTGGTGCTGGCGCTGACCGGCGCCGAGGCGCTGTATGCCGACATGGGCCACTTCGGCAAGAAGCCCATCCGGCTGGCCTGGTTCGGCTTCGTGCTGCCGGCCCTGCTGCTCAATTACTTCGGCCAGGGCGCGCTGCTGCTGGGCGACCCGCTGGCGATCTCCAGCCCGTTCTACCTGATGGTGCCTGCGCCGCTGCTGTACCCGATGATCGTGCTGTCGGCGGCGGCGGCGGTGATCGCGTCGCAGGCGGTGATCTCCGGCGCGTTCTCGATGACCCGCGAGGCGATGTCGCTGGGCTATTCGCCGCGGCTGGCGGTGGTGCACACCTCGCGCGAGATGTCCGGACAGATCTTCGTACCATGGGTCAACCGCATGCTGATGGTGCTGGTGATCCTGGCGGTGCTCGGCTTCCGCAGCTCCGACAACCTGGGTGCCGCCTACGGCATCGCGGTGACCGGCACCATGACCATGACCACCTTGCTGGCGCTGGTGGTGGCGCGCAAGCGCTGGCACTGGAGCTGGCCGACGGTGGTGCTGGTCGGCGTGCTGTTCCTGATCATCGACCTGTCGTTCTTCGGTGCGAACCTGCTGAAGGTGGCGCACGGCGGCTGGTTCCCGCTGGTGCTCGGCGTGGTGCTGTTCAGCGTGATGACGACCTGGCGCCGCGGCCGCGAACTGGTGGTGCGCGAGATCAAGCAGGGCGGGTTGGCGCTGGCGCCGTTCATCGAGAACATCGCCGAGCACCCGCCGCTGCGCGTGCCGGGCACGGCGATCTTCCTCACCGCGAACCAGCACGCCGTGCCGCATGCGCTGCTGCACAACCTCAAGCACAACAAAGTGCTGCACGAACGCAACGTGCTGCTGACGGTGGAAACGCTGGAAACGCCGGTGGCCGAGGCCGACGAGCGCATCGCGATCACCCCGATGGCCGGCAATTTCTTCGGGCTGGAGCTGCGCTTCGGTTTCGCCGAGGACCCGAACATCCCGCTGGCGCTCACCCAGTGCACGCGCGAGGGCCTCGGCTTCGACATGATGGACACCACCTTCTTCCTGTCGCGCGAAACCATCGTGGCCGACGCGCGCCGCCCCGGCATGGCGCTATGGCGCGACAAGCTGTTCGCGTTCCTGTCGCGCAACGCGATGCCGGCCACCGCGTTCTTCCAGATCCCCGGCAACCGGCTGATCGAGCTGGGAGCGCAGGTGGAGATCTGATCCGGCCTGTAGGAGCCCGCTTGCGGGCGATATCCTGGCTTCGGCATGCATCGGAGCAGAAGCATCGCCCGCAAGCGGGCTCCTACAAGTGCGGGGCGAGCCTGCCATAATCCCCGCATGACCGAAGCCCGCATCATCACCGCTGCCGCCCAGCTCGACGACGAGGCGCTGGAAGCCACCATCCGGCCGAAGCGGCTGGCCGAGTACCTCGGCCAGCAGGCGGTGCGCGAGCAGCTGTCGATCTACATCGAGGCGGCGCGCAAACGCGGCGGCGCGTTGGACCACGTGCTGATCTTCGGCCCGCCCGGCCTGGGCAAGACCACGCTCAGCCATGTCATCGCGAACGAGCTGGGGGTCAACCTGCGCTCCACCTCCGGTCCCGTGCTGGAGCGCGCCGGCGACCTGGCCGCGCTGCTGACCAACCTGGAGGCGAACGACGTGCTGTTCGTCGACGAGATCCACCGCCTGTCGCCGATCGTCGAGGAAGTGCTGTACCCGGCGATGGAGGACTTCCAGATCGACATCATGATCGGCGAAGGTCCGGCCGCGCGCTCGATCAAGCTGGACCTGCCGCCGTTCACCCTGATCGGCGCCACCACCCGCGCCGGCATGCTCACCGCGCCGTTGCGCGACCGCTTCGGCATCGTGCAGCGGCTGGAGTTCTACACCGCCGACGAGCTCACCGCGATCGTGCGCCGTGCCGCGAAGATCCTCGGCATCGTCTGCGCGCCGGAAGGGGCGCAGGAAATCGCCCGCCGCTCGCGCGGCACGCCGCGCATCGCCAACCGCCTGCTGCGCCGGGTGCGCGACTACGCCGAGGTGCGTGCCGGCGGCGAGATCACGCTGGCGGCGGCCCGTGCCGCGCTGGACATGCTGAAGATCGACCCGGAAGGCTTCGACGAGCTGGATCGGCGCCTGCTCGGGCTGATCATCGAGAACTTCGACGGCGGCCCGGTCGGGGTGGAATCGCTGGCCGCCGCACTGAGCGAGGACCGCGGCACGCTGGAGGACGTGGTCGAGCCCTACCTGATCCAGCAGGGTTACCTGGTGCGCACCGCCCGCGGCCGCATGGTCAGCGCCAGGGGCTGGCGCCACCTGGGACTGACCCCGCCGCCACGGCAGGCGCAGCCCGCCGACCTGTTCGATGCCGGAACCGACGATGCCTGAGCCCGCTCCCACGCCGCCCTTCAGCTGGAAGGTACGGGTCTATTGGGAAGACACCGACGCCGGCGGGGTGGTCTACCACGCCGGCTACCTGCGCTTCATGGAGCGCGCCCGCAGCGAGTGGATGCGCGCGCTCGGCGTCGACCAGATGGCGTTCAAGCAGGCCACCGGGCTGGCCTTCATGGTGCGCGACATGCACATCGACTTCCTCAAGCCCGCCCTGCTGGATGATGAACTGTCGGTAACGGTCGAGGTCAAAGAACGGCGCGCAGCCAGTATCCTGTTCACCCAGACGATCACGAAGACGGACGGCAGTTGCCTGATCCGCGCAAGCGTCCGGGTGGCCTGCGTGGACCTCGGGCGCATGCGGCCTGCCCCGATTCCGGCCGACCTGATCCCGCAACCCGCACCCTAGACAACCAAGCCGACTGGCGGAGAACCTGCAAGCAATGAACGGTGGACTGAATGTATTCACGCTGGTCGCGGATTCGAGCGTGCCGGTAAAACTGGTGCTGCTGATCCTGCTGGTGTTCTCGTTCCTGTCGTGGGTGATCATCATCCGCAAGTACTCGCAGACCAAGGCGGCGATGGAGAATGCCGAGGAGTTCGAGGAGCGCTTCTGGTCCGGCGGCGACCTGGCCCAGCTGTTCCGCGAGGTGAGCAGCCGCAACGGCGGCACCGGCGGCATCGAGAACATCTTCGAGTCGGGCTTCCGCGAGTTCGCGCGCCAGCGCCAGCGCAAGACCCACGATCCGCGCAGCGCGATCGAGGGTTCCGAGCGCGCCATGCAGGTGGCCGGCACGCGCGAGATCGGCCTGCTCGAGCGCAACCTGGAATTCCTCGCCAACGTCGGCTCGATCAGCCCGTACGTGGGCCTGTTCGGCACCGTGTGGGGCATCATGGGCGCGTTCCAGGGCCTGGGCGACATGAAGGACGTGACCATCGCGGTGGTCGCGCCGCACATCTCCGAGGCGCTGATCGCCACCGCGATGGGCCTGTTCGCGGCGATCCCGGCGCAGTGGGCGTACAACCGCTACGCCACCAAGGTCGAGCGCATCGCCTCGCGCTACGACGTGTTCCAGGAGGAGTTCTCCTCCGTGCTGCAGCGGCAGATCCAGACCGACGACGTCGCCTGAGCGGAGAGCAGCCATGCGAACCTCCGGGCGCCAGCGGCGCTACAAGCTCAAATCCGAAATCAACGTGGTGCCGTACATCGACGTGATGCTGGTGCTGCTGATCATCTTCATGGTCACCACGCCGATGATGAAATCCAATGTCGACGTGAACCTGCCGCAGGCCGATGCCAAGTCGCTGCAGCAGAAGAAGGATCCGGTCATCGTCACGGTCAAGCAGGACGGCCAGTTGTTCCTGACCTTGCCCGGTGCCGAAAAGGAACTGCTGGACGCGACTGCCCTGCAGACCAAGATAGGTGCCTTCGTGCGCACGAACCCCGACGTCAACGTGCTGGTGGCGGGCGACGACCAGGGCCATTACGGCGGCGTGGTCGAGGTGCTGGCCGAGTTGCAAACAGCCGGCGTCTCCAAGGTGGGCCTGATGGCCCAGCCCGTGCAGGGCAAGAGCACGTCCAATGGACGAAAGTAAGGCGACGCCGAAGGCGGTCGTACTTTCCGCCATCCTGCACATCGGCATCGTGGGGTTCCTGTTCCTCGCGGTCCTGCCGTGTTCGACCTACGAGAACGTATTCAACGCGCTGCACCTGCCGGCGTGGATGAACCCGATCACCTGCTCGAAGCCGCTGGAGTTGCAGGGCCAGATCATCGAGGCGACCCTGATCGGTCCCACCGGCAGCCCGCCACCGAAGGCGGTCAAGGTCAAGCCGGTGCCCGATTCGACCCCGCCGCCGCCGACCGTGCCGCCCCCGACGCCGCCCAAGATCGAGGCGCCGGAGGTGAAGACCCTGCCGCCGCCGCCCAAGCAGCCCGACCTCAAGGACCAGGAACGGGTGGTGGAGGAGGCTGCGCTGAAGGCCGAGGAAGCGAAACAGCTGCAGGAGGAAAAGCAGCGCCAGCGGCAGGCCGAGCTGGATGCGCAGGCGGTCAAGCAGAAGCAGGAAAAGCAGAAGCAGATCGACGACCTGTTCGCCAAGATGGACGCGGCGGCGCAGCAGACCCGCAAGCTCGACAGCAAGGCCAAGCAGGCCAGGCAGCAGCTGGAGGACCTGAAGAACGCCCAGGACAACGGCGCCCCCGACCTGCCCAACGCGGCGCAGCGCCAGACCGGCAACAACAGCCAGAACAGCAACCTTGCCGACGAATATGCGGCGGCCATTCAGAATGCGGTCACGCCGAACTGGTTAAGGCCGGATAACATACCGGCAGTTCCGTGTCAGGTTCATATCGTGCAATCGCCCGGCGGTGACGTGATGAGTGCCACCGTCGATTCCAGCTGCCCGTATGACGATGCTGGCCGGCGTTCGGTCGAGAATGCGGTACTGCGCACCAAGACCTTGCCCTACAAGGGCTTTGAAAGCGTGTTCCAGCGCAACCTCACCTTCACATTCAGGCCGCAATGATCAAGCCCATGCGCAAATTCAGCTCAAGCTTCGCCGTCATCCTGCTGGCCGCGGTGGCGTTGTTCGCCGGCCCGGCGGCCGCCCAATCGTTGAATGTCGACATCGTCGGTGGCGTCAAGACCGCCACCCCGATCGTGGTGGTGCCGTTCGCGCAAGCCGGCGGGGCACCGTTGTCGACCGACATCGCCGACGTGATGCGCAACGATTTCAACCGTTCCGGCAAGTTCCGTTCGCTGGCCAAGAGCGACATCGTGGAGTTCCCGTCCAAGGGGTCGGACATCAAGTTCGCCACCTGGCGCCTGCTGAAGCAGGACTACATCGTGGTCGGCAACGTCCAGGATGCCGGCAACGGCATGGTGCAGGTCGAATACGAGCTGTGGGACGTCAACAAGCAGCAGAGCCTGCTGCACCAGCAGATGCCGCCGGCGCCGGTGGGCGACCTGCGCAGCGTGGCGCACCAGATCGCGGACATCGTCTACGAGAAGATCACCGGCGTGCGCGGTGCGTTCTGGACCCGCATCGCCTATATCACCGCGGTCGGCCTCGGCAACAACACCACCTATTCGCTGATCGTGGCCGATTCGGATGGCTACAACCCGCAGGTGGTGGCGCGCTCGAAGGAGTCGCTGCTGTCGCCGTCGTGGTCGCCGGACGGCCGCAAGATCGCCTACGTCTCGTTCGAGAGCGGCAACTCGTCGATCTACGTGCAGGACATCACCACCGGCTCGCGCCAGCTGGTCGAGTCGCATCCCCGTGGCATCAACGGTGCGCCGGCCTGGTCGCCGGACGGCAGCAAGCTGGCGGTGGCGCTGTCCTACGTCGGCAACCTCGAGCTGTTCGTGCTGGACCTGGCCAGCCGCCACGAAACCCGGCTGACCAACAGCCTGGCGATCGACACCGAGCCGGTCTGGGCGCCCGATGGCCAGAGCATCTATTTCACCTCCGACCGTTCCGGCCGGCCGCAGATCTACCAGGTTTCGGCCAGCGGCGGCACGCCGCAGCGGATCAGTTTCCAGGGTCAGAGCAACCTTAATGCCTCGGTGAGCTACGACGGCAAACAGATCGCCATGGTGCAGGGCAACGGGAACGTGTATCGTATTACCGTCATGGATCGCAGCCTGGGTGACCAGGTGCGTTTCCTCTCGCCGGGCCCGATCGACGAGTCCCCGAGTTTTGCTCCGAATGCCAGCATGCTGCTGTATGCCGCTACCGAAGGACGTCGCGGCGTGTTGTACGCCGTATCGGCTGACGGTCTGGTTCGCCAGCGCCTCGTACTTTCCGATGGCGACGTGCGCGAACCCGCCTGGGGGCCATATCGGCAACGTTGAATTTTTCATGCTGCTGCACGCAAGTGCGGCAACATGATGCCCAGGGATTGGGCCCGGACAGCGCCTTCGCGGCGCGTTTCGGTTTCCGGTTGTGGCGCTTTGCCGCGTCATGGCCAGTCAGGGCGACCGTGCAGAATCACGCACTGTCGAACTTTCACGTGTCAAAATAACAGCCGGTCAACCGGCGTCAGCTGTCCCGTAACCTCAGTCGTCATCGTTTGTCGGAACTCAACCCGTAAGGAACGTCACCATGAATAAGACCGTTCGCGTCGCCCTGGTTGCCCTGCTCTGCGTAGGCGCGGCCGCTTGCTCCAAGAAGCAGGAAGTCAAACCGCAGCCCGCTCCGGAGCAGGCTGCTCCGACCCAGGCTCCCGTGTCTGATGGCAAGTACACCCCTGCCGACCTCGATACCGATGCCTGCCTGCGTCAGCGCGTCGTGTACTTCGATTTCGACAAGACCGAAATCAAGCCGGAGTTCCAGCAGATCATGGCGTGCCACGCCAAGTACCTGCAGGACCGCCCGACCTCGCACATCCGTCTCGAAGGCAACACCGACGAGCGCGGCACCCGCGAGTACAACCTGGGCCTCGGCGAGCGTCGTGGCAATGCCGTCTCCGACGCGCTGCAGGCCAACGGTGGTTCGGCCAGCCAGCTCGAAGTGATCAGCTACGGCAAAGAGAAGCCGGTGTGCCGTGAGCACAACGAGGATTGCTGGAGCAAGAACCGCCGCGTCGAGATCGTCTACACGGCGCAGTAATGATGAAGCGACTGGCTAACAGCTTTGCAGCCAGGTTCAGCATGGCGGGCGCTATCGCGTCCGCCATGCTGTTCGCGTTCCCGGCATTCGCGCAGGACTCGCGGTTGAGCCTCGCCGATCGCGTCACGCGGCTGGAACAGCAGGCACAGAACAAGGACCAGTCCGGTACCGGCATGGTCAACCAGATGCAGCAGCTGCAGTCACAGGTGCAGCAGTTGCAGGGACAGATCGAGGAACTGCAGCACCAGCTGCAGACGCTCGAGGACAAGAACAAGGCCCAGTACACCGATCTCGACGCCCGTATGGGCCGTCTCGAGAGTGGCGGTACAGGTGCCGCCGCCGCCACGGGCGGCAATCCGCAGGCACAGGCTGCCGGCAACCCGGCCGCCGCGGGCAGTGCCGCCGCGGCTGCGAGCAACACGGCGAGCCAGCCGGCCACGGCCGGCAGCGCCACCGCCGCCGGCGATCCGGCAGCGGCCCAGGCTGCCTACGACGTGGCGTTCAAGGCGATTCGCGCGGGTAATTACGTGGAAGCCTCGCGCGAGTTCCGCAGCTTCATCCAGCAGTACCCGAACCATGCGCTGGCGCCGAATGCCTGGTACTGGCTTGGCGAGTCGTACTACGCCACCACCAATTACCCGGTCGCGCTGGAGTCGTTCCAGCAGCTGCTCAGCCAGTTCCCGCAGAGCGACAAGGCACCCGACGCGCTGCTCAAGGTCGGCTACAGCCAGCTCGAGCTCAAGCAGACTGCGGCGGCCAAGGCCACGCTGACCAAGGTCACCACCAAGTACCCGGGTTCCAAGGTGGCCAGCCTGGCCCAGGAACGCCTGCAGCGCCTGCAACTGCAGTCGGGCAACTGAGCGGTAGCGATATGAGCGGCAATGACGTGCGCGAGGCGTCCGGCACGCCTGCAGCGGCCGTCGCGGAGCGCCTGCGCATCACCGAGATCTTCCACTCGATCCAGGGCGAGGCCGACGCGATCGGCTGGCGCACCGTATTCGTGCGCCTCACCGGCTGTCCGCTGCGCTGTGTCTGGTGTGATACCGAGTATTCGTTCTACGGCGGCAACTGGCATGCGATCGACGACATCCTTGCCGAGGTCGCCTCGCATGGTGCCAGGCATGTCTGCGTGACCGGCGGCGAGCCGCTGGCGCAAAAGCGCTGTCTGATCCTGCTGCGCAAGTTGTGCGACGCCGGCTACGAAGTGTCGCTGGAAACCTCCGGTGCGCTGGACGTCTCCATGGTCGACCCGCGCGTGCGCAAGGTGATGGACCTGAAGGCGCCGGATTCGGGCGAGAGCCAGCGCAATCTGTGGTCGAACCTCGACCACCTGCTGCCGCACGACCAGATCAAGATCGTCATCGCCAGCCGCGCCGACTACGAATGGGCGCGCGCGATGCTGGCCGAGCATGCGCTGGCGGAGCGCTGCATGGTGCTGTTTTCGCCGGTGCACGGTGCGGTCGAGCCACGCGACCTGGCCGAATGGATCATCGCCGACAAGTTGGATGTGCGCTTCCAGTTGCAGCTGCACAAGCTGCTGTGGAACGACGCGGCCGGAAGGTAAAAGGTGGCCATATCGCCGCAAGCGACAATAACTCCGCGCGTCGGCCTGTGTTGCCGGTGGCGCTTCCGGCCGGTGACCGGCCGCACCTGTGTGGATGCAAGACATGTCTGATAACTCCCCCCGAAAAGCCGTCGTGCTCGTTTCCGGCGGCATGGATTCGGCCGTTACCATCGCGCTGGCGCGCGAGCAGGGTTACCAGGTGCACGCACTGAGCGTGGCCTACGGCCAGCGCCACAACTCGGAGCTGGCCGCGTCCGATCGCGTCGCTGAGATGCTCGGCGCGGTCGAGCACAAGACCGTCGGCATCGACCTGCGCAGCATTGGCGGCTCCGCGCTCACCGCCGATATCGACGTGCCGCTGGATACCGTCGACAGCGGCGACATCCCGGTGACCTATGTGCCGGCGCGCAACACCATCATGCTGTCGATCGCGCTGGGTTGGGCCGAGGTACTCGGTTCCAGCGACATCTGGTGCGGGGTCAACGCGGTCGACTACTCGGGCTACCCGGATTGCCGCCCCGCCTTCATCGAGGCGTTCGAGGCCCTGGCGAACGTCGCCACCAAGGCCGGCGTCGAAGGTGCCGGCATCCGCATCCATGCACCGTTGATGCGCATGAGCAAGGCCGACATCGCGCGCGAGGGCCAGCGTCTTGGCGTGGATTTCTCGGCCACGGTCAGCTGCTATCAGGCCGACAGTGACGGCCGCGCCTGTGGCCATTGCGACGCCTGCCGGCTGCGCGCGCAGGGTTTCCGCGAGGCAGGGCTGGCCGATCCCACGCGCTACGCCTGAGCGTCCCGGTGCGCTTGCTTGTGCCGCTGCCGCCCAGCCCGTAAAATTGTCTGCTTGAGTTTTGCAATGATGGGTCGTTAGCTCAGTTGGTAGAGCAGTAGACTTTTAATCTATTGGTCCCGGGTTCGAATCCCGGACGACCCACCAGTTTTCAGAGCGTCCTGACGGGCGCTCTTTTTTTTGTTCCTGGCCTTCAATCGTCGTCGCGGGTGATGGCCCACACCGACAACATTGCACTGCGCAGCTGTTGCGGTGAAACCGGCTTGTACAGCAGCGGAATCTTCGCGGCGATGATCTCGCGCAGGCGCTCGACGCGGGTTTCGCCAGTGACCAGCAGGCGCGCGAACGGCGTGTTGCCATCGCGCAGGTAGTGCTGGTCGAGTGCGGCGAAGACGTCGAGGCCGCGTTCGCCGCCGCGCAGGTGCAGGTCGGAGATCACGATGTCGGGTGGCCCGGGCCAGTTCTCGATGGCCTCCAGCGCCTGCAGCCGATCCTCGGCCACTTCCACGTCGCAGCCCCAACTGCGCAGGAGGAAACGGATGCCGGAAAGGATGGCCGGGTCGTCATCCACGACCAGCACGCGTTTGCCGGCCAGGTCGGCGAATACTTCGTCGTCGGGTACGGGCGGTTCCGAGCGTGCGGTGGCGATCGGCAGCTGGAAGTGGAACACGCTGCCGCGACCGAGCCGGGATTTCACCCGGACCTCGGTATCGAGCAGCTCCGCCAGCCGCTGCACGGTGGCCAGACCCAGGCCCAGACCCGAGTGCGAATCATCATGAAGCCCTGCGTCGGGACGGTCGTCGATGCGGTAGAACTCGTCGAACACGCTGGGCAGGTGCTGCGGTGCGATGCCGCTGCCGGTATCCCATACTTCAATGCGTATCCGCCCGTTGCCGGCGCGCCGGGTGCCGATCAGCGCGCCGCCGTGGCGGGTGAAGCGCAGGGCATTGCTGACCAGGTTGTTGAGGATGCGGGTCAGCATGGTGCGGTCGCTGCGCACCCACAGCCGGGTAGGGTGGATCGTCAGCTGCAGCCCGCGCTGCTCCGCGACCATGTCGAAATTGCGGCTGACCTCGGCGAGAACAGGGTCGAGCGGGAACTCGCTGATCTCGACCTGCACCGCGCCGGTTTCCAGTCGCGACAGGTCGAGCAGTTCACTGAACAGGTGGTCGAGCGACTGCACGCATTCCTGGATGTGGGCGATCCGGTCCAGCCGCTGCGGGTCGTGTTCGTCCACGGCCAGTGCGGAGGAGAACAGGGTCAGCGCATACAGCGGCTGGCGCAGGTCGTGCGAGGCAGCCGCCAGGAAGCGCGACCTGGCCAGGCTGGCCGCTTCCAGCGCTGCATTCTTGCGGGCCAGTTCCTGCGTGGCTTGTTCGATCTGCTGCTCCATGCCGCGCTGCACGTCGTGCAGCGCCGCCGCCGCATGGTTGAAACCCTGCTGCAGCTCGCCGATCTCGGTGCGGTCGGTCACCGCCACCGCCACCTGGCGATAGCCCTGGCCAAGCTGGCGCACGGCACCGGCCAGGTGGCGCAACGGCGCACTGATCCAGCTCGCCGCCTGCCAGCCGATCACGCTGGCGACGAGCACGCTCAACAGCAGGACGGCCAGGGCGTAGCGCAGGCTCGCGTGCTGGGCGGCGATCGCGTCGCGCAGGCTCACGTCCACCAGCACCGAACCCAGCATAGTATTTCCGGACTGGTCGCGATCGAACACGTCGCGCACCACGGTCAGGGTCTCCTGTGGGTCACGGCTGTCGTCGGGCTCGTGATGATCGGCCAGGATCTGGCCGGCTGTGGTGCGGATCTGCACGCGCGTCACGTGCGGCAGGTCGCCGATCGAGTCGGCGATCCGCACCAGCTCGCGCAGCTGCATCGTGCGCAGTGGCTGCAGGCTGATCGAGGCCGCCTGCGTGGCGATCGTCTCGGCATTGCTGCGCGCCATCTGGCGTAGATTGAACAGTTGGCGCTGGGTCAGGAAAGTCACCAGCAGTGCGGCGGTGATCAGGGCAGGTACCAGCGCCACAAAGGCCAGCCGCTGCATCAGCGACGTGCGCTGCCACAGGCGTGCGAGCCAGGAGTTGGTCGCCATGTCCATCCGCCCCTACCTCCCCCTGAATTACCCCACGTCAGCGCGCCGGGCCAGTCCGACCCTGGCCCGCGCATCCGGATGATCTGGACCTGACGCAACACTAGCGCGAAATGGGCAGATTGACAGCTGCACTGGAACGATCCGTCCGCCGGGGCCCTCGGGAAGCAGGCACTGGCGACGACACCTCGCGGCGCATGGTCGGCGGGGCCTGTATTCGTCGCGGTTTCGAATAGGGTGGCGCCGTTGCGCCGGTGGCGGGGAGCAACGGCCATCACGAGCGATCCGCCTTGCCCGAGGCCGTGGCGCAAGCGCGACTGGATGGTCGCGCCTGCTGCCGAGTCCGGCGGTTATTTCAGGCCTTCGGTGAACCAGTAGGTACGCTTGCGCTTGCCGGTGTTGGGCGGAGTGACTTTGTTGGCACCCAGCGCCGAGGTGTTATTGCCACCACCCGTTCCGGTCTGGTTGCCGCCGCCGATCAGGACTGGAGTGTACACGCCGGTATTGGGGGTGACTTCGACCAGGCCGAATACCGGCGAGGGTGGCAGGCCGCCACCGTCGAAGGTGATGTAACCATTGCTGTTCAGGCCCGCGCCGGTCAGGAAGTTGATCGCGTATCCGCGTGCGATACCCAGGTTCGCGGAACACACGAGTGAGCTCGCTGGACTGGGTGTATTGGTGCCGAAGTAGGTATAGCCCGCCACCGTCAGCGGCGCGTTCACGGCCTTTTCGCCAGCCCCAAAGTTGATAAAGAAGCCCTTCGTGGTGCTGGTGGAGGAATAGGGTGTTCCTCCTGTGAGAGCGCCGGTTTCGTCGGTGAGGTCGGATTGGGTAATCGTGGTCCAGGTACTGGGCACGCTCTTGCCGGTGCTGGTGTCCTTCAGCATGTAGAAACGGTTGACCACACAGGAGGATGCGTTCGCCAGCAAGGGATGCTCGCGATCGCCGCTGGCGGCCACCACCGCGTCGAAATTGCCGGTCTGTGTGACGTCGGGCGGATAGAAAAACTTGCGGACTCCGGTGGGGGTGCTGGCGCAGCTGGCGCCGGTGCCGTTGCCAGTGCTACTGAGTTTGGCGATCTGGGTCACCTTCCAGTCTGTCGACGGGGTGGCACCATCGATGTCGGCACGCCAGATGTTGCCGCCCAGATCAGCGGCGTAAAGGCGGTCGGTCTTGGCATCGCCATCGCTATCCAGCAGCGTGATGTCGGCAGGGATCGCATAAGTCATGTTGGAATTATTCGCCATGCAGCCGCTATTGCAGGCGGTCCACACCGTGTTGCCGGTGAAGGCGTCCAGCACCACGATCGCGTTCCCCATGGTATCGGCAACGGTTGCCGGATCGGTGTCCTCATTCGTGTCATAGCCACCGCCCATGATCACCACCGGATTCGTGTTGCCGTTGACCAGGGCCAGCTTGGGCTGCGACCAGGTCTGGCCGAGTACGGGGATGTCGACGTTGGTCTTGCGCCACAGGAATTTCGGTACGGTCGGGTCGCTCACGTCGAACGCGTAGATCAGGCGACCGCCACGCCGCGCCGTGACGTAGATATAGGTCTGCGGGCTGCTGGCGTTGCGCAGATCCTGGTAGACCGTGGTGGTGCCATCGAAGAAGTAGTCCTTCTTGCTGCTGGCAGCGCCCAGCGTGAGCTGGGGGGTGTTGTCGTGCAGATCCTTGAGCTTACTGAAAAATTCCGGAGCGATGAACGACCACAATTCACCGCCAGGACGCACGTAGCTTGTGGTGTTGGTAATTTTGATGGCGCCGGGAGGTGCAGGGGTGGTGGTGGGAGTAGTGGCATCCTGGTTGCCGTTGACGGCACGGAAGAGACCGTCGTTGGAACCGTAGAACGCCACGATGCCGATGGAGCCACCGTAATTGACCACGGCCGGTCGCGAGTGCAGCACATCGCCATGGATGGACGGGCGCACAGTGACCGATCCGCCCGGCCCCTTCGGATTCTCGACGCCGGTGCCGGTGGTGATGTTGTCCTTGCCGCGGACCCAGTTGATCAAATCCTGAGTTGTATAAGAAGCGGTCGAAGGGATGCTGAAAGCCGTGCTGCTGCCCAGTGTGGCGGCATCGAATTTGGTGGCGGACAGCGGCGTAGGGGGGGTGGTGGTGGTGCAGCCACCTGTTGGGCAGGTATAGATCACGCGACTCGTCTGATCGGTGAGGTTATCCGCGCGAATCATCTCGGCGACGCCGCCCTTGTCGACGATCTGGCCGTCAGGGGCATCGAATGTGCCGCCAGCGCCTTGAACGGCGGCGGGCTTCAGATTGACCCAGAAGCCGCTGGGGGTGGTGGCGGTGGCAGTGGTGAGGCTGGGCCAGTTGGCGAAGATGGTACTGGTGTAGTAGCTAGTACTGGGGTCGATGGTGAACGGGCCATCGCGCAGGGTGCCGGCCTGGTGATCCGCCGTCCAGTAGCTGAGCGCATTGGGCGTGATGAAGCCGGTAGCGGAGTTGGTGATTGCCGGGTTACCCAGCGAGTCTTCGAGCTGGACGTTCTGGTTGGTATCAAAGCCGAGCTTGTACTGCTTGAGATTGCCGGCCCAGCGCTGGGCCGTGGTGGCATCCGGGCGGAACATGCCGACGTACACCTGGTTCAGCGAGGTACCCTGGGCATTCACGCTGACAGGCAGGCTCACCGAGGCGAATACGCTGTTGGTCGCCTGCACTTCATTGAAGATGCCTGTCAGAGCATTGACCAGGGCATTCAGCGCATTCGGGTCGTTGATGTTGATTACGAACGATTTGCCGCCGCCGTTGGCGGCCATGGTCTGGACATAGTTCACATATTCGGGGTTTTTGCCGTCGGTCACAGCGATCGTATACGTGATGATGTTCTGCGGGGTGCTGCTGGTACCGGAGGAAAGATCGATGTTGGACATGTAGCGGGCCCATTCGGGGCCGCCGCCCTTGCCTTGATACTTGGAAAGCGGGGAGACAGGGACAATCGCATTTGGATTGAAATTTGGAAATGTATAAAGCTTGCTGGCATTTACGAGCGCGGTCTGCCAGGTATTGGCGGTCTGGTTGGGGTCGCCATTGTTCATGGCGTTCGCGATGTAGATCACGAAGTTCTTCTGGCAGGCGTCGAGCTTGGCTAGTGACGAGTAATCGTTGCCTGACAGCCCCTTCTTGCGCGCGTAGTACGCCCATACCTCCTGCATGGCACCGCCGGTGTTCGGGCTGTTTGCACCATCCGCCGTGCGGTCGATTCCCTTGATAATGGTCTGCAAGTTGCTGAGATTGACGGCACCCGGCGAGGTGGTGGACCCGGACGGATCGCCAATGACAGGAAGCAGTGCCGCCTGCGGCTGCGGAAACTTGAAATAACCGCCATTGCCACTGTAGGTCGCGCCGGTATTCGTTATTCCGTCCTTTTGTTGGTCCCAACGCATCAGGCCCACGTTGATATTGCCGGCCAGCTGCGCGTTGGTGCCTACGACGGTAAGCGCGTTATAGAGGGCACACTGTTCAAAACCGGCATCCGTGCCTGCATTGTTGGAAGAAACCACACCTGCCGTGGTGCAACTGAACGTCGCGTTGCCGTTCCATGCGCTGGAGCTGTCCAGCAGGAGAATCACGTTTGGCTGGCCGCCGCTGCCCGGCGCGGTGTACAGGTCGATATCCTCGCCGCAGGCCATGCTCGGCAGCATCAGGGCCGCGGCGATCAGAGCGAAGGTACGCAGCCGGTGGTTCAAGACAATGCGCGCGTGTGGCATGACGACTCCTCCGCGGGAACGGATGCGAGGTTGATTAGTTGGGGCAGGCCGTGCCGATCGGCACCTGCACGGAGGCACCCTGGTGCACGGTGACTGCCACGGCAGTGTTGTTCTGATCGGTGACGGCGGACTGGATGTCCCACTGCGTCGCGGAGCACATCGAGGGTGCCGGCGGCGGCGGGGATACCGAGGAGGCCGGGCCGGGCAGTGTCAGATTGCCGTTGGGATTGTTTGGCACCTTGCACACGTCGCCCAATGGCAGGGATGCGTTCGGGATCACCTTGCTGTCGAGGCAGGCGGGAGGCGCGACCTGGGCGGTGAAATCCGTGGTGCCGTCGCCGTTGACGTCGACCGCCACGGGGGTAATAGAGGTGATCGGCAGCCGGATGAACGGCTGACTTATCACCTGCTCGATACCCTGCTGCGCCACGGTGCCGGCTTCCAGCCGATACTGCTGGTTGGCCGCCACCTTGGTGTTGATCATGCTCGAACTGACCATGGAAATGGCGAAGAGCATGAAGATGACCAGGAAGATCAGCGTCATCACCAGGGTGAAGCCGCGCTGCGAGGCGTGGGCCAATGGAGTCTTCATCATTGGTTCTCCCTCAGGCCGCCCGTGTTCCAGATGCGCGCGACGGTACCGTAGACGTGCCGCTTGTAGTGGTCGCCATACGGGCCGTTCACCGCGGCGCGGCCCAGGTCGTAGGTGCGGGTATCGGTCCAACTGGCGGTGTT
>Ga0207667_10003776_pt1 | contig 18657 bp, 21 predicted proteins | sample KBSCornC52_FD_184301 | JGI IMG/M metagenome (GOLD analysis project Ga0207667, IMG submission 184301) | Corn rhizosphere microbial communities from Kellogg Biological Station, Michigan, USA - KBS Corn C5-2 (SPAdes) (version 2) | ecosystem: Host-associated > Plants > Roots > Rhizosphere > Soil ...
GCCCGACAATACGCTGGCGGTCGGACGCGATTCCCTCGCAGCTCTATACGAATTCGCCGTCGTTGGGTTTGCGGTTAACGAGGATGGCGGAACTGCGGGCAGGACGGCGAGCGCTTCACACGAGCAGCCGCATGATGGCTTCGGCCAGCGATTCGGGGTCGTGGCGGACCACGTCCGTCTGGCTGATGAAGTTGCCCGCGATGGGCCGGTAGCCCATGTGCCGGATTCGGTCGGTGTCCGGCTCGACCAGGTTTGCGCCGCTCTGCCGGTACTTGTTCAGAAGCTCGAGAGTGGGCACGCCGGTGTTGACGAGCACATAGTCGAAGACGGGTCGCGGGAGGTGGCCCTCTATCGCCTTCACATGGTCCGACGCCGAATAGCCTGCGGTTTCGCCCGCCTGGGTCATGACATTGCAGATGTAGACCTTTTTGGCGCGCGACCGGTGGAGCGCCTCCGGGATACCGTGGACGAGCAGGTTCGGGAGGACGCTGGTGTAGACGCTGCCAGGCCCGATGACGATCACGTCCGCCGATTGGATCGCCTCCAGCACCTCCGGCAGCGGCGGCGCGTCGGCCGGCGTGAGGGAGATGCGCTTCACCTTCAGCTCGGAATGGGCGATGCTGGTTTCGCCGGTCACGACAGAGCCGTCCTCCATCTCCCCGCGCAGGCAGACGTGGGCGAGGGTGGAGGGCAGGACCCGGCCCCTGATGTTGAGGACCCGGCTCGCCTGCCGCAGCGCCTGGAGGAAGTCGCCGTCGCTGATTTCGCTGAGCGCGGCGATGAAGAGATTTCCGAACGCGTGGTCGCGCAGCCCCTCGCCGGTCCCGGTGCCGCGGAAACGGTACTGGAACAGGTCCGTCATCGTCGCCTCGGCGTCCGCCAGCGCGACGAGGCAGTTCCGGATGTCCCCCGGCGGCAGGATGTTGAGCTGCTTCTGGAGCTTCCCCGACGAGCCGCCGTCGTCCGCCACGGTTACGATGGCCGTAATATTGCTCGTATAGCGCTTGAGCCCGCGCAGCATTGTGGAGAGCCCGGTCCCCCCGCCAATGACGACGACTCGCGCGCCCTGCGCCAGGAACCGGTTCTTGTAGACCCTGTCTACCAGGATGAGGTTCGTGTCGCCGGGAAAGACCGCGGACGTCAGGGAGTGGGCGAGGCGCGAGAACCCGAACACCACGAGTGCGATCCCGCCGACGACAAAGGACAGACCCGCCCAGTGCGCCACGCCACCCGCGGTAAGGGAGATGTGCGCCATGCGCGCAACCCACTGGAGCAGCCTGTTCGGCAGCGACAGCGCGTCCCACGATTCGGCCGGGTGCATCAGCGCGATTCCCAGCAGCGCCACAAGAACGCCGAGCATCGCAATCAGCGCCCACCGCTTCACGCGCATGCCGGGATAGAGCCACTTCAGGCTGGAGAGCGCGCGGTGCGGCAGGTCGGCCGGCCCCGTGCGGGAGGGCACGCCTGCGCTGCCGTTCGCCTGCTGATGGAATGTCTTTCTGCGGCGTTGCGTCCGCGGGGCGGAGCTCAACGGCGTTCCCCCGGTTCCTCGATCCTTCCATCAGCCCAGGCCGGACTGCCGCTCGGCGCGGGCTCCCGGCGCGCGTCCCGGTGCAGAACCTCGACGCGGTAGCTGTCTCCCCGAAGATATGTCGCCAAGTCCTCCGCGATGGTTACCGACCGGTGCCTTCCCCCCGTACACCCGATGGCGATGTTGAGATAGGCCTTGCCCTCGCGCTGATACTGTGGAAGCGTGAATCCCACGAGATCGAACATCTTCTCCAGAAACGGCTCGGTCAGCGGGTCCTGATGGACGTAGCGCGCCACCTCCGGCGAGAGCCCGGTGAGGGGCCGAAGCCGGTCGACGTAATGGGGATTGGCGAGGAACCGCACGTCGAACACGAGGTCCGCGTCGATGGGAATCCCGTGCTTGAAACCGAACGATTCAACGGTGATCTGCAATCTGGGGCCGGGCCGCTCATCCGCGGTAAGAGCGAGCGCGCTGCTGAGATCGGAGGCCGAGAGGCTGCTCGTGTCGATGATCCGATCCGCCGATTCGCGAATCTCGTCCAGCAGCGCGCGCTCGGCCTGAATCGCCTCCAGCACGCTCTTGCCGGCCGCAAAAAGAGGATGGGGGCGGCGCGTCTCCTTGAATCGCCGCACCAGCACCTCCTCCGAGGCGTCGAGGAAGATGACCTCGGCGGGCGTGGCGCGCGCGGCCAGCAGCTCCAGCGTGGCCGGAAGCTCGTGCAGCGCCGTCCCTACCCGTGCGTCCACGACCACCATCAGCTTGTCCTGCCCGTCGCCGCAGCACGAATCCGCCAGGGCGGGCAGCAGGCGCGGCGGGATGTTATCGACCGCGTAGTACCCGATGTCGGTGAAGTAGTGGAGGGCGGTGGCCTTGCCCGCGCCGGACATGCCGGTGACAATCAGAAAACGCATATCAATGGAATTCGCCGGCCCGCCGGATGCGCAGCGCGCTTAATCGCGGTCCTTCTTGTCCGGAATGAGCTGGGTCAGCAGCCCGCTGAACAGCCCCATGAGGATCGGCCCGACCACCGCTCCCGGCCAGAACTCGACGTGGAATCCGTGGACCGCGTTCCCCGCGATGAAGAAGAGCAGCGCATTCACCAGCACGCCGAACAGCCCCAGCGTCGCGCAGTTGAGCGGCAGCGTGAAGAGACCCACGATGGGCCGGATAAGCGAATTGACGAGACCGATGACGACCGTGGCCGTTGCAAGCGCCGACAGACTGTCATACGTGACGCCTATGCCGAGATGCGCCACAATGGCGAGGGCGACCCCGCTGAAGAACCACCGCAGAATCCAATTGGTCACATTCGTACTCCTCCGTAAGTTTACCTGATCTCCCCTACGGAGCCTGGAAGAAGAGGGTTTTCGCGAAAGTGGGCAGCGCGCCCAACGGCACCTCCCCCAACCCCCTCCTTCGCAAGGAGGGGGCGATGCGGAACACCTCCCCCAACCCTTTCCTTCGCAAGGAGGGGGCTTAACGGCAGAGGCACCTCGCCCAACCCTTTCCTTCGCAAGGAGGGGGCGATGCGGAACACCTCCCCCAACCCCCTCCTTCGCAAGGAAGGGGCTTGACGGTGGAGGCACCTCCCCCAACCCCCTCCCTGCTTTCGTAACCAGGTAGGGGGCTTGACGGCGCGGCGCGACTGCGTCTGGTTGTCAAAGTGCGGCAAACTCTCGCGCGGGGGCGCGCTCATCAGCTTCTCTGGTGAGCTTTGCGCTCTGGCTTCTCGCCCCTTTGCGGCTGGTTTACATAGGAGCATCTGGTTTCGCCGAGGCCGTCAGGGGCTTTGCCGTGTCCGCCAGAATATGTGTGTCTGCTCCCGGGGGATATATTCGCCCGAGCCTGTCTGCCTTCCGCGGAAGAAAGGGTTGCTGCGTGGGACCGGCGGACGGATGTTTGCACGTCCGCGCTTCCGCAGATACTGTCCGGCATCCTGCGCTCTTCATCCGATGTGTCTGTTGGGCTACTGCTCCCCTCCGTGACCGTCGCCTGAACGCCTTCCGAGCACCGATGTGAAGATCGATGCACAGGCAGCCCGTTCCTCTGCCTTCTAATCCGGTGAACTGGTGTCATCCGGCCACCCTCCGATGCTCGTTCGAAGAGACCACCCTCTGCTGTTGCCGGGGCAGGGGTCCCGGTCCGGTCTGCGCTCCCGGCCGCGTCACCGCCTATATACTCAGGCCGGTGTGCCTGGTTCCTGTTTCCGGTCCCTCACGTCCGTTTTCGGTTGAATGTCTTTAGGGACGCGGCCGGAGCCCGGTGCGGGCGAGGTCGGAATAGTGGTGTCCGAGTGGTTCGCCCGCGAGCCGAGTGGTTGTCGATGGTTGTCGTTGCGGCTGGACGGCTCGGTCCAGCCGGGATGCGGTTGCAGATGCCGGGTTGTTCCTTTCAGGGAAACGTAGATGCATGTCGTGTAGTATAGCGGATGTCCGGCTGGCTGTCAAGAGGAAGTGGAGAAATAAGTCTACATTTTTTCGGGCTGCTATCGGACGGGCGTTTAAAGGGCGGCCGTCTTCTACTCCTCAATGAACTTCAGGTCGGCAAGCCGGCTGTCCGGGGTCACCACCGCCGTGACGATAAACGCGGTGTCGCCGAGCGAAACCCGAATCGTGCTCACCTCGCCAGCGTCGCCGGGCTTGCTGGCGACCAGCGTGGCGCTCCCAACGGGCCCGTACTGCCGCATCGACGCGCTGAGGGACCGCACCTTCGCCGGTGTCATCGTCGCCCGAAGCGTCGGTGCGAGAAGCGATGGATTCAGCCGGCCGGCGTAGATCTGGTCGAGCGCGGCGCGAACCAGCCTGATCACCTGTGAATCCGGAACGGCCTGTCGCGGCGGCGGGTGGAGCGCCATAAGCGAATCCGCGAAGAGCTTCATCCCGCGCGCGTCGGGATGGTTGATGGAGTTCACGAGCAATGTCGCGTAGGGGATTCCCTGACGCCAGAGCCGGCCCCAGCGGAGCGACGCGTCGGCCAGCGCAACGCCGTGCTTCTCCGCGAACTGCCGCAGCCCGGAGACGTAGGGGCGCGGGTCCTGGTCGATGTTCCGCTCGCGAGTCAGGCCCATCCAGTCCGGCCGGACGTAGTGCGGCGTGAGGATAATCCACTCCGCCCCGATCGACCGGAAGTCTTCCAGCAGCCGCGAATACCGCTCCTCCACCTGGTCCGGTGTCAGCCCTGCGTCGTTCACGAACTCGGAGATGACGAGGTCGGGTTTCGCGCCGAGCACCTTCTCCTTATAATTGTGCGGACTCCCGGGCGGCTCCGCCAGATAGCTCGCGGTGTTCCGCCCGCCCCAAGCCTCGGTGACCATCTCGATTCGCGCACCAGGATACCGCTTTCGAAGCCGCGACACGAGCTGCTCCTGCCACCGTTCGCCCGCAGGCAGGTAGCCGCCATCCGTCACGCTGTCGCCCCACGCAAGAATCCGTACCGCGCCGCCCGCAGTCAGCTTCGCAAACGTCTTCGGTGTCAGCCGCTCAGCGGGGGAGGGGCCGGCGGAGCCGGGTTCCGGGTACGTAGTCTCGGTCACCGGGAAGAGATTGTCGTCCGTCAGCCGCTCGATTCGGCCCGGAATCCAGACGTTGGCCAGCAGCCGCTCGCCTGGACCGAGAGTCGGCGGAAGCGGAACCGCCACCCTCGGCTCTCCCTTCCGAATCTCGATCTGCCCGTCCCGCGTTAGAACGATGGAGTCGAGCCGGAGCATGCTGTGCCGATAGGACGCGTAGACCGGCTGGCCCTCCGCAATCCGGCCGCCCGCAAGCCTCCCGATTGTGCCCCAGAACAGGTCCGCGTCGTAGTCGCGCCCTTTCTCGAACACGACCGAGTCCGCTGCCGGACCCGCCCGAATGACGAGGCTGGCGGGGTCGAGCAGCCCCGGCGTGGTCGTCTCAAACGTCCGAACTCCCACCAGCCGGTCGCCCTTCGCCCATCCACCCGCGTTCGGGTTGAACTGCGGCAGTGAATCGTGCTTCTCGGCCGTTACCGTGGAGATTTCCGCCGGCGCCACGTGCAGGGCGGCCTGCTTTCCCGCCGCGGCGACGTGAACGGTCCAGCTCGCTTCAATCCGCAGAATAGTGCCGGATTGCGTTGCCGTGACGGCGCCCATCAAAATCATTACAATGGACGTTTGAAACATCATTACTCCTGTCGTGCATCGGCTGCGAAAGAATTAATCGAATCTGCGTTAGTCAATTACGACTTATTCGACGTCGGCGCCTTGTTTCCCGCGCCCCGAAGTCGTTGCGCGCCCCGACTCGATGTGGAGGATGCAACGTGGGGACGAACCCCGGCCGTTTCCCGCGCTCAACCGTTCCTTCCGACAGTCCGTAACCGTATTCGGGCCGTACAAGAAGGTTTCTGCGATTCTATATTGACAGCGGACAAATCGGTCGCTATACTGTTCCTATTCGGGTTAAGGGTGTGGCAGAGATCTTCGGATCCGGCCGGACCCGGCGTTGCGTTCAAACCAGCGCCGCACCGGATTTCCGCATTCATTACCGCCATTGAACTGTGCGTCCAGAAGGCAGGCATAGCCGTCGGGCGAGTGGCGGTCCTCCTTTGTTCTCCTCCTCCATGTCCGTAATTCCGAACTGGAGGATTCACATGTACTCGACAAAGCGTGCATTCACGCTCATCGAACTCCTCGTCGTCATCGCTATTATCGCGATCCTTGCCGCCATCCTCTTCCCCGTCTTCGCACAGGCCCGCGAAAAGGCGCGCGCCATCTCCTGCATATCCAACTGCAAGCAGATGGGCACAGCCAGCATGATGTACATCCAGGACTACGACGAGACGTTCCCCATGGGGTTCGGCTACTCGGGAGGCTGGTTGATGTACAACTACCACGGCGTTCCCGCCAACTGGCGCACGCCGACCGCTCTCCGGCTTGCCGCCTATCCGGTACACTGGGCCAACTCCACCCAGGTATACATCAAGAACTCGCAGCTTCTCGCATGCCCGTCTGGCCCGAAGCTCCAGCTCGGCGGAGTGGCGGACTATGCCGCTCCAAAGGCGCCGCCAACCCCCGTCTCATATTCCTACAACGGCTATCTCCACACCTATCCGCTTGCAGGCGTAGTAACGCCGGCCGGATGTCCACTCGTATGGGAGGGCCGTGGCAAGGTTGCGGTAGTCGGATTTGCCCTCACGAACCCAACCCTGGACTGCCCGGATGCAACACAGCCCTGCGTGTACAAGGGCGGTGCTCCAATCCCCGGTGACAATTACTTCCGAACCTGCCAAACCGGTAACGGGGCGACCGGGCCCATGTTCAACCTCGACGGGACAGCCTATATCCACACGGGTGGCATGAACTTCACGATGGCGGATGGGCACGCGAAGTGGCGCAAAGTAGGAGGCAGCGCGGACGGTACCGGACGTGACACCGACCCGTACACGGCCTACGATGCCAGCGGGTTCCCAGGTTCTTACTGGTGGGACGGCTGTTTCGCCCGCATCTTCCGGCCGGACGCCGAGTACTAAGGTGGTGACAAGCCGTCGCACCGGGCGCTCGCACGAGTGACGGCCGCTCCTGGAGGCAGCAATTGAAACAAGAAATATCTGGTCCGGTTGGCATCGTGCTGGTCGCGGTAATTGCCGTGTTGGTGATCGCCGTCGGATGGTACATGGTGAACAAGCCGGCGAAGCTCGCCAAAGACAACGTCACAGTTGGGACGGTGGGCGGTCCGGCGCGCATGACCCCGGCCGGCGACCCTGGGAAACCTCAGGCCGGCTTCACGAAACCCGGCGTCGACTGAGTATCGACCCTGTACAAGCTCGCGGGATGCCCTGCATCAGGGCATCCCGTTCTGCTGTGCCAGGCGAACGGTGATGCTACTAATTGCCCGCCGCGAAGCGCCTCCCACAGACGTGCGCCAGAATCTGCGAATCCGCTGTAATCCGCCCGACAAACCATATGAAGAATACAATCGATGTGCTCGACGGTCCAACTCGCGGTTGCCCGCATACAATATAGTTTCCAGCGTTCTATCTTGACACCTGGAGGAATCGTCGGCTATACTAGCTTCATAAGGGCACTAAGTGTGACGAGGAAGACCGCTTCCCGCGCCGCGGTTCGCCCGGATAGTCTGCTCTCATCACATTGCTCCTACTGATCCAGATGAAGCCCGGACGGCAGGTTTAGCCGTCAGGCTGAAGGCAGACTAATGTCGATATTGCCCAGCCGGCAAGTCGGCATTTTCGTTTTAATCCTCCGTGTCCGTAATCTGAAGTTGGAGGATTCTCATGCTTTCAGCAAAGCGTGGCTTTACACTGATTGAGCTCCTCGTCGTCATCGCGATTATTGCGATCCTCGCCGCAATCCTCTTCCCCGTCTTCGCCCAGGCCCGCGAAAAGGCCCGGCAGACTTCCTGCCTCTCCAACAGCAAGCAGATCTCGACGGCCATGATGATGTACGTGCAGGACTATGACGAGGTAATGCCGATGGCCATCTCATATCCTAACTGGGGTACGTGGACGCAATACGTCGCACCCTACACGAAGAACTGGGATATCATGTTCTGCCCGTCCGGCGGAAGGCGGCTGCAAGCATCATGGGACCTCGGCCCGCAGTATCAGTGGTGGGCGAACTGGCAGTATTTCTCCCAGTATGGCTACAATTGGGACTACCTGAATCGCGCCAACGGCGACTGCTCGAACTTCGTCGCAGGACCGTCCTATCTGGGTGGGCCGCCAACCGCGCTGGCCGCGATCAACCAGCCGGCGGCGACCGTGATGCTTACCGACAACGGCATGAAGACTCCGGACAAGAACGTCGGAACCAGCATCAGCTACGCTCCAGCAACTTATACGGCCGACGACGCATGTGGGTACGGCGGATGGGGCAAAGACGCGAAGCTCTGGTTCCCGGCAAACGGAAACACGACCAGCGACTATGGCTTCTTCCTTCCGCGACACTCCGAGGGCGGTAATGTCGCCTGGTGCGATGGTCACTCCAAGTACATGAAGCCGGGGCAGCTCGCCGCGGGGACGGACTGGAACGTCAACAAGACGATCGACCAAATCCACATTATCGATCGGTCGCAGTATCTTTGGGACCTGAATTGATGCGCACACCGATTACGCGAATCGCGCGAATCACCACTGCCGCAGCCATCGTGACGGCGCTCGGCTTAAGCATTGCCCTGGAGGGCTGTGGGAAGAAGGACCCGCTCGATACTTCAGCGCCGCCACCCGGCAACGATAGCGCGCAGCCAGCGGTTGCCGTCAACAAGCCTCACCCGATGGCCCCGCCCACCATGGCGGCTCCGCCGAAGGGGAAGTGACATCGACGCCCGCAGGCGTCGACGGAAGCAGCCAGCCTGTGAACAGCACCGGAGCGCAGTCACGCGCTCCGGTGCTCTTTGTCTCCAAGTCTCCTCCAGTCTTCCTGTCGATGCCACACACGCAGGTATCGCCGGCATCCGTCGCGAATCTCGAAGCATTCAAACAGCCCGTTCGCACGAGGAATCGCTTGCCGCCACTCGAGACTGACGTCGATACGAGCTCCCCCCACTTCCAGGAGAACGCCGCGCACAACCGCGCGCTCGCCGCCGAGCTTCGCGAAGCGCTCGCGAATGTACGCGAGGGCGGCGGTCCGGACGCCGTCAGGAAGCACCACGACCGCGGCAAGCTGCTGGCGCGCGAGCGCATCGACCTGCTCATCGACCCCGGCGCCCCCTTCCTCGAATTCAGCCCGCTCGCCGCCAATGGCGTCTACGGCAACGAAGCGCCCGGGGCGGGAATCGTCACCGGCGTCGGGCCGGTCGAGGGCGTTGAGTGTGTGATTGTTGCCAACGACGCGACGGTTAAGGGCGGCACGTACTTCCCGCTCACGGTCAAAAAGCATCTTCGCGCGCAGGAGATCGCCGAGCAGAACAACCTCCCCTGCATCTACCTGGTCGATTCCGGAGGCGCCTTCCTGCCGCTCCAGGCCGAGGTCTTCCCGGACCGCGATCACTTCGGCCGCATCTTCTATAACCAGGCGCGGATGTCGGCCGCGGGAATCCCGCAGATTTCGGCGGTGATGGGGAGCTGCACGGCAGGCGGCGCATACGTCCCGGCAATGTCCGACCAGACGGTCATCGTGCGGGGGACCGGGACCATCTTCCTGGGCGGCCCGCCGCTCGTGAAAGCCGCGACCGGCGAAGTGGTGACCGCGGAGGAGCTGGGCGGGGGCGAGGTCCACGCGGGAATCAGCGGTGTCGCCGACCACCTCGCGGAGGACGACCGCGACGCCCTCAGAATCGTCCGGGAGATCGTCTTCGGCCTGAACCGCCGTAAGCGGGTCGAAGCCCGCCTCGCGCCGCCGGAGGAGCCGCTCTTCCCGGCCGAGGATATCTATGGCATTCTACCGGCGGACCTGCGCCAGCCGTTCGACGCGCGCGAGATCATTGCACGCCTCGTGGACGGCAGCCGATTCCACGAGTTCAAGCCGCGTTACGGCACAACCCTCATCTGCGGATTCGCCCACTGGATGGGCTATCCGGTCGGCATCCTCGCGAACAACGGCGTGCTCTTCTCCGATTCCGCGCTGAAAGGAACTCACTTCATCGAGCTCTGCTGCCAGCGCCGGATTCCTCTCGTCTTCCTCCAGAATATCACCGGGTTTATGGTCGGCCGGCAGGCGGAGCACGAAGGCATCGCGAAGCACGGCGCGAAGATGGTAATGGCCGTTTCCAACGCCGCCGTCCCGAAGTTCACGGTCATCATCGGCGGGTCGTTCGGCGCGGGCAACTACGGAATGTGCGGCCGCGCGTTCGGTCCCCGCCAGCTCTGGATGTGGCCGAACGCGCGAATCTCCGTGATGGGCGGCGAGCAGGCTGCCTCCGTCTTGCTCCAGGTCAAACTCGATCAACTTGCCGCAAAGAAACAGGGCCTGAGCGCGGAGGAGCAGACTGAGTTTAAGCGCCCCACACTGGAAACCTACGAGCGCGAAGGGAGCCCGTATTTCAGCACGGCCCGGCTCTGGGACGACGGCATCCTCGACCCCGTGGACACCCGAATGGCCATCGGTCTCGGCATCAGCGCCGCGTATAACGTCCCGATTCCAGAAACGAAGTTCGGCGTCTTCAGGATGTAGCCAGTCGCACGTTAGGAGCGAATCATTGTCTACGAGCCACTTAAGGGATCCGCATGCTCTCACTGAGGCGGAAATAGAACGAATCGAAAAGCTGTGCTTGCGCGTGCTCTACCAGGCAGTCGTAGACTTTGGATTCGAAGCGCACGATGTCTTTCGGCAATCCACTGACGATGAGAAGGACGTCGCGGAGGACATCACGCGCGAACTACTCGATCGTATTGGCGGATACCAAATTGAGCAACGCGTATTCGGAAATGTTGATTACCGAAAGGCTCGGTATGTCGTTCTTCCTGAGTTCCTGGTGCGCCAGGCCCTGTTCGTGGACAGCAAAGCCGAGAAGGATGCCGCAAGCGCAACCATCCAGATGTCGCAGACCTCGATGAGGATCCACCAGTTACGCTCTGGGATAATAATGGAGGAAACGGGCCTGTTGAGGCCCGTGAGCGAATTCAATGGTATCCAATTCCTGACAACGACGATGCTTGCGCATTACCACTATGCGAGGGCGAATGGCGTCAATAATCTGTTCGGCGTCACAATGGTCGCGATTCCCAACGGCAAGCTTCAGGATCTTTATAATCCAGACGCTAACACCACAATATGGCGCGCAGGTCGGAATGCTCCGACGAGAGGTGAATCATTTCGGGTGAGGATAGATTTCACCAGGCTTAGGGCCGTGTCTGCCTGGAGAGTTCAAGCCGTTTCTTATGACCCGACTACGCGGCGAATCAATTTCGGCTGGGTGGACTAAGCATGTACGAACCGAACAACATATTCCTCGGAGACGCCCGGAGACTGGATAGAAATATCCAGCCTGAATCAGTGGCGGTGAGCGTTTGGTCACCGCCGTACAATGTTGGCAAGAATTACGAAGCCGGAGTGTCTGTCGTCCAATGGAAGAACCTTCTTCGCCGAACTATTGAAGCGCATGTCCAGGTTCTAAAACCTGGCGGATTCCTGGCGATCAACATCGCAGACATACTCTGTTTCCCCGATCCTGCAATCCCGCGGATTATGGCTGAGAATGTGTCTCGCAGAAAACGCAGCGATATTACGACGGAGTTAGTACGTGCTACATGGGATGCGAATCCTACCATGAAACGTCCGGAAATCGCTGCACTTTTAGGCTGTAGCGAACAGACGGTCGATCGCCGGATGAAAGGCAACAACATTCGGGGTGGCAAGTACGAGATGCAGACGCGAGTCTTCCTCGTTGGTGGCCTCCTCGAACAGTTCGCATACGACGCCGGATTGTACATGTATGATCGTCGCGTGTGGGTCAAAGATGCCGCATGGGAAAACAGCAAATGGCATACGATGAGTTATAGGGCAGTAGACGAGTTTGAATACGTCTACGTCTTTTGGAAGCCTGGCCCCACTACCGTCGACAAGGATCGTTTGACGCGGGACGAATGGAACGCCTGGGGCTCCCGTGCCGTTTGGAACATCCCATCTGTCCGAGCAAACGACGATCACGAAGCGAAGTTCCCACTAGAGCTGCCACGTCGCGTAATTCGCCTTTTCTCCGCTCCTGGAGAGGTGGTGCTCGACTGCTTCGTTGGCAGCGGTACATCGGCCGTGGCGGCCATTACGGAAGGTAGACGATTCATCGGGATTGATAAAGAGCCGAGATACGTGGAGATGGCACGTCGGGCAATGGATGTGGCGGTCCACAAGGTGCTGAATCGCATTGACTTCGACGGACCGGAACCGGCCAGGTCCATTCCACTGGAGTACAAGCAGAATAAGATGGTCGCTCAGCCGGCTCTTGGGCTTGAGAAGCACGGGCCCTATCGGTCTCAATAGAGCCAGGCAACTACGGTTTGACAACGAAAAAGTATGACTGTATTTCATCTCGGCCCGGCTCTGGGACGGCGGCATCCTCGACCCGGTCGACCCCCGAATGGCCATCGGTCTCGGCATCAGCGCCGCGTATAACGCCCCGATTCCAGAGACTAGGTTCGGCGTCCTCAGAATGTAAGGTAAACCGCTTACCTGTCACAATGTATTCGCATGAGGTCGCTAATTGGCCACCACGCCGTCCGTGTGGTTTTGTAACAGGACGCAACCATGAGCATCAATGCAGCCGTTCCGAGTGTTCGACGAACGACAATTGGGCTGATCTTCGCAACAGGAGTGTTGTTCCCAGCCACGACTTCGGCTGCGCGCGATGAGCAGGCCACGCGCAGGATCAAGAGCCCTTTGTACGGGGTGGAGTACGTTACACCTCCAGGCTGGCAATCAGAATCAGACCTGCGGGCGGACACGGTGGTCCATTTGCGGTACGTCGGCCCCCAGCCAAAAGACGGCCCCGCGATTGAAGCGTCCATTAAGGTCGAAATAACACCACCAACCGGAAAATCGGCCAGGGAGTGCGCCACGGAATATTCTGCCGTGTTTGCTGGCACTGTTCTGGCCGACCGCGTCTCGGTTGGCAATCGCAAGGGTATCGCAGTGTCAATTGCCAAGCCAACCGCATTGTCGGCGTTCGAAAGGACGGCGGTGTTCGTCGACCGCGCCGGTACGGTCTTCACTCTCTCCCTTCTGTCCAATTGCGATGCGCTGGATGTGGCCTTCGAACGGTTCGTGAGCGGCATCACATGGATCGAGTTTGATTCCCCAGCAACCCACCTAACTCCAACGCGGGACGTCAACGTGTTTAATGGACTGGCAACATTTCGCATGCCCAGCCTAATGAAATTAACGACACCACAACCAGGGGTTGATTTCACGTACTCGGTTTACGATTACCGGAGGAGCAAGTTGGGTTTGGCGTTTGGAGGTTACCTGGGTGTCACCAAGAGAGGCCAATCCTTCGTAACGTTGCGGGACTCCGCGACAGCAGCAATGCTGGCTGGCATGAAGCTCAAACAAAGTATCCGGTGGAAAGCATACCGAGGACGTCCAGAGCGGTCTCTGTCCGGCCCGATCGATCTTCCGCCAGACCCATCCACCTCAAAGGAAGGTGGGTCGATAATCCTAGCGTTCGCAGCGCTAAGCGGCGACAGAATTGCAGTATTCATGTTCGCATTACCTGCTCGCACAAGTCCTGCATTCGCGAGTTACGCAACGGAAGCGGATCTGATCCTATCATCAATGCGTGTGAACCAGCCGGGCCGTGAATAGCTGCTGGTGCAAGAGGCAATGGAGAGGAGGCGACATGACAGTTCAACAGTGGCAGGCTAAGGTAATTGAACGCGCGGCGGAGGCGCTGGCCGTCTGGGTGGAGACCACTCCGGAGGACAAGTTGGGCTGGATTCCGCCGATGGAAGGCTCGGTGGGCGTTCGCACCATCTACCAGCAGATCGAGGAGATCGCCGGCCTCAACTCCGCGATGGCTGGCCTTCTTCGTGGTGAATCGCGCGACCCGGCTGCCGAGGAGAAGGGCGGCGGGACGATCGATTCCAGAGCCGCTGCCCTCACGAAGCTTAATGAGACCACCGCAGAGCTCGTCGTGGCGGTCCGCGACATGCCGGATTCGGCGTTCTCAACCATGTACGACACCGGCTGGGCGAAGCTGAGTGGCGCTGTTCTGATCGAGCTGGCCGCCAACAACATGATGTACCATGGCGGCCAGATCAATTACGTGCAGATGCTCTCCGGAGACAAGGAGTTCCACTTCCCCGACGACTTTTTCACCTTCTGACGCCGACGCGAGGCTGCCGATTCACGAGGGCTCTGACTCATAGCGCTCACGGAGGCAATGGAACTAATCACCACCCAAACCAGTAAGCGGACTGACGACCGAGTCCAATACGACCGGAGACTGATGCGATGAGACTGAGAATCGCAGTAATCCTGGCGGTGACCGCTATGGTTATGGGGAGCGGCGCGAATGCAGACCTGGGCAAGCTGATCGGCAGCCTGCACCTCGGACCGGACGTGGGCGCATACTTTCCCACGTCACCGACCGCGGCTGCCCGATTCGGCAATACGTGGTTCGGCTTCGGCGTGGGGCTCGGCCGGCTGGAACAGGTGCGCCAGCACGCCATCGCGAGGCCCAGCTACGATATGTTCTTCCAGATTCGCGGCTCGAGCCACGCGTTTTTCGTCCCGCTCGGCGTATCGTACAAGGCGGGGTTTCTCAAGTCCGGCCGATTGGAACCCTATGCCGGCGTGACCGCCAACTATGTGCTGACGGACCTCCGATCCGACCAGGACCACATCCAGTCGCGGTTTCGATCCGCGTGGGGCAGCAGCTTCTTCGTGGGAACGGAGTACAGCCGGCACGGATTCGTCGAGGTGCGGTACTATGCCATCACGCGCGTGAGAACGCTCGATCTCTCCGGTTTCGACCTGAAGGCGGGCTACAGATTCTGAGCAAGACGATTCAAGAGGATAGTGAAAATGACGGTAGGGGAGTTTCAGGCCAGAAAGATCGAGCGGATCGCGGAGTCCCTCGCGCACTTCATAAGAACCACCCGGCCCGACCGACTGACGTGGGAAGCGCCCGGCGAGGGTGAGGCGAAGGGGCGAACCGCGCTGGTCCAGGCGAGCGAATGTGTCGTCACTAATCGACTGTTTGCCGCCCTCTTGCGAGGCGAACCCGTCGATGCGCCCGCCGCGCGCGCCAGCGCTCCCGTCTATCAGGACGCCGAAACAGCCTGCGCCGATCTGACCTTGAGCGCGCGCGAACTGGCCGGCGCGGTGCGGGAGTTGACCGACGCCGATCTCCAGCGGACATTTGCCTTCTGGCGCGGTGCGGCTTCTGGCGAATCGCTGGTGGAGATGGGCTATCGCAACATGGCTTATCACGCCGGCCAGATCAACTTCATCCAGACCCTCTATGGTGACGCGGAATTCCACGCGCCGCCAACGTGGATATAACCCGGTGGAAACCCGCCCGGCGCCCGGCTGGAAGCACCTGATCGTCGAGACCACCGGCCCGGTCTGCCGCCTGACGCTCAACCGCCCCGAGATCCACAACGCCTTCAATGAGACGCTGATCGCCGAGCTGACCGACGCAATCGGCGCACTCTCCCGCGACGAATCCGTGCGTGTTATCGTGCTGGAGGGAGCTGGCAAGTCCTTCTGCGCGGGCGCTGACCTCGACTGGATGCGCCGGATGGCAAGCTACTCCCACGAGGAGAATCTCGAGGACGCGCGCGCCCTCCAGCGCATGTTCGCCTCCATCGCCCACTGCCCGAAGCCGACCATCGCCGCCGTCCACGGTGCTGCCATCGGCGGGGGAGCGGGCCTCGTGGCCGTGTGCGACATCGCCATCGCGACCGACTCCGCCGTGTTCGCCCTAAGCGAGGTGCGGCTGGGCCTCGTGCCGGCGGTCGTCGGACCGTATGTCCTGGAGAAAGTCGGGATGGGCGCGGCAAGGGCGCTGTTCGTCAGCGGCGAGCGATTCGGCGCGGCGGAGGCGCTGCGAATCGGCCTGGTCCAGCACGTGGTTTCGAACGCGCGGGGCGAGCTCGACGCAGCCGTCGATGCAAAGGTAGAGCTCCTCGTCGGCGCGGGTCCGAACGCCATCGCTGCGGCAAAGCAGCTTCTCCGTGACATCGCCCGGCTCTCCGCCGACGAAGCCGCTGAAATCACCGCGCAGTGCATCGCCACGCTTCGCGCCAGCGACGAGGGCCGAGAGGGGATTCAGGCATTCCTCGACAAGCGCCCGCCCGCATTCGGCGATACCCGGCCCGCCCAGCCCTGATCCACCGGTACACCGAGCTACCCCGATTGACCAGCAACAACACGGCCCCGCCACGCCGGGTGAGTTGCGTGTCGGGGCCGCCGGTGAACGGGGAGACTGTTCATTCTCTTAGACGAACCACACCTCATGGAGGTTACGCGAGATTACCGAAATCCACGCCAGCCTCCGCCGCCTGGCCCGCTCGCCCGACCGCGCCGACATTCCCGCCATGCTCTTCTACGCCGACTGGGATACCGACGACGAGCATACCGGTCCATCCACTCCCTCCCGTGCCGCTCACCTCCGATCAGAAATGACGGGCTGGTAACATAGTGAGACAAACGAGCAATTGACAGATTGTAACCTTTGGGTTACAATCTGTCACATCGGTTACTCAGCGGAGCCAACGATGAAGGTCATTACCTACACGGTTTGGAAGCTGGTCCGGGATAACGGCCGAATTCCAATCGACGAGTTTCTCGCCTTCGTCCGCGACAAGAGGAACCGCGGACGAATCCTCAGCCACATCGACCGGATGGAACGCGGGCTGCTCGGTGACTGGAAAGAGGTCGGCGGCATCTATGAGCTGCGGCTGAGCTTCGGCCCCGGTTACCGCGTCTACTATGGCAACCTGGAGACCGTCCACATCGTGCTCGTCGGCGGCAGCGACAAGGACGACCAATCGGAGGCCATTGCGACGGCGCGCACATTGTTCGCAGACCTTCTGGCGCAGCCCGATCCGATGGCGCTGCTCGTGCCGTGGGGAGATGCGCCACAGGAACAGCCGCCCGCCGCGCAGGAAGAAGAGGGGAACAATGGAGATCAGGAACTTTAACGAAACGCTTTCGCGGGAACTGCGGGACCCGGAAGTCGCCGCCGCTTACCTCGAGGAATCACTGGACGCGTCCACGAGCGAGTTCCTCATCGCGCTTCGCAAGTACGTCCAGGCGAACGGCGGAATGGCCGCATGCGCGAAGAAGGCCGGCGTCACCCGCGAAGCGCTCTACCGGATGCTCAGCGAAACGGGCAACCCCGAGTTCGAATCGCTCCGCGCCATCCTCCACGCGTGCGGCCTGAAGGTCAGCTTCACCATCGACCGTGACCTCACGCCCGCCGCCTGACCGCCCGGGACTCGGCAAATCCGCACTCCACAATCCAGAATCCGCAGTCCGCAATCGAAGGGCCGCGCCGACATGCTCGCCATGCTCTTCTACGCCGACTGGGACACCAACGACGAGCAGCTACGCCCGTCCACGCCGTCCCGCGCCGCCCAGTTCCGCTCCGGAATGACGGGTTGGTGACAACACAAAGCCCGGCTGGCAACCACCAGCCGGGCACCGATCAATCGCTATCAGATTCGGTCGCCGGAGTCGCTATACCGAATGATGCGGATTCCAGGGCAGGACTTCTCGTTGAAATCGCCGTCGTGCGTCAAGAGGGGTCCATTCAGCGCAGCTGCAGTTGCCGCAATCCACGCATCGCCCGCCTCCAGGCGCTGGCCATTCTTTCGACCCTCCACGCGGATGCGTGCCCATTCCCCGGCAGCAATGTCGGAGAACGGTGCGACAACGAAGCTGCGCAGAAACGCCTCCAGGTCAGCCCGGCGCTTGTCGCCCCATTCGGCCAGAAGCGCACCTTCACGCATCTCCGCGACTGTCTGGAAGCTGAGAGTCTGCCGAAAGCCGATGAGATCGGGAGCATAGTGCTCAACGCGCGAATCCTTCCGCAGCAACAGGCTCGCAATGCTTGTGTCCAGGATGCATGGCGGAGAAGTCACGGGCAAGCTCGCTCAGCTTCGCGCCGCTCTCGCCGCGCCTGATCGATATGCTCAACCAGCTCATCTGCGCCCTCCACCTTCGGGAGACTCGCAAGCCACTGCTTGAAATCGCCGACCGGCTCGACGCCCTGGGCGTCAGCCAGCGCCTCGAATGGGACAGGCGACCAGAAATCATACACCGGCACTGGCGCACTGGATTTACTCACGGAACGGGCGATGATGTCGACGGCAAGTTCCTCCTTGGCAACGCCCTTCCGATCAGCATCCAGTTGCAGCCGTTCATCGACATCCTGGGGCAAACTCAGCACAAGAGTCATAGTCCCACCTCCAATCTATGTCCAGTGTATCATATCGCGCCCGCGAGCAAATCCGCAATCCGCAATCCGCAATCGAAGGGCCGCGCCGACATGCTTGCCATGCTCTTCTTCGCCGACTGGGACACCGACGACGAGCAAACCAGCCCGTCCTCACCCTCTCGCGCCGCCCAGCTCCGCTCCGAAATGGCCGGTTGGTGACAACACAAAGCCCGGCTGGCAACCACCAGCCGGGCCACCAGGCACTTGCGCTTGAGACGGGTCTTGCAGTATTCTACAGTCAGGGACCGTTCGGGGAAAACTGTATGCCGCTCCCAG